>VMBT01000382.1_pt1 | contig 29265 bp, 15 predicted proteins | sample 4404301 | NCBI WGS metagenome assembly VMBT01 (sample SAMN12238535, study PRJNA552566) | marine metagenome | isolation source: Coastal seawater | place: USA: coastal Georgia, Sapelo Island | collected 2008-08/2009-08
GAAGTCCCCATTGTCCGTTGATGAGGCCCGTCCCAAACTCCACTCCATACCGACTCGTATTGAACGAACCGGCACCGAGTGTAACTCGCGCAAACGGATTCACCGCGATGGCGTCGGGCTTCAGGTTCACGCTTGCTCCAAATGCCGCGGCTCCGTTGGTACTCGTTCCCACACCGCGTTGGATCTGGATACTGCTCACAGATGAAGCGATATCTGGCAGGTCAACCCAGAACACACCGTGCGACTCCGCGTCGTTCAGCGGGATCCCATTGATGGTCACATTGATCCGTGTTGGATCCACACCTCGTATCCGCATGCCCGTATATCCTACTCCCGCACCGGCGTCACTGGTCACGAGCGTGCTGGGGTTCTGACTCAAAACGAAAGGCAGGTCCTGCCCCATGTTGTTCTTGCGGATCTCCGCCTTATCCAGGTTCGAAAAGGTCACAGGTACTTTCGGTTTCGCGCGAATGGCCTGCACGATCACCTCCTCCTGTAACTCCACATTGCTTTCAAGTTCCAGCGTGATCTCTCTGTCGCCAAGTACTCGAAACTCAGTAGCCCCATTTTGATAAGAAACGTGATCTGTGGAGAGTACGTAGGTACCCGAGCTAAGCACGATCCGGAAACTTCCCGACTTGTCCGTGATCTCGGAAAAACTCGAGCTGTCGTTGCTCCAGATAAGCTGTACGTCCGAAATGGGTTGTTCAGTGGATTTGTCGATCACCGTTCCGGAAATAGTGGAACGCTGTTGTGCCTGAACACTCGTCAGGAAAGAAAGAAGCAGAATGCAGATGATAATACCTTTTCGCATGGTCATGTACTTTGGTGAACACGTGAAAAGGCATGAAGACAGGCTTCCTACGCCGGCATTACCCGGATCAGGTTCGAGGGTATGATCTCAGCCGCTGAATGGATCTGCAGCACCCCTTTTCGAAGGCAAATGTAAAGAAAGGTGTCGGGTTTCCGGTATCGGGAGTCGGGACGTCTTCGTGGTTGAATTTTTTTGAACCACGGAGCTTGTTCGCCTCTGGCGGGACACGAGAACACAGAGGACGTAACTGTCGCGGGTATGTACCCGTGACATGTCAATTAAAATCCACTGTGGTTAGCGTTGAATTGAATTCAACGCTATAGAAACGCAGAAGATGAAAGTTCGAGTTGTATTTGTAGCCCAAAGGCATGCCTTTGGGCTACGCAGATTGCCAAAACTATTTCCCGTACCTCGGGGCCAATTGCTTCAGCATCTCTGCCACCATTGCATCGGTATCGTATTCCAATTCCCAATCCCAATCGGATTGAGCGCGGCTGTCGTCGATGCTTTTTGGCCAGGAGTCGGCGATGGCCTGACGATGGTCCGTCTTGTAATCGATATGGAAAGTTGGAATATGTTTTCGGATCGCTTCCGTGAGCATCTCGGGATCGAAACTCACACCGGCGAGGTTGTACGAGGAGCGGATCAGGATCTTATCGGCGGGTGCCTCAGTGACTTCCACCGTTGCTCGGATCGCGTCGTCCATATACATCATCGGAAGGCGCGTATTCGCACTCAGGAAAGACGTGTAGCGACCTTTATCAAGCGCCTGGTGGAAGATGTCTACGGCGTAATCGGTGGTACCTCCTCCCGGCATGGCTTTCCATCCTATCAGGCCCGGATAGCGGATGCTGCGCACATCAAGTCCCCAGCGTTTGTTGTAGTATTCGCAGTATCGTTCTCCGGCCAGTTTGCTGATACCGTAGATCGTATTGGGATCCATGACGCAAAACTGCGGTGTGTCCAGTTGTGGCGTATTCGGACCGAATACCGCGATCGAGCTCGGCCAGAACAGGCGCTTCACACCATATTCAAGTGCCGCATCGAAGATATTGAACAACCCATCCATGTTGAGTTCCCAACCGAACTTGGGCTTTGCTTCCGCTGTTGCGCTCAGCATAGCGGCGAGGTGGTAGACGATGGTCGGCTTGTGCTCCTTGAATGCCTCTCGGATATGCTCCTTAACCAGCACATTGAGCACGCGATATGGCCCGTTATCGAGCTTTTCATCAGATACGGGTTTGATGTCGGAACACATCACATTTTCCTTCCCGTACACTCCTCGCAGATAAGCAGCGAGGTCTGTTCCCACTTGTCCTTCAGAGCCGATGATCAATATCCTTTCCGACATGTTCTTGCTTTTAAAATCGCCGTGAAATTAGGTGTTTTTCGAGATTATAGTTCGATAGACCTCCTCGGTTCCATGAGCCGTATTTGACGCGCTGAAATCCTCCAATTTGCTTCTGGCTCCCTCTACGATCTGCGCTCGCATATCCTTTTTTCTCAGCACACGCTCCAAAACATCTGCTGCCGCTTTGAAATCACCTACATCAACAAGGCAACCCGACTCACCATCAACAACCATTTCGGGAATACCACCGGCACGCGTCGCTACAACAAGTAGCCCAACTCCGAATGCATCCAGCACCGCAGTGCCTAATCCTTCCATCTTGGACGGGAATAACATCACATCCGATGAATGGAGATAAGGAAGTATATCTGCACGGAATCCTGCGAAAGTGATCCAGTCTTTGATGCCCAAAACGTTTACCAGATGCTGCAGCTCATCTTTCAGGCTGCCTTCTCCGAAGATCAATCCGTGTACTTTCACGCCCCGACTGATCATGGTATCGATCGTGCGAATGAATGTCGGATAATCCTTGTGCCCTTCTAAAGCTGAAGTGTTTGTCACTATAGAACGTCCCTCCGGGATCCCGAACTCAGTATGCAAGTCTCTTTTGGCCACGTCATTGAATCTGTTGAGATCAACTCCGGAATGTACCGTAGTGATGAGCGCTTTACAATTGGGTAGACTTTGCTTCACAATGTCTTTGATCGCATCACTCACGCAAATGATGGCCTTCACGCTTCGATCGTTGTACTTATGCCTGGAGATGGACGATGACCCGACCGGGAAGTCCACACGTCGACTCACAACGATCGATGCTTTGTTGCGAAGCAGGTCGGCTGCCATGACGGCGGCAGTGTGTGCGTGTGAGTCATGCGCATGAACCAACTGAATATCATGTTGTTTGCAAATTCGAGCCAGAGCTCGGGCGTATCCCAAATCCACCCCACCCCTTTTCTTTTTGGACTGGTGAATACTGATCTGATCGGAGAACGGATGAAGACGTTCGGAAAGAACGCTTCCAGTCGGACACAGCACATGTTGTTCCACATCAGAAGCGAGCAGTTCGCTGCAGAGCAGAAAGAGCTGCCTTTCCCCTCCACGCCAACTTTGGGGAGTACTCACATGCAATACTTTGATGTTCACCGGAATGCTTCGGTGCAATGATAACTCTTCCCACTCAATTGCTGCTTTTTGCGGTGGCTGAACCTCCCTTGGTCAGAGCCAAGTTGCGCCAAAAGTGTAAATTTGCCGCTCTGAAAATCCGGCTCCCGGATTTGGACGTAAAAGTGGAAGGGAAAGAATTTTAAATCATGCGAACATATAGAGTAGTAGGTGTAATGTCGGGCACATCCATGGATGGTGTAGACCTGGCACACTGCGACCTGACAGTGGACGATCAGGGCAAATGGTCATACAAGATCAATGCAGCGGAAACAGTTCCTTATAACGAAACCTGGAGATTGCGATTGAGCAAATTGCGCAATCAAAATGCACTGAACGTGTACAAGACAGATCGTTATTACGGAGAATATTTAGGACGACTGGTAAAGGATTTCACGTCTCGCAACGGTTTGGAAACCGATCTGGTCAGCTCACATGGACATACCATCTTCCATCAGCCGGAGAACAATGTGACCTATCAGATCGGGCTAGGAGAAGCGATTTCGGCGGTCTGCGGGATACCCTCCGTCTCGAATTTTAGAGCCATGGACGTGGTACGCGACGGTGAAGGTGCTCCTATTTCGGGTATTGGAGACGACGTACTTTTCAGTGAGTTCGACTTTTGTCTGAACCTCGGTGGGTTTGCCAATCTGAGCTGTGTACATAGCGAACGACGCGTCGCATTCGACGTTTGTCCGGCTAATATCCTACTCAACCGTATAGCTCGTGAATTCGGTAAAGAATATGACGAGAACGGAGAGATCGCAGAAAGCGGCAACGTGGATTACGACCTGCTCGAAGATCTGAACAGCATCCAATACTATGAATACAGCTATCCAAAATCCCTCGGAAGAGAATGGATCAACGAGCACTTCTGGTTCCGCGTACGGAATTCAGAGGCGTCCAAAGAGGATAAAATGAAAACATTGGTGGATCATATCGCCAGCCAGATCGGTAAAAATATCGAGGAGCTCAGTGATGGCGATTCCAGCATCAAGCGTGTCTTCGTGACCGGTGGTGGTGCATTCAATACCTCCCTGATCGATCACCTGCGTTCGCATACTGATGCGGAGATCATCGTGCCTGAGGAAATGATCGTGAACTTTAAAGAAGCGCTGATCTTTGCTTTGATGGGAGCTTTGCGAGTCCGCAATGAAGTGAACATCCTCAGTTCACTGACCGGTGCCCTGGAAGACTCGGTGGCCGGTTCGCTCAGTGGTGATTTTTCTGAACTCTTGTAGTACCTTTAAAGCTGGACTTGGAACGCCTTACTAAACTACTCATCATGTTCTTACTGTGCCCATTTGGTGCTTTCGCACAAATGGATCAGGAAACGAACATCGATCGCAGTGGCGGTTCCTTTGATCTGGGTTCTGAGTTTGCACAAGACGAACACCTTCTGTATTTCAATGCCGAGGGAGAAGGTCGTGGCAGTCAGCTGTATCGCTATGACGGTGATCGCCATCTACGACTTTCCAGCTTCCATGATTCATACCTTGACGCAGAGATCAAGGAGAAAGAACAGAGTCCATATCCATTAGGTGCACTAACTAGTCACTATGCGTTATTTGCCAATAAGCTCTTCTTCTATGCCCACGGGGAAATGACCCCGGGTGGGTTGTATTACTACGAGAAGGGCATCGTGAACAGCGTGTTCAAATGCCAGCAGATCGGTGCGGCTCATGCTGTTCATAATCAGCGACTTATACTGGAAATAGAGTTAGACGAAAGCCATAGGATCGGTAGCGAAACAGAAGAAGATTCAGTTGGTCGGCGTGTGGTGCTAATGCAGATCGGACCCAATGCCAAGGCCGCACTATTCGCCAGAGGTAAAGATGCTTACGAGCAGGCTTTCGCTGATGGGATCGTCACATTCAATGGTGAAGTTCTACTGAGCAAATCCGGAGTCATGTACTCCACCACCGGGTCTAAGGTCTATCCCGACAAACGATTCAGGAAGTATAAGAATGTACGGGAGCTCATTTTGATGGATGAGAGGCTCTACTTTGGTGCCGACGGACCGGATGGGTCCGGATTGTTCAGCATTGACAGGAACAATGTGATCCGAAAGGAAACGGATGTCATTCCGAACCAACATTGTGTGAACCGCATCGATCCGGTGATCATGGATCACTCGATCGTCTTTGTGGCCGTTGTGGATGATCGAACTACACTTTGCCAATTCAAACCGGGTGAGGGATTCTCTATCTACAAGGGGCTGCAATTCTCGGATGCCGGTTTTCACGTGCAATCATTGATGCCTTTGGACGACCAGTTGTTCGCCAGTCTGCGTCCGGAAGGCGAGTTCAGTTTTGCCATTTATCAGATCAACGTAGACACCGTAATGCAGATCAGCAAGCGAGGCATCTACGATGTTCGCGATCTGAGATACTTTAAAGATCATTTGTACTTCAGTGCGGTCAGCCGTTCAGACGGTCGTGAGTTATACAGCCTTGAACCGAAGATGCCTCCGAAGCTCCGAGACCAATATTTCAAGATCCGCGAGTACAACAAAAGTGGCTTCAAGATCGGGCAAATTGAGGTAATGAATAACGACCAACGAAATCTGAAATTCGAGATCGTTGAAGGGAATGAAGATGACATTTTCAAAGTGGCACTGTATACCGGTGTGCTTTCCATCGACAACGCGCAACACATGGACACAGATGTCAAAAAGCAATACAAGCTGAAGATCCGTGTGACCAATTCGGAAATGAGTAGTTATATGCTGGCAACCGTTGATATCAGGCCAACTGTTGCCTTCAATTTCGACGGTCTGCAGGAAAAACTGCTGTTCTTTCCGGATTTCAGTCGCAAAGGGTTTCTAACGACCCAGAGTATTCCAAACGGAACCACGGTCTATATTTACACGATCAATCAGGAGATCATCGATCAGGTGAAGGTGACCAATGGGGCGATCGAGCTAGGAAGCTACCCAACCGGGATCTACATCCTGAATGTCAAAGGAGAGAACAATTATTACCAACGAATAGAGATGCAATAGATCAGACTATGGCTGAATTGAAGAAACTCATCGACGAATACGAAAACAAGCGACCAGAGGTCGTTTTCGAATGGCAGGATGCCCTCACCGAAGCAGAAGGCTGGGTAGTGATCAACTCACTCCGAGGGGGTGCTGCCGGAGGTGGAACACGAATGAGAAAAGGATTGGATAAGCGCGAAGTAGAGTCGCTTGCCAAGACCATGGAGGTCAAATTCACCGTTTGCGGACCTCCCATCGGTGGTGCGAAGTCAGGTATCAATTTCGACCCAAGCGACCCACGAAAAGAAGGTGTATTGAAGCGTTGGTACAAAGCGGTTTATCCGTTGCTAAAAAACTACTACGGTACGGGTGGCGACATGAACGTCGATAAAATAAAAGAGGTGATGCCTATTACCCGCTCTTATGGGATCATTCACCCACAGGAGGGAATCGTGAACGGTCACTTATCCGAGTATACTCCCGAAGAGAAGATCCAAGCCCTGATGCGACTTGAGCAGGGTGCTTCCTTGATCGTGACCGAGGAAAAATTCACTCCATCCATCGCCAAGGGATATACGGTCAGTGACCTGATCACAGGATGGGGTGTTGCTGAAGCAGTGCGTCATTACTACGGCATCTGGGGCGGTATGATGAACCACAAAAGAGCGATCATTCAAGGATGGGGAAATGTTGCTGCAGCTGCGGCCTACTATCTTGCAAAGAACGGTGTGAGCATAATCGGAATAATCGACATCAATGGTGGTATCATCAAAGAAGAGGGGCTCTCCCTTGAGGAAGTTACCAATTTGATGAACAACCGCGATGGCAACAAACTCAAGAGCGACGATATGATCTCTTTCGCAGAGGCAAACAAAAGGATCTGGAAGCTTGGTGCGGAGATATTCATTCCGGGTGCGGCCTCCCGACTCGTTACTAAAAATCAGGTCGACTCTCTCATAGAAGGAGGCGTGGAAGTAGTATCGTGTGGAGCAAACGTCCCATTTGCCGATTCTGAGATCTTCATGGGGCCGATCTATTCCTACGCAGACCAGCATATGGCCATCATCCCTGATTTCATTGCAAATTGTGGTATGGCACGGGTATTCGCCTACTTGATGAAGAAACAAGCTGAGGTGAAAGACGTTGATATACTTATGGATGTTTCTGAGGCTATTGAACGGGCCATGATCAAGGTTCACCAGTTCAACCAGAAGCACATCGGTATCAGTTCCAAAGCATTGGAGCTGAGCCTGATGACCATTACCAAACCGGACTGATCCATTTTGAACGCGCGTTCCAAACAGTATTCTCCATTATATCTGGCGATCCTGCTCGCCGTAGGAATACTCATCGGTCGTTATTGGGACCGCATCCGGATCAACAGACCTTTTTACGACCAAACCCTGATGGAACAGGTGATCGATCTGGTGGAGAAACAGTATGTCGACACACTGGAGAGTTCTGAAGTTGAGATTCGTGCGATCAATCAATTGCTGCACTCCTTCGATCCGCATTCGGTGTACATCCCTGCATCGGATGTTGCCGGAGCCAACCAGGACCTCAAAGGGTCGTTCGTTGGTGTTGGAGTGGAATTCGTGATGCACAACGACACGCCATTTGTAACTCGGATCATTGATGGAGGACCGGCAGAAGCGGCCGGCATTCATGCCGGTGATCGGATTCTTCAAGCAGATACGACCGTGTTGCTGGGAATGAAGAGCAACGAGATCGTCAAATACATTAAAGGAAAGCGGGACTCAGAAGTAGAGCTGCAGATTTGGCATGAGCATATCGACTCATTGCGCAAAGTGAAGGTGAAACGAGGTACGGTTGAATTGCGAACGGTCTTCGCTTCGGAAATGGACGATTCGACGCTATATGTGCGTATTGCTCACTTTGCCGATCCGACCATGGATGAATTCCGTGAGGCAATGGAACAAAATGATCGCGAACAAAGGATGCGCCGCGTGATCATGGACCTTCGCGATAACCCCGGAGGGTATCTCAAAGTGGCTGTGGAATTGCTAGACGAATTCGTCAGCTCGACCGATCTTCTGGCATATACAAAAGGAAAAGGTGATAACCAGAAGTCTTACCACGCTACAGAAGGTGGTTCTTGCGCCGACAAGCAACTGATCTGTCTGGTGAATGGCTATTCCGCTTCAGCTAGTGAAATTTTCAGCGGAGCTGTTCAAGACCTGGACCGCGGATTGATAATCGGCGAACGGACGTTTGGAAAAGGTTTGGTGCAGGAAACTTTCCATCTCAAGGATGGTTCACAGATCCGTTTGACCGTGGCGAGATACTATATCCCTTCAGGCAGGAGTATTCAGAAGCCATATTCAAGCAGTGGGTACAAAGACTACCACGAGGCAGAAAGTGGCACAGACAGCTTTCAAACTGCGTTGGGACGAATTGTATTTGCCGAAGGCGGGGTCAAGCCGGATGTAGAATGGCAAACGGAAGTACTACCCGACCGCGAGGACATCATGACCTATTTGATAAAACTGAGCGATCGATATGGTAACGTGATCTCCGGATTGCCCTATGTAGAAGCGTATTGGAACTCTGCTGAGATAGATATTGCCCTTCAAACGATGCTTGACCGCGACAGCAGCTCGGTGAACGCAGATATGATCAAATATGAACTAGCCTATCAGTTGTATAGCAACAAGGCATTGGAGTTCGTGCCGGCAGTGAATGATCAGCTCCGGGAAGTGAGTACTTACTTCGGGAAAATGGAAGTTCTACTCAATACCAAGCGCCCGCTTGAGTGAATCGGCCTTTTGCTCATCCTGTTCCAGCAGGTCATCTACAGCCTCTGAATTGTCCTCTTCTGAACTATCCTTTTGGCATGACACTGAAGTCATCGCTAATGTGCTTATGGCCAGCAGAATGATTATGATCTTGAATCTCTTCACAACTTGTCGTTTGCTCAAATTTAAGCAAAAAAAAAGGTGCCAATTGGCACCTTAGATCTTTGTGACAAGGGAGATTATTCTTCTCCTTCACCAGCGTTGTCGCCTTCAGCAGCGTCATCGCCACCTTCTGCGTCGTCACCTTCAGCAGCGTCATCACCACCTTCAGCGTCGTCGCCTGCAGCAGCGTCATCGCCACCTTCTGCGTCGCCACCTTCAGTAGCATCGCCTTCAGCGTCGCCACCGTCCATGTCATTTTCCATGTCCTCAAGGTCACCTTGAGTTTGCTCTTGCTCCGCTTGCTCATCTTCTGCATCTGTAGTAGAAGAGTTATTGCATGCATAGAACGCGAAGAAAGAAACCATTGCTAATAGTGCAAATACTTTTTTCATTGTGTTTATGATTTTAGGGTAACTGATACAATTAATCGCAAATATATAGTTAACAACGAATTCGTCAAGAGAACTGTCATTTTTTTCTGAAGTAAATTGAGATCGGTACGCCTTCAAAATCAAAATGTTCGCGAATTTGATTCTCCAAGAATCGAGCATAGGATTCCATCACATATTGAGGCAAATTACAGAAGAATGCAAATGCCACTTTCTTGGACTTCAACTGTGTGATGTATTTGATCTTGATGTACTTCCCTTTCTTCGATGGAGGTGGCTTCTCCTGGATGATCGGAAGCATGACATCATTGAGTTTGCTAGTGGACACGCGCTTCTGAGTATTATCATACACCTCAATGGCTGTCTCGATCGCCTTGTATATTCTTTGCTTGGTCAATGCCGAGATGAATATCACCGGAACATCCGTGAAAGGTGCGATCTTGGAATGTATATGGTCGGTGAACTTCGCGGTACTCTTGTGGTCTTTCTCCACGAGGTCCCACTTATTGACCAGGATCACAATGCCTTTCGCGTTGCGCTGAGCCAAACGGAACAGATTGACATCCTGCGCTTCCATGCCCTGCTGAGCATCGATCAGGAGCAGACACACATCCGATTTCTCGACTGCATTGATACTCCGCATCACACTGTAAAACTCCACATCGTCGTGGACCTTACCCTTTTTGCGGATCCCGGCTGTATCGACGAGAATGAATTCCTTCCCAAAAGCATTGTAATGCGTATCGATGGTATCACGAGTGGTACCTGCGATCTCTGTGACCAGGGTGCGGTCAAAACCCAGAAGGGCATTACAGAGAGAGGACTTTCCGACGTTCGGTCTTCCAATCAAGGCAATTCGCGGTAGTTCAAGGTCTTCTTCCTCTTGAGGGTCAGGTAACTGCTTAACAAGTTCATCCAACAATTCACCGGAACCACTTCCCGACATCGCCGATATCGGGAAAAGATGTTCGAATCCCAGCGAGTAGAATACATTGGACTCCATGAGTCTTTCGTGATTGTCGGCTTTATTGACTACCAGCAGAACCGGCTTTTCGCTTCTGCGGAGGATACGTGCGAATTCTTCATCCAGGTCTGTGATGTCCGTAACCACATCCACAACGAACAGCAAGACATCAGCTTCTTCAATGGCGATCTCCACTTGCGCTCGGATGGACTCTTCGAAGATGTCAGAGGATCTCGGCACATATCCACCGGTGTCTATCACCGTGAATTCCCTTCCGAGCCACTCCCCTTTGCCGTAATGACGATCTCTGGTCACCCCCGACATATCATCGACGATGGCCTTGCGCTCCCCGAGCAAACGGTTAAAGAGCGTTGATTTACCGACATTCGGTCTTCCTACTATTGCTACGATCCCTGACATGAATGGTCTCTAATAAATCGATCTGGCAACTGAATAGCTCCAAATCTTCGGCAAACATAGCTATCCCTCGTATCCGAACCTACGCAATTGGGTGGGATTGTTCCTCCATTTCTCTCGGACCTTCACATAGAGCTTGAGAAAAACCTTCTTTCCAAGGAACTCCTCCATGTCTTTTCTGGCGGCTGTTCCGACCTTTTTCAGTCCTTTCCCACCTGGTCCGATCAGTATTCCTTTTTGCGATCTTCGTTCGGTATAGATCATGGCTGAGATGCGGACGATCTTCTCCTCGTCCTTGAATTCCTCTATATCCACTTCGACGCTGTAGGGAATTTCTTTGTGATAGAACAACAGGATCTTCTCACGGATGATCTCGGAGATGAAGAATCGCTCAGGTCGGTCCGTCAACTGATCTTCCGGGAAATAATAAGGATGCTCCGGGCAAACCTCCGCAAGGAGATTCAACAACTGATCGATATTGAATTTCTCTTCAGCACTTATAGGTAGAACGTGGCCGAACTTGTACTTGCCCTGCAACTCACCCATCACCTTTAATGCACTTTCCTGATCGGTCGTGTCGATCTTGTTGATGAGCAGGATGGTCTTGCTTTTATCGTAGTTCTCCAGAACCTCATCCACCTCAGAACCCATTTCCGGATCATTGACATCGACGACCAGAATGAGGATGTCTGCGTCTTCAATACTCTCAAGCACTTGATCCATCATGCGCTCCTGAAGCTTGTAATGAGGGATTATGATGCCCGGTGTGTCTGAGAAAATGAGCTGGGCTCCTTCGCGCATTACGATGCCCAGGATGCGGTGCCGTGTGGTTTGCGCTTTGGAGGTTGCAATGGCGAACTTCATGCCTATGAGGGCATTCAATAATGTCGACTTACCGGCGTTGGGTTTGCCAATGATGCTTATGAAACCTGCTTTTTGCATATGAACAATATGGCTCAAGTGGACTGGTCAATCGATGCTTGGCGGTAAAATCATCAAGGTATAAACATACCGATTACTGCAGAGTATACCTAAGAGAAACCCCAAAATTCGTGAGTGAGGTAGGGAAGCTCTGAGAAGTTTTCGGTGTATTGATGTTCTGATTGTAGAACAGCCTGAAGTTCATGGCATCATTGATCTTGTAGTCGATCGTTGGTTTGATGCTCACCATGCGCGTACCTGCCTGAGCCGTATTGGTCTCCTGTCCGATATCGCGTCTGATCGTTACCCCGTCGCGGATGGAGAAGTCGAAACGGAAGTTCAAGTCATTCTGCAAATACACTCGATCCCCTTTCCATCTGAAAGGAAGAGTCACACCTGTAGTTCTGAAACCTGCACCGATCACATATTCCTCATTGCGCTGCTCGATCATCTGATTGGTCTGCATGAACAATGTGATGTTCTTGTCGCGTTTGTACTCAAACTTGGCCGTAAAGCCATTCTTCATGGTGACATCCACACCAATGACCGGTGTAAGACGCTCAATGAGTGATATACCCTGCTGGAACAAGTACTTCGATACGAGGTCTCTTCCCTGTTGCAACGTGTCTTCTCCGTAGCTGATCAATGTCGCATAACTATTCATGCTCAGAGTAGAACTATATGCGTGCGAGATGCTGAAGTTCGTGAATACCTTATCAAGTCCGAACAGGTCTTTCAACCCATTATAGCTGATCCTCCAGGATGGGATCGGCAAGCGCTTGAATGGATTCAGCTGGATCTGATTCGGATCCTTTCCTCCGTAAGCCGCAAGGAATGAATACAACATCACATCCTGATGTTTATCCCCGAATCCAAGTGCGTTGCCCGTTGCCGGATCGATCGCGCCAATAGAATCGGCATATCGAATATTATCTCCTTCGGTAAAATCCTGCTGCTGAACCCTGAACGACAATATCTTTCTGTAATCGAGGAAATTGTTGAATGGCTCGCTGTTGTAGTTCGTTGTTCGATCACCCAACTTATCGAATGCCGTTGGCCAGGACCAGAACGAAATGCTGTACTGTCCGACTTCCTGAATACCCAGATCGACGAATTGCTCAGTCTTAGGGTCATAGCGGAAGTTGGACGAAAGTGTATTTGATGTACGCTGCTCGAAGTTCAATGAGATCCTCAAGTTCTTGATCGGCTCAATGGTCGCTTTACCGGAAATGGTCAAACCACTTAGCTCCATATAACGGTTGTTCTGCAATGTATCACCGCTAAGGAATCCATTTCTAGCGAGGTCATATCGCAATTCAGGATCCTGGAAGCCCATGATGAATGGCCACGTAGGAGTATTGAATTCGAAGTTGTGACCCACATATTGAACGCCCTTATTGAAACCAGGAAGAGTCGTTCCCGATGTCTGAGTGATACTCAATTGAGCTTGTTTTGCCATCATGAAGAACTGACCCACGAACTTACCAAATCGGGTAGGTTCCCACTCTTTCTTTTCCTTATTCTCTTCCTCGTCATCAGACTTAGGTTTACGTCGAGGCTTTTTCTTGTTATGAGGTGCGTTCAGCTTTCTCAACACCTTGAACTTGTTGTAGAATGAACTGAAGTTCAAGTTGGTGTTCAGGTTGAGAGTTTGACTGTTCTGGATCGTATTACCGATGCTTTGAACCGCCGGTGGTGCTGTCGACCACCCATAGTTACCGGTGTATTTGGCGGAAGCCGTGATCCAGTTAAGTGATCTGATCTTGGAGAATGGAACGGTGTAGTTCAGATTCATGATCTGATTGAAATCCCGCATGGTTCCAAGGTCGAGGAAATTATCCCGGATCGTATCCCTCTGAGCTTGCGTTTCAATAGCACCGAAGGGTTCCTGTACCCAGGCATTTGCCGTGGCGTTATAATCAAACTTGAGATTCTTCGTGAAGTTCCATCTCAGTCCGTAGGTCCTGTTGAAGGTGAATGACTTATCGTAGAATCTTGGTACAATGGCCTTGAAGTCGTCGTTACTCCTGTTCTGCAATTCTGCATATCGTCTGTCCACATCGAAGCGGAAGTTCAGACTGTTTGGCACAAAATTGAAATTGAAGTCACGTATAAGAGAGAGCTTTCTGCTCTTGATCTTGTCCTTGAATGGTTCCCACGGTTTAGGTCGGCTGGAGAAGTTATAACCTACACTGGTTCGATGTGTGAGAATGGTATTCTCCTCAACGATCTGGTTTCTTCTGAACTCTTTGGTGAACGAGTAACTGAAGTTGAAGTTCTCGATATCCCAGACATGCGGCTTCGCAGCTCCTGTTCGGTTCTTCTTCACATTCGTGAAGTTCAGACTGTATCTGTTCGAATAATCCTGACTCGTCTCCTTGATCTCTTGCTTCTCTTGTTCGCTTCTCGCAAACTCGAGTGCTTGTGCGTATCGAACATCCGGGTTAAGCGGATAGAATTTAGGATTGACGAATTTCTCCGTCCAACCGATGAACATAGGGATAGTGATCCCACTTTTCTGAGGGAAGAATTTGCCCAGTTCAAGGTTCGCACTGATGTCGTACTGGAAGGTTTGTTCCAGGTTACGCATGTTCAGTCGCTTGTCGATCGCCCCGAAACCGATGGATTGGTAGGTCGCCGATGCGTTGAGCTTACCGAAATCAGCCAGCTTCGTGACCATGCGGGCATTTGCTGCCCAACCACCTTTGTTGGCGATACCGGTCACTCTGAGTTCATTGAACCAAACCTCTCCACAGAGGTTGTCAAATACATCCTGTTGTCGAGGGTTCATGACGCCGACCATCATCGATCGCACCTGACTCAGGTCCGGCAGACCGATGACGCGAATGGTTCCTCGACCGTAAGGTTTCGAGTATTCGGCGACATCGCTTCCGGTCACATTCTGTCTTTCAAGCTTCAAGTCATACAACGCTTTGAGCTCCAGATCCATGTAGTTGGCTTCAGGCCAGATCTCGTCCTGAGTGATCGCCCCGTAATTAGTGAGTTGAAGTGGGATCTCGTATTGGTAGTAGTTATTCTCGAGGTCCGTACCAATACGGATATATGCCCACATATCGCCATCGTCCATGTCCTCGCCTTCAGCGTGGACGAACATCTTCATGTACTCGTAGTTTCGGATGTCGATCTCCGAAACTTTGAACGCTCCACGAGCATCACCGTCCTTGAGGTTACAAACACGCAGCGAGAGCGACTGCTCATTCTGTTGTACCGTCTGTGGTTGAGTTGGATCGAGCTCGCGTGAGATTCCCGGTGGCTCCACATAGCGAACTGGTATACGACGGCTGTTCTCTTCGATGTTCACCGTTGAAACGATGAATTCGGTATCGTCATTTGGATCAGGAGGAATACCAACGGTCGGTGGAGTTTTCAGACTCTTTTGGTAGCGGCGCCAATCAGCTCGTACCATTTGCATGGTCACGAAACGCACGATCACGCTGTCCTCAAATCCTGTGAGGAACATACGCATGAATCGGATGGACTTAAAGTTCTGGATCCCACCGAATCGGCTTTGATATTCTCTTACAGGGATCTTCAACTGGTAATAGGTGATACTATCCGGCTTGGCACCTTCGTCTTCCCTTCTGGCAAATACCGTCACGGCATCCGCCACATATCCTTTTCCAACTTTCAGATCATCCGCACTGAGGTCGATCCTGTATTGGAAATACTCTTCACTCAAGTTGAGTGTATTGTCACCATTGATATCTTCATCGTTCGGCCTAACCGTTGCAGATTTCGGAGTCTGGTCAGACAAACGATCTGTGGTTGAGTTGTTCTCCGGGTAATTGTAGTAGCGATAGCGCTCCAAGATCGAAGTTTGATTCGCATCATACAATTCATCTCGGTAGAAACGGTAGTTATCACCGGATGGGTCATCCAGAGCCATGAGATAGGCTTCGGAATTGGCACCAACTGTGGTTTGAAGTTGACTGAGATAGTCGGCAAAGAAGATCCGCTCTTCGGCGTCTGTCATCCCGTCGAGTCCAACGTCCTGTTGTGGTCGTGCTGCAGGGTCGTTATCGAATGCCTTGTTGATCGGTTCCACGCGACCGACGATGGCGTGTTCGGTCGTGTCCTTTGGATCCGTACTTCCATCGATCGGGATGGCATTTTCCATCGATCGTCGGTTGTCAGGCAGGACATCTTCCGAGATCGAACCAAGGTTTATGTAGAGCTGACCACTATTCTTTTGAGTGCTGTTCTCGTATTTCTCGAATGCGAATGGATCCATGATCCACATTTCGATATAATCGATGTTGGCTGCTTCGAAATCCGTGGTCTCAATGCGTCGCATGATACCTGCCCACTTATCCTGTGGATTCTGAAGTGTCCCGTCGGAGTTGACCTCGGTCGTATTGTAGTTGTATGGTCCTTTTTCATCCGGACGATATACTATATCCAATGTCGGGATGGTCTGAGGCACCCCTTGAGGCAGTTCTTTTTCCGGGAAAACTTCTTCAACTGTCAAACTTCGAACGAAGTGATTTGAACGTTGAAGCGGATCGTTCTTGAGGTGATCCGGAGTACGCAACTGGTTGGTCTGAATGACTGGGTCAATGGTATACCAAGAAAGCGCTGCTCGTCGCTTGTTGGCTTCTGCCATATCGGTCTGCGCCTCTGGAAACAATCCATTCTGGAACTGAGGTACACTAGCGAGGTTCCAGTTCGACCACAATTTAAGATCGTAAGGAGTTTCTGCCGCTTCAAAGTCGTCAATGAATGAAGTTCCTCTTTCTGTTTCACCAATACTCCTCGGTTTGTGAGGAATGATATGCGCAAACTCCCAGCTGAAAGTGAAGTCAGATATCTCTTTGGTCTCGATGAACGGGATCTTATCTACGAGGTTGGTGAGCCATCTGGATTGAGTCGAGTAGGTACCATCTACGCCCCAAATGGTGTTGAGGAGTGGCTCTTCACCAATATTGGTTTTTGGTGTAAGCGGTCGCTCAGAAAGGTTCAGAATAGTTGCGCCAAGAACCAGCTTGTCGGATGCCTTATAATCGAAGCGGCTACCGACCAGTGATTTCTGTTGGATATTGAACAGTGTATTACTCTCACAGCTCGCTTTGAGTACTCCACCGGAACTGATCACACCTTCGTTGATGATGGTCACGATACCGATGGTATAGTCCACGATATAATCCGTTCCTTCTGAAAGGAGCGAGCCATTCGCGGTCACTTTTACTGATCCACGAGGAATATTGAAACACTGCAGTCGTATCTGGTTACTACTTGTTCCTTTATAACTTCCTCTCAGGAAGAATTTGTTGTGCAATACGTCCTGCTCTGCGTCCCAACGTGTGGAATCATATAGCACGTCGAAGGCATAATAATCCGCGGTCCTCCCTTCCGGATCGTTGAACTTGTCCCGTAAAAATTCTCCAAACGGTTCCCTCATCGGGAATATGATCCGCCCTTGTTGAGATTGGATCGTGACTCCTTCTATCAGGTCAAACAGACCATCCGGTTTAGCTTCCTGCTGGCGATTCAATCTATCGAGGTTGAACACCTGATTCAACTGGCGATCCTTCAATCGAGTTTCAGAACCATCGACGGGAAGATATCCGAGGTCTCCTCCTCCTTTGTCGTCGGCGTAGACCACGTTGAAGTTGAACTCATCCGTTTGCATGTTGTATGCTCCCAGAGAGTAAATGTTCTTCATCATCAGGTTCCAGGTTGGAAGGTTGGTCTTGATGATGGTCGACTTCAGCATCTTCACGATGAGCGTACCTACATTTCTCGAGCCTGGCGTGGATGCCACGTCTCTGGCAAACTCCCCGACCTTGTAGATCCGACCATTGTAAGTGTATTCGAACGCTACAGCAAGAACCTCATCTGTATTCAGAGCTTGATTCAGGGAAATGTATCCGAGTCGTTCGTTGAAGGTGTATTCAGTTGGGCGAAGCTGGCGGGCATTGTTCAAATTGACGTATTCCGCTCCAGCAGGTACCATATTAGCCACATCTCTGGCATCCGGTAAGGATTTGACCGCGTCAAACAGTGAGTTCGCATAGTTGTCGGGATATGGCGCAGCACCTCCACGTTCCCAGGTGTTGTTGTATGGATCCGCTTCAGCAAGGTCCATCAGCGCAATCAGGTTTCCTGTGTTGTTGAAGTTATTGGCTCGGTTAGTGACCCAAACCTCGATGTAGTTGATCAATGCATTCGACTGAATCACTGGTAAGTTCTGAAGCGCGCGGTCGTAGTTATCCGCAAAGTACTGACCCAGGAAGAAGTGCTTGTTCACGTCATAATCGTGTGCCTGCACGTCGAACTGAGTCACTTGCGCTCCGTTATTGACCTCGGTCTCACGCGTCTCCCCTTTTTGCTGGGTAGCAATGGTCGTCATGGTCAAGCGACCGAATTGCAATTCCGTTTTCACCCCAAACAGACTTTGACCACCCTGGATGAGACTACCATTCAACGGGAGGCTCACGTTACCCAATTCAATTCCTCGCAGGATATCGTCCTCCTTACCTTGCCAATCGAGTTTCATTTGGTTCTCAAACTCGAATGTGGCCTCGGTGTTGTAGGTGGAATTGATCTTCATTCGATCACCGATCTGGCCGGTCACGTTGACCTGCATCTTAAGCTCGAAATCGAAGTTGGTGTTGCGCTGTTGTCGGCGGGTGAAGTTCGGGTTCTCGACATTGTTAATGCTTCCTCCGAACAGGATCTCAGCAGAACCGCTTGGACGAATATCAATGAGTCCATCCCCGAAGATATCGTCCACGATATCCGGTTTCAGGTAGAGATCCGGTAGAAGACCGCGGCTGCGTACGAAATTGTTAGCTTGTGATTTGGTGCGGAAGTAATCCTTGTTCTGTTCTGCAGCGTGTTTCTTCTGGTACTCTTCGAAGGAGTAAGAATAGGGTGAACCTATTGTACGTTTATCAGAACCTGAAACCCTCTTGTAGTCGTAGCTATTGGTTTCAGGATTGTATTCTACGTCCGTACTGAAGATCTTCGGATCGTGAAAATCAAACTGATATCTGGAATCCCGCTCATAGCTCTTTCGATCCTGAATAGGATATGGAAGGCTATCGTTCTTGGTCTTTGTGGAATCTTCTCCGGCCAGTATGTCCCAGACCACAGGAGTGGCCGAAACTTCAGTACTGGGCAGGAACACAACACAAGCCAAAAGGGCTACAGCTATATACGCGCTTTGAAGGTATTTCAAATTCCTCTTTGTTTTCAGAGTCTCAACTCTGAGTCCTAACGTAACTTAACTAATTGTCTAGTAGCTGTATAACCTATAGGCCGCGTGTTTTTTGAAGCAGGCAAAATTATAATAATTTGAGCGATTTCTTAATGAGTTCCTCGGTGCTGAGCGGGTTGTCTTGCGCTTTCTTGACTTTGACAACTGCTTTTTCAGCCGAAGAACGGTTAAATCCAAGTGCCATAAGTGCTTCGATAGCTTCATTTCCGGAGTCTGCGGTCATTGAGCCCAACTCGTGCTGCGTGTCCATTTTGCTGAATTTGTCTTGCAGCTCGATGATCATGCGCTGGGCGGCTTTCGGACCGATGCCCTTTATCGACTTGAGTAACGGCACGTTACTGCTCAATATTGCATTCACGAACTCCTTGTGATCCAAAGATGAGAGGACCATCCTTGCTGTAGCGGTGCCGATACCGTTAATGGCAATGAGATGCAGAAAGATCTGTCGCTCTTGCTGATCCTTGAAGCCATACAATGTATGACTGTCTTCTTTGATCGCCAGGTGTGTAGGAATGCGTGCCTGCTGCTTACCCTGCAGGTGCTCATAGGTGTACAGCGAAATATGTATATGGTAGCCCATGCCGTTGCAATTCACAACGACGTGGGTGGGGGTCAATTCTTCAATTACGCCCTGAATGAACTCGATCATGAATGCAAGATAATGAGAAGCTTAATGCTATGCGCAGCAACCAATTGAGCACGATTGTGGATTGTACTTTTCATTCGGATTTGTCACTCTGAAAAGAGGGGTTTTCGGAGGAGGGCCCCTTCCCGCCTCCTCTCTATCAATTTACCACCGGAATGCTTTAGAGTCCAAACAAAGTCGCTGGTTTCGTACTGAACGCCCCTGAATATTCTTCAACCGTCGCAATTCCAATTTTGCCCCTGTCGCCAGTTTTTTGGTCGCATTTTTGACTTAGGGGAGAAGTTTTTCTCAGGGATGAAAAACTCGTGACTTCAAAGTTTGTGTCCGACATAACCTGAACTGGTCAAATTGCTATCTTGCACGAAAATTGTCGTACACGAACCATGAGATCAACAATAGTCAGTTTTCTGATCCTGCTCCTTTCATTTTCATCGTTTGCACAGGTAGAGCTTCTCGATCGGATCGAGATCGATTATAAAGATGAGTTTTACGTAAAAGGACTTTACAATTTTGGAGAGAACGGTGTCGTGCTCTCAGCAGTTGAGGATGTTCGGAAGAGCCGAAGAGACCCAAAACGGATGTATGTCTTCTACGACAAGGATCTCGTTGAACTGGAGTCGTTTGAAGTAGATGTTCCTTTCCGACGAAAGATCTCCGCGACCTATGAAGGCGAAAAACAACTGCACACTTTTTACTACGATAAGCGCAACGGAGAATTTACCATCGTGACCATCGATTCGCGAAACACCTCCAGAATCGAATATGAGGGTGTGATCGGTAAAAAACTGTTCATCAATCAACTCAAAGTGATCGGCAAGACCGCAGTCCTGTACACTTCAACCAAGCGCGACAAATTCCTGCACATCATCGAGCTGGAAACCTCCAAGGTGAAGAAGGTTCCATTTAAAAAAGTGCGTAGAAGCAACAACATCTTCGTGATCGATTTGCAGTGTTTACCGGGAGAAGAAGAGATCACCGTGTTGTTTCAGGAATACCAGAAGAAGATCATGCTCAGCACCAGCCTTTATGTGATCAATAAAGATGGTGAGGTCAGTGATGCGATCAGTGTCAATGCGGGCAAATGGAACATTGTGGATGGAACACCGACCCGCTTGGAAAATGGTGAACTCATCATTGCCGGAACGTACTCTCAAATGAAGTCCACCGGTGCGGCTGGAATGTTCGTGTGTTCATTTACCGAAGGTGATCAGAACTACTTCAATACCTACGATTTTAACGAGTTTGAGAACTTCTTTGAATACCTCTCCGACCGCGCTAAAAAGAAGCTTGAAAAGAAAAAACAACGCAAAGCCCGAAGGGGTAAGGAACTGGAGGTGAACGTTCGAATGGCTATTCACAACGTAGAGGAAAGAGATGGCCAGTTGTACTTACTCGGGGAAGTATACTACCCCACCTATCGTACTGAATCTTATACTACTTATGTGAACGGTAGACCGACCACCCAGTATCGCACCGTGTTCGATGGTTATCAGTATACCCATGCCGTGCTTTCGGTATTCGACATGGAGGGAGAGAAACTGGAAGACCACACGTTCAAAATGTGGCTATCGTACAAGCCAATGTACGTGCGCCGGAATATCGAGTTGAATGTGGATGATGACATCGTGAAAATGGTAGTCGTTGACGGAACCATTCTGAAGACCAAGATCCTCGATCAAGGTGATGTGGTAGATACCGAAACCGTGAATCTGGATAGTGAAACGGCGGGAGATAAGATCCGATACGCGTCTATGGGGACCGTAGAGTTCTTTTATGACAATAGTTTCATCTCCTATGGACAGCAAGTCATCAAGAACAAGCAGAACAAGAACGTCAAGAAAAAACGGAACGTGTTCTACATGCAAAAGATCCTGATCGAATAGCTGCTTCTATTGCACGCAGGTCGTACTATCTTTGCGACCCTATGTCGGAAGTGAAGAGACATCTCGTTACCTGCGCCCTTCCATATGCGAACGGGCCCATACATATTGGTCACCTTGCGGGTTGCCTGTTGCCGAGCGACATCTACGTGCGGCAACTGAGAGCTCAGGGCAAGGATGTGATGTTCGTATGCGGAACCGATGAGCACGGTGTGCCTATTACGCTTCGCGCCCGAAAGGAAAATGTGAGTCCGCAGGAAATAGTCGATCGATACTACGAACAGATCAAGGGCAGTCTGGAGAACTGGGGTCTGGCATTCGACAACTTTAGTCGTACAAGCCGTCCGATTCACCACGACACTTCCCGATCCTTTTTCAAAGTGCTTTTGGATAAAGATGTATTCGACGAGCAGAAGACGGAGCAGTTCTATGACGCCGAGGCCAAGCAATTCCTGGCCGACAGGTACATTCAAGGTACCTGTCCCAAATGCGGACATGACGCTGCATACGGTGATCAATGTGAGAAATGCGGTTCTAGTTTAAGCCCATCGGAACTCATTGATCCAAGGTCCACTCTCACAGGGAATGAGCCTATTCTAAAGGAAACCAAAAACTGGTACCTGCCGCTTGATCAGATTCAGGAGTCTTTCCTCAACGATTTCATTTCGTCGAAAGAAGGCGTGTGGAAACCGCACGTATTGGGACAATGTAAGAGTTGGTTGAACGACGGACTCAAACCGAGAGCAATGACACGCGATCTGGATTGGGGGGTGCCGGTTCCAGTAGATAATGCCGAAGGGAAAGTGATGTACGTTTGGTTCGATGCGCCTATTGGATATATCAGCGCAACCAAGGAAGCTACCACCCTATGGGAAACCTGGTGGAAGGACCCCGGAACTGAGCTCACACACTTTATCGGGAAGGATAATATCGTGTTCCACTGCATCATCTTCCCGGCGATGCTTCATACGCACGGTGACTATATTTTACCAACGCATGTGCCGGCAAATGAGTTCCTGAACCTGGAAGGTCAGAAGATCTCGACATCGCGCGATCATGCAGTGTGGCTGCACGAATATCTCGAAGACTTTCCCGGTAGAAATGATGAGCTGAGATATGTGCTCACCTCTATCATGCCGGAAAATGCAGATGCGGATTTCAGTTGGTCGGACTACCAGGCAAGAGTCAACAATGAACTTGTTGCCATTCTGGGTAATTGGGTCAACCGCGTGATGGTACTGACACATAAATTCTTCGATGGAGTGATCCCGACCTGGGATGATTCAGATGCGAAAGACGAACTGGCTGAAGTGGCTTCGCTTTGTGAAGAAGTAGAATCGCTGACAACACAATTCAAGTTTCGGGATGCTCTCAGTGCTCTGATGCGTATAGCTCGAACCGGTAACAAGTACCTTCAAGATTCCGAGCCATGGCATAAGATCAAAGAAGAGGGTGGAGAAATTGCAGTGGCCAATTGCCTGGGGGCTTCTATTTATATGATGTGGCAATTTGCAAATACGGCACAAGCTTTCCTCCCGGAGACATCTGAGAAGATGTTTGAACTACTGGACTCAAAAGAGCTGCCTCAAGCCGGTCAAACATTGAATAAACCTGCTCTGTTATTCGAAAAGGTGTCGGATGAATCAATAGAAGCACAAAAAGAGAAACTAGCTAACAAAGAAGAAGATAAGAACATGCAGGAAGTGACTTTGAAAGACGAGATCCAATACGATGATTTTGCAAAACTGGATCTGCGAGTTGGTGAGATCATCGAAGCTCAAAAAGTTCCAAAGGCTGATCGCCTTTTGGAATTGAGCCTGGATATGGGATTTGAAAAACGGACGGTGGTCTCAGGGATCGCAGAGCACTTCAATGCGGAAGACATCATCGGACAACAAGTCATCGTGGTATGCAATCTCGCTCCGCGCAAACTACGTGGGATCATGAGCCAGGGAATGATACTCATGGCAGAGGATGAAGATGGCACGCTACAGTTTGCCTCCCCCGGAACCAAAGTTTCGAACGGCTCTGCAGTGAGCTAACGAAAACGCCCGTTGCAATTCACAACGGGCGTTTCTTTTAAGCCGTAAATCCTATTAATAGATCAGGTGTATCTCACCTTTCTTATAGAACCATTGGGTCTCCCGGAAATCCGTGAATTCCATTTTGTAGATATAGAAGCCCATTGGAACAAGCTCTCCTTTATAGGTTCCGTCCCATCGATCGCTTGTCTTATCCGTGGCAAAGATCTTTTCACCCCAACGGTTATAGATCTCCATCTTATAGTTGGTAATACCTTCTAAGATCCCGCTTGCGCCCCAGTAATCATTAATGAGGTCTCCATTCGGTGAGAACGAGTTCGGCACCCAAATGAAAAGGTCTGGTGTAACTTCCAATATCTTGGTGATCTCATCTTCACAACCATTTGAGTTGGTTACGTGCAGGGTCACATTATACACCCCTACTCCAGTGAATTCATGTAAAGGATTCTGAATGTTATATGTTCCGCCATCTCCCATGTTCCAATCCCATTGTACCACATCAGCTGTGGAAGCATCCTGGAACTGTACAGTTGACTCCAATGTACTTGGCTCTTCCGGAGTGAACACAAAATCAGCGATCGGCAGGTCGTATACCTCGATCTGGAATGGAACAGAAACTCTGCTCACACAACCATTATCTGAACTTGCCTCCACTTCGATCTGATAGACTCCTGAATTAGGGTAGGTATGTCCCGGATTGTCTCCTGTTGTAGAGTCACCGTCTCCCCAGATCCACTTATAACCTTGAATGGTTCCGGATGGAATGGTCGTGTTATTTGTGAAAGAAGGAGTAAAAGGAGGACAACCCGCAATACTATCTCCTACGATATCAATAACAGGAGCAGAGAAAATCTCGCCCTGTTTGGTCGTAGAGTCTGTACAACCTTGATCCGTCACAACTATATGTGTGAGCGAATAGGTTCCAATAGCCGGGAAAGTCCTGCTTGTTGTGCTGCCATTCGCTGTAGTTCCATCGTCGAAACGCCAGCTATAGCCTATTATACTTCCGCTGGTAACGGTCGACTGATCGGTGAAGGTTGTGTTGTCTCCCAGACATAAATTGTTCACCGCAAAATCGACGTTCGGTAACGGATTGATGTCGATCGTTTTCTCCATGGTATCCAAGCATCCCTTGTCACTTTCTACGACAAGTGCAATGATATGCGTACCTGAACTTGTTGTAGTTATGGTCGGCTCCCAAGCAATTGACTCAAATGCTCCATCGAAGTACCACGACTGTGCCGTGATGACATCCGATCGGGAAGCGCCCGAATTATTCGTTGGTGTCAGATCTTCCCCTTCGCAAACGGGAGTCACATCGAAATCCGCCGTTGGGTCCTCGAATACAGTTACTGTATCCACGATCTCCGCAAAGCAATTATTCGTCGTAGAAAGGACAAGACGTATCACATAGTCTCCGGCTGTAGATTGCTCAAAGTCCAGGGAGCTGGACGTGCTCACCACTGTCGAATTCATCTCCCAATTCCACGAAGTGATCGTGTCGCCACTGATGGTATAATCGAGTGTGATGGTCTGAGGAACGTCTTTACAAACGTCCTGGAAGTCCAATCCATTGGTGTTCAATTCTGAGAAATCGATCGTGGACTGGAGAACATCTCTACATCCCTTATCTGATTCCGTTGTGAGCGTAATATCCTTGCTGCCGGATGAGCTGTATTTCACAGAGAATGAATCAGCATAATAGGTATTACCATCATCCACATCCCATGAGATCACATTCACCGTACCTGAAGATATTGTGGAAAGGTTCTTGAACTTGATACTATCATTCGTACAAGTTGACGAATACCAGAAATCGCTCTCCACGAGTGGGTATACCTCGAAGGTCTTTGTGAGGGAATCCCTGCAGAATGAATCGATCTCGATCCACAACATTGCAGTGAACGTTCCAGCCGTATCAAATGTCTTCGTAAAGCTATAATCGGTGAGTGTGTCACCTGTAGAGAGTATCCACTTGCGAGAAGTGATGTTTGCTCCATTATTCGTCGTGAGGTTATCGAAATCTACACTCAGACCCTGGCATGTATCGGTAAACGAGAAGTCCAGATCCACTGTGGCGTATTTGTACACGGTGTCTACATGTGTTGCCTGACATAAGGAGTCGGAAGTGACTGTGAGTTGAACCTCGTACGATCCACTATCTTGATAGAAATGCGACGGTGAGTTCAAAACAGATGTATCGCCATCCCCGAAATCCCAGCGACTTTTGAATACTCCTGATTTAATGGTCGTCAGGTTCACAAACTTGGTTGAGTCGTATTGACACGATTTATCCGCTTGGAAGTCGACTACCGGATTTGGATTGATCGTCACCGTATCGGTTATTGTATCCGCACATTGGAATTCCGTACGGACTATAAGCCGGAGGTAGTATTCACCTGCCGTATCATAGTATTTGATCGCCGATGGACCATAAGCGTCGGGTCCACTATGGAATGACCATATCCGAGTACCGATCGTCTCACCGTATTTAGCGTAGCTCGAATCGGTGAAGGTCACATTGTTGCCTTCACATTTGAGTGTGCTCACGAACCTCGCTGTAGGAGGTCCTGTCACCTTTAATGTCAGGAAGGTCGAATCGTAGTTAGAACATCCGTCGTAAGTTTCTTTGAAGGTGTACATCCGCACGCTGAACGTACCTGTGTCCTGATACACGTGAGAGGGAGCCTGAACGGTATCACCAGTTCCATCTCCAAAATCCCATTCATACCGAGCTACTTTGTATTCGGCACTTCCTTCGAACTTAGCTTTGCCACCAAGGCAGATCACAAAATCGTCGTTGACGCTTGAGTTGGTCAGATCGATCTTTGCAGTAAGGTCTTTCACATTTGCTCCTGCAGCATAGCCATAGGATTCAAATCGTCCAAATCCATACGCTGTCGCGACGAACCCTTCATTGGCTGTCAACCTGTGGTTACCTTGACTCACCTTGAGTTGCGCATATGAGTACCTTGCATTTCTCGGTACTTGGGTAAATGAAGCACCAACTCCATCGACCCTGAAACTGGAGACTGAACTGGTAGGTATCACCACATTGATGTAGTGGTCCCGAATGGCTTCATATCGCGAAGAATAAACCGTAATATCTGTTAGGGTCTGCTCGATCGGGTTAATAATGGTCATGGCAGGATCGCCATTGGCACCGGCACAAGCCTGAGTTTTGGAATATTGCGCGAGACAAATTGGCTTACTGGCAATTATATATTTCGTTTCTCCTTTGTCGTCTAGTCCATCATATTCTCCGGCATCTAACACATACTGAGTAGGAGCTCCGGTTTTGTGGTATATGAGTACATTGGTGTTGTCTTCCGCTGCCAGTACGCGCAACAAACCCGCACTTGATTGTGCCATCGGAACGTAGATAAAACGGGTCCCCCACGAGTTGACGGGATACATTTGCTCGAACAGATTATCCGCGGAATTGAATCCTGTGGTACATCCAACTCTTGTATTGTTGCTTCCTGCAAACACAGAAACCGTTCTGCAATTCGCGGTACTTCCTGTATCGATCACTTCGATCTTCGTTCCCGTGATATCATCGGAAAGAGATGAGCCATTTGCCTGAGCCTGATAGACCTCTCCCGCATCTAAGGTGACTTGATATATGGAATTCGCGCTTTTAGTTCCACTAGAACTTTGAATGTCCACAGAGGGTGTGATATTCACTTTCGTATTGTCCTGATTGGCAATGATCATGAATTGCGTCCGGTCCGAATTATTCTGCCGGTTCATTTCATAGGACATGGCGTAATAGTCTTTACCGATCGTTTTGGTAGGTAACACCAGAGTAGCATCTGAACGATAGTTGTAATAGATGTGGGCATAGACCACCACGTTCTTCGCAGTAGTTACCTTGATCCCTTTGCCTTGAATACAATCCGTGCAACCAACATAGGCCACGTTATTTGGAATCGTGACAAGGGTCATGTTATTCGCGGTCACGGTGAAATTCTGCGACCAATTCTGTCCCGGGATCTCCACTTTTCCCGTAGTGGACGAATCTGACGTGATGTACAGATACATATCTACCCGGCTCGCATCCCTGTGAGCCATGAAACCTACCCAAAACTCCTTACCCTTATTGGACGAGGATTGGGCCTGGAGTTCTACCGGAAATAAGAAAGAGACGGACACCAACAGCGCTAAAAGTATCCTGATCATTGCGGCTTAAACTTTACTCAATAGACTTTCACTAGGTAAAAGTACTATAATTCGGAGGTACAATGTACAAAATTTTCTCAGCGACAAGGTAGAGGCAGGTGATTCTCCATGTACTCTACTAGAAAACAAGAGATTAGCAAACTCCTAAAGTCACAGAAATCAGCTGTTTCCAGCTAAATGAATCTGGATTGAGTAACGGCGAGGTCATTTAAAATCTTACAATTCCATGTCTCAGCAATCAGGCTCTGACAATTCACTTTCCACACTTGTGTTTACTGATGGAGCAATTCACAAGATTATCACATCTATCCACAATGAGACCGACACCATTCCCATTTTGAGAATAACAAATTTCATTGATCTGGAATTCCATGTAAACCGTCAAACGACCATCCAGGCCATGTGTAACCTATTGAATATCTGGCAGAAGTGTGATCCCGAAGTGAAAGACCAATTCATCAAAGCCATCTTTCCAAAGGGAATTGTACTCGAAAGAGAAAATGGCGATTATCGAACCTCTCAGCTCAATCCGGCCATTCTCGTTGTCTCAGAGCTGATGCGGTATGTGGCACAAACAAAAAAGCGGAACAAGATGGATTTACCCACTTATTCCGCTTTGGTAGAGGGAAGCAGACTATTATCGAACTTTCTTGATCACCTTTAAGTGCGCTGAATTAAAGCCTAAAAAATTATTCCGTAGAGTCGGGTACATTGGTAATATGACGACCTACATTGCCCATTCAGTGCTTCGAGGTTTATTACTCTGGTTTCTCCTCATCAACTTCGGAGGCTTTACTTTCAACAATTCCTCCAGTTTTAAAAGAGAACACTAAACCAATTTTAGTCCTCATTATCGGATCTCCTGCCTTTAAGTTGTCATAACCATCCAGGGCATCAGAATAGGTATGTAAGATTCCAGAGCTGATCTGCAATTTTAGGGTTTTACTCAATCCGATCAGCATGCCTAATTCAACTGAGTTGTTGAATCCAACCCCATTAGTTTTGCTGAATAACCCATTGTCAAGTACAAAGTATCGCTTAGCATCATAACTGGTTATGCCCATCCCTAAACTAAAATATCCATTCACTCGAGATGTATCCGTGTGTGGACGGAAATAAGTTCTAAAACCCAGATCATACATACCCAGCGAAGATTCATAATATTGTTCTTCAGATTGACCAGTTATCTGTCCAAATAGAATATCAAAACCCAAAGCGAATCGGGTTTTGATATCCAAACTTGCCGTTAGTCCGTAACCTAAATCGAACTTTGCGTAATCCCCTTTCCAACCTTTCATATCTACATCGGTAAAACCGTTTGATTGATCAATTACACCTTTCCCGATATCATAAATAC
>VMBT01000384.1_pt1 | contig 29201 bp, 19 predicted proteins | sample 4404301 | NCBI WGS metagenome assembly VMBT01 (sample SAMN12238535, study PRJNA552566) | marine metagenome | isolation source: Coastal seawater | place: USA: coastal Georgia, Sapelo Island | collected 2008-08/2009-08
CATACTTCACCTTCATGCAAGGTATGGATACTATCACTTATCTTTATCCCTTGATCAGTACACATGAGTTTGACGGTTTACAATTTGTATAAAAAATTACAATTTTAACTCTACATGGGGCTGCTATGGCACGGATCTCTCTCTTAGCGGAAATAGGAAAGCACGAACGGAACAAATCGTCGCTCAAAGCTGTGGTCGTAATGGCGCAGCATATAAATGTTATACGCTGTCTCGAAATGGATATTCAGATTGGTATTTACCTACTTCAGGAGAATTACAGAAGGTGTTTTTCAATTTGGTGAGAGAAGGTGTTGGTGGTTCTTATCTGAATCATAATTTTTGGGCTTCTGAGCAATGCAGTGCAACCGGAGCGCGCTTTTGTAACCTGAGTTTAAGCAGATGGTATACGAACTGTAATGTAGCTAATGCCACCCCAAACAAGAATAATACACTAAAAGTAATCGCTATCAGGTATTTCTGAGTATTTGAAGCAAAGTATTTAGCGATCATTCGATTTCTTGCGCATCTAACCATTTACCTATCGACTCCGTCAAGGATTCTACTGATTTAGCGCTTGGAAGGGTACTGTGTTATTATAGGTTCAACAGATGATGAATTGATACAAGGTGGATTCTACGCTAAGGAAGGTGGCTTGTCTGTTCGTTGTGTGAAAGAGTAGATACTTATCTTGTACAATTCTGCAGGTATAATGCCAGTTCTCAAAATCAACTCAAGATTATCTATTGGAATTTGAAATTCTTGCAAGCTTTTTTGCAAGCTTGAACAGTTCAGGTGTCTCAATATGTCACAAATGGACACAATTTTGTGCAACTTGGAATTCTCTAAGTCTTTAACTGTCAGATAATAAAGGTTTTACAAAATCGATCGCGCACCCTCATAATCAGGTGGTCCCATATAAAAAAACCCGCGAGAAGCGGGTTTTTTTATATCAAAGTTTTTAGAGCACTTGGGTCACCTAGGTCCTCTACACACGTCGCTCCGCTCATGACTCTTATCATGGTTTTCCGAATGGTAACAGTTTTGAGATAAATTGTAGTCAGATTGAATGACAGCGGTGGTTCTCAACAATAAAATACAAGTGTTCACATGTGTTCTATTAGCTATTTTGTTCACTTCATGTTCCATCCAAAAGCGCCGCTATAACAGTGGTTTTCACATCAATTGGTATGGAATTTACTCGAAACCCAATGTGAAGACTGATGTTTCAGTGAATTCGTTGGAAAAGTTTGACTCGGCTATTCAAATTGTTGAAGAACCATATGAAATTGAGCAATTGAGATCAGTTGAATACATCAATTCAGATTTCAATGGCGGTAAGAATATTCCCGTATTTGCTTCTACCATTAGTGCGAACAACCTGACAAGTTCATTGAGCAGTGATCACTCAAAAGCTCCTTCTGTCAATTCCCTATTTCGACCACAGATCTCGGAGAAGTTATACACCATATCACCGAACGAGGTACTTGACTAAAAACCACCGGAAAAGAAATTTCCGTGGCTTGGAGTTTTCGTGATGTGGGTGGTTTTAATGCTGATTGTACTTGCATTTGCTGAGATCACTGGTTCTATGGTCACAGCCAAAATGCTATTAGGTATTACTTTGTTAGCGTTGTTACACGGAGTAATAGAATATTTCTTTTCAGTTACACTCGGAGATATGTTTGGCTTTCTTGCCGATGTATTTTTCTTCTTGTAAAAAGATCACAAGGGGGTGTATTCAAACTTCCGAACGATCACCTCGTGTTCCTGCCCGTCCGACGGCGCCGGATTGATGCCGGTCAGTATCCAGAAGTTTATTCGCGCTGATGTAGTACTTCCAGGAGCAGGGATCACTACTGGATCTGAAGAACGCCCACCTTCATTTTTAACTCGAGCGGGATTGGTAGAATTAAAGACCCACTCGCCAAATTTGTTCTCCGGATCGGCGCTGTCTCCTGAATAGGACCTCCACGTGATCTGGTCCTTCTCCCACGTAAATTCATGGGTGCTTACACCATCTACGGTGCCTTCCGGATATGCAGGTTTGTTCGACCGCTCCGGGAAGTATGGTCCGAAGTTGATAGGCTGTACGCCGTATTGAAGTGTCCTTGTGATACTTTCATCACCCCAGCGACTGAATTCTATGTCGACTTCTGAATTTGCTTGCTCCTGAAAGGAATTATTGTCCCAGGTAAAAAGTCCAACCACCAAATTCTTATCCAAGGCATCCATGTTTCCTTCAACAGTGAATCGATAGGTTCCATAACCGGTGAATTTATCTGCAACTACTTCTGTACTCATCCACTTTTCGCCCCTCTTCACGATCTTCATGTGCAAAAAGCCATTCTCATCGATGAATATGTCTCTTTCATTTCCAGAAAAGTAATTCGGACCGGGTCCTTGAACGCTGTTTTCGTAGACCTTGACTTTCCAATCATACCCTGAGAAGCGAATACTGTCACCAACTCTCCCAAATTCCGAGGTGCTGAAACTTGCGGGTTTGGGATCAGACTGGTAACAGGCCGATAGATTGAGAGCAAGAACAACTATTATTAGACTCCATGAAGAAGTGAGGTGTTTCATCTTACAGTTCGATTTTATTCTGTGAATATGAGGGATCCCCAGTGAGAAATGTTTGATTCAAAGCCTTTGAGCCCTAGACTGTTCCAGCGAACCTGGTCACTACCATTTCGGTTGACAGCCAACTCCATTTGATATTCATGGTCAACCACCCAGCCGGGTAGCTCAAGGTAAGACAGAGGAATCCGTATCTCAAAGGTGTATCCGCCATTTACTCGTTTAATGCTTTGTGAGGCACTACTAACCTGCTTGTTGCTCCAGCGTTTATCACGGAGCACGAAGGGATCTGAGGTGTTTAGCAAGAAGTGTCTGTCACTCATTAGAGGTTGTTTACGATTTGCTTCAGCTTTGTAATTTGAGCTGAAACAGATCTCTACACCATCACCAACCTCTCCGAAAGATGGATCGTTCACATAGCCTCCAAAATAGACAGCATCTTTATCCGTCTTGAGCATGATAGCAGCGCCGTCTAATTTGGCTTTTCCTACATCCTTCCAATCATTCAAGTCTCCGTCAATGTCAATTTTTGCGTCTTTTACGAGTGAAGCGACGTATTTCTTCTCTCCAATTCCGTCGTATGGAACGACCTTGATAGCATCGATGTAGAGTTCACCGGCTGCTTCGAATTGGATCATGAATTGCTTGATATTTCCCGCGTCAGCGTCGAATTCGCTCCATGAGAACTTCGACAAAGGGAGAGTTACCGTGGCCCAATCTTCACCCGGCTTATATGAAATGTATTCCGGTGACATGCCCAACCATGCGGCCTTGCCTCCATAATCTTCCAGGGAGGCTGCAAGGGGTAGAGAGTTGATATTTCCAGAAGGAGGTTTCGCCTTGATCTCAATAGCCGCCCTTCTGAGAATAGTACTCAGGTTTTTACCTGACCAACCATCCCAACCAATACCCATTCCGATCCAGTCGCAACCACCTTCCGGCTTATCCCATTTCAAGTGTATACTCCCGTTCCCATCATAAATGACGTCAGATTCATTCTGAACTTTTATACAATCTGTGTTTTCCGTAAACCAGACCTCTCCGCTCAAATGATCTTTCAGTATATCGAGTGCATGAAAATCTCCAATGCCTTTGGGTTTCTCTTGGTCTGCATTCGAATCAAACAGCGCTCTTTTGCTTGAAAGAGAACATCCGGTGATCAGAAGGATCAATGGTATATAGATGCGCATATTCATGTTAGAGTTTCAAAGGTCCGCCGGTGGTGAATACCATGTAGTCCATCAATACCTGCGCATATCCACTGTTCGGGTCAGCTAGGAATAAACAAGAAACCGTGTGGAGTTTGTCGGGATTTTTGACTCCGTTTCCGTTAGGATCTGTAGGAACTCCATTCACGAGGAATTGCAGGTCCGAATATTTTATCGATACGATATTCCACCCCGGATCGAAGTCGCGAATTTCAACTGCGTATTGGTCTTCACTGCTTTCGTTGAAGTTGCCATCACCATTCTCATCTTCACTGAAACGGAACAGAACAAATCCATTCGGTAAGCTATCAGGCCTGTTCAACACTACATTGAAATAGAGGTCATCCGGATTTGATGTGAGATCAAAACCGTTACTACCCATTGCTGTAGCCGGCACATCGAAGAGCCCTATCAGCCAGTCCCAGTTCACCTCTCCTCCCATATCGAAATACTTGGAGCCGACCGGTGCCGAGATCTTATCTTCGGTGCGAAAGCTCATATTCGCTCCGCTTTGGACGAACAAATTCCATTTCGGGTCGATGGCGGATTCGAAATCTGATATTACCGTACCATTCGGTTTCAAAGTTCCTCTCACGGTCACCGAAGCCTGATGTGTCGAACTATCTGCATCCACAAATAATTCAGCGGAACATGATCCCACATCGAACACCGGGAATATCGTTGTACTTCCATCCCACGTTGCGTTTGTTGCATCAATAATTCGGGACCTTCCTGTGATCACTTTTACGCTTCCGTTACTGGCATGGCTTATTCGGATGGTCCAGTCCGTGATGCGACTGAATTGAGCCGTGAAGAAGACAGTTGCACCTGTAGAAAAATCGATAGAAGGTGAACTCACACCGAAATCCTGAAGTACCGTGAACTCTCCATACAGGTCATTCAGATCCGGACCTTCAAAAGTCTCGCTGTCACGATTGCATGAGCTGGTTATGAATGCGCCAACAACAATCATCAAGGCGACCTTAACCCATTTCCCTTTTACATGTATTCTTTCCTTTTTCATGTCCTCTGTTTTAAAATTTCATGCTGTACACAATGCCAAACTGCTGAACGGAATAATCAGGAACCTCAGCCATGGAATCTTTGAAGTTCAGTGTTTGCCACACGGCATTCAATGCGTTGTTGTTATCGAAGTGATAACGCAATGCAAGCGTGAGCATATCCTGTTGCATATCCGTTGAAAATTCTTGAAAATCAACTACTTCAGTGTAAACATCTCTCACAGCAAGCAGGTCATTTCCACTTGAATTGATGACCCGATAATTACCGACCAGATCCATGTTTTCTATGATGCCGATCTTTAGTCCAATATCTGCGATGAGGGAAGCAAGGTCGATGTCCCCTTCCATGATCTCGGCGTCTCTTGAGGTTTGTTGGGTAGTCAGTGCCAAACTCAATTCAAGAGTCCTTTTCATGTTGGGGATCAAGGTGTCTATCCCGAGATCCACGGCCACATCTATCGAATTGAATGTTCTCAAATTCTCGGTTCCCTGACCCACTACTTCTGACAGCATTTTGTATCCGGCTTTGGCCTGAATAAATCGATCGTTTGAAGTGTATTCTGCATCTAATATAAGTCCTTTTCGGTTCGGAGTAGCCGTTCCAAATGGCAGGATATTATCATACTGTGGAGCGAACATTTGTAGCCCCGGTCGGAGCTGTTGTCTGTACAGGGAAGCATCCTGTATCAGATCGAGCTGGGTTATTGGGCGTGGAACCTGCTCATTTCCTATACGTGTGTAGAGCAAGTTCTGAGCTTCAAAATTGACTCGCTTGTTCTGGGCACCTACGCTTCTGAAATCTGCTCCCACGTTGAGGTAGTTGACCCCAACACTGACGTTCTTACCCTTTGAGACGTTCAGTTTAGCATCGTAGAAATAGTCTCTCAGAGTTCCTGACAACGGATCGTTGAGCGTATACATCTGCGAGATCCCGCTTTCCGATCGGAACATGAATTGAAAGTCGTTCACTTCGTGTTCGATGGAGGCGTTGGCAGTAACGACCGGGTTATGAAGACTCTGATCGTTTTGCGATGTGCCGACCAGATCTGTAATGTCGACGTAGTTCCCACCTAAAGTGAAATGCTGAGTTTGCAAAGTGGTGTTTCCACCAAAAAAGATGCGTTCGCTCTGGTTTCCAAAATCAGTTGGTCGATTCCGAAACACGAACATGTTGAATTCCATTCCTTTGACGTAGCCCGGGAAATCCAGCCCGAAATCAACAGCGGCTCCTTGTTGGCGCCATGTATTATCTTCAGTATAGAACAGATCATATCTTGTCAGATCCCTGTAGATGTCTAGAGCTTCCGCACGATGTGAACTCAACTCTTCGCTATGATTGAAGAAGGTGTAAGGAGTGAGTTTATAGTTGATGTCTCCAACTTGATAGCGAACTGCATCCTTGATCAGGCCTTTCAAATACAATTGGCGCATATCGAATGTGATCCCAGAACCCCAGAATCCTCCGAAGTCATTTCGGATCCTGACCATGGCATGTAAATATGTCTGATCGTTGGGTTTGGCATTCACAGCAAGATCGACCATTGCATGACCACTGTTCAACTTTCGTGCTGTAACCGAATCATTACCCGCGTCGAGGTCATTCTGCAGGAACACGCTTCGGGCAGCACCGCTGGCCCACACTTTGCGATCCTGTGCGAAGGAAATTGATCCGCTTGTACCTATCATTAATATTAGTAGAAGTGTTCTTTTCATGATTAGAATGATAATTTGATCTCCACAACGGTTTCTGTTCCGCTAAATGCGTCTTTCTCGAAGCTCTTGTCTTTAAAGTCGAACCATCGATGCCTCAAGTAGAGCGCTGTATTTCTTGATAAGTCGTAATCCAGTCCCAGTCCCAGGCCCCAACCTTCTTGATTTCTAGGGCGGTCGGTTTCGCTGTCGATGTCTGTTGAGTAATTACCCAGCACGCGTTCATACCCGGAGTACGCCGTGATTACGGTATTGGGATTGAGCGCATAGTACATTTCCAATTCTGTGCTGTAATGTCTAAGGAAGGCCTCTTCTGTAAATACCACGATAGGTGACAGATGATCCTGAACAGACGAATATCGACCGAGTAGGAATGCATAGAAATCTCTTAATCCGAGCAAGCCGCGATACTTGGCCTGAACTTCCATCACGTTGAATTTCTTGGCTATCGGTGGTCCGGCAATGGTGAGGATCTCGTACACATCCCTGAAGATGACATTGTAGCGATTATATGGTCCTACACCCGTTGGGAAATTCCAACGCCAGAATCTCGATCTCGTGAGTTGATTCACAGGATGTCCAAAACTCACCTGAGAGCTGAGGGCATCTATCTCGGCCGATATACCATTGGCGATGGAAACCTTCAGATCTTTTTTACCAAAGTCGGCATTGATATTGAGACCTTGCCTATTGTTTGTGAATTGACCGATGGCGGTCAGCGAGCTGGCAAATGGGAACAGAGCCGCACTACTCCCAACGCTACCCGCAGGTATGCTGTTGTTACGTGTCTCTACGATTGCAGAGTTCCAGAAGATCGCATTGTTGTTGATCACTCGAGGACTCACTCTGAACAAGTGAAGCTCTATAGGGAACTTGATCAATTCGTCCGTCAGATTGAACTTGACATTGATCGCCTCACCCCATTGGTTCTCATATTCAGGACTGAAATATCGGCCCATTCCGATCTCAGAGTGAACTTCAAGTCCCTTGACGATCGGGGTTGAGATCTCCCAGGTAGCAATATTGAAACCGATTCCTTCTTCGTTGAGGCTATCTGTATAGGTCTGATTATTGAATGTGTTAAAGGCTGTGAACCCGGATCTCAACGGTGCTTTGACCTGTCCACCGAAGGATAGGTTCGGGATGGTCAGAAACCCACCGTTGAGTTCGGTCTTCCCATAGAGCAACTTGGCACTAAGATCGCCGGGAAGTTGCCCTAGTTCAACAATGGTTCCGGTAAATGCTTTTTCTCCCCAGCGAGTATCCTGGTTGATATTTCCCAGGCTATGGAAGGAGTGGTATCTTGACTCAACTGTCCCGGTAACAGGATCCCACGGATTGCGCTCGAAAAGAGTGAAGCGGTTGTATCCGGTAAATGCCTTCAGCGTGAGATCACTGATGGATACCCAGTGTATACCACCGGTCTTTACGCTCACCGAGGCAAAGTCGGTTTGGAAATCACCGTACATGTTTATACCGAGGAGCAAATTCAGGTTCGATGCGAATCGAGTCCCATTCAATGGAGCATAGATACTTGGTCGGTTGGAAGGGCTCACTTGCCCCATACCGTAAGTCGTATTGATATTCCCGTCAAGGAACTGAAATGCATAGAGGTCGAAACCCCATGATACTTTTTCTGAAGGTCGTCCTGAGAAGTTCAAGGTCAGGTTTGGGAGCTGACTATCATCGCCAATGAACACGCTTTTCTGCATTGCAGTGTCCATTCCGGCCTCTGTCAAAAGGTATGACTGCTTGTGTGCGGTATACGTTCCGAAGAAGCGATAAAATCCTCCAACTTTAAATGTGTACAGCACAGGTTGCTCCTTTTTAGGATACATCCCGAGATCCGGAAATGTCAAGGAGTCTACTGTAGTAGTCGTGTCAAATGACGGTGGAGCCACCAAACCGTGTTGAGCGTTGCTGCGGATCGCCGCAAAATGGAACACCAATATGATCAGTAGATATTTTCTCATTTGAATACGATCCATAAAATTAAAACGGAGAGGCATAATGCAACTGATAAGACAACTTCCTTCGTGCTACTAGTGCTCTTCAAAACATTCTTCTGCCAAGTAATGACTGAGATCTCTGTCAGAGGTTTGGCATCTTTTGGCTTCGAGAAGATGAAGAGAATTACAGAGCAGATCACAAAAAGCATAAATGCAAAATGCAGGAAGTTGATCTTTGCGAAATCGAGAAGAACTCCTTGCAGATGCTCTTGACCGATCTCTAGCCCGAGGCGAATTGCACCAAGTAAAGCGCCGGTGATCAAAGCGATCTTAGCGGCTTTGTCCGTCACTCGTCTACTTAGGATACCGAATAAGAACACAGCAGCGATCGGCGGCGAGATGTACGCTTGAATGCTTTGGAGTTTTTGAAACAATCCACCTTCTATAAAGCTCATTAAGGGGATCCAGGCTATACCCAAGATCACCAGGATCACCGTAGCAATCTGTCCGACGTAAACCAACTTTTTTTCAGAGGCGGACGGAACATATTTCCTGTAGATGTCCAACGTAAAAATGGTCGAACAGGAGTTAAAAACAGAAGACAATGAACTCATCAGAGCGGCAAGAAGTCCGGCAACAACCAGTCCTTTAAATCCTACAGGTAGAACTGCAAGGGTGAGTAAAGGAAGTGCTGCATCATGATCAACTGAACCATCGGCTTCTACAGGAAATTCGATCAAGGCATCAGGGCCTTGTGCCAGTGCCAATGCGATCACCCCCGGAAGCACGAACAGAAAGAGTGGAAGCAGTTTTAGGAATCCTCCGAAGATGGTTCCCAAGCGGGCTTGCTTCTCATTTTTTCCTGCTAATACGCGTTGGACAATGAATTGATCCGTACACCAGTACCAAACACCAAGTATAGGGGCACCGAGTAGTATACCGGTCCATGGAAAATCAGGATCACCAGCGTTTCGCCACAAACTGAGATCGTTTGGCTTTGTCAACGATTTCAGTTCTCCCCACCCACCCAGTGCTTCAAGGCTGAACCAGGTCAGGGCTATGGAACCCAAGAGGAGAATGATCATTTGGACAAAATCCGTGTATACCACTACTTTCAAACCACCCAAAATGGTATAAGCTCCGGTGATGATCACAATAAGCAACGCGCCACTCCAGAAGCTCACACCCAATAGCGTTTTGAATACTATGGCACCCGCAGCAATGGTCACAGCGATCTTGGTCAACACGTACGCAACGATGGATAGCCAGCTCAGGTAATCACGAGCCCAGGTTGAGTATCTTTTTTGAAGGAACTCCGGCATCGTATAAACTCCGCTACGCATGTAGAATGGAACGAAGAACCAGCCGAGAATGAGCAGGATGATTGATGCAAGGATCTCGAATTGGCCGGCGGCAAAATCGCCGGCAGCACCGGCTCCGGCTAATCCGATCAAATGTTCGGATCCGATATTGGAGGCAAATAACGAAGCACCTATAACCCACCAGCTCAAGTCACGTCCACCTAAAAAATAGGAGTTGGTATTCGGACCTTTTCGATTTCTGATCCGTTGGATGAAAAAGTAAATAGCAACACCGAAGATGACCAGAAAATACAAGGCCAATACTCCGATATCCAGTGTTGCCATGTTCTTGAACATCTCAATAGCTGAATTCGAGTTCTCGTTTCTTGAGTTGGACCTTATTTGAGGGATTCAGGTCCGGCTTTACATAGAAGGGGATATTAACGTAGCCTGTTTTGCCATTACCGTCGCGGGCATTAATGTACAGTCGATATGCACCTTCATTTTGAGGGGCTTTGAACGTGATGCCATTTGGTCCGCGCTTTTGGACGAGCCCGGGAATGGCCGGCGGGGTGGACTCGACGTCACCTCCAGCCTTTGTATCGGTACTTTCCGAGACGATGCTCCAGTTTATTTTAAGTTTGTCGCCATCGGGATCATGGAATTTGGCAAATGCCTGATAGCTTTTTCCTTCGATCAGAAAGTTTTGCTTTACCGGTTGGTCCTGTTCAAGCAAACCGAAATCCTTGATCTGTGGGGAGTGATTCTGCTCATCAGATTTCTTCCATGCTTTGTGCAGCTCGTCTATAGGCTCCGTTTGATTGCCATCATATGTGAATAAGCCGTACCAGGTTGATGTGGTTTCCTGTTTTTGCCCCCAGAGGAACACATATGACCCCACACAATTTGGAGCATTCAGGATGAGGCGATAACGGTCGGCGTAACTTTGAGCTTTCGAACTTGAGCTTTGCTCGATAGGGGCACCCCATGGCATTTTGTCCACTTCCCAGTGCCCATTTGGTCCCCATTCAGCGATCAAGAATGGACCATCCCATCCGTAATCGTCGATACTGTCCAAAGCGTGTTTGAGTCCGCCGTACGTGTTCACACCAAATATGTCAATGTCTGGCGCCATTTTAGTTACTAGTTCGACTTCCTGACGGTGAAGGCCGGCGGTTATAGTTGTTGTTGGATGGTTGGGGTCTTCGCGATGAATCATCGCCGCGATATCCTGTACTGCTTTCCAGACCTTGTGGTTTGTATAGAATAGGTCTACTTCATTACCCACCGCCCACATCAACAGGGCAGGATGGTCTTTGAATTTGCGCACCTTTCTCGTGAAGTAGTCAAGTTGTTTGGCAACCGCCGCTTCATCGTTGTAATCAAAACCATGTCGTTCATGCTGCACCCACAGTCCCATTACTACCGTTAATCCTCGTTTGTGCGCTTCGTCTAAATATTCTTGCGCTCTCTCCAGACTCCAGGTGCGTATGGAGTTTCCTCCAACTTCCACCAGATCATCTAAATATGATTGGCCACCGGCACCCTTGACTTCATACGGTTTTCCATCTCTGAGAAGAGTCCAACCACCATCGCGTTCCACAACTTCTACTTTGATGGCCTGGGCCAATGATGTGCTCCAGGAGAGCAGTACAATGAGGCAAGTTATAATGATATTAGAGTTCAAAACTGAAAGGTTCTCGTCCGAGGCTGTGATAGCGTTCAAGGTCAAAGCGGAACAGTTTTGCTGGTCTGTGTGCCACATTCTGTTGCACCTCGTCCAGAGGAATTAATATTCCTGTGCCTAGGATCTTCTTGCGGAAGTTTGGCTTGTCGAATTTCTGTCGCAACACTGCTTCATACAGCCCCTGCAATTCCAGCAGAGTGAATTTCGGAGGGAGCAAGTTGAACCCGATAGGTTCCGTTCTTACTTTCTTTCGCAGAGCATTGATCGCCGCGTCCATAATCTGACTGTGGTCGAAGGCCAGATCAGGTAGATCTTCTACATCAAACCATCCGATATCGGAAGCCCAGTTGGACGCAACCGGTTGATAGTTTTCACCGCGAACCAGAGAAAAATATCCGACAGTCACAACCCTTCCGGCCGGGTGTCTGTCCGTTTTACCGAAGGTGTGAAATTGTTCTACGAAGATATTTTCCAGACCGGTAAGATGTTTCAAGATGCGGTTTGCAGAAGCATTGAGGTCTTCGCCAGGATTTACCAGGTCGCCAGGAATCGCCCACTTGGATTGGAACGGTTCGGCACCGCGCTGAATCAGCAGGACTTTAAGGCTTTTTTGCTGATATCCGAATATCACACAGTCGACCGAAAGGCCGAATTGGAAGAAATCTTTGAACGGAAGGTTATTTTCCGACAGATAGTGTGTGATCGTAGGATCCAATGAGTTTGACATAGACACACACAAACATAACAAAAACTTATAGTACTTTTTACTTTAAGAAAAATTAAGTTATTTCGATGAGCGAAAATCAGCTCTTGGAGAAACATCAAAGTGCTCTGACAGCTTTGATTCCCGAAATTTAAGAAAAGACTATGAAAAGTCACAAACCAATAATCATGCTCATTGCCCTTATCGTTGCATTGGGCGGACTACTCATGGGTTTTGATGCTTCGGTTATTTCCGGAGTTGTCAAATTCATTGAACCCGAATTTAACTTGACCAAGTTGGAGCTCGGATGGTCAGTGGCATCACTTACCCTGACTTCAACGTTGGCGATGATGATCTCCGGGCCACTCAGTGATCGCTTTGGAAGGCGAACTGTATTGCGCTATGCAGCTATTTTGTACGCCGTTTCTGCGATTACTTCGGCACTTGCACCAACCTTTACCGCCTTGGTGATAGCCAGGATGATCGGCGGATTCGGCGTAGGAGCATCACTCATACTTGCTCCTATGTACATTGCTGAGTTGGCACCTCCTTCTATACGAGGTCGATTAGTATCCTTTAATCAACTGAACATCGTGATAGGGATCTCGCTTGCCTTCTTTACGAACTATATGATACTCCAGTTGGGAAAGAGTGACGCTTCCTGGGTTTCCAATCTTGGCATCCGTGAGCACAATTGGAGATGGATGTTGGGATTAGAGACTATCCCCGCAGTATTGTATTTCTGTGGATTGTTCTTCGTACCTAGGAGCCCGAGATGGCTCATCCTGAAGGGAAATTTTGATGAGGCTGTTAAGGTACTTGCACGTTTTACCGATAGGCAGGAAGCAAAATCAGCGGTACACGAGATCCGAGAGAGCCTCCATGGTGATGTGAAAGAAGAGAAAGCCGGTGTAAAAGACCTTTTCACCCGCCGAATGCGTTTGGTGCTGATGATCGGAGTCGTCATTGCGATCCTTCAGCAGATCACAGGGATCAACTCGGTGTTCTTCTATGCTCCGATGATCTTTGAGCAATCAGGTATAGGAACTGATGCTTCATTCATACAGGCCATCATGGTCGGGATCACCAATTTGGTGTTCACTGTTCTCGCGTTACTATTCATCGACCGCTTAGGAAGGAAACCGCTGCTCGTGTTCGGAGTATCCGGTATGGCTATTAGTTTGTTCCTTCTGGCATATGGATTCAATATATCCACCTATACGCTGACCGCAGAATCGATCGATGGACTTTCGGAAGGAATTAATAAAGGACAGTTGGCAGGGATGGTCGATGTTACTTACGATAGTGATGTGGAGTTCAATGCCGCTCTTGTAGAATCTCTTGGCAAAGAGGCGGCAGGGGAGTACAAGTCCCAGATCATTACAGCTGCCATTTCAACCAATCCCATTATGATCTTGATCGGCATCCTTGGTTTCGTTGCCTCATTTGCAATTTCTATCGGACCGGTCATGTGGGTATTGTTCTCCGAGTTGTTCCCGAATGCGATTCGAGGAATTGCCATATCATTCGTCGGTTTGATAAACTCCGCGATCAGCTTTGTGGTGCAATGGGTTTTCCCCTGGGAGTTACAGACACTAGGTAATGCAATGACATTTGCTATCTACGGGATATTTGCTGCCGCAGGATTGATATTCATTATCAGGATCGTTCCGGAAACAAAGGGAAAGAGTTTAGAGGAATTGGAGGAAAAACTGGTTGGAGCGGAATGATCGATGGAGGTATGAAAAAGTCTTTGTTCATATTAATCGTGTCGCTGCTTATGGCATGCGAAGTGACTTCAACTGATTCTCTTATGATAAGAGTCGGTCATTATGTCAAATCGCACGGAAGCGTTTTGAGAGAGTCCAACACGGTCGTCATGTCTCCGGAATCCTGGCTCGAGTATCACGTGTCAATCCCCAAAACCGGTCGATATAAGGTCGTAGTGCATGCGAGTTCCGATTCAGGAGAAGTGTGGTTGGAGGACTATGTGTACAACACGGATGGAAGGACCTATGATATAACCGGTCGTATGTCTCCTTCGAATGGAGATCGAAAATCGTGCACGCGAACAGGAAGCCCAGTGCAAAGCGGCGAGCACAATCTGCGTTTGCATGCAGAGAAAGGAAAAGTCTCGGTAAGTGCGATCGAATTCATCCCCGCGATCCAACATTCAAATACTACGGACACTATGATCCAAAGCACTTCCGGAACTGAATGGACCCTCAAGTGGTCGGATGAATTTTCCGGAGACGGATCTCCCGACACCACCATTTGGAACTACAATTTAGGTGACTGGGGTTGGGGCAATAATGAGCTGCAATTCTACACTTCAAATGATCTGAAGAATGCTCGATTGCAAAATGGATCATTATTGATCCGAGCGTCAAAAGATCCTTCATCGGGTCAATGGACCTCTGCACGACTGACCACTCAGGGTAAAATATGTTTCCAGTATGGTAAGATCGAATTCCGCGCCAAAGTGCCTACCGGTCGTGGAAGTTGGGCAGCAGGTTGGTTGCTGGGAGATGCATATCGCGATGAGATCAGCTGGCCCTATTGCGGGGAAGTTGACATACTGGAAGTCGTTGGTTTTGAATATGATAGCACCAAAAATTCATCTTGGAATCACGGTAGTTGTCATACTCCGGCCTACTATTTCAAGAAAGGGAATCACATCACAGGTCAAACAGCCATTGAAGATGTCGAAGATGGCTTCCACACCTATGCAGTAGAGTGGTATCCTAACGTCATCTATTGCTCCGTGGATGGCCAACGATATTACACATACGACAAAACTGCCAATGAATTGGAGTGGCCTTTTGATCAGCCTCAGAATATCATCCTCAACCTAGCGATCGGTGGCGGATGGGGAGGAGCTAAAGGGCTGGATCCCAAAATGGTTGAGCAGGAATACGTAATCGATTACGTACGCGTCTATGAGAAGAAATAACAGGACTTTCTCAGTAGAGGCGCTGTTCATTCTCTGTTCAGCGCTCGCATCGTGCGATGCGGGTCACACCGATTCGTCCGGTGAACCCTTATCGGTCAGGACCTATCTCACAAGTGCAGAAGGCGCAAAACTGCTCGAAGTAGATCCCACAGACGAACACCCACCAGCGCTTGATACGCTTCATCTCGCTTTGGATACTGCGGTGTCTTATCAAAGTATAACAGGTTTTGGCGGAGCATTCACTGAGGCAACTGCAAGCACATTTTTTAGACTGAGTCCTGTGAACCAAGAGAAAATACTAGACCTCTATTTTGGCAATAATGGAGCGCGATATAGCCTTTGCAGAACGCACATGAACAGTTGTGACTTCTCTTTGGGTTCATACAGCTATGCTCCGGTTCCTGGAGACACCTCACTCGAGCACTTTTCCCTTTTCGAGGACACTGCCGACATCATACCAATGATACAAAGGGCACAGACTGTCAGTGAGAAAGGGTTCAAGCTCATAGCGTCGCCATGGACAGCTCCTCCCTGGATGAAGGATAACAATGATTGGTTTGGTGGGAAGCTAAGACCTGAGTACTACAAAACTTGGGCGAAGTTCTTCGCCAAGTATGCAGTTGCTATGAAAGAGCATGGAACGCCAATTTGGGCGTTTACCGTTGAAAATGAGCCACTTGGAAACGATTCACATTGGGAGTCAATGCATTATACACCTGAGGAAATGGCCGTTTTTGTCAAGGATTATTTGGGACCTGAACTGAACAGATTGGACGATCGTCCGCATATACTGATTTATGACCAGAACAGAGACGAAGAGTTGATCGAATGGTCAAACGTGCTGCTATCTGATTCACAAGTAGTGAATAAAATGTACGGAACGGCCGTTCATTGGTACAGCTCAACCATTGACTGGATGCCAGAAGCCCTTCAGCATGTTCATGACCTGGCACCTGATAAACCCATTATTCATACAGAGGCTTGCATTGATGCCGACACTCCACGTTGGAAAAATGATGAATGGTATTGGTCTGCGGAGGCAACTGACTGGGGGTATGAGTGGGCGGCTCCTGATAAGAAGAAGGATCATCCCAAGTATGTTCCCGTGTATCGGTATGCTCGAGATATAATTGGCTGTTTGAACAACCACGTGGAGGGTTGGGTTGACTGGAATATGGTGTTGGACCGACAAGGAGGGCCAAATCACGTTGGGAATTGGTGCGTTGCACCTGTGATCGCAGATGTGAAATCGGATGAAGTGTATATTACGCCATTGTACTATACCGTAGCACATTTCAGCAGATTCATCCAGCCTGGAGCTAAGCGAATTCAGCACGAATCAGATAGTGAAGATGTGATGATCACAGCTCTCAAGAACCCGGATGGAAGTGTGATCCTGATCGTTTTCAATTCAAATGATTCATCATATTCGCTCGAATTCAAATTAGGAGATAAAGAAAGTGGGGCATTTGTCCCCGCACAAAGCATTCAAACAGTTGTTATAGGAAAGGTCGAATGACCTGATTTGTATTAAGATCATATGAGCGCAGAACACATAAACACTCATCATATCGATAAGCTGGAGATTCGGCATTTAGATGGTGAACCATTCTACATGATCAGTCAGTTGGAGGAAATGAGACCATTCCTCATGACGATCGTGAGCCCGGGTGATCACTGGATGTACATCGCCAGTAATGGTGGAGTGACCGCCGGAAGACGTAATCCAGAGTCCGCATTATTCCCGTACTATACGGATGATATGATCGTGGATATGGCGCACATGACCGGCAGCCACACTCTGGTAAGGGTATCTGAAAAGGACCTCTGGGAGCCATTTGCCGAGGACGGCGTAGAGCGATATGATGTTACCAGGAATCTCTACAAGAACATGGTTGGCGATAAAGTCATCTTCGAAGAGATCAATCGCGATCTCGGGTTGACTTTTCAGTATATGTGGACTTTTTCAGAGCGATTCGGATTCATTAAGAAAGCTACTATCACCGCACCGCAGAATATAATTTCAGAAGTTCAGGTTTTAGATGGAGTTCGAAACATCATGCCTTCCGGAGTGCCGAGTCAGCTGCAGATTCAGCGAAGCACACTGGTGGATGCTTACAAGCGAAATGAGTTGGATGAAAAAACCGGCCTGGGCACTTTCAGTTTGAGCGCCATGATCATCGACAAGGCCGAACCAAGCGAAGCGTTATTGACCACGGTTGGATGGTGTGCGGGATATAAGTCTGATGCATACCTGCTTAGCTCTGTGCAATTGTCGGCGTTTCGACAAGGTCAGGATATCCAAACTGAAACGGACAAGCGAGGAGAGAAAGGAGCCTATTTTAACCTGTTCAACATCGACTTGAGCGGTGGGTCATCGCAATCCTGGTACCAGGTGTTCGATGTGAATAGGTCACATAGTGAGACATATAACCTGAACGAAATTCTGGGTGATCATTCAGATCGGGTTGAGATGTTGGAAGCCGAGATCGGAATTGTCACCAATGACCTTAGAGAATTGGTGGCGAAGAGCGATGGTCTGCAACTGAGCAACGACATTCTTTCTACGGGCCGACATTTTTCCAACGTGCTCTATAACATCATGCGAGGAGGGATCTTCGATGAAAATTATTCGGTGAATTTGGAAGATTTCATCCACCATATCACCTTTTGCAATTACGGTGTGATGGAGCGAAATGCAACTTTTCTCAGATCACTGGATAGCACAATGGATATTGGAGCTCTTTTCGAAGAGGTCCATAAGGTCAACGATCCGGATCTGATTCGACTTAGCATGGAGTATCTGCCCTTATACTTTAGCAGGCGTCATGGTGATCCCAGTCGACCTTGGAATTACTTTTCGATCGACACGCGAGACGAGAATGGTGAGAAGCTTAGGAATTATGAAGGAAATTGGAGAGATATTTTTCAGAACTGGGAGGCTTTGGTTTACTCATTTCCCGAGTACACTGAGAGCATTATAGCGAGGTTTTTAAACGCCTCCACGATCGACGGATATAATCCGTATAGAATATCTCGAGACGGGATCGATTGGGAAGTGGAGGAGGAAGACGATCCTTGGTCATACATCGGTTACTGGGGAGACCACCAGATCATCTACCTATTGAAACTACTCGAAGTTTCGGTTAGGTTCCATCCTGAAAAGCTCAGGAAATACCTTGACGAACCGAACTTTGTTTACGCCAATGTTCCATACCGGATCAGGAAATATCACGACTTGGTTTTAGATCCAAAGAACACCATCGACTTCGATCACGAACTTGAACTATTGATCGGAAAGCGGGTGGAGCGAGTTGGTGCCGATGGGAAGATCGTTTGGGACGAAGATGAGGTACCGGTCAGAGCCAGTTTGGCTGAAAAGTTACTGGTGCCACTTTGCGCCAAACTTTGCAATTTCATTCCAAGAGGTGGAATCTGGCTCAACACCCAAAGACCAGAATGGAATGATGCCAACAATGCTCTGGTTGGAAATGGCGTATCGATGGTTACGCTCTGTTATATGCGGAGGTACATTGCATTCATCTTCCAATTCCTTCGTGACTCAGGAAAAAGAACGCTGCATTTCAACAGACCTGTAGCGCAGATGATCGTGGCGCTCGAAAAAACGTTCACGGAGCACATTGGCCTTCTGGCAGAACAAATGAGCGACAAGCTCCGAAGAGATATGATCGATGATCTCGGAGCGATCGGAGAACAACACAGGGCACTTGCCTATGCGGGATTCAGCGGTAGGGTAGATCAGGTCTCATTGGACAGGATCCTATCGTTGTTGGAGTTGACTCTGCGCTTTTGCGATGATGCTATCGATCACAATAAGCGGATGGACGGCTTGTATCATGCGTATAATCTGTTGGAACTCGATGATGGAACCGCCCGTGTCAGTCATCTATATGAAATGCTCGAAGGACAGGTGGCTGTTTTGAGTGCAGGATATTTATCAGCGGAAGAAGTCTTGACAGTTCTCGATAGCTTGAAATCAAGCGCAATGTACCGACCGGATCAATACAGTTATATGCTATATCCGGATCGCGAACTTCCCGGGTTTCTCCACAAGAATGTAATTCCGGATGATCTCGCAGGGCAATGTCCGGTTTTCGAGCAGCTTGTGGATTCAGGTGATCACAGTTTGGTTGAACGAGACAACAAAGGACATTACCATTTCAGTAAGGCCATACACAACTCCGATGACATCCGGAAGATCATGGAGCGAATCGACATTTCGACAAAAGAAGTAGATCGGGTCGTTGAGATCTTTGAGAGCTTGTTTGACCACAGTGCATTTACCGGAAGGTCTGGAACATTCTTCGGATACGAAGGTCTTGGCTCAATTTACTGGCATATGGTCTCAAAGCTGTTGCTGGCGATCCAGGAATGTATACACCGAGGTGTGGAACGCGGTGTGAATGACGAGACTCTTGGACGTCTCGTAGAACACTACTATGAAGTTCGAGCGGGGATCGGTATCAACAAGTCACCGGAACTCTATGGGGCATTTCCAACAGATGCCTATTCACATACACCTGCAAATGCCGGTGCGCAACAACCCGGGATGACGGGACAAGTGAAAGAAGACGTGATCAGTCGATGGGCTGAGCTTGGGATAAACATTTCACAAGGATGTATTTCCTTCGAACCACGGATCCTTCGTCAGCAGGAGTTTCTACTTTCTCCAGGTGAGTTTGAATATTACGACCTTGACCATCAGGTACAGAAACTAGAATTACCTGAAGACTCACTTGCATTCACTTTCTGCCAGGTACCGGTGATCTATACTTTGGGTGACAGACCTGAGATCGAGGTGCTCCACAATGACGGTGAGATCAACCGAGTTTCGGGTAATCAATTGGACAAAGAATCATCGGATCACATTTTCAAAAGAGATGGCGAAATCAGTCAACTCCGAGTGATCTGTAAATTAAGGATATAAAAAAACGGCCATCATACGATGGCCGTTCTCCCTCATTTCAACTAGTAGTGTCAGATCATTCAATGATAATCTTCTGAGTAAAGTTCGCTTCAGGTCCCTTTAAAATTGCGACATAAATTCCTGAACAGATCAGACTGATATCAACTGAATGCTGAAGATCATTATAGATATTTTGTGTCATCACAACACGTCCTTGCAAGTCTCGGATCTCTAGAGTTGAAATCTCAGATGTTGCCTTTTGCAAGTCAATATTCAATACAGACTTAGCAGGATTAGGATACATGTTGATTCCGTTCAAGCTGGCAGCTGCAGAGCTCGTAGTTGATTCTTTGCTAAAGTACACGTTGTCGATGTACACTGTTGAAGCTCCTGATGGAGCACCTACAAAGAGGAATTGTGCCATGTGCGCGCTTGAGCCCAAGCCCGTGAAATCAGACATAGGGATCTTGTACTTGATCCATGTTTCCTGATCAGGCATGTCAAAAGTAAGTTCATGCTCCGTGTCATCTCCGCCGTCGAAGGCACCATCTGCTCCAAAGTCAACCAATTTGATCTTGAAAGTCGTGAAGTTAGGACTCCAAACATCGAGGTTGAAGAAATCCATTTCGCTTGCATCGATCAAGTTAGCACCTGTGGTTTCTACTCCTACGACGTCAAGAGCACTATACTTCTTGACAGGGTTGCCATCGATCGTGTCATCTTCCAGATTAGCCGAAGACCAAGAAGTTCTCCAGGTGTCTACAGTTACGTCTGTGTATTCATCGCAGAACATAGAGATCACGTCGCCAGCTGCTTCAGTAGGTGCAGTAGCTCCCATGGTAGGAACCTTTTCTGAAGCACCTTTGCTGAAATATACGTTGTCGATGAAAACAGTAGAAGTTTGGTAAGGCTCAGAAACAATAAGGTATTGTGCAATATGAGCTGTACCTGTCAAACCGGCAAAGTCGGTCAATGGGATCTTGAAGTTCACCCATTCGTTTTGTCCGGGAGCGTTGAATGTCAATTCGTGCTCACTGTCGTCACCTCCTTGATAGGCGCCATCCGCGCCGAAATCAACGAGCTTGATCTTGAATTGTGTAGAATTCGGACTCCAGAAATCGAGATTCAAATGAGTCATTCCGCTGGCATCAACGAGGTTGGCACCTACAGTTTCAATACCTGCATATCCCAGATTCGTGTAACGCTTCATTTCGTTACCATCGATAGTGGTATCTGCGAAATCGGAGACTGACCAATCTGTTTTCCAGGTGTCAACTGTAACGTCGGTGTATACGCCACTAAAGAGTGAGATTACATCACCTTGATCTGCAGTTGGGTCTGCAGCACCTGTTGTAGGAGCTTGAGCAAATACAGAAGCAGCGAAGGCCAACATGCTTAATAGAGTAAATGTCCTTTTCATAATGAAATATTATTGTATGGCTCAAATATAGATAAAGTAAATAATACTATAACTATTTTTTTGCTGATTTTACACAAGGTTTTGGACTGATATTACTCCATAAACGAAAAAGGGGCAACTGTTGCCAGTCACCCCTGATCCGCGTTATGAAAAGAAGTATTACTTACTGAAGTACACGTTGTCCAGATAGAGGACGGTTTCTTCGTATGGCGTACCAACAAAAATGTATTGAGACAGATGACCTCTATTGGTCAAGTTTGTGAAATCAGATAGAGGAATGCTGTAGTGAACCCACTCTTTCTGATTTGGAGTGGCGAGCACCACTTCATGTTCGGTATCATCTCCACCATCGTATGCATTGTCCGCTCCAAAGTCTACAATCTTGAACGTGACTTCGGTGGCATTTGGTGTCCAAATGTCGAAATTGATATGTGTCATTCCTGATGCATCTATGGAGTTCGCGCCAACAGTTTCAATTCCGACGTAACCCAGGTTGTCATATTTTTTCACATCATTTCCGGCCACTTGAACTTCAGAGAATCCAGAAACTGACCAGTCCGTTTTCCAAGTATCAACGGTTACGTCCGTGTACACTCCACAGAACATGGATATCACATCAGATGATGCGGCTGTCGGATCTGCTGCTGCAGACGTTGGCTCATCCAGATTTCCAGATCCTTGATCAACAGGGTAGTAATCAGGAACCAGTCTGATGTACCAGATCACATTGTCTGCTTTAGAGTCATAGTAACGTAGTACCATTTGTGAATCAGTCAAGGTTTGGACGGTATACTCGTGCACTCCCGTGTAAAGTCCCATGAATGCATCTCCGGAGATCTTCAATGTGGTGTCTTCGTCACCAACTGTCAACGTCCACGTCTCGCCCAACTGGTCCGTAAATGGAGCGGTGAAATCATCCTGATTTGCATAGGCGCCCGGGAATTCTCCTTCGTGACCAGTCTTAACAAATACTTCGCCACCGGTCACATGATCAAATCCAAATCCGGAAAGCTTGAAAATATATTCATCGTTGTAAAGACCGCTGGTAGATTTACCTAATCTGGAAACAGACCACCAACCTGGGCTGTATCCGACATTTGCGAAATCTTCTTCAGTCTCGGATGGTCCAACACCAATGTGGGCAGATCGCGTCGAGTCGATCACCCAGCGTTTCTGACCAGGACCGGCAACACCACCAGTGATCATATCGTACAAAGGATTATCCAGAAGGGTAAAATCGTCTTCTTTGATCTCTACATCCTGTGAGCTGCTTGTGCTACCACCAGCGTTGAACACAGTAAGAGTAACAGTGTACGTGCCTTTGTTCGGGTATTCAGCTGTTACAGTGGTCCCTTCTCCGGTCTGACCGTTTCCGAAATCCCATTTGGCCGTTAGGCTACTATTAGCTGCGGTGAATTCAATGATGTTGTCACTTTGCGCAGTGGCTTCGTACGTGAAAGCAGCATCGGCTGCGGATGGCGGATCCGGCAAAGTAGGTTCTTCGTCATCCTTGCACGAATTCATCGTAAAGAGCGCTCCAAAGATTAGGAGCATTGGAATTAGTTTTTTCATAATTAATTAAATGTGATAAGACTTAATAGTTATTGTTTTGTTTCCAGTTCCCGCCTGCAAGATCGATCTCGATCTGGGGAATTGGAAATAATTCATGTTTTTCTTCTTGAAACCCTTCGATCTCTTCGACAGCCTTTCTGGTGCGAACAAGATCAAAAAAGCGATGGCCTTCTCCGGATAGTTCCAGTCTTCGCTCTTTCCAGATCAATTCAGTGAGTTCACTACCTGAAGCTGATAGTGGAACCATATCAACGCGGTCTCTCACATCATTCAGATACGTCAAGGCCTTGCCATCGTCGGGATTTGATCGGCGATTGAAGGCTTCTGCTGCCATTAGTAATACATCGGCATAGCGTATCACACGGTAATTGACCGGGCTTGTCAGGTCGTTATCGGGCAAACCAATCTCGCCTTGGCGTTTGATATATTTGTTGTTGTAGTAACCAGTGTGTCCACCCGCTCCTTTTGCATAAGTAATACCACTGGGATTTGGAAGTCCGGCTATGAATGCGTCTATGTCAAGAAGTGTAGCTTCTCTCCTGATATCTCCTTCTTCAAATGCATCGTACAGGTCTTGAGTAGGCATATTATAGCTGTTTCCATCACCGTAGACCGGACCATTATATTGTCGAATTCCATGAAACCCTGGTGCAGCATTTCCTTCCAGACAGATCAGGCATTCGTAGCTTCCTCCTTCTGCACCGGTATACTCCACACTGAATACACTCTCTGAGCTGTTCTCGTTCTCCACGAAGAACAGTGAAGGAAAACTGTCGAAAAGTTGATACGGGCCTTCTTGAATGACTCGGTCAAGAACTGTAGAAGCATCTGTGAAATTTTCCTGATAGAGGAGCACCTTTCCGAGCAAACTCAACGCAGCTCCCTTGGTGATACGTCCTTTTTCCATACTTGCCCAGTCGAGCACATCAGCTGCCGACCTCAAGTCAATTTCGATCTGTGCATATACGTCAGCTGCAGGTGTTCTAGGGATTTCTCGCACTTTGGCTGATCCAAGGCGGCGATCAACGACCAATGGAACATCGCCAAAGTACTTGACGAGCTGGAAGTAGTAATATGCTCTGAGAAATCGTGCTTGAGCCAGGATGGCGTCCTTTCCTTCGAAATCTATATTGTCCTTGTTCTCCAGAATATAATTGGCGCGCGTAATTCCAGCATAATTCCATCTGAATATGTTTCTCAATTCCTGGTTGACAGCATCATGCGACATGTTGTCGATCTCATGAAGCCCTTCTGTGTCTGTTACACTTTCTCCTCCAGCAATTGAATTGTCCGATGCAATTTCACCGATCCAAACGTTGAGGAATGACGACTGAAGCAGGTCATAAGCTCCAATTAGAGCTCTCTCATAATCCTCGGGAGACTCAAAGAAGTTTTCTGCATCCTGGGTGTATTGTGGATTGATGTCCAGGAATTTCTCGCAACCTGACATCAGGGTTGCACTGATCAATACAGTGAGCATCCAACCAAATATTTGTCGAGTTCTCATATTTTAAAATTTCACGATCAAACCAGACATATATGTACGTGCTTGTGGGTAGAAGCCGAGATCGACACCTGAACCCAATGCCCCTCCCACTGAACCGATATCGGGGTCATAACCTCGATAATTGGTTATTGTGAACAGGTTATTCGCCGCGACATAAAGGCGCACGGAATTGAGTTTCTTCACCTTTCGGAACGTATATCCGATTTGAATGTTCCTCAGTCTGACAAACGAACCATCTTCTACGAAGTAGTCAGAGAACACATTGTTTCGCGTTAAGTCAGTAGTTACCCTTGGCACCTCATTGGACGAGCCGGGGAAATTCCATCGATCTATCACGTAAGACAACTGGTTTGCAAAAGGTTGTTGTCTTTCATAGTTGCGAATGATCTCCTGACCGACCGCTGCAAACAGATTCGCCGAAAGGTCAAAATCTTTCCAATTTGCTGTAAGGAACAATCCAAATGTGAAATCCGGAATCGGAGAGCCGATCATCTTGAGGTCGCTATCATCACTGAAGCTGATCTTTCCATCTCCGTTTTGGTCAACGAATTTGAGATCGCCAGGCTTAGCCCCTTCCTGAACAGTCTCAGATGCATCGATCTCAGCTTGCGTTTGGAAGATGCCATCTGTCTCGTACCCTATGAAATATCCGATAGGGAATCCTTCCTGAAATCTAGTGGCGATATTTCCTCCTACACCAAAGGCAGCGCCAGGAAGGAAGTCAACTCCATCTGGAGTTTTCTTGACAATATTTTTCAGATATGTGGCATTCAATCCAGTAGAGATCTTCCAGTCTTTGTCTGACGGTGTGGTGAAGACCAGTTCCATTTCAACACCGCTGTTCTGCACATCACCGGCATTGATGATCGGGGCAGAGCTCCCCGGACCGCCCGTACCCAGCACTCCACTTACGTCAGGTTGGAACAAAAGGTCTCGTGTATTCTTTACGAAGTAATTCAATGTGATGTCGAACCAAGCCCACATTTTCATATCCAGTCCAAGATTGAACTGTCGAGTGGTTTCCCACTTCAGATCTGGATTAGAGGCACGACCGATGGCAACACCGTTTGTTATCACATCATCGAAGACATATACACCTTCGCCGTTGAGCAAACCCCGATAGGCGAAGTTGTCGATCTGGTCATTTCCGCTTATCCCATAACTCATTCTCAACTTCATAAATTTGATGTAGTTGAGATGGTAGAATTTCTCCTCAGAAAGTACCCAGGAACCGGATACTGTTGGGAACAATCCGTATCGATTGTTCGGTCCAAATTTCGAAGACCCGTCTCTACGAAGGATCGCTGATGTTGTCCATTTCCCACTGAATCGATAGTTTGCACGGAGAAAGGCCGATAGTAGGCGTTCTCTGTATTGAAAGGAGTTCGTGTTGTTGAGAAATCCACCCGGAGCCAGGTTCGCAGAGATGTCTGCATACTCTTCTGAGTTACCTGGAATATTGTATGCAGTTCCTCCCAGTCCCTGACCATTTCTGCCAAACACGCTGATACCGACAGTGGTTTTCAGCTGATGCACATTGGCAAATGTCTTTTCGTGGTTGAGGAAGCTTTCGAAAGTCAGATCGCTATAAGTATTTCGACCTTCATAAACGCTGGCGCCTCGATCAATGAGGGTTCCTGTGGCTATCTCTACCTGAGTAGGTTCGAGATCAGCGTTCTTGGCTGTATTCTGAGCTTTTCCCGGACCGTACCACACCAATGGTGAGAAAACCTTGTTATCGACGAGAGCATAATTATAGCTAAAGCGATTGGTGAATGTAAGATTGGGGCGGAGGTCGTACTCCACTTCTTCCTTTCCGACGAACTTGTTCACCCACGCCGTATTATAGGTGTTCTCCATTTGTGCGATCGGATTGATGATGTCGCTCACCTCTTCCAGATAGCTGTAGTTTCCGTTGGTGTCTTGAACAGCTTCGGTTGGGAAGGCGTTGATCGTGTTGTACAACACAGAGCCGATACCGTTTTCAGGCAGGACGTTTCTCGTTTCGTTCGAGTATAGGAATACGCTTCTCAGTCGAAGCTTATCGCTCATGTCGACATTGAAATTCATCCGAGCATTCAGACGCTCAAAATTGGCCTTACTGCCTCCCACGATCCCGTCTTGAGAATAATAGCTTCCGCCAACTGAATAAGTCATGTTTTGTGTTCCACCACTTGCGGTGAAGTTTATGTTGGAAACCGGAGCATTCGTGAATACCTCATTTTGCCAATCGGTTCCTTCTCCTAGAAATGTATTTTGAAATGGGAGCGGATCATTCCCATTGGCGAACATTTCATTTTTGATGACCGCATACTCGCTTGCATTCAGCAGAGCTAATTGCTTAGCTGGTTGCTGGACACCTTGATACATGTTGACCTCAAATTTGGGTTTGGAGTTCTTAGACCCCTGCTTCGTGGTGATCAAGATCACCCCATTTGCCGCCCTAACACCATAAATCCCTGCTGTGGCATCTTTGAGTACGTTTATAGTCTCAATATCGCTGGGATTCAACGAATTGAGACCTTCTGAATCATAGATCACTCCATCAACCAAAATGAGTGGATCATTGTCTCCGAAAGTAGAAAGACCACGAATTCGGATGCTACTTGAACCGCCAGGTGAACCGGAATTCGTACTGATGTTCACTCCCGATATCTGACCTTGCAGTGCCTGATCAATACGAGGGGTGCTGATCTTTTCCAGATTCCTTCCCTTTATGTTAGAGCTTGCTCCGGTGAATTCTTTTTTGGTTGACTTGCCATATCCTACGACGATCACTTCGTTCATGGCTTCTGCTTCCTCCACTAGAACAATGTTCAGAGTACTTTGACCATTTACCTCTTTGTCCTGAGTCTTGAAACCAGTGTAGGAGAATTGAAGAACGGAGGTTTGGGCGTTGGACACCTTGATAGAATATGAACCATCCAAATCCGTAAGCACGCCATTAGAAGTACCTTTTTCGATAACTGCAGCGCCGATCAAGGCCTGCCCTTCGGCATCGGTGACCTTTCCGGAAACGGTCTGAGCAAGAACTTGAACCTGCAGTAGAACGATTCCGAGAATAAGTGATATCAGAGTTCGCATTGCTTCTAAGTCTGTGGCGAATGTAAAAAAAAAGATATAGTAAAAACAACTATAAGCGCAGGTTCGTTGTGAATGTGCTCATAAATCTCTGACAGTGAGAAGTTTAAAATTTAACAAATCGTTAACATGTTCATCAGCCCATATCGGGCCTCGTATTTGTTACTCGATTCAGGTCTAGGATTGCCGATATTTGGTATAGATGTATGGCATAAGAGCAATTGGATTTATACGCCGATCCGGATTCCTCTTTTTATTCGTTCTCATGTTTACACCGACGATTGCTCAGAATTTTCTTCTGAGTCGGTTGCAGGATATTGAGCCTACAGCAGGTGATGGATTTTCAGCCGGGATTGCCCTATCTGACTCTGAGGTATTTATTAGTTCTCCGAATTATGACTATTTCAAAACTGAGCGGTACGGTGTCGTTCACGTCTTTCGAAAGAACAGAGTGGGAGAGTGAAAGATCGTGCAGAGGCTCACTTCATCGACCAGCGAGCGTGCCAATCTCTTTTTCGGCAGGTCGATCCATATCCATGAAGGAGGAATTTGTGGAGCCCTAACCCTTGGTTATCTCAAAAGGATGGAAACCATTCTGCGAGAGAAGTATGATGACCCCGATTACAGACTGTGCGATTATTTCGACCTCATCGGTGGAACCTCTACTGGATCCATCATCGCGGCAGGTCTGGCCATCGGACTGACCGTGGACGAGTTGGCGGATGACTATATGGTATTAGGTGGAAAGATCTTCGGTGAAAAAAGAGATTGGTGGAACCCACTGGAAACCTGGAAGTATCTTCAAGCGAATTATGACTATCATGCGCTAGAGAAAAGTCTGAGGGAAGTATTTGGTGAGATCAAGTTGAACAGTGACAAGATACTCACCGGTCTGTGCATTACTTCCAAGCGGGCTGACACGAATAGTACCTGGCCATTGATCAACCATCCAGACGGAAAGTTCTTCGACTCTGATCTAGGAAGGAATGGAAAGTGGTATCTTTATCCCTTGATTAGTCCATATGAGTTTGACGATTTACAGACGTTGATTCTGCATGTCAAGATGTTCGATAGACTCCAGCTCTTCACGTGTCAGATAAGTTCTGAGAGTCTTTTTAATACGCACCTTATACCCCAGGAATGGGTCGACGTGAATCAACTTTGACTCGAGCGCTATTCTCACGACCTTTTTGAGAGATTTGATATGCTTCATGGCGCTATTGTGGCTACATTCTTTTTCGGTTTTCAAATAGTGCTCAAAATCACGCAAGAGAGCGACATCTAGCTCCTCTAGTCGCACTTCTGTCGTCCCTTGGGAGGAATCAAGGAACTCTTGTAGATGAGATAATGATGTGTTATACCTAACCCATGTTGACTTACTATACTCCTTTCCGATAAGGGCTCTTATTCGGTCATTGTGCTCCTTGAATAAGGAGCACACCAATGTGGACGAGCCAGTTGTTGGAGACTCCCCTCTGTAGAACTTCATGATAACTTTCTCACTAATAATAGCCCCCTTTGCATTTAGGTCTTGTCTGATCTCAAAGAGCTTGGATTGCGTCAACATGATGTACTCATTGATTT
>VMBT01000385.1_pt1 | contig 29159 bp, 14 predicted proteins | sample 4404301 | NCBI WGS metagenome assembly VMBT01 (sample SAMN12238535, study PRJNA552566) | marine metagenome | isolation source: Coastal seawater | place: USA: coastal Georgia, Sapelo Island | collected 2008-08/2009-08
TAATAATGATGAATGGTTCTTTGATTATCAATCTGGTGTTCTAAACTTTATTGGAAGTAATCTTCCAAGTGGAATTAGTGGAAAGACAGTTTATATTGTTGGTGCGAGATATATTGGTAACTTTGGTATATCTGGAACAACTGACGGTATTGTTGAAGGCGCAACCAATCTTTACTATACAGATGAAAGAGTAGATGACAGAGTTGCAAATCTTTTTGTTGATGGTAAAGGATTAACTAAAAATTATGATGATGCCGGTAATCTTTTAAATGTAGAAATTGATTTTACTGAATTCGATACGGATGATATTGTCGAAGGGACTGTAAACACATTCCTTTCAAATAGAACAACTGATGATGTTGCAGAAGGCAGTAACAATTTATATTATACTGATGCAAGGACAGACGCCAGAATTGCACTTCAAACAGGTGCAAATTTAGATCTAAGTCAAAAAACAACAACAGAACTTTCTGAAGGAACAAATCTATACTATACTGATGCAAGAGTTGCAACATATCTTACTACTAATGGTTACACTACCACATCCGCTGTTGCTGCACAGATTGCATCTGTTTCGTCTGATTTAGACGATGAGATTTATGATAGGGAACAGGCAGACTTAAATCTACAAAGTCAAATTGACAATTTAGTACTTAATGACTTGACAGATGTAAATGCAAGTTCTCCTACTTCTGGAGATGCACTTGTATGGAACGGAACATCTTGGGTTCCACAGGCTCCGTTTAGTCAGGCAGATTTTGATTCCGCATTCGCAGCAAAAACAACAACCGATTTAACCGAAGGTACAAATCTTTACTATACTGATACAAGAGTTCGTTCTCATGTCGAAGGACAAGATTTAGACCTTGGTTCAAATAAAATTCTCTTTTCTAATGTTTACTCTGCATTAGGAGACTTACCAAATGCATCTTCTTACCATGGTATGTTTGCACATGTACACGGAACTGGCAAAGCGTACTATGCTCATAATGGACAGTGGGTTGAATTAGCTAATGATGGGGATCTTCCAACAAGTACAGATGACCTTCCAGAAGGTTCTACAAATCTGTATTATACAGATACTAGAGTAAGAAATGCAATCAGTGCAACAACAGGTGCAGCTGGATATGTATCTTCTACTGGTGTTTTCTCAATACCATCTTCAACAGACCACATAACAGAGGGTACAAACCTCTACTATACAGATGCCAGAGTTGATGCAAACTTTGCAACTAAGACAACAACAGATTTAACTGAAGGTACAAATCTTTACTATACTGATGCTAGAGTTGATGCAAATATTGCATCAAAAACAACTGATGATATTACAGAAGGTTCTACAAATCTTTATTATACAGATGCAAGAGTTGCAACTTACATAAGTGGTAATAGAACATATGGAAACATCACAACCACTGGTTATATTGCAGGCCCATCTACATTAACTATTGACCCTGCAGGAGTAGGAGATAATACAGGAAAGGTTGTAATTGCTGGTGACCTACAGGTCGATGGCACTACAACAACCATCAACTCTACTACGGTGGAAGTTGACGATTTAAATATTGTATTGGGAAGTGGAGCAACAAATGCAGCTGCTGCCAACGGTGGTGGGATTACGATTGATTTGGGTACAGATGGTTCTGCGACCTTTACTTATAACTCTACCACTGATGAATTTTCATCAAACAAAGATATTAATGCAAATATAACTGGACAAGTTTCAGATATTAGCAATCACACCACTACTGATTTGGCGGAAGGTACAAATCTATATTATACTCAAGCACGATTTGATACTGCGTTTACAGCAAAGTCTACTACTGATTTAACAGAGGGTACAAATCTTTACTATACAGATGCAAGAGTAGATGCGAATATTGCGACAAAAACAACCGACAATATTGCAGAAGGGATAACAAATCTATATTATACTCAATCACGATTTGACACCGCATTTGCCGCAAAAGATACAGATGGACTTACTGAAGGTTCTACAAATCTTTACTATACAGATGCAAGAGTAAATACTTGGGCGACTGCAAATCTTGCAAATGTTGCCTTCTCTGGTTCATATGCGGATTTATCAAATACCCCTACAGATTTATCTGATTTCACTGATACGACTGGACTTTTAGATATCGCAGCAATTACTGTAGGTGATGCTGCTCCATCAAATCCAAATGATGGTGATTTGTGGTTTGATTCTACAGAATTAAAAACATTCATTTATTATAACGATGGAACTTCCTCGCAGTGGGTTGAGGCGGCAGGAGATGGTGGTGCATCTGTACAATCTTCTAGTACCGCTCCTAGCAGTCCTTCAGACGGCGACCTTTGGTTTAACGATAATAACCTTAAACTGTACATATATTACAATGACGGTTCCTCAGCACAATGGGTCGAGGCGTCAGGGGGTATTGCACAGGATACGGATGCAATCCCAGAAGGTAATAATAACCTTTACTACACCGATACAAGATTTGATACAAGATTCGCAACAAAAGACACGGACGATTTAGTAGAGGGTTCTACAAACCTTTATTATACGGATGCAAGAGTTGATGCAAGAATTGCGGCATCTTCATTAGGTTCTACGGACGACTTACCAGAGGGCTCTACAAATCTTTACTATACAGATGCTAGGGTTCAGGCTGTTAGTATAAACGAAATTGTTGAAGATATAACTCCAACACTTGGTGGTAACTTAAACGCTAATACATTTAATATTACTAATATTAGTGCAGATGGTTATAGTCTGCCAGTTGCAGATGGTACAAATCGCCAAGTTATTATGACAGATGGTAGCGGTACGTTATCGTTTGAAAATTTAGACACAATTCATACTGAAGTAACAAACCAAACTGGGTCAACTATTCTTAAAGGCACACCTGTTTATCAAACAGGAACAAGTGGCAATGCAATGGACATCGCACCAGCTGATGCAAGTAGTTCAGCTACAATGCCAGCGGTTGGTGTTTTAGAACAAGATTTAGTATCAGGTGCTACTGGATTTGTTATCCATATGGGTAAAATTTCTGGAGTTGATACAAGTGCGTTCAACGAAGGAGACACAATTTATGTTGCAGTCGGTGGTGGCTACACAAATACCCCTCCAGTTGGTGAAAATAATCTATTACAAAACTTAGGCCGTGTCACAAAAGTTCATGCATCCAACGGCGGTGGCGTTATTATGGGTGCAGGACGTACAAACGCCGTACCTAATCTAAATGACGGTAACATCTTTATTGGTGATTCAAACAATCAAGCAATTACTGCATCATTAAATACCTCTGTACAAAATTATCTATCAAATGTTTCTGGTAGTATCATTCCAGATACAGATGTAACTTATGACTTGGGTAGCAATACAAATAGGTTCAAAGACATTTATTTGAGTGGAAGTTCTATCTATCTTGGAACTTTACAATTATCTGACAATAATGGGGCCCTTGAGGTAACTGCAAGTGGCAGTACAGAAGCATTTGCAACAGAAACATATGTTGATACTGCAGTTGCAAACTTAGTCGATTCCTCTCCAACTACATTAGATACTCTGAATGAACTCGCAGCTGCATTGGGAGATGATCCAAACTTTAGTACAACAATTACAAATTTAATTGGAACTAAACTTGCAACCGCCGATTTTAATACAACTGCTGATTCTTGGTTAACTGGTAAGACAACTACCGATTTAACTGAGGGAACAAACTTATATTACACAGATGTAAGAGTTGATGCAAGAATTGCACTTCAAACAGGTGCAAATCTTTCACTTACAAATAAAACTACGGATGATTTGTCTGAAGGTTCTGCAAACCTTTATTATACAGATGCCAGAGTTGAAACATATCTGGAATCGAATGCAACTGCAGACAGAATACAGTTAAGAACAAATAACGCATACTTTGGTGTCGGAACTGCGGCTGGCTCAGCTGGTATGGCAATCAAAAATAATAGTGGCCAACCATTCTTCTATGGACAAAAATATTTACCAGCAAACAACGGACAGACTGACTTAGAACTAGAAGCTAACACTGGTGGTAAAATCAATGTAAATGCATTTAGAATTTATAATGTTGGAACGCCAACTGACCCATCTGATGCGGCCACAAAATCCTATGTCGATTCTGCAATTGCAACAAAAGATCAATTATCAGAATTGTCTGGAACTACCGATGACATTTCCGAAGGTTCTACAAATCTCTACTACACAGATGCAAGAGTAGATGCTAGAATTACTGCATCCAATCCATATGATTCTTCTGATTTTGATACAGACTTTTCTGGAAAGTCTACTACAGATTTAACTGAAGGTACAAATCTTTACTATACGGACGCTAGGGCGGACGCTAGAGTTGCTGCTGCAAATATTGGAGTATTGAATGATGTAAATACAACTGGAATTGCGACTGGAGATTTCCTTCTGTATGATGGTAGTGAATTTCTACCAGTCGATTTTGCAACTGAAGTAACCACATATGCAGACTCTCGTATTAATCTTGCAAGTATACAAGACTTATCAGATGTAGATGCAGTTGATACACCAGCAAATGGAGATGTTTTATTATATGATGCTGGAAATAGTAATTTTGGATTTATTAATCTTGGTAATGAAATTAATTCATATTTCGACATACGATTTGCAACAAAAGATACAGACAATTTAACAGAAGGCACTACCAATCTTTACTATACAGATGCAAGAGTTGCCTCTTATTTGTCAGGAACAGGTTACGCCACAACTTCATATGTCACAGCGCAAATTGCAAGTATTTCTTCAGACTTAGATGATGAGGTATATGACAGAGAACAGGCAGATTTAAATTTACAAAGTCAAATAGATTCACTGACAACAAATATTGGCGCTTTAGTTCTTGACGATCTTAGTGATGTAGATACGACTACAACTGCACCAACTAATGGACAAACTCTCATATTCAATGGTACAACTTTTGTGCCAGGCACTATTTCGGGTTATACAAGTACAGATTTTGATACAGACTTTGCAACAAAATCCACAACTGATCTTTCTGAAGGAACAAATCTTTACTATACAGATGCTAGAGTTAGAACTCACATCCAAGGTGCCGACCTTGATATGGGTTCTAATAAGATCTTATTTTCCAATGTTTATGCAAATACTGGAGATTTACCAAATGCTTCTTCTTACCATGGTATGTTTGCACATGTACATGGTACAGGAAAGGCATATTATGCCCATAATGGACAGTGGGTAGAACTTGCAAATCAATCTGAACTACCAACTAGTACTGATGATGTTTCAGAAGGTTCTACAAACCTTTACTATACGGATGCTAGATTTGATGCAAGACTTGCAACAAAATCTACTACTGACATTTCTGAGGGAACAAACCTTTACTATACAGATGCAAGAGTTGATGCTAGAATTACTGCATCTAATCCATATGATTCTTCTGACTTTGATACGGACTTTGGAACGAAATCCACAACTGACCTTTCTGAAGGTACAAATCTTTACTATACAGACGCAAGAGTTCAATCATATTTAACCGCACAAGGAATTGCGGCAGAAACACTGACTTCACTTGGAATTGCAGGAAATGTTCTGACATATACAGATGAAGATGGTAATACAACAAATATTGATTTATCTCTCTACTTGGATGATACAAATCTTGCAAGATTGGTAAGTGGTACATTAAATGGAACTACTGGTATTGCAACGTTCACTAGAGATGATGCAACAACATTTACTATCGATTTTAGTCCTCTATTTGATGATACAAATCTGTCAAGAATTAATAGTGCAACATTTACAAATGGAACATTAACTCTTACTAGAGATGATGCTTCTACCGCTGCAACTGTAAGTTTGGACGGAAGATATCTTCAAGATTTGTCTGGTTTAACTACAGATAACCTTTCGGAAGGTTCTACAAATCTTTACTATACTCAGACAAGATTTAATTCTGCATTTGCCGCTAAAACAACTACAGATTTAACTGAGGGTACAAATCTTTATTATACAGATGCTAGATTTGACACAAGACTTGCTACTAAAACAACTACAGATTTAACTGAAGGTACAAATCTATATTACACCGATGCAAGGGTTGACGCAAGAATCGCTGCAGCAAATATTGTGTCTGGTTCTAGTATTGATGCACTTTCGGATGTAGATACCACTACAGTTGCACCAACAGATGGACAGGCGCTTGTTTGGGACAATACAAATAGTAAGTGGGTGCCTGGCGCTTCTGCTGGTTCTTCTATTGATGTATCGGATATTGCACCTTCAAGTCCAAGTGACGGAGATTTGTGGTTCGATTCTTCTGAATTAAAAACTTATATTTACTATAATGATGGAACTTCCTCACAGTGGGTAGAAGCCGCAGGAAATGTTGCATCTAATGTACATCTTTCTGATGCAGCACCAAGTACTCCATCAGAAGGTGATTTGTGGTTTAACAGTAGTAATCTTAGACTATATGTTTACTATAATGATGGTTCATCCTCTCAGTGGATTGAAGCTTCTGGTTCTGTAAATTCTGCAGGACAGACTTCTCTTGATGACTTAACGGATGTAGATACAACCACAACTGCACCTACAAATGGACAAACTCTTGTATTCAACGGCACAAATTTTGTGCCTGGCACTATTTCTGGTTATGCAACATCAGATTTTAATACAGATTTTGCAACAAAAGATACGGACGATTTAACTGAAGGTTCTACAAACCTATACTACACAGATTCCAGAGTTCAAACAAAACTTGGTGATGTTTCTGGACATATTATTCCCGATACAGATGTAACATATGACTTGGGTAGTTCAACTCATAAATTTAGAGATTTATATCTAAGTGGAAATAGTATTATTCTTGGTGGAATTACTCTCACAGAATCTTCTGGTTCTCTTTTAGTAACACCAACTGCTGGTGGAGCAAACAACACTTTCGCAACGGAAAGTTATGTAGATACTGCAATTTCAAATCTAGTAGATACAGCACCAACAACATTAGATACTCTCAATGAACTTGCCGCAGCACTTGGTGACGATCCAAATTTTGCAACTACAATTACCAATTTGATTGGAACTAAACTTGCAACTGCTGATTTTAATACAACTGCCGATTCTTGGTTGACAACAAAATCTACTACTAATCTTTCAGAGGGCACCAATCTTTACTATACGGACGCAAGAGCGGATGCAAGAGTAAATCTACAAACAGGAACTAATTTAGACCTTAGTTCTAAAACAACCACAGACCTTGCTGAAGGTACAAATTTATATTATACAGATGCAAGGGTTCGTTCACATGTTGAAGGACAAGATTTAGATTTAGGAACCAATAAAGTTCTATTCTCTAATATGTACGCAACTATTGGAGATTTGCCTTCTGCCACATCTTACCATGGAATGTTTGCACATGTTCATGCAACTGGCAAGGCATATTATGCCCACGGTGGTTCATGGATTGAACTTGCAAATGTATCTGAAGTATTTGATGGAACTTGGTCATCTCTCACTGGAACACCAACAACAATTGCTGGTTATGGTATTACAGATGCATTTGATGGAGACTATAATAACTTAACAAACAAACCATCCGTACCGTCTGCGTTAGACGATTTGACGGATGTAGATTTAACAACAACATCACCCACAGATGGACAGGCACTTATTTGGGATAGCGTAAACTCTGTTTGGAAGCCGGGTAATGTTGCTTCTGGCGGTGGAGGTGGAGCTTCCGTTTCTGTATCCGACACCGCACCTTCTTCTCCTTCTGTTGGTGATCTTTGGTTCAATTCTGCGAACACAAAGATGTATGTGTATTTTAACGATGGTACATCATCACAGTGGGTTCAGTCAAACCCATCAGGTGCAACTTCACCAATTATTTCATCTGATACTGCACCCACAAATCCTGTTGTAAACAGTCTTTGGTTTGATTCATCAGACGGTTCATTATACTTCCGTTATGATGATGGTTCATCAGAACAGTGGGTCAATCTTATTGGCGCCTCCTTGTCTGGGGGTGGCGGAGGCGCCTCAGTAACAGTATCTGATACTGCACCAACATCACCAAGTGCTGGTGATATGTGGTTTGATAGTCAGTATGCTACTCTTCTTATTTATTACAACGATGGCACCAATTCTCAGTGGGTCAGTGTTTCTGGAGAAAATAATTCAACATCTACACCACAATGGCAAGAACAATCTGCAGATTATACTGCAAGTGCTGGTGATAAACTGTTTGTTGACTGCAGTTCTAGTGCGGTTACTGTAACACTTCCATCCTCACCATCACAGGGAGATGAAGTTAGAATAATTGATGCGACAGGTAATGCATCTATAAATAATATAACCATAAATAGGAATGGGAGCAATATTCAAGGTGTTGCAGATAATCTAATAATAGAAACGGATAGGGCCGCATTTGGGTTGGTTTATTATAACGCAACTCAAGGTTGGTTACTAATGGAGAGATAATAAATGGCTGTAAATTTTCCAGATAGTCCCTCAAATGGTGACAACTTTACCGCAAATGGAATTGTGTATATTTACAATTCTACAAAAGGTGTGTGGGCAAAACAATCTACAACCGCACCACCAGTCGTTAATGGACATGTTTTACCAAATGCAAATGAAGTTTATGATTTAGGAAGTACAACACAAAGATTCCGTGATATTTATTTGAGTGGAAATACTATCTATCTGGGGGATACTATATTATCTGTTGATGCGGATGGAAATTTAGGATTGCCAGCTGGAACGGTTATTGATGGAACCACAATCCCAAGTGCAGTAGAAGAATTGTCTGATATTGATGTAACAATTAATGATGAGATATTTACATTAAATGTAGATGCACCAGATGCAGGCGCTGGTATGCATTGGAAGTGGACTTGGGAAGCTGGATCAGTTGCATATAGTAGACTTAAGATAACTAATTTAGTTCAATCAAATGTTCCATTATATAATCAGGGAACTTATACAGTCAATAACTTTGCAGCACACGAACTTCATGGTTCGATGACTCAAACTCATAAAATATATTTAAAATGGATAGAAGGTGCAGGAATCGATAATCTAGTTTCATGGGCAACAATTACAGACAGTGTGACAGGAGTTACCAATCCAAACATAAATGGTGGAAATGCAACAGAAGTACAAAGACTTGTCATAAATGTTCCATCTACAATCACACCACCAACTTTAAATACACCTAATGTATCATATGATGTTTCTTTTGTATCATCAGGTGCATATACATTCATGGGCTCTGCCCATGGGGATAACCCAGATATTGGCCCATTCTATCGTGGTGGTACATATACTTTTAATTTAGACTCATCACTTTCTGGTCATCCATTTTATTTAACCACAGACGATGGTACTAATTATTCTGCAGGAAATTATGTCGGTGAATACACTTCTGGCGTAACAGGTTCGAGAAATGAAAGTGGAACTTTGGTATTTACCGTTCCAAATGATGCACCAGATACATTATATTATCAATGCGGAAATCACAATCCTATGAGGGGTATGATTACAATTAAAGATTTAGCAGTAGAAACAAATGTAGATGGTAATTATGTTTTATATTTCCAACACGACCAAGATGGACATTCAACACCAGTAGAGATACGCCCAAAACGAACACTCGCAGATATTGATAATGTATGTTTAGTTTATGATGGTTCTTCTGGAAAATTTAAAGTGCAGGACATGGGAGAATATCTAGATTCTACTTCTCAATTTCAGTCAAAGATTGCAAATTTAGTAAATACAGAAACCGCAGACAAACCAACAACCACACAAGTAACAGACAAGATTAAAGATGAAACTGTATTTAATATTAACATGCATCAAGGTGGAGATTTACAAGTAATCACTGGCACAAAAAGGTGGTATGCTCCATTTGATTTACAGATAGTAGGTATTTCAGCAAATCTTGGAACCGCTGCAGATAATATCGTAGGAATTGATGTAAAGAATAACGGAGTTTCTGCAAAAACTGTTTCATTTTCTCCAAATACCACAACAACAAATGTTGTTGCACCATTTTTTACAATGAGTGCTGGAGATTATTTAACAGTTGATATTACGAGTATTGGAACCAATTCCGTTGGCCAAGACCTCTATCTGCAGTTTACATATAAAAAAGTATAAATAGAAGTAAAAACACAATAGGAGATAACAATGGACTTTACAATTGATAAAGTTACCACTGATGAGGACGGTAACGAAATCACAGTAACAGAAAACTACACAGCAGACCTTGATGGACAACATGCAAGCGTTTCAAAAGTAGTAGATGGTGAGGCCATCAAAATTGCAGACCAACCATGGAATCCACTTGGTGACGGTTCAAGAGCGTCTTGGGCGTCAGTTGACGAAGTTGTGACTTGGTTTAAAGAAAACTTTTAAGGAGCGGAGAAAATGGCAGAGATTAAACAGGCAAGTAAAAGAAATGTGTGTTCAGTGTTGGAAGACATTAATCCAAACACAAACACCATTTATTTAGAATCAGAAGGACATAATAAATCAACCCTTGCTCCTATCTTCAATGGTTCTATGTATATGTACACGGGCCAAGCAAAAGATTCTTTGTACGGCCAAAACATTTATAGAAACGATGATAATAACTACTCACAACGAAGTGGTGATGGCGCTAGTACGATGGCGCTTGGTAAAGAAGTTGCGTATTGTAATCAAGAAGACAACACAGTAGGAAACCATAGAGTAACGAATATTCCATTTTTACAATATTTAAGTATGGAAGAGTCTAGAAGAGGAACTGGTATGCAGAGAATTACTGCAGACGATGGAACAGACCTCTATGTTTGGCAAAACCGCCCGATGTTCTATAACTGGTATCGTCAAATTTCTTGGTTAAATCCAACAAGAGAATTATATGAAGCATCACCATCTACTTCTTGGGGATATGACGGGCAGGGTTCGTCTAGTGAAATTACCGTCCCAACAATGGCAATTGAAGAAGAAGTAGGTACAAAATGGGTTTCTAATATCTGCCAACAGGTTAGACACGATTCTTATGTTGCAAGGCCTCACATGGGATTGGGAAGAAACTATATGTTAGACTATAGTGATACTAATGATACTTGGAGTACTACCATGAGAGCTCCGTATAGTGTTCAATATATCGGTATGTCTACTGTAGATGGTAAACCAATTTACTTGTATAATAATCAAGACAACGATCACGATCAGTATATCACAAAACACAATGTGAGTGCGAATACAACTACTGATTTGCATAGATTTAATTCTGCCCCAACAGCTGCAGGAACTAATTATGGTGGTACAAGAGCGACAACAACAATTGGTAGACATGTAAAATGGGCATCCCACACATTTGATGACCCAACAAGTGCTGGAAACAAGTGCTTTTATGTTCCATATTTGGATGCAAACTTAAACTTTCATCCATTCTGGTATCAGTGGGATAAATCTACAGATACATTCACTAACAATTCTGATATTACAATTACTGGTGATGTAAGTTCTACTCACTTTAATAACCACACAGGTGGACAGGGCGATTCGTCTGATATGAGTGCGTATTTCTATAATGAAACTTTTGTTTCTTCTGGAAATAGATATCTATCACTTTTCCCAATTCACGGTTTCTATCAATGTCACGATAATACACCAACTGCAAGAACTGTTGTAACATATCAAGTGGATGCGGCAGATCCAAAACAATTGACGCATCACTCTACAGTAACAATTCCAGCAACACCAAGAAATATGGTGTTCTTAAATGATTCTAGAACAATGTTTGGTGTGATTGGCGAGAATGCAATTTATATCTTCAACTGGAATAATGTTGATGGATGGGTTTTGACTACAACATATGCTGGTAAATTCACATCACTGGGTAGAGATACAACTGATAGAATTTGGGCAACTGAAGTTGGTTCGTTCAACAGTTATGCATCAATTCACATCATTACTCCTTCTATTCCAGTTAAAATTAGTATTACCCCTGCTGCAACCAACTATAATTACGCAGGAAGTGATATTAACACAACCGTTGCAATAAGTGCATATAATGCATCTGGAGATAGAATTGCAGTTGATGTTGCATTAACAATTGATGGTTCTACTATGAACTTTGGTGGTGGTTCAACATCTACAACAGTAACAACATCTACAACTGCAGATGTATCTCAGGCAGTAGTAATTACTGGTGCAGGATTGAGTGATATTGTAGCAAGTGTTTCGATTTAACTACTAAGGTGAACCAATGGGTGCAATTAGTATTAGGTCACAAGGTGGAGACACACAAGGTATCGGAGTACATTTTGGTAAATTCAACCTAAATGTCTCTGATACTAGTGATACATGGTCTTCCTTGCCAACAGACAAATATGTAGGTGACCCAGAAAATCAATCGATAACAACTATCAATGTTTCAAGAAGTAATCCAAATTATTCGGTTGTTCTTGAAACATTACCTTTATTAGTAGAAACTGACTCGGCACCTTTTGAAACACCAAATACACATACATTTGGACTTGGATATTACACAATTAATTCTACTGGTGGAGATCAACAAGTTTCGCCAACTGATACCTTAAGTGTTGCAAACTGTGGAATTACATTGTCTTCAAGTTGGGCTCAACCACTTGGAATTGCAGTGAATGGATTGCAGTTAAAAATACCCACAAACAACTGGACTACATATAATAATCTACAGAATACTCAATCAAATATTGGAGTTGATTTGCAAGGACTTGTGACAACCCAAGAAATTAATACGAGTGACGCAATTGATATTACCTTTGCATTTACAACAACTGTTTATATGATAAGACAAACCAATTGGAATGCTGTTAGTACAACAGGTTGGACAAGTATTGGAAATGCTGGAAATATTTTACAAGACAGTTCATCAGATGAGGCTGTTTATGAAAGAACATTTACAGCAGGAACATATACCTTCGATAACAACTCTGCAATGTATATGTTTGATCCAGATAGAACAACAACTGTCCCAACGGCGGGATTGATGGTGGAAGAATATGAAGAGTCTACTACATTCAATCATAATTCAAACATTAAAGTTGGAGATATAATCTCTACTAATGTTATAACTGTATCAAAAGAAATTTTACCAAATACTTTACCAACGGAAAGATTGACATTAAAAACTATAGACGAACAAAGCCGCCTAGTTTATTTTGACCAAATAAGTATTGCATCAAGAAAAGATCTTATTTCCAACTTACCAGATGATGGATTCTTTAATACAGAAAAAAGAATTTCAGTAGGAAGTTTCAGTAATTTAACTCCATACGATTTAAATGAATTGAACAAACTACAATCTGGAACCAGAAGTCACACTAGTGCAAGAATTATTGACAGTACTGGAGCTGAAGGTGAAGGTGGCGGTGGCGGAACAGTCACAGAAATTCAAACATGGTACTAAGGAGATGATAAATGGCTATCAACTTTCCTACATCTCCCTCTGACGGTGATACTCATGTTGTAGGTTCTAAAACATGGACATATAATTCTACGAAAGGTGCATGGGTTGCATCTGTAGAAACTGTCCCTGCAGTTTTAGGTTCGATAACTTCTCATATAATTCCAGATGGAAATGCTCTGTATGATCTAGGAGAAGCAGAAAATAAATTTAGAGATTTATATCTTTCATCTGCAACTCTTTATCTTGGTGATGATAGTGTTTCAATCGTAGATGGTAAATTTACCAGTTCCGCAGCAATATCTTCTCCAGATTTTGATCCTTCTCTCGTTCCAGAAAATATGGAATTGATTGTGAATGCAAACGAAGCTGGCCATGGAATGAATTGGTTTTGGAGTTGGGGGGAAACACTTTTATATGGAAGGGGTGCAATTTCAAATTCAAGTACAGAAACAGAAGTTCCTTTATATAGAGAGGGAACATATACTTTTATAAACTTCGCATACACTCAGTATGGAGATATGACACAGGCACATGCAGGGTATCTTAAATCAATTTTAGGAGCGGGAACCGATAATCTAATTCCTGGCGTAACAACGACAACTGAAAATAGATTTAATTCTGTAACTAATACCAATACTGAAGTTCAAAAACATGTATGGACTATTCCAAGAGATTTTTCTGCATCTGATATTACACTTGTTGCACCATCTATTTCTATGAATGTTACAATAGATAACGGTGCATATGATATTGATTTGTCACATGGTACTGATATAGAGGCCCTATATCGTGGCGGAACATATACATTTAATTTAAATGTTACAGGACATCCATTTTATTTAACCACAGATGATGGAACAAATTGGGTACAGGGTGGTTATGTGGGAGAATATACAAACGGCGTCACTGGTTCCAGAACAGAAGTTGGAACTTTGACATTTACTGTACCGTCTGATGCACCAGACACATTATATTATCAATGTGCAAATCATAGTGGAATGAAAGGTGCAATTCATATTAAAGATTTAGAAGTTGATGTATTAAATGATGCAGACAATTCTATTAGAGTTTACTTTCAGCATACACAATTTGGACATAAAACATCATTTTTAATTAAAGATAAACCAGCAATACCAACTACTGCATGTTTGATGTACAACGGTACTAAATTTGTGCCAACGCACATGAATGATTATATTGATGGTTCTTCTGAAGTAATAAACAAGATTGCAAATATTGCCCAAGAAAATGTTAGTGGTTTTTCTGGAAACTATAATGATTTAACAAATCAACCAACACTAGCAACTGTTGCTGCGAGTGGTTCATATAACGATCTTTCAGATTCGCCAACAATTCCAACTGATATTAATGAACTTTCAGATGGTTCTGGATTGTTGACTGGAGGTGGTGTTGGACTTGGAGTTGTAAGTTTAGTACAAGAAGGAACTCTTGCAGTTACAACTGGTGCAAAAAGATGGTATGCTCCTAGAAATATAGTAGTAAATAAAATTATTGCAAGAGTTGATACAGCGTCATCTGGTGCAAGTATAAATATAACAATAAATAAAGTTTCTGGTGGAACGACCACAACAAAAACAATAAGTATTGCAGCGGGAGAACTAAAGTCAGAAGACACATCTCCAAATTTATCGTTGAATGCAGATGATTATTTAACTGTGGATATCACTCAGATTGGTTCTGGTGACGCTGGAGAAAATTTAAGATTAACATTTACATATTCATAATTGGAGAAAACAATGGCATTAACAGACGAAAATTTAATTGCATCATACAGAAAAAAGTATGCAATTGATTCTGATGTTGTTACCCTTACAGTATATAGAGCTTCCGGCGCAACAGCAGAACAAATACAAAAAGATTATATCAGTGACGATGAAGAAATTTTAATTTGGGGAACTTCATTAGGCGGCGGAGTTGAAGAAATTGTGGTTGGAGAGACTCACACACTTAAAGATGTTGATGGTGTTTGGACAGAATATACAGGAGAGGAAGAATAATGTACGCAAAATTAGTATCTAGTGGTGTCTCTGGAGGTACAGGAACAGTTGCGGCACTAAACAATCTTAGAGGCGTAATGGCGGGAACGATTACATCTACATCTCAATTAAACGCAAGTGGACACAATCAAGGATTGAGTTATATTGGTGGAACGATGCCAACAACTGGAATTTATACAGTTAATACAACTTCGACATCTACTTCATATGATGGTAGTGGTAGTTTTTATTTTGACAAGTATCATTATGCAAAGGGACAATCGGCGGGATATACTCCCTTTAGAAGAATTTATTTTTACACCGACAGAGAGTATAGTTGGAGAATGAATATGTATGACTCCGCTGGTGGTAATGGCGTTCCTTTATCGAACGGCAATCATTTTTGGGGGGATTACAATAACACCTCATATCGTTATGGGCAAATTCCAGGCTATCAGCAGCAAGACCCTGTTACATGGAAAGAAATGCATCTTATAATGAATGATACAACATTTGCATTTCAATTGATTACTACTGGTACTGACACTCAAGTTGATTACGGAACATATGTTTTTTGTGACCTTGAATATAGTTCAACTATTGATGATTATGGATATTCTGGAAATACAAGATATTGTCCGACCATTATGGGATGGTGGGCATGGATGAATTGTATGGAAAGAGCGGATGGACTTACGGCCTCGGGCGCCAATAATGCTCACCATGCAATTTCAAATCCACAATTTATGGATCAGTTTGGTACTTATAGAAATTCCGAAAGAAATGACCAAGGAAACGAACATTTTGGGTATCATGCAGCATCTCACACCAACTATCCAATGATAGAACCACAATGTAGAAATAGAATTTATCAAATTCCACAAGCAAGCGGTAACTTTGTTCATCAATTAGTTCCAGTGACCTATAAAGGACATATGGATGATGCTGATAATTTTGGCGATCCAAGAAGAGGTAGATTAATGAACTGGTATCGAACAACAGATAGTGCTGGAATGAGTGGTGATATTCTTACTGAAGGTACAACTCAATATAGAATTTTCAGAGTTCATAAAACTGGAGATGAGAGTATGGTTGATGCGAATCGCAACGCATGTTATGCATTTCCAGAAGAAAATGTTCCATTTGGTGGGTGATAAATGGCAGATGCAGTTTTAGTTGGAGTACATTCTTTAAAAACAGCGGATAGGGTGAGAACAGCAGTTGTTCATAGTTTTCAACTTAAAACTGCAGACAAAACAAGAAGTGCAGTGAATGTAACATTTGATCCAGTCGTTATTCAAAACCTTTATGGTGGGAGTGGTTCTTCTGGGCCAACTGATCCACAATCATGGACGGATAGTTAAATGACGAATTACTCAAGTATAAGATATGCAAGCGGTGGTACAACTGTCTATGCAGATATGAATGCATTGATTGCAGCAACAGGAACTGACGGGGCTCAGGCACTTGTACAATCAAATAATAATATCTATGTATATTCTGGTTCTGGTTGGTATAAAATTGCTACTGTCCAGAACGACTCACCAAGCGCAATTACTGGAGTAGATGGATCTTATTCACTAGCAATCGATGGAACTCCTACTGTAATCACAGCGGTTTCTACAGACCCAGAAGGATTCCCTCTCACATGGACTTATTCCACTTCTGGACTTGGTAGTATTGCTACAGTATCGCAAACAGATAATGTATTTACCATTACACCTAGTACTAATGATGCCAATATTGGAACTTTTACACTCACAATTAATGCAACTGATGGTGTTAATGGTGCGGTTAGTGCAAACACATCTATAACTCTGGAATTTATTATTGCAAACAGTAATTATACAGCCTTGTTAGCAACGGCGGTTGATACATCAGACAACAACAATATTACCGATAGCTCCTCTAACAATCACACAATCACTGTAACCGGCGATGCTCATGCTGGTACTTTTAGTCCTTATCGTCATGGAGGGTACTCGACTTATTTTGACGGCGCTAGTGACTACTTAGATTTACCAGCAAGTTCTACACACAATATAGGAACAGGAGATTTTACCTTAGAGACTTGGTTTAACACTACATCTGCTAGCAATGATACTCAATTTAGAAGAATGTTTATGCTAGACGGGCCTACTGGTAATGCGACCGGCAATATCCAATTAATAATATCATCTGACGGATATGTAAATGGGTGGACAAATAATGGAGATGTTGATCTTAGAAGCTCTACTGGATTTAATGATGGTGCATGGCACCATGCAGCTATAGTAAGAAGCGGAAGTACATTGACACTATATGTTGATGGCACATCAGTTGATAGCATGACATATAACACATCAATTACTTTTAATTCTGGCTCTCCTAGGCCAAGAATTGGATCGTACAATGGAACTGGAGGAGACTGGTTGGGGTATTTAGTGGATCTTCGTTTAGTTGTGGGTACAGCTGTCTATACCTCAGCTTTTACACCGCCAACAGAACGCTTAACGGCAATCACAAATACTAGTTTACTTACTTGTCACTTACCTTACATAGTTGATGGTTCTTCTAGTGGTCACTCAATCACAGTAAACGGTAACACCTCAACAAAACCATTCAGCCCATACGACAATTTCAAATACTCGGCAGCCGATCATGGCGGTTCTGTATATTTTGATGGGAGCGATTATTTAGATTTTTCTGGGGGAACTTCATTAGACCTTGATGGAACAGATTTTACAATAGAAGCGTGGGTTTATCGTACAAGCACTAGTTCAATGCAGACGCTTGCTAATTTTGCTTTGCCGCATACCACTATAACGATTAGTTTAAATAGAACAGGTGTTGGCGATACTTATGTTTATTTAGGTGATGGTGGTGCTAACTGGTCAGGTGGTTCAAATCCTAATATAAATACAGGTTCAACTAATCCTCTTAGAGCAAACGAATGGAACCACGTTGCACTGGTAAGAAGTGGAACTGGAACTGGTAGTCAGGTAATTACATTGTATCACAACGGTGTAAGCGTAGGGACAACAACGACCGTACCCTCTGGGATGACTGGTAATTTGCGAATAGGTGCGTTCAGTCACCCTACCGTTGCTACAGGAGAATTTTTTGGTGGGTATATTTCCGATTTTAGAGTTGCGAAAGAGGCAGTATATACTGGTGAATTTACTTCACCATCTGCCCCACTTACAGCAATTACAAATACTTCACTTCTTGTTTCTGGAACAGATGCTTCCATCATAGATAAGTCTCAGACTAATAATCTCCGGCTTGTTGGAAACACCACTGGTTCAACGACTCAGGTTAAGTTTGCGGATACTAAGTCAATGTATTTTGATGGGACTGGTGATTATTTACAAACGCAAAATGTATATTCTAGTGTTGGTACTGGAGATTTTACAGCCGAAGCATGGATTTATATTGATTCTGGTTATTCAGAAACTAATCCACTTGTTTTTGCAAGTGATAGTGGTGGTGTTAATTTTGGGGTACAGAGATCAAGCGGTACAAACTATAATATAAATTTAGGCCATAGTTATGTTGGAGATTTATTTGTCGGTTCCACTACAACAATGGTGCCTTCTCAGTGGTATCATATTGCTGTTTCAAGAAGTTCTGGAACGATGTACTGTTTTGTTGACGGTCAATTAGAAGGTACTTTTTCTAATAGTAGTAATTTTACTGGCACAACTAACTATATAGGTTCTATACCTGCTCTTACCAATTATGATTGGAAAGGTTATATTCAAGACGCTAGATTTACCAGTGGTCTAGCAAGATACACCGCAAACTTCACACCACCAACAGAACCACTAAAAGGTTAATAACGGATTATAAATAGTTCATAAAAGAGGAACAACATGGCAGTAAATTTTCCAGACAATCCATCTAATGGTGATAGTTTTACTTCCAATGGAATTGTGTATGTTTACAATTCCACCACTACTGCCTGGCAAAAATCTTATACATCCGTACCACCAGTTGTCACTGGACATGTTTTACCAGATGCAAACGAGACATATGATTTAGGTTCTAATACACAAAGATTTCGTGATTTATATCTAAGTGGAAACTCTATTACAATCGGCGATCTTGTTATTTCTGATAATAATGGAGTTTTTGAAGTAACACCATCTGGTGGTTCTGCAGTTTCATTTGCAACTCAGACAGATATCAATACCGCAATTTCTAATTTAGTAGACACTGCGCCAGGCACATTAGATACTCTTAACGAACTTGCGGCTGCGATTGGAGATGACGCAAACTTCGCAACAAATATCACCGCATCACTTGCAAATAAACTAGAAGCGTCAGACCTTACAGGATATGTAACACAAACTGGTACAGAGACTCTTTCAAATAAAACTCTTGCTGCAACAACATTAGCGGGGCACATAATTCCAAACTCAGATTCTGCGTATGATCTGGGTTCTACAACAAACAGATTTCGTGATTTATATTTGAGTGGTAATACTCTTTATATTGGTGATGTAGAAATTTCCGTAAATAATGAAGGACTTTTACAACTCCCTTCTGGGTCATTGATTGATGATGCAGTTGTTCCTACTGAAATAGGACAGATGACGAATGTTAGACTGGAACCCAATCCAGAAGTACTAGAGATGGCGGTAGATGCACCAACAGCTGGTCATAGTACTCCATGGTTATGGACATGGAAATCGGGCGCTCTACCATATGCAAGATCGACTATTACAAATCAAGCTCAATCAGATGTTCCAATTTACATTGCAGGCACATATACTCTATTTAACTTTGCAGCACATGAACTTCATGGTACGATGACTCAAACTCATAAAATTTATCTTAAGTGGATTGAAGGCGCTGGATTGGACAATTTAGTATCATGGGCAACATCAACTTTAAATGTTCAAAATATTATATTTGAAGGTGTTAATGGAGATAATGCAACAGAAGTTCAAAGATTAAACATTAGTGTTCCATCTACAATCACATTACCAACTTTAGTTGCACCGAATTTATCATATGATGTATCTTTTGCATCGGCGGGTGCATATACATTTAGTGGTATTGCTATGGGAGATAATCCAGATATTGGCCCTCTTTATAGGGGTGGTACATATACATTTAATTTAGATGCAAGTGTTTCTGGTCATCCATTTTATTTAACACAAGATGATGGAACAAACTGGGCACAAGGACAGTATATTGATGAATATACTAACGGAGTTACTGGTTCTAGAAATGAAAGTGGAACTTTAGTATTTACTGTCCCAAATGATGCACCAGATGTTTTGTATTATCAGTGTGGAAATCACAGTTCTATGAGAGGTATGTTAACCATCAAGAATCTTGAAGTAGAAACGAATGGGGCAGGCAATTATGTTGTATATTTCCAACACGATCAAGAACAACATTCTGTACCAGTAGAAATTAAACAGAGGCCTTCAATTGCAGGACAATCTTGTTTAGTTTACGACTCTTCTCTATCTGAATTTGTTCCACAAGATATGGGCGATTATATTACTAAAACTCCAGTAATACAAGAAAGAATTGGAGAACTTGCGGAAGATAAAATTGTAGAAAAAGTAAATGATAATACTGTTACAAACCTTACAAAAGTAAAAGAACAAACTACATTTATTACAAATCTCAATCAACAAGGTGAGTTGCAATTAGTAACTGGAACCGCACGATGGTATGCTCCCTTTGATCTATTAGTAACTGGTATCAATACAAAGGTTTCATCTTCTGCAGATTCTAATATATCAATTGAAATTAAGAAAAACGGCTCTACTGTTAAATCCAGTTCAATTTTAGCGGGACAATTTTCTAGTGTCGTTTCTGCACCAGAGTTTTCTATGGTGGAAGGCGATTACATAACAGTAGATGTAACATCTATTGGAACAACGAATAAAGGTGAAGATTTAGTTGTTCAATTTAAATATAGACAAACATAAACGATTTATAAATAGTAGAAAAATTTTTAAAAAATTAGGAGATAAAAATGAATGTATCTATCATAAAAGATATTGTTTCTGTTGATGAAAACGGAGATGAAGTTACAACGCAAGTGGCCACGGAATATGTGGTGGCATTAGATGATGGAGTTTTTACTGCAACAAATTCTGACGGCGATTTAGAAGTAAGTCAACCATGGAAATTTAATCCTGACGGCTCCAGAGCAGATTGGTCCAATATAGATGAAGCAGTTGCATGGTTCAAAGAAATTAAAGATCACACAGGAGAATAAGAAATGGCAAAAGTATGGGATTACCAAGGAAGAACAAATTATCCAGTCGTTGTTGAAGACCCAAGAGCGGGAAATGATGGTTTTTTTATTGATGGAATGAAACACGATAAAACTAGTTTGACTCCACAATTTAACAGATATATCAACTATCAAGATTCGACATCAACGAACTGGGAAACTAAACATAATAATAATATGACCACAGCGGGTGCAAACATAGGTCAGAGTCTTGCATTATCTAAATTGCAAACAGGAATGTCAATTCCCAGTGACAATTCGCAAAACCATGAGAATTATATAGATCCAGCGCCGTGGATCGATATGTCCCAATCAGGGGCTAGTGGTGAGGGCGGCTACACTGGTGGAGGAATGCGTGTTTTAACTAATAACGACCAATCAATAAAAGCAGTAACCCATGTTTGGGAAAGTGGTTCGACTGCTTACAACGCATGTTGGCCAGAAATAGAAGACAGTGTTGATTTAGATAAATCAATACCAAATGCAAGGGGAAATAGTTGGACGGACGATTACAGTAAACGTTATCACTTTTGGGGAAAGTCATATGGTAATAACAATTATCAACCAGCACTTTCCAGAATGGATAACGGTACAAACAGTGAAAACGACCCACACTTTCAACTTAAAGTTGGTTATAGTCAATGGCCATCCAACTGGGCATCACAGTATTCCAGAGATGTTACCTCTATGGGTTCACATTACACTGTGCAGTTTTTAGGCGAATCTGCTGATGGTGGACTTTTATTTGCTGGAAATTATGCGGGCACTGGTTCTTCTGGTTCTTATGTGAGAATATCTAAAGAAGTTTGGACTTCTAGTCAGAATCCAACAGGAACACAGATGCTTTATTACAGCGCCACACCGCCGGCTGCTGGTACTCACCAAGGTGGGAATAACCTGAATAGTAAAGAATATGCATCAAACTTCAGTGAGCATTTTGATGATCCAAGAGGTGTTGCAGGAACAAACAGATGTTTCTATACATCATACTATGATACATACTACAATTGGCATCCACAAGTTGTTACATGGGATCGTTCAACCGATACATTTGCAGTAGAACATGATGTCACAACTGATGTAAATAGTAGTGTCCATGCAGACTTGAGTACTGTTCCATCCGATACAACTCAGTATAAAACAGCACAATGGTCAGTAACAACTTGGGTGAGTGACAACCAAAGATATGTTTCCGAATTTAGAGTTGACGGAAGATATACATATTGGGATACAAATGAAGGATTTAGAACTTGGGTTACATATGCAGTTGATGCAGCAAATCCAAAAGTTCTTACATATCACAGTAAAATTACAATGCCTACCACACCAAGACAGTGGATTTGGTTGAACGATTCTCACACGATGATTGGGGTTTGGTTTACAAGTGCATTTAGAGTGTATGCATGGAATAACAGTACTGGTTGGACAGAGACAACTACAGTTGGTGGTTATATTCATGAATGTGGAAGAGACAGTTTGGATAGAATTTGGTATACAAAACCAAGTAGTGTTTATGGGGGAAATTATCCAGAACTACATTTATTGACACCAACACTTCCAGTTTCAATTACTGTAGACCCAGAAAATGCAAATTATACATATGCTGGCAGTGACATCAATACATTTGTCAATGTTAGTGCGGTGAACGCTTCTGGTGCTAGAATTGCAACAAGTGTTAAACTTGTGATTGAAGGTTCTTCTATGACATTCTCTGATGGTACAACACAGAAAACAGTAACTACACTAACAACAGGAGATCTTCAAGTAGATACTATTATTACTGGTGCTGGATTTACTAACATTGCAGCAAGTATTGAAATCTAATTAGGGGTTACTCATGACTACACAGGCTCTGGTTGTTTCTGTTGAAACAGGAATAAATACTGTAAATGCAGAAAAGGGGCCTGATACACTCCCTCTAAACATTACTGCTCTTGACCCCGTATCCATTTCAATAAAGGATCAGGGGTCAAGACTTAATAATAAGGTAAATACACATATTAATGATGTGGATTTATATATTAGAGATGGAAATTGGAATGACAGTTTTCAACAAAATTTATCCTCTACTAATATAAACATATCAAATGCAAATGATATTGTTATCGATTCATTTATTAATGATGTGGATTTATATATTAGAGATGGAAATTGGAATGACAGTTTCAAGAATACATCATCATCAAAAAATATAATCATACAAGATTCTACTGATACGATAATTGAAAAAGAATTATCAAGCGCACAAATAAATATAACCGATTCTTCATCTTTAAATTTATTTGAAGGAAATGGGGATAGTGTTTCCATAAATTTTTCTATAAGCAAAACAACCGCAATATCATCTCAGGGCCCTCTATATGATGGTAACAATTGGGATATTCTAACTGCATCCGCAATAGATGGAACTGAAACTATTTTGGATATAGGTTCTTCAGAAGGTACTCCAACTGGTGTAAAGTTTAAAAGTGATGGTACAGTATTATTTTTCAGTGGATATAGCGGAGATGCGATATATGCCACTCCTACAAGTACCGCATGGGATATTTCTACTGCAAATATGTCAAGTGTTACATCGACAGGTAGTTTAGGTTATGATGTAAAGGACTTTTATATAAAACCAGACGGAACTTCTCTATGGGTATCTACACCATCTAATATTAGAGAATATTCTATGTCAACTCCATGGGATTTGACTACAGTTTCTTTGTCACAATCTACAAGTGTATCAAATAACGGTGATGGTACTGCCGGTGGTTTATGGTTTAAACCAGACGGCACAGAAATGTATTATAATGATGCTACTTCAGATTTATTTTCTCAATACACATTAACAACAGCATGGGATATTTCTACTAAGACAAGTTATAAAAGTATTAGTACATCTGGCGAATCGGGGCCCCAAGGAATGGCTTTAAGTTCAGATGGAACAATAGCATATGTTGTGGGTTCTAGTGGTGATGGTATTGATTATTATACATTATCCACGCCGTGGGATATTAGTACAAGAAGTAGTTCTGCTGGATTTTATTCTTTAGCAGGAATTACAAGTGTTCCTACAGGAATGCATTTAAGAAGTGATGATTCTGTTTTATATGTTTCATTTAGAGCTACTGGAACTATTAATACTACAATTGCTGATGGTATATTACAACTACCTTTCGGAGATGGAAGTGTTGTATCTCCAACAGTATATTCTAAAACAGACAATAATTCTATAACATATGATTCTACTGGAGATATAACTATTGTTGCAGACAACTTTGATAAAACTAATATATTTATTTCAAAGGATATAAATACCTTTAGAAATTTATCATATCATACAACTGAAAAAACTATAAATATTTCTCATAATACTAATACTATTGAGGACACCTCATATTCTCCTCTTAGATTTTTTACATCTAAAAATTTGGAAATTCTAAGTAATAGTAGTTATTCAGTAAACAATGTTGTTATCAATACAAAACTTGATACTGATGAATATAGAGATGGTGTGTTAAAAAATATTCAAATTACCACAGCAGACGATATTGCTGCAAGGTCTCCTTCATTTTGCAATTCAATTCAAAGATCTTTTTATATTGATAATCAAGTACCAATTGGATATTTTGAGGTTGATGGTATTGCTCAATTCTCCGATATAAATAAAAATAACGATCCAAGACTTGTTGGTGGTAGTACACAAACTGATGGTACAGGCGACACTGGCGGAACAGGTGGCACTGGTGGGACTGGATCTGGGCCAATACAATCATGGAGTTCTTGATAAATGCCTATTTCATTACCAGACAATCCTACTGATGGCCAAACGGTTCAAATCGGAACAATCATTTATACATATGATGCAACAGTTGGAGTGTGGAATTCCAATAGTGCCGTAGGCCCAACCCTTACTCCAGCAACTGTAACAACCTCAGATACTGCACCATCTAATCCTAGTAACGGAGATATGTGGTTTGATAGTTCTGTAGGAAAAACATTTATCTGGTATGATGATGGAACATCTACACAATGGGTTCAAATGAACCCAAATACATCTGGTGGAGGCTCTAGTGATACAGGTGGCGAATCTCCAATTGTATTAACAGAACCACCAACAACACACACTTTAAATAACGATGGAACCACTAGTACACTTACTATGGTTGCAGAAGACCCAGAAGGATTTGATATTACCTATGGAATTGTATACAAAACCACAGGAAATACGAGACCAGCACAACTTTCTGCAGACACAACGGTAGACGCAAATGGAGTCTATACATTTACTCCAACAACAACTGGTAGTGACGCAGGGAATTTTACAGCGAGACTAAGTGCATCAGATGGTGCAAAAACTACTACTAGATTAGTAGATTTTGCACTTGCATTTCCTTTTACTTCAGATGAAGTTCTTATTGTTGCTGGTGGTGGTTCGGGTGGCCATGGCGGTGGTGGTGGTGCAGGCGGCCTTCTTTACTTTGGAACAAATACTACTCCCAAAACTCCAAATGGTAGTGCTCCAGCGTTTGAAAGAAATGTTGCGTATACAATAACGGTTGGAGATGGCGGCAATATCAATAATTTTGGGCCCTTAGGTTGGGGTGGTGAGCAAGGTAAAAATAGTTCAATAAGTGGAGATGGATTAATCACATCTACCTATACTGCAATCGGTGGCGGTGGTGGTGGCGCCGGCAATTACACAAATGGTTCTAATAATAACGCAGGATTTATTGGTGGTGACGGTGGTTCTGGTGGAGGCGGCGGCGGCAACTACCAAGGAAACGGGCCCTTAATGCCTGGAGGTTCTGGAGTTTCTGGACAAGGTTATGATGGTGGAAATGGTTCTGCTGTAGCAAACAGTCCAGCCGGTGCTGGTGGCGGTGCTGGTGCTGTTGGTGGCGACCACACTACAAAAATTGGTGGTGTTGGATTAGAATATGATATCACTGGAACCGCTACTTATTATGCTGGCGGTGGCGGTGGTGGCAGTTATAACGCTGGTGAAGGTTCAGGCGGCCTTGGTGGAGGTGGTGCTGGTTTTACACACAACACCTACAATGCCGCTACAGAGGATGGAACTCCAAACACAGGTGGAGGCGGCGGTGGTGGTTCTGGTTCCAATTCTAATGGTGGCTCGGGCATTGTCATTATAAAAATACCTAATACAATTACTGCAACAGGAACTGGATTTACTGAAACCACTACTGGAAATTCAAAGGTTTTATCATTCACTTCTTCTGGAAGTGTAACATTTGGTTAAATAAAGGTAAAAAATGGCAATTAATTTTCCAAGCAATCCGACAAATGCACAAGAAGTAACAGAGGGTAATGTAACATATGTTTACAATGCCACAAAAGGTTATTGGGAAAGTTCTGAAGTTTCTTCTGGTGGTGCATCTATAACTGTCTATGCAGATATGACAGCATTAATAGCTGCAACTGGAATGTCTGATGGAGATCAAGCATTTGTTACCGCAAACAACAATCTTTATCTCTATTCTGGAACTGGTTGGTATAAGATTGCTACAGTACAAAACGATTCGCCTAGTGCGATCACTGGAGTGGATGGAACTTATTCACTCGCTATAGATGGAACACCTACAGTTATTACTGCTGTTTCTACAGACCCAGAAGGATTCCCTCTGACATGGAGTTATTCTACAAGTGGACTTGGTAGCATCGCTACAATAAGTCAAGCAGATAATGTATTCACAATTACACCTAGTACTGATGATGCCAATTTCGGAACATTTACTTTAACAATTAATGCAACTGATGGTGTTAATGGTGCGGTTAGTGCGAATACATCAATCACTCTACAATTTTATATTACAAATAGTCAATATACAACTTTATTAGCAACAGCAGTTGATACATCTACTAATAATATTATCACCGATGGGTCAACAAATAATTATACTGTTACAGTGAATGGCAATAGCGCCACTGGAACTTTTAGTCCTTATAATGATAGTTATAGTGCATATATGGACGGAGGAGATTTATATTATTTAAGTTCTTCTGCAGACTGGAACTTAGGAAGTAACTGGACGATTGAAGGTTGGTTTTATCCTACCGCACAACCGACTGAAACATGCAGAATATTTATGTTTGGAACAAATGGTGGCAGTGCTGCGATGGGAATAAGTCTAAATTCTGATATGACATGGGGCGGTGGTGGAGCATTCCCAAATGGTGCTATGTTTAATCTACCTCAAGGATATTTAAATCAGTGGCAGCATGTTGCATGGGTAAGAGATGGAAGTTCAAACACTGGTACAATTTATGTAAACGGAGTTGCAACTGCTGGAAGTTATTCTGGCCCAGCTGTTCAAGCTGCTGGTAATGTTGACTTGAAAATTGGATATGATACAGTTGGGACGGTTGCTTATCAGTATCGAGGTTATTTTGCTGATATTCGAATAACTAAAAGTGCAGTATACACCTCCAATTTTACACCACCAACTGAAAGATTGGCATCTTCTGATGTATTAACAGATACAAAACTTTTAGCATTTAATAAACCATATTTAAAAGACCAGTCTACTAGTAATCATAATATTTCTATTTCTGCTGGTAATCCAAGGTTTAAAGTATTCGCACCGTTTGAAAGACTTGAATATCTCTCTTCAAATAATGGTGGGTCAGTGTATTTCGATGGTTCTTCTGGAACTAACCTCACTGTTGCTAACTCTACTGACTTGCAGCTTGGAACCACCTCTGCGTTTACAGCCGAATTTTGGGTGTATGTCCCGGCCACCAATGCTGACTATAGTGTACTACTAGGTAAAGGGTACAATACAGGAACTGCCGAATGGTATTTAGAACTAATGGCCGATGGAGCTATTGATTTATTTTTATCAAATAATGGAACTAATTACAATTATTTAATAAGCACTGTCACTGGAGCATTACAACAGAATACTTGGAATCACATTGCACTAGTTAGGGAAAGCACCAGTACAATTAAAGTTTACACCAACGGCACACAATCATATTCCAATACCTCAGTTTCTGACTGGAATGTTAATACGGGCCCAGTAAATATTGGTGGATATAATGATGGGTCAACCAGTCTCTTCTCTAATACATACCTTACTGATGTTCGTATTGTTAAAGGCACTGCTGTATACACTTCCGACTTTACTCCACCAACTGCCCCACTTACAGCAATTACAAACACTAATTTTCTTCTTAACGGAACAGATGCTTCCATCATAGATAAGTCTCAAAACGCTAACCTAAAGTTGGTTGGTAATACTACTGGCTCTACAACTCAGGTTAAGTTTGCTGGTTCTAAGTCAGTATATTTTGATGGAACTGGAGATTATATTGAAGTTCCTGCCTCATCCTTGTTGGATGTAAGCTCATCAGATATAACAATAGAAGGGTATTTTTATACAACAACCACCACAACAAAGCAAGGTGTTTGGGAGTTTTACTTCGATGATAACAATTTTGTTAGGTTGTTCTATGAAGGTG
>VMBT01000388.1_pt1 | contig 28966 bp, 23 predicted proteins | sample 4404301 | NCBI WGS metagenome assembly VMBT01 (sample SAMN12238535, study PRJNA552566) | marine metagenome | isolation source: Coastal seawater | place: USA: coastal Georgia, Sapelo Island | collected 2008-08/2009-08
AGGCTTCGAAGTCGCTATCTAACCCCCCGTTAGCTTTGTCCCTTGCGATTGCAGCCGCAAAACGGGCTTGCCTTGGACTAATTTCCCCGAAGCGGAGATGGGGCGAAATCCCAGAAACATTAAATACCGAAGGAAAATTCCGCCCTTCAGAGTAACCTTTCAATCCTTCCTGGAGAAAGAGTGAAAGACGATTTTGAGCTGCCTCATCTCCATGAGACCAGTTTGCGCGCAGGCCACTGGCCCAGTCTGGCTTCGTTGGAATTAGACCCCAATCTTCTAAAGTATCTCCAACTGTCACTGAAGACTGCCATTTTTGTGCAGCTACAGGCACGCCTGTTGGTTGCAGCTGATCAGCGGATGCACGAGCGGCTTTATAAAAGGGCGTGAAAACTTTGTACCAGCCACCAGTCTTGGTCTTTACCTGCCATGGCTCTGCAATCAGAGAACCATTCCAACTCCTCACTTCAACGCCAGAATTCTTCAAAAGGGCCATAACACCTTTATCGGTAGCTATAGCCGCGGGCTCGTAACGTCTATTCCAAAAACAAGCACCCACTCCGAGATTATCTGCAAGTTTGGGCAGGATATCCTTGCTCGAACCACGCATCAAAATCAGTGGAACATTAATGGTATCCAAGGCATTTCGAAGCGCATCCAATGCCCCATGTAATTTCCATGAGGCCGCCGCACCTAGAGGCCGAGCACCATCACTTTCCGTTTCTAGCACATACAAACCTAAAACTGGGCGCCCAAGATTGATGGCAGCAGAGAGCGCGGGATTATCACTGATCCTTAAATCATTTCTAAACCAAACTAGAGCGGGACCAGCGGGTTTCATTCATCCTCTCCTAAAATCAGCCCATGAAATTTTAGATGCGAAATGCGCATACCCCATAGACCTTTGATAGTTATTTCCCTGAAACGGAAGTGTGTAAAATATTTATTAAAAGCAACCTGAAGTGATGCATATCGCTATACTTGCAGCCCTCTCGACCGTTTAATTGCAAAAGAACAAGAAGCTAATTGAAAAAAGATGCCTTGGCGGTTTAACCTACGCCGAAATGATTATTCCATAGAACCGGTTAAGCGGAAAAAAAATTCAGGAGGAATGCGCCTTATGGCTGATGGTATGCTGGAAAACAAAGTGGTCCTTGTTACAGGCGCTGGACGTGGTATCGGAGCTGAAGTAGCAAAACTGGCTGCCGCCGAAGGCGCTAAGGTGGTTGTAAATGACCTTGGTGGAGACGTAGGCGGCAGTGGTGCAGACAGCACCCCTGCTCAAGAGGTGGTCGCGGCTATTGAGTCAGCTGGAGGTGAAGCAGTCGTTAACGGTGATAGTGTTGCGGACTTTCAAGCTGCCAAGGCAATGGTTAAACAGGCTGTCGATACGTTCGGCCAAATTGATGCAGTGATAAACGTCGCAGGGATCCTACGAGACGTTATTTTCCATAAAATGACGCAGGATGATTGGAACGCTGTAATTAACGTCCACCTGAAAGGAACCTTTAATGTTTCCCGCGCTGCAGCTGATTATTTCCGCCAGCAAGAGTCGGGAGCAATGGTGCATTTTACCTCAACTTCCGGACTGATTGGCAACTTTGGCCAAGCCAATTATTCCGCGGCAAAACTTGGGATCATGGGCCTATCTAAATCAATAGCCCTGGATATGGCTCGCTTCGGAGTGCGTTCTAATTGCATGTCCCCGTTTGCTTGGAGCAGGATGATTGGAACGATCCCTTCCAACACACCGGAACAGGAAGCGCGTCTTGCAAAAATTAAGCGTATGACGCCTGCGCAGATTGCTCCAATGTGCGTCTACTTGGTCTCAGACGCCGCAAATGAAATGGGGGTCACCGCACAAGTTTTTGGCAGCCGTATGAACGAGCAAATTCTTTTTGGTCAGAACCGTCCCATTCGATCTGTTCATCGTGCGGAAGGGTGGACACCTCAAACGATCCATGAGGAAGGCATGCCAGCTCTAAAACCGAGTTTTATCCCCAACGATCGATCAGCAGATGTCTTTTCCTGGGACCCAATTTAATTGGTCCAACCAAAAGACTGAAACAAACGAAACTTACAGCAATTGTTAAAAGGAACCGGACTCATGGCAGACGGTGTTCTCGAAGGTAAAGTAATTCTTGTGAATGGAGCAGGTCGCGGCATTGGAGCCGAAATTGCTAAACTTGCAGCTCATGAAGGCGCAAAAGTTGTGGTGAATGACTTAGGTGCAACAGTGGATGGACGGAGTGATGCAGACATTGGCCCGGCTCAACAAGTAGTGAATGAAATCGAAGCCAACGGCGGAGAAGCTGTTGTTAATGGCGGCGATATTTCAAATTGGGATGATGCTCAGGCCATGGTTGCACAAGCCGTGGATGAGTTTGGTCAGCTCGATGGCGTGGTAAACGTAGCCGGTATTTTACGTGACGTTATTTTTCACAAAATGAGCGAAGATGACTGGGATGCTGTCATTAATGTACACCTTAACGGATACTTTAATGTTGCCCGAGCCGCAGCCGAAGTTTTTCGAACACAAGAATCAGGGGCAATGGTTCACTTCACTTCCACTTCAGGCCTAGTTGGCAATGTAGGCCAGGCAAACTATGCCGCTGCAAAGCTTGGAATTGTTGGTCTTTCGCAATCTATTGCTCTAGACATGGCACGCTTTGGAGTCCGTTCAAATATCGTTTCTCCATCTGCATTTACACGGATGATCGAAACTATTCCGATCAAAGGACCCGAAGGTGAGGCACGGCGTCGACGTCAAGAAGCAATGACGCCGCAAAAAATTGCCGCCCCATCCGTATATCTTCTGTCTGACTTAGCCCATGACATTACAGGACAGATATTCTATGTCCGCTCTAACGAGATCATGTTGATGAGCAAAACCAGACCCATCCGCACGATCCACCGCAGCGACGGCTGGACACCGAAGAACATACATGAACATGCAATACCGGCTCTCAAACCTCACTTTTCGCCAAATGAGGCTTCACCCCAATATTTCGTTTGGGATCCTGTTTGAAGGCGCATTAAAACTCCTTTGGTGTAGTGTCCTAGCCTCCACCATTAGCCTAGCAATTTGCACTGTAGCGCGTGCCGAAAATCCTTCAGCACGCGCTCACTTAGGCTATTCAATGAAGCATCCACTCGTGAAGGCGGGCTGGTATAGCTTTTCCGAAAAGTTAAAGACGGAGGAAGATGCACCCAAACTCAAGGTGTTTCTAAATGGCCCTGCTGGAGACGATTTCTCTGCGATTGAAAACTTGGCTCGTGGCCACTACCAATTTGGCTCAGCCGCACTTCCATCGTTTCCAGAAACTTTCCCGCATGCTGCCTTATTGGCGGAGATGGGACTTGTTGGTGGGGGGAACGAACTCGCAGCTACCGCGGCAATTACCGAATTACTAGCAATCCAATGCAAGCCTTGCGCTCAAATATTCGATAGACAGGGAATTGTATTTTTAGGTGCTTATGGTGCAGCACCGTTCGTAATACTCTCATACGATGCGCTTAACACCCCATTGGCCTTTCAGGAACTTACCACGCTCACGCCGGGTACAGCATGGGACCGCCTGATCATTTCTCTTGGCGGAAAGGTAACTCAGGATTTTAGCGATGCAGGCGATCTATTCGCCAGGGGAGAAATCAGCGCTGCAATTGCAACACCCCTAGAACTATCCAACCCCGCAGTTAAAGCTCAAACTCGGAATATTTTATCCGCTCCACTTGGCGCCTTTCGTGGAGGTGGGGCCTTTCTTGCATCGGCATCTTATTGGCGACAGCTGTCTGCTGAAGCGCGAGGTTCGATCTTGAATGCATTGCCCAGCGCCATTGTAAGCACTTCAATCGAATACAAACGGATTTCAGACCTTGCTATTGAAGAGGCCAAGGCTGAGGGGCTGATAGTTAGCCAAGCTACTCAGGACCTCGCCGCCAAGATCCACCAACATGCTGAAAATGATCTTTCTGCCATCATCCAAACTGCTGAAAACCGTTTTGGACTAACCAACGCTTCTGAGTTTGCGAGCCAATTTTTGTCCCTAAATCAGAAATTCGAAAAACTGCTTGCCAAAACACAAACTGAGGAAGAAGCCGCTCAAATTCTCAAAGCTGAGATTTTTGACCAATTGAAGCGGTCTAAATACGGCTCGGCTCCAAAAGAATAAGCCTCAATCTGACAGCAGTTTTGGATGGGACGGATTGACTCAGAAACTCTTTTCGCTAGGGTGTCGAACGACCTGGGTGGTGGGAATCTCCATTAGCCAGCATAAATTTCCAGGGAGGAATAACTTGATGCTTGGACTCCGAGCTCTTACAGCAGCAACTGTAGGTGCTGCCGCTGTTCTGGCGGCAGGCTTTGCAGCTGCTGATGGCCATGGCGACAAGCCAAAATACGGCGGCCATTTCACATACGTAATTCCATCAAAGGCCCCACCAAGCCTTGATGCGCATAGGGAAACAACTTACGGGGTAATTCATCCCGTTCGCCCTTATTACTCTACACTGCTTCGTGTAAACCCAGCCGACCCAAGTTCAGACGTATACGTCTGCGACCTTTGCTTGGGCGATGTGCCAGAGCCAACAAACGGCGGCAAAACTTACACTTTCAAGCTTAAGTCAGGTGTGAAGTTCCATGATGGTACTCCGCTAACATCAGCAGATGTCAAAGCAAGTTTTGACAAAATCATCTTCCCACCTGAAGGTGTCTCCAGCGCTCGTAAAAGCTTTTACATGATGGTAGATTCGGTCACCACGCCGGATGCTTCTACGGTCGTCTTCAACCTGAAATACGCTTCTTCAGCGTTTATCCCAGCGCTCGCTGCACCCTACAACTTCATTTATTCAAAAGCGAAGTTGGATGCAGATATTCACTGGTACGAAAAGAATATTCTTGGCTCAGGACCATTTATTCTTGATGAATATCAGTCGGGTGCTCAAATCACCGGCACCAAGAACCCAAATTACTATCTTAAGGGTCTACCTTATCTTGATAGAATCACGGGTGTCTTTGCTAACAAAGAGTCGATCCAAGTTCAGGCTCTCCGAGGCAACCGAGCCAGTGCTCAGTTCCGCGGTTTTCCACCAAAGACACGTGACGACCTAGTCAGAGCTCTTGGTGACAAGGCCACCGTTCAAGAAACGGATTGGAATTGCGTTCTTCTCGCCACACCAAACCACTCTCGCAAGCCTTTTGATGACGTCCGAGTGCGTCGTGCTCTAACCCTTGCCCTGGATCGCTGGGGTGGATCAGAATACCTGTCAAAAATTGCAATCGTGAAAACTGTTGGCGGTATTGTCTATCCAAAGAGCAAGCTTGCGGCGACAAAAGAAGAATTGATGCAGCTGGACGGCTATAAAGCTGACCTAGAGGCTTCACGGGCTCGTGCACGTGAGCTCCTCAAGGAAGCTGGCATCGATCTCTCTAAAACCTACATATTGAACAACCGTGCCGTAGACCAACCTTATAAAGTGGTAGGTGTATGGTTGCTTGATCAATGGCGCCAAATCGGACTTAACTTTGAACAACAAGTTAAGCCTACTGGACCGTTCTACGCTTCTCTTCGTGAGAAGGGGGACTTTGATGTTTCGATTGACTTCAACTGTCAATCAATCGTCAATCCTCCGATTGATACGTCCAAATATTTGTCTTCAGACATCAACCCAGCCAACTACAGCCGGGTTGTCGATCGTAAAATGGATGAGCTTTACAACGACATGTTGCTTGAAGCTGATCCAGCGAAGCAACGTGTGAAGATGCGTACGTATGAAAAATACGTTCTTCATGATCAGGTGACACAGATGATTACACTCTGGTGGTTCCGTACAACTGTTCACCGCTCTCACTTCAAAGGCTGGAAAATTAGCCCCAGCCATTACTTAGGTCAGGCACTCGATACTGTGTGGCTTGATCCTGATGCGGATAAGTAATATCTGCTTTTAAATGCCTTTCAGGCATGAACGCCCGTGAGCCAAAAGGCACACGGGCGTTCCCTTTATGACACTAATTTAGGTCTCTGTTCATGCATAAGTATCTTGTAAAGCGCATGCTGATGATGGTGCCAACCCTGATTGGCGCAGCAATTTTAGTTTTTACACTCATGCACATGATCCCAGGAGATGTTTGCGCTCTCCGTTATGCTGGAACTGGAGGCACGTTTGACGTAAATCAAATCGAGCAGTGCAAAGAAGAATTAGGTCTTAACAGGCCGCTACTTGTGCAATTTTTTGAATGGATTGGCGGATTCTTTATTGGTGATTTCGGTACATCAATGTGGACTGATCGCCCAATCACTGAAGAAATGGGGCCACGTGTTTTGCTCTCTCTTCAGGTAGCCGTTATGGCAACAATCATTTCTATTCTTATCTCTATCCCGCTAGGTACTATTTCGGCGGTTAAACAGAATTCATGGATCGACTACACGGTTAGATGCGTAAGTATAGCCGGAATTGCGATGCCCTCATTCTGGTTGGGCATTCTGATCATGCTAGGACTTTTGGCTGTATCTAATTCACTTCTTGGATATGGATGGATACCTCCAATTCAGTATATCCCGCCCCTTAAAGACCCAATCGGCAACCTTACTCAGCTGATATGGCCCGCCTTGGCAACTGGATATCGATATTCTGCAGTCGCAACTAGGATGACACGATCCGCGTTGCTCGAGGTCCTTCGTGAGGACTACATCCGCACCGCACGCGCCAAGGGTGTTATTGAAAAGTTAGTGGTAAATAGGCATGCCCTTAAAAATTCAATGCTGCCTGTTGTTACAGTTATCGGCATTGAGTTTGCCTTCCTTATGGGGGGGCTGGTTGTTACAGAGCAGGTGTTCAATCTTAATGGTCTTGGGAAGCTATTCGTCGATAGCGTTACCAACCACGACTATACACTAACCCAAGCTCTGGTGATGCTGGTTGCATTCATCTTTGTTGTTATGAACATCGTCATTGACGTGATCTACGCCTGGTTAGATCCACGTATCCGCTATAGCTAAGTAAGGAGAAATTTGGTCATGAACGTCGCAGCTACGACAGTCGACGCCGCTCCTACAGAGAAGACCCTTCTCCAGAAGATCGGTCGGATGGCTCGCCGTCAGCCCTTAGGGGCAGTCTCAGGCATAATGATCTTGATCATGGTATTAGTGGCGCTTTTAGCTGACATTGTTGCTCCACACGATCCTTTAAAGATGAATTTTATCGATCAACTTGCCGCTCCATCAGCAACGTATCTTCTAGGAACCGATGAGCTTGGCCGGGATATCTTGAGTCGTATTATCTACGGGTCACGCACCGCTCTATTTATTGGCTTCGTATCAGCTTTTATTGGCGCAACATTGGGCTTGGTCTTAGGAGTTACAAGCGCTTATCTGGGTGGCTGGTTTGATCTAATTTTCCAACGGATTGTCGATATTTTTATGGCCTTCCCATTAATCATCATGGCGTTAGCCATCGTATCGGTTTTTGGTTCTGGTGTGGGCAATGTGATCATAGCAATTACAATTCCCTTTATCCCTAAATGCGCTCGGGTTGTTCGATCTAGTGCGCTTGCACTGCGTGAAATTCCTTATATTGATGCTGCCCGCGCGTGTGGTTACAGCCATGTACGCATTGTGCTTGTGCATATGGTGCCTAATGTCATGGCCCCTTACCTCATTATGGTAACAAGCTTTGTTGGTCAGGCTATTCTTCTAGAAGCCTCATTGTCTTATCTTGGCCTTGGAGTTCAGGAACCAACAGCCGCTTGGGGTTTAATGTTGCGAGGTGGTGCAGAGCAATTTTTTGAAAGTGCACCCTGGGTAGCAATTTTCCCTGGCCTTGCCATCACTTTAGCCGTGTTCGCCTTCAATCTTTTCGGTGACAGCTTACGTGACGCTCTTGATCCAAAACTTCGGTCCTCGTGAGTGGTAGACCTGATTAGGGGTAATGACGGCTTGTCGCGTTGCGGCTGGTGCGGAACAGACCCTGAATATCAGCGCTACCATGATGAGGAGTGGGGAAGACCGGTTAGAGACGACTACGCACTGTTTGAAAAGCTTTGCTTAGAAGGCTTCCAAGCCGGTCTATCGTGGATCACTATCCTCAAGAAACGCGATCGATTTCGTGAGGTTTTCCATAGCTTTGATCCAGAAAAAATAGCTGGGATGACGAACGAAGATATATCACGTCTTATGCTCGATGCAGGCATAATTAGAAATAGACTGAAGATAGAAGCAACAATCTCAAACGCTCAGGCCTGGCTCAAGATTATGGAATCCGGCAATAACAGCTTTGCCAATTTCATATGGGCATCTGTAGACGGCATAACTAAAATTAATCAACCACAAACAAAAACAGAGGTGCCTAGCAAAACCAAAGAGGCGGAAATACTATCAAAGCGCTTAAAAAAAGCCGGATTTCGCTTCGTTGGCCCCACAATCTGTTATGCTTTTATGCAATCAATGGGACTCGTTAACGATCATATTAAAGGCTGCTGGAAGGCTCCCTAATGCCACATAAGGAGAAACTTGAAGAACTTAAGCGTCGCCGCGAAGAAGCCCGAGCGATGGGTGGCGCGCGCAAACTTGAGGCTCGTCGCAATGCCGGTGTTTTGAATGCCCGCGAAAGACTACACCACCTTTTAGACAATGACTCTTTCTTAGAAGCCGGACTCCACGCGTATTCGATCCGCGAGCAAACAAGAGATAAATCCCCTGCAGACGGTAAAATTGCTGGATTTGGTGAAATCGAAGGTAGGCCAGTGGCTTTGGTTGCCAATGACTTTACTGTTCTTGGTGCCTCCTCATCGCAAGTGAATATGAAAAAGATGGGGCATATGAAGCGCACTGCGCGTGAACGTGGTTTACCACTAATCCTTCTTGGCGAAAGTAGCGGCGGACGCATGCCAGACCGAATGGGTTCAGCTGGCCGAGCTACAATCGGGCAAGATAGAGAAGAATATCGGCGCACCCGTGAAACCCCATGGGTATCCACTCTGATGGGGCAATCATATGGATCATCTACCTGGTACAGTGTCATTTCAGATGTAGTTTTTGCCCGAAAGGGTGCGGTAATGGCGGTAACCAGTCCCCGCGTAACCTCGTTGGCGATAAGTCAAGAAATTGAACCGGAAGATTTGGGAGGTTGGAAGCTCCATACAGATGTCACTGGGTTAGTAGATAAAGCTTTTGATACCGATGAGGAGGTCCTTGATGCAGTTAAGACTTTCCTTTCTTATCTGCCGTCAAATTCGCAATTACCACCTCCCCGCCAGCAAACGTGGGAAGAAGCCGATCAAAACGAGCTCCTGAATATTCTACCAGAAGAGCGCCGACGCGTTTATGATGCAAGGAAAGCGGTACATACGATTGCTGATTTGGGGAGCGTCTTTGAGCTAAAGGACCGGTTTGGTAAGTCGATTGTTACTGCACTTGCAAGAATTGAGGGCCGTACGGTCGGCTTTATCGCCAACAACCCTCGTTTTCGGGCTGGTGCGATTGATCCCGATGCGTGTGATAAAGCAGTCTCATTTATTGTACTCTGTGACAGCTTCAACATACCGATAATATTTATGGTCGATCAGCCTGGCTTCTATATTGGCCTCGAAGGCGAGAGAAAGCGCGCTCCTGGTAAGATCATGAATTGGATGAATGCTTTAGCCCAGGTTACCGTCCCACGTTTCAGCGTAATTGTACGTAAAAGCTACGGCCAAGCTTATTTAAATATGGGTGGTGGTAGAAATTCAGATGAAGTTTTAGCCTGGCCCACAGCAGACTTAGGATTTATGGAGCCCCGCCTCGCTGTAAACGTTCTACACGGCGTGAAGGAAGATGAAGATCCAGATCGGTTTTCCAAATTAGCTTCAGAATTAGACCGCGGAACCGAAGCTTGGGATCTCGCAGGTCTCTACGAAGCACAATATGTTATTGCTCCGCAGGAAACACGCGAGCATCTCGCCCGGTTACTCACTGTCTACGAGGGCAAACAAGTAGGCGAGCATCTTCTCTCAAATTGGCCGACTACTTTCTAAACAATATCTGGACAGAACAATCCCCCTTCCCCCATTCTTTAGAGTAGGTAGGTAGGTAGGTAGGGATGGTTAGTTATGTCTAATGAGTTCACAATTGTTCCGATGACACTGCATATCGGTGCTGAAATCCGAGGATTGGATCTTTCAAAACCAATTACACCGGAAATCGCGGAAGCAGTTAATGCAGCCTTGATTAAATGGAAAGTCATTTTTTTCAAAGGCCAAAATCTCTCACATGCAGGGCAGGTGTCTTTTGCAAGGTCAATGGGAGAACCGACCATCGGGCACGCGGTTTTTGGCCATGACCCGGACTATCCCGAAATATATTCAGTGGCAAAATTTCGTACTGCCCAAACTCACAGAACTGCAAAAATGCAACGCCCATGGACTGGCTGGCATACTGACCTGACAGCCGCTATCAATCCTCCCAAAGCATCCATTTTACGCGGTGTTACAATTCCTCCATATGGAGGCGACACATTTTGGACCAATCTCGCAGCGGCGTACGAAGGACTATCCGAAACATTTCGTAACTTTGTTGATACCCTGAAAGGCATTCACCGATTTGAACCTCCTGCTGGAGCGAAAATAAATTCAAATTATGACGAGAGCATTCGCCGCCGAGTTATGGAAAGTGAGCATCCTATTGTCCGCATTCATCCTGAGTCAGGAGAGCGGATACTTTTCGTCAGTCCATCGTTCCTAAAATCTATTTCAGGGCTAACCCCAAGGGAAAGTGGGCAAATATTGGAATTGTTATGGGAGCATATTACTCGACCAGAATATACTGTCCGTTTTAAATGGGAGCCGGGCGATATTGCAATGTGGGATAACAGGTCGACTGCACACTTAGCGCCAACAGATATCTTTGAGAGCAATTATGATCGTCAATTGTATCGAGTGACTTTAGTTGGCGATGTTCCCGTCGGAACTGATGGCAAGCAGTCCATCTCCCTACAAGGACAGCCTATTCTGTCCGTTCAAGACGAATTAGCACTACAAGCTGCCAAAGGAAGATAATCTTTTCTATTCATTTGAGCCTTTAATTGCATCAATCATCGCATCCGTAACTTCTTTTGTAGAAGCCTTTCCCCCAATATCTGGCGTTTTTATGCCAGCTGCAGTAACAGTCTCAATTGCGCGCATTAGTCGAGCGGCTGCAGACGGTTCGCCTAAATGCTCAAGCATCTGACAGGCAGTCCAGAAAGTGGCTACTGGGTTAGCAATTCCCTTTCCTGTGATATCAAATGCAGAACCATGAATTGGCTCAAACATGGAGGGGAAGCGGCGTTGGGGGTCAATATTAGCTGTCGGCGCCACTCCAATCGATCCAGCAAGTGCGCCTGCAAGATCAGAAAGGATGTCTGCATGCAGATTGGTAGCAACGATGGTATCCAAACTCTTCGGATCAAGGGTCATTCGCACCGTCATGGCGTCAACTAACATCTTATCCCATGTTACATCGGGGAAGTCCTTTGCTACTTCAGCAGCAATCTCATCCCACATAACCATGCCATGGCGTTGGGCATTCGATTTGGTAACAACTGTCAAAAATTTCCGAGGCCTTTTTTGTGCAAGCTCAAAGGCGAAACGCATAATGCGCTCGACACCAATCCGCGTAAAAATAGCAACCTCTGTTCCCACCTCTTCTGGCATGCCCTTATGGACACGACCACCATTGCCGGCATACTCACCCTCAGAATTTTCACGAACTATTACCCAGTCTAGGTCACCTGGCTGGGCATTGCGAAGAGGTGACTCGACTCCATCTATAATTTTGGTGGGACGCACGTTTGCATACTGGTCAAAGCTCTGACAGATCTGAAGCCTCAAACCCCATAAAGTTATATGATCTGGTACATCGGGTGCGCCTACTGCGCCAAAATAAATCGCATCAAATGATTTTAGTTGGGCCAATCCATCAGATGGCATCATTGCCCCGTACTTTTTGTAATAATCTGTTCCCCAATCGAAGTGGGTTACATCAAAATTAATATCACCTTCACGTCTGGCGAGCGCTTCTAGTACAGCTAGGCCAGCATCAATTACTTCAGGCCCAATTCCATCAGCGGGAATGGATGCAATTTTATAATTACGCATAGAACCACCTATTTTTTAGAGGGTTCTAGGCCACGACTTCTGGCAACACAATGGTCAGAAACGATTTACTGGCAACTTAAGCATGGGTGCACCATCTTCATCTGTAGGCACCTCACCTGCCCGCATATTGACCTGTAAAGATGGCAAGATAAGAGTTGGCATAGATAGCGTAGCATCACGTGCAGTTCGGAGTTTAACGAAGTCCTCGCGGCTCTTGCCTCTCCCAACATGGATGTTGCTATCTCTCTCCTCTTTGACAGTGGTTTCCCAGATCATTTCGCGAGATCCCCCAGCGCCATAATCGTGGCACATAAACAGACGCAATGAATCTGGTAGAGAAAGAACTTTTTGAATTGAATCGTAAAGCAACCCTGCATCGCCTCCAGGAAAGTCTGCACGAGCTGACCCACTGTCAGGCATAAAGAGGGTATCACCGACAAAGGCTGCGTCGCCCACCACATGCACCATACACGCTGGAGTATGCCCCGGGGTCGATATTGTGAACGCTTTGAGGTCACCTATTTGGTAATTATCTCCGTCTTTAAAAAGGCAATCGAATTGAGAACCATCCCGACGGAATTCAGTTCCCTCATTAAATACTTTGCCAAAGACCTCCTGTATTTCCAGGACCTTCTCACTAATTCCTATCTTACCTCCAAGCCGATCCTGAATATATGGCGCAGCACTGAGGTGATCTGCATGAACATGAGTTTCAATAATCCATTGAAGTTCAAGATCGTTAGATCTTATGTGCTCAATTACACTATCTGCTTGGGCAAAACTAATCCTGCCAGACGCATGGTCGAAATCCATTACACTATCGATAACAGCGCAGGCTTTAGTATCTGGATCACTCACTATGTACGTTACAGTATTGGTTGCCTGATCGAAGAATGAGGTAACAACCGGTTTTACAGTCATGTCTATTGGATATTCAGTCATAAGGCTCATACCTCCAGCTTCGCAGCGCAAAACTATACCAAAATATGATTACCATTTATTCTCTGACAGACAACTTACTTGAGTAATTCAACTGGATATATCATTCATTTAAATATTGACGGCTGGAATTAGTAAACTCTACGTTCAGAGCGAAAAAATACGGCGTTCTTATTGATCTTTTAGGAAAATCATCCATGACCTACGCACATATAGATGTTCGTCCAATTTCTGGCGCACTTGGAGCCGAAATACATGGCGTCGACCTAAGCAAGGACCTCAGTGGAGCCGTAATTGAAGAAATTCGCTCAGCCTGGTTAGAACATCTTGTTATCTTTTTCCGTGATCAAGAGATAACGCCAGCCCAGCAGCTTGCTTTTGCAGAGCAGCTCGGTGAGCCAGTCGAATACCCATTTGTGCAAGGACTCCCCGATTTTCCCACAATCACTCCCATCATCAAGTTGGAGCATGAAAAGGTCAATTTCGGGGGTTTATGGCACACAGATACCACCTACCAACAACGCCCACCGATGGCATCTATGCTTTATGCGTTAGAAGTACCTAAATTTGGCGGAGACACGTTATTTGCCAATTGTTATATGGCCTACGAAACCCTCTCAGAAGGCCTTAAGACAACACTGGAACCACTTATTGGTGTGAATTCATCCACAAAAGGTCGCGTTGTTGATACCCGCGCGGCCAGGATTGCAGACGCACCAAAAGAAGATGCTAAAAAACCTAGAGTTGCTGAGCACCCTGTTGTCCGCGTGCATCCAGAGACAGGTCGAAAAAGTCTTTATGTAAGTTTTGCTCACACCACTAACTTTAAGGGTTGGAGTGAAGCAGAAAGTCAGCCTCTACTGGACTATCTATTCGAACATCAAACGTTACCAGAGTTCACTTGCCGATTTCGGTGGGAGAAGGGTTCAATAGCACTTTGGGATAATAGATGCGCACTTCACAATCCAATTAACGATTATCACGGCCACAAGCGCGTTCTTCACCGTATCACATTCGCAGGTATGGATACTGCTTGAGCTATGTCACTCTCCCAACACAACGATACAATTCGGTTCCTAGTTCTTGATGGTGATGGTATTGGGCCTGAAATCGTCCGGAGCACATTGACTGTGCTAGACGCTGTTTCTGATCATTTTGGGCTGCATTTCTCATTCGAGAAGTTGCCAATAGGCTTTGAAGCACTATCCATTGAGGGAACATCTTTTCCAGAACGCATTATGGCTGCCATTCCAAATTGCGATGGTATTATTCTAGGGCCTGTAGATCATGCCGCTTACCCTCCCCCATCAGAGGGCGGTCTTAACCCCTCAGGCGAACTCCGAAAACGACTAGAGCTTTTCGCCAATATTCGACCTGCATTATCAAGACCAGGTTTTCCGCCACCGTGTGGAAAAAACGTAGACTTGGTAGTAGTTCGTGAAAATACAGAAGGTTTCTATGCAGATCGATCAATGTTCCTTGGCAATGGTGAATTTATGCCAACGCCTGACATTGCAATGTCTCTTCGTAAAATTACTCGGGAAGGCAGCACAAGGGTTGCAGTGGCTGCCTTTGAATTGGCAAGGCGCCGACCTCGTAAGCTTTTAACTGCTGTACACAAAGCCAATGTGCTTCGGATTGGGGACGGACTTTTTCTCGAATGCTGTCGCGAGGTTGCAAAACAGTACCCAGACATCTCGTACGACGAAAAAATTGTAGATGCGATGGCTGCTCTCTTGATTAGAGACTCAAGTCAATTTGACGTAATTGTTACTACGAACATGTTTGGAGATATTCTTTCCGACCAGGCCTCTGAACTTTCCGGCAGCTTGGGCCTTGCTGCATCATTAAATGCAGGTAAAGACGCAGCAGTTGCCCAGGCACAACATGGTTCCGCCCCAGATATTGCAGGACAAGACATAGCAAACCCAAGTTCCTTGATTGGATCTTCGGCAATGCTACTAGGTTGGCTGGGCGAACGGCATAACGATCAAAGACTAATTGAAGCTGCTGAGGCAATAGAGCGAGCCCTTAGTGAGGTCATTGCAGAGCCTGCAAAGCGCACACGTGACCTAGGAGGAAAAGTAGGAACACAGACATTTGCTGCCCACGTGGCAGACACTCTAAGGAACCAAACCTAACCCCTAAGCTGACCTAAGAGCATTTCCTAAATCTGACACTGGCAGCTGGTCCAAATTCAATACTGCCTCGCGGATTTTCTCTGCATGGTCTTCAGCTATCGACATTTTTGCCGAGGCCCTGAATTTTGCACTTACGCCAGCCTCGTCTAACATACGCTCACCCGCACCACTATTGATGGGAACATGGCGGGAGATTGATTTACCGTTGTCTAAGTGAACAGTTAGGCCTCCTGAAAAGTAGGTTGGGAAACGAGTATCGGGGTCTGAAGCACAGGTAACTTTAGCTGTCAGATCTAGAAGTTCAGGGTCAGAAAACGCCTCATCCCGAAGTTCGGCCAAGCCAAAATAGCCCTTAGCCAGACAAGTAGCTATGACAAATTGAGCGCTGAATTTTGCCTCATAGTCAGTCTTAGGAGTCAGCTTGGAAGCTGCAGGTTCAGCGACTATCGGCATTGTCGGCCCAGGCAAATAAGCCTCTACAGACGAGATCTGCCCAACATCAATTTCACGACTTATTTCGATCGCAGCGTCTGCACATCCATGTATAAAATGACATACCGGATATGGCTTGATAGCAGTAACAGCTAATTCCCAGCGTTTCCCTAAGTCGGCATCTAACTCATCCGCATCGGTATCTTTTAAATGAGATTGGAAATGGGTTTCAAAGAGCCCAAACTTACCTTCATAAACCCGGCTAGGACCAACAAAACCCTGTTGAGCCAATGTTGCAGCAGTAATACCAGCAACAGCTCCCCAGCCAGGATGAAAACGCTTTGTCCAAGCGCCCTCTTCAAGAAAAACTTGCAGGCCTGCCGCACTACTCCCAGTAACTCCCTGAGCCATGGTTAGTTCATCTGCGTTTAGCCCCATGAGCTTACCCGCGATAATGGCAGAGCTAAAATGAGATGCGACAGCCGTTGCATGATACCCAGCATGATGGAAGGCACCTTTAGCAGCTAGACCAATCCGAATTGATGTTTCCATGCCAGCAACGTAAGCAACCAACATATCTCTACCGCTTGCGCCAACGGCCTCACCAACTGCTAATGCAGCAGGAAGTGTTGCAACGGAAGCATGAATAATTGCACCAAGATGTGTGTCATCAAAGTCAAGCCCATGAAGCAGCATCCCATTGGCTAAGGCTGCATCTCGCGCAGACATTCCATTCTGCTCACCGATGACAGAACACACCCCAGATCCGCCAAGTGCCTTAACCCCTGATATTGCTTTATCTGCGAACGGGTAGGACCTAGCCGCAACACCAACTCCAATGGCATCTAAAATTTGAAGCTTGGCTCTGTGTTTGACTGAATCTGGTATCGCTTCCCAAGACAAATTCGCCGTGAATTCTGCTAATGCTCTGGATTTAGACTTAACATCTGTCATTTTTGCTCTCCAACCTTAACGACCCTGCCAATTTGGAATACGGCGCTCGCTCATTGCTTTGACACCCTCTTTAAAATCTTCGGTCGCACGAAGTCTATCCTGGATTGCGAGTTCATGATCAGTAGCCGCTTTTACTTTCTCTGCTAAGCTGCCACGCATAGTCTTTCGGGTTTCAACAATGCCTAAAGGTGAACACTCAGCTATTTCAGTTGCAAAAGAAATTGCGGTATCTCGCAGATCTTCCATGGGTACAAGGGCATCAACAAGCCCCCACTGGAAGGCCTCCTCAGCCTTTATGCGGCGGGATGTCATAAACATCAGCTCAGCACGATGTTTGCCAATCACTTCTGGCAAAGTCACGGTCAAACCAAATCCAGGATGAAAGCCGAGCCTCGTAAAATTGGCCACGAACCGGGCTTCTGGGCAAGCCACACGGAAATCTGGCATTAGCGCAAGTCCCAGGCCTCCGCCTACCGCGGCTCCTTGCACCGCCGCAACTACAGGCTTGGGCGTTCTAAAAAGCCTCACGGCCTCCACGTAAAGATGATTTCCACTTTTTGTTGCTGAGTCCCCGGCAGATGGTTGAGTAAAGTTTCCACCAGCACAGAAATTCTTTCCCTCGGAGCATAACACTATTGCCCTGCACGCATTATCTGCACCTAAATCCTCAAACGCTGAAGCAAGTGATTCAATCAGGTCATAGCTAAAATAATTGTGCGGAGGACGTCTAATTTCCGCAACAGCTACAAAATTATCTAGTGTTACGTGAAGGTCTCCATATGTTCCGTACTCCGCCATTTTATATCTCCTTAATTTATTACAACTGCTACCACGCTGATTCTAATATCGCCAAGGAATTTGCCACTCTCTCTTCTGGAGAAGATAAATTGGCAGACGCATTAAAATTTTTGACCGTTTCTGCAGCAACCGTAATCAAGTCAGTTTTCTTGATAGGTAAGTCACGGAGGCGGATAGGCATTCCAACCTCTGCATATAGTGCTTCTAAACCATCGGCTATTGCTAATGAGATAGCCAAAGCATCTTTGCCATTCACATCAATTCCAAGTGCTTCAGCTGTCCTGGCGCCCGCATCAGCGGGCGGTGGCTCTGGGAAAAGTCGAATGGTGGAAGCATGTAGGACGCAGGTTGCCTCACCTTGCCCAATAGCTGGGAATTGAAGGTGGAGCGCCGTTGCGACCGCATAATCGCTTGCAAACGGACCACGCGCCCTCATCGGCCGGCCATCGTCTTCTGCTCGATTTTGCAAAAAGGCCCCAAGAGCTAGTTCAAAGCGAAGAATTGGGTTTTCTGGCTCGAAATTAAGTCGTCCATAAGCCTTAGAAACAAGATTAAATGCTTGATCGAGGTCGCCACGAATTAGGGGGTTTTGTACCTTCTCGCCCAGTGTTGCAAATAGACCTGCAAATAATGTAGTGGCCGTCGAACGCAACACGCTTTGGGGTGCGGACATAAGCGCTCCCTCATCAAGAAAAATAGAGACAGGTCTCGTCTTCGGATCAAAATATTCCATCCTATGGTCAAGGTCTGAGTTTTTAAGTCCTGTTCCTGCTCTATTCATGGCGGAAGTGGGAGTTGTCGGAATATTTATAATAGGTGGCTTAGGAGCCTTTAGGCGCGGACTGTAGGGTTTCTCGCCAGCCCGATATTGTGTCATCAGCTCAAACGGGTCTTCATTTTCACCCATAAAAACAGCCACACCGCGCACTGCAACAATTACACTGCCTCCTCCTACTGCAATAAGCAGATCCGCTTGAGCAAACTTTGCCGCATCAGCGGCCTTTAAAACGGATGTGTAGGTGGAGTCATTTTCTATTCCATCGAAGTAACCACAGAAAGTATCACCGAGTGTTGCTCGGATCCGCTTGATTAGATCCGTCTGAGTACTGATTGACGGCGAGCAGATCACAAAAGCTCTTTTTGCTCCCTGCCGTGCAACGACCGACGTTAATTCCATTTCAATAGCGCTTGGCCCAGCGAATAATTTCCAAGAATATCCAGAACTTCGAAAAACTTTATCGGACGCCAATTGGTAATTCCTATCTGTGTTACAAAACCACTCAGTTTTGAGGTTAACACTACGAACAGTAGTTGGAGAGCTTTTAAAACGCCTCTAAGCTAATGTTTTTCTCCTAGCGACTAATATCCGAGGAAAACCCTTAATGAGCGTAACGAATATCAAACCTATTAGGTCCTACCTCTTTGTACCTGCTCTGAAAGCCTCAATGATTGAGCGTGGGGCCGCAGCTGGAGCAGATGCAATTATTCTCGATCTTGAAGATAGCGTGCCACCAGCTGCGAGATTAGATGCAAGGGCCTTGGTAGTAGAGAAATTGCCCTGGCTAGCTGAGCAAGGTCAACGGGTTTACGTTCGAATAAACCGAAGCCCATATCTTTACGATTTTGATGATCTGAAAGCCGTTGTAGGGCCTCACCTCGAAGGTATCATCATGTCAAAACCAATCGGGCCTGAAGATGTGGATTGTCTATCTATGATGCTATCCGAGGTCGAGCATCAGAAAGGTACTGTTGTTGGGTCTACCCGTCTTGTCCCAACACTGGAAACAGCTCGCTCAATGCAAAAGGCCTATGAACTCGCTCTCTGCGAGCGTGTTTCTGCACTTGCTGGCCCAATGGCCAAAAATGGCGATAGCGCGCGCGCATTAGGTTGTGATTGGTCTATGGAAGGTCGGGAATCTCTATATCTGAAGTCTAGGGTGGTTATGGCTGCCAGAGCTGCTGGAAAAGCTCCCATCGGAGGACTCTGGCAGCAGGTTCATGACTTAGAGGGGCTCAAATCATTCTTGGCAAGAGAACGTGAGTTGGGCATTGCAGGTCAGATGATACTTCACCCCTCAAATGTTGCTCTAACCAATGAAACTTTCAGCCCCACTCCCGAGGAAGTGGCCTTTTATCAAGGCATGATAGACGCCCACGAAGCATCTGTTGCAGAAGGCAAAGCATCATGCATATACGAAGGCGATCACATCGATATTGCTCACGTACAAACTGCTCGTGAGATCGTGGCACTGGCAGCCTCTTTCGACGGTTAGCGACTCGCTGCTTGGATTGCGTTCCATACCTTCATTGGCGTTGCAGGCATATCTATGTGTGTAACGCCATAGTCTGAAAGAGCGTCTATCAACGCGTTCATAACTGACGGCATCGCACCTGCACAACCTGCTTCACCGCAGCCTTTAACACCTAAAGGATTAGTCTTTGCCGGGCTGGGGAGATGATCAATGGCTGTCATGTCAGGCATATGATCAGCGCGAGGCATTGCATAATCCATGAAAGAGCCCGTCAGAGGTTGTCCTTCCTCATCAAAAATCACTTCTTCCATTAATGCCTGTCCAATGCCCTGCGCTACACCGCCATGAGCCTGGCCAGCTACCAACATTGGATTAACAACCACACCAAAGTCATTAACCATGACGTAGGACACCACTTCTACGACCCCTGTATCAGGGTCTACCTCAACCTCCGCTATATGACAGCCATTGGGGTAGGAGAAAGGAGGGCCTTCCGCTATGTGAGACACGGACATGTCATTTTCCAAATCGTCAGGTAAATCTGTCGATGTTCTCGCAGCGGCTGCTAGTTCCATAATACCAATCGCACGATCAGTACCCGCGATAGTGAACTTCCCACCATCTGGCGCCACATTAAATTCGATATCACCCACGGCTGCTTCAAGCATATGGGCAGCAAGTTTTTTACCCTTCTCTTTTACAAGTTCGGAAGCTTCAAAGATCGCTTTTCCGCTATGCATTGTAGAACGAGAACCACCAGTCCCCGTGCCTGCAATTAGCTCATCAGAATCACCCTGAATCAATCGAATTGCCTCAAAGGGAATACCGAGGAGAGTTGTTAGTACCTGAGCAAAAGTAGAAGCATGACCCTGACCATAATCTAATGTACCGGTAACGATCGAGACCGTGCCATCTTCTTCAAACCTAATACCACCCATCTCACGGCCAGGTGGACCAGTCACTTCTAAATACTGCCCGATACCAATACCACGCAGCTTACCTCGCGTCTTAGCCTCTGCCCGTCTGGCAGGAAATCCATTCCAGTCTGCATCAGACAAAGCCTTATCAAGAATTGCTGGAAAATCGCCAGAGTCATAAACGGTATTTGCTGGTGTCGTGTGAGGCAGCATAGCGGGAGTGATATGATTACGGCGTCTGATCTCCACCCGATCAATGCCCATTTCCCTTGCTGCAGTATCAAGAATACGTTCAATGTAATAATTGCTTTCCGGTCGGCCAGCACCTCGGTAAGGACCAACAGGCGTAGTGTTCGTAAAAACACAACGCGTGGCCACTTCTTGTAAGGGAGTTGCATAAACACTGATTGTGTTCTTCACGACGTTACCGGTCGGCTGCATAACGGTTCCGTTTGATAGGTAAGCCCCAGGCGTTCCAAACCCAGAGATACGGATAGCAGTTATGCAGCCATTTGCGTCAAAAGCAGCTTCCTGCCGCATATCATGGCCTCTGCCATGACTGTCAGACAAAAAGCTTTCAGAACGCTTATCAGTCCACTTTACCGGTCTACCCAAAAGTTTTGCTGCATGAAGGATTGCGATGTACTCAGGGTAACAAGAAGATTTCATTCCAAAGCTTCCACCCACATTACCTATGAGTACCCGGATATCTTTGGCCTCTGCTTTAAGAGGCTTTGACAAATTATTTCGCATAGGAAATGCGCCCTGGCATCCAAGTCGAAGAACGTATCGACCATCTTCTATGTTCGCTAGAGCCGACCGCGGCTCCATAGGAGCCACAGCGATACGACTGTTCCAAATTTTCATCGATACGACATGGGCAGCCTGTTCAAATGCCGCAGCGACCGCATCCCCATCTCCATGGTGGAAATCTAATACCACGTTGCTTGGGATCTCGTTATGAACCGCAGCGGCAGAGTCAGCTGCACCAGCCTCTGCAGAGGTAACCGCAGGAAGGCTCTCAATATCTAAGAACACTGCTTCTGCTGCGTCTTCTGCTTGAGCGCGTGTTTCTGCTACCACGCAAGCAACTGGATCGCCGACAAAACGGACCTTATCGATCGTTAGAGGAGGTTGCTCTGGCTTAATCATGCTGGTGCCATCACGATTTTTAAAATCAGGGCCAGAACTCATTGACCCGTAACCTGCATCAACCAGGTCTTTTCCCGTGATAATTTCTAGAACGCCCGGCATAGCCTTGGCATCGCTAACACTAACTTCCTTCAATAATCCATGGGCTACAGGGCTTCTGACCATGACTGCATAGGCTTGGCCAGGCAAGGAATTATCATCTGCATAGCGGCCATGCCCCTTTACCAACACCGGGTCCTCTTTTCGAGAAACGGGCTGACCAATCGAATATTTCTCGACCGAGGCCGAAATAGCATCGAGTGGGGACATGATTAATCTCCAGAATGTTTGGAAGAAACTTGTTATGGAGATTAAGGCGAGTATCGTCGCTGTGGAAGTGCTAAGAGGTTCCTCAAATAAAGTATTTTAAAAACACTAGATATCAGGGTCGTAACCAAGGACGGGGCGCAGCCAGCGCTCTGCTGTTTCAAGATCTACACATTTTCGGATTGCGTAATCTTTTACTTGATCTTTTTCCACCCTTGATACCCCAAAATAGCGCGCTTCAGGGTGGGCAAAATACCAACCTGAGACTGAAGCCCCTGGCATCATTGCAAAGCTTTCCGTCAAACTAACCCCTGCAAGATGCTCTGCATCAAGAATATGGAAAAGTGTTGTCTTCTCAGAGTGATCTGGGCATGCAGGATACCCAGGCGCGGGGCGTATACCTCTATATTTTTCGCGAATAAGCTCTTCATTAGTAAGGTCTTCTCTCGGAGAATAACCCCAGAATTCACGTCTTACCCGTTCATGCATTCGCTCTGCGAAAGCTTCGGCGAGGCGATCTGCAAGAGCCTTCAAAAGAATTCCATTATAATCATCAGACGATTTCTCGAAATCACGAGCAATAGTTTCTGCTTCTTTTCCAGAAGTTACTGCAAATCCACCCAGATAGTCTGCCTTATCGGCACCTCCAATGAAGTCCGCAAGGCAATCATGGGGCTGGCCTTCCCTCTTTAATGTTTGTTGCCGCAGACAGTGGACACGGGCTAATTCAGTTATTCGGTCTTTTTCTTGATAAAGTTGGATATCGTCGCCAATACGTTCTGCAGGCCAAAAACCTATGACTCCTCGTGGGGTTAACCATTTTTCGTCAACAATTCGAGACAGCATTGCTTGTGCATCTTTGAAAAGAGCGCGGGCTGCCTGCCCAACTACTTCATCATCTAAAATACGAGGGAATGTTCCTGCGAGTTCCCAAGTCCGAAAGAACGGCGTCCAATCAATGCGATCAACTAATTCTGTCAGGGAATAGTCCGCAAAAGTATGGGTTCCAATGAAACTTGGCTCCTGTGGCTTATAAGCAGAGAAATCGATTTGGCGTGCGTTGCCTCGAGCCTCTTCAATTGTGATCTGCCGAACCTTACGCTCTCCACTTCGAGCCTCTCGAATTTTTAAATACTCGCTTGAAGTAGCCGCCTTGAAGGAGTCTCTTTGGCTATCGGAAAGGAGTGCTGAGCAAACCCCAACAGCGCGGGAAGCATCCAGAACATGAGCCACACCACCACTGTAGACGGGCTCAATTCTTAATGCCGTGTGCGCTTTCGAAGTCGTGGCACCGCCGATAAGCAATGGAATATCGAACCCTTGGCGTTTCATCTCCGATGCAACGTTCACCATCTCGTCTAACGACGGTGTGATAAGACCAGAAAGGCCTATGATATCCGCCTTTTCTGCTTTTGCGGTTGCGAGAATCTTCTCTGCGGGAACCATGACACCAAGGTCTATAACTCGGTAGTTGTTGCATTGAAGAACTACCCCAACAATATTTTTGCCAATGTCATGGACGTCACCCTTTACCGTTGCCATAACAATGACACCTGAGTCGCTCGCTGCACCCTCAGCCTTATCTTCTTCTATGAAGGGGGTAAGATAAGCTACCGCCTGTTTCATGACCCGGGCAGACTTAACAACTTGCGGCAAGAACATTTTGCCCGCGCCAAAAAGGTCACCAACGACATTCATACCATCCATCAGAGGACCTTCGATAACATCGAGAGGCCTGGTGGCAGCTTGCCGCGCTTCCTCAACATCCTCAGCAATAAAGGTGTTAATGCCGTTAACTAATGCATGTGATAGGCGCTCGTTTACTGGATACAACCTCCAAGCAAGCACCTCCTCTTCAGTTGAGCCTTCATCCTCACCTTTGTAACGCTCGGCAATCTCCAAAAGACGCTCAGAAGCGTCCTGTCGTCGGTTTAGGATTACGTCTTCAACCCGTTCCCTAAGCTCGAGATTGATCTGATCATATACATCAAGTTGTCCTGCATTAACGATACCCATATCCATGCCAGCCTGGATAGCGTGATACAGAAACACAGAGTGCATAGCTCGGCGTACAGTTTCATTTCCTCTAAAGGAGAATGAAACATTGGAAACACCCCCAGAAACATGAGCATGAGGCAATTCTGTCTTTATTCGACGCGTTGCTTCAATAAACGCGCGGCCATAGTCATCATGCTCGGGGATACCCGTGGCAACCGCAAAAATGTTGGGATCAAAAACAATATCTTCAGCTGCCAACCCCACCTGCTCTGTTAGCAATCTGTATGCACGGGAACAAATATCTACCTTGCGATCTACCGTCTCCGCCTGACCATTTTCATCAAAAGCCATGACAACAACAGCCGCACCATATCTCCGACACGCGCGGGCCTGAGCAAGGAATGGCTCCTCGCCTTCCTTTAAACTAATCGAATTAACAATTGCTTTACCCTGAACGCACTTCAGCCCTGCCTCAATAACGGACCATTTGGATGAATCTATCATGATCGGCACTCGAGCAATGTCAGGCTCACTAGCGATCAAGTTCAAAAAGGTAGTCATTGCCTGCTCACCGTCTAGCAGACCCTCATCCATGTTAATGTCTATTATCTGGGCGCCATTTTCGACTTGTTGTCTTGCGACATCCAGAGCTGAACCATAGTCCCCAGCCATAATTAATTTTCGGAAACGTGCTGAACCGGTGACGTTTGTTCGTTCACCAACGTTGATAAATGAAGGCTGCATACGGCTAGGCTACCGCAGTAAAAGGCTCAAGGCCTGAAAGGCGAAGCCGTTTGGGAAGCGTTGGCAACTGGCGTGGCGGTCTGTCTTTTACAGCATCCGCAATGGCTCGAATATGATCTGGGGTCGTACCACAACACCCCCCGACTATGTTAACGAGCCCAGCATCTGTCCATTCTTGTAGATGAGCGGCCGTCTCGTTAGGCATCTCATCATAACCACCAAGGTCATTTGGTAGTCCCGCATTTGGGTGAGCAGACACTCTAACATCTGCCGCCTTGGCAATTGCTGCTACATGAGGACGGAGTTGTTGAGCACCTAAAGCACAATTAAAACCCACACTGAAAGGATTGGCATGCATAATTGAATGCCAAAAGGCCTCAGGTGTTTGACCAGAAAGAGTACGACCCGAAAGATCTGTAATAGTTCCAGAAATCATGATTGGAATATGCCTACCAGTTTTTTCCTCTCTATCCATGAGAGCAAAAATCGCCGCTTTCGCATTAAGCGTATCGAAAACCGTTTCAACAAGGAACAGATCTATACCCCCTTCCACTAAAGCGTTAGCTTGCTCATAGTAGGCTTTAGCAAGGGCATCAAAATTTACGTTACGAAATCCAGGGTCCTCAACATTTGGAGAGATCGATGCGGTGCGATTAGTTGGACCGATTGCACCCGCAACAAATCGAGGCTTATCATCTGTTGAAGCGGAATCAGCGGCGGTTCGGGCAATTTTCGCGCCCTCAAAATTTATATCCGCCACATTATTTTCCATGGCATAATCTGCCTGTGCAATGGCCGTTGCATTAAAAGTATTTGTCTTGAGGATGTCTGCTCCTGCATCGAGATAAGCAGAATGTATTTTGCCGATTGCTTCAGGTTGGGTGATATTCAATAGGTCGTTATTTCCCTTTAGATCTGTGGGCCATTCTTTGAATTTTTCACCACGAAAATCATCTTCAGATAACCTAAGGCCCTGGATCATTGTGCCCATAGCTCCATCAAGCACCAAAACTCTTGCCGTGGTAGCTTTATAGAGCGCATCAAGCCTTTCGGCGGGCGTATTCATCGCACCGAATCCTAAATTTACTTATGAAGTGATGGAATAACTATATAAGCATATTGTTATATGCCATGTAAATCAAGGTGTTGCTGGCATAGATTAGAAGATTGAGTTCCAAATCACTGGTAGAAGTGCCGCTGTAAACAAACCGTTTAGGCCCATAGCAATTCCAGCAAAAGCCGCAGCAGTTTCGTTGATCTGAAGAGCACGTCCGGCTCCGATGCCATGACTTGCAACGCCCAACGCCAGCCCTTGCGCACGGCTATCCAGAAGACCCAACCAATTCAAAATTGGAGGACCCAAAATTGCACCAACTATACCAGATAGGATAACCACCGCAGCTGTTAAGGAAGGCAGTCCATCTAGCTTCTCGGCCACCCCCATAGCTATAGGCGTGGTCACTGATTTAGGAATTAGGCTAGCAATAAGATCTGGCGTTGCACCAGAAACCCAAGCAAAAAAACCTGCGCTTCCCGCTGCTACAGTCGATCCTGCTATCAAAGCTAAAATCAAACCGACAGCTGACTGGCGGACTTTTTCAAATTGATTGTACAGTGGAATTGCGAGGGCCACAGTTGCTGGCCCAAGCAAAAAATGGACAAATTGAGCGCCCTCAAAATAGCTCTCATAGCTGGTATGGGTAAAAACTAAAACTACAGAAATTGATGTCACAGAGATCAGCACCGGATTGAGCAAGGGGCTTCGTCCAGATCTTCGATAAAGCAAGTCCCCAATTTGGTATACCACTAGGGTCATTGTGAGATGTAAAAGGGGGCTAGAAGAGAGATAAACCCAGACGTTTGAAACTTTATCCATCGCCATGTTTCCGCGCTCGGGTCAAAATGGTCATCAGCACGGCAGTGACAATAATACCTAAAAGAGTACTGATCACCACAGCCAAACTAATTGCCTGCCATGAATCCTTGATCAAAACTAAATGCGTGGTGACACCAACTCCAGCGGGGACAAAAAGCATTGACAATCGTTGCAGTAAACCTTGAGCAACCTGAGATAAAGATGGCGATACACCACCGCGCAAAAATAGAATGATAAGCAGAAGCAACATGCCCAATACAGGGCCTGGAAGTGGAAAATCAAAGTAAACAACAATGGCCTCTCCAACCAATTGGAGAACAAGCAACAGAGTCAGCGCGGAAAGCATAATCTAGGAATGCTCCTGACCAATGATCTCGCCAGATTTCATAGTGGCTTGATGTATATTAAACACATTCATGCTGACTAACGTTTCTGCTGTACGCATGAATACCCCATTGGAAAAGACGTTTAAAAAAAACACCCTACTAGAATTTATGATTGAAAGGTCAAAGAATTTGGATGAATAGCACCTAGTTTCAGAACTTGCATATTTAGCCAAGTGGTTTCTGATTTGATAAAATCGTTACTAACAAACTCTCCCCTCTGTAGGACAAAGAACAAACCTGCTGTCCGTAGTGATTGGCGAATTTGGGAGGAATAAAGTCAACAAACAAAAATGCTGAGACATAGTTTGGTCTTATGTGCTGGACAGATTAAGACTAATACAGAGTGACCCATGGTTTTTATCAGCTAACTTATGCCTTTTACAAACGACATATAATCACGTTTTCTCTGGAAGGACTGTAATCATGCGCATCGAAATCCTCTGCACGGGCGACGAAGTGCTGAGTGGTAAGACAATCAATACTAATTACAGTCATATGGCACGGCGACTGCAAGAAATTGGGGCTGACGTGATTTGGGGAACTACTGTTGGAGACGACCGCAAAAGCCTAAGAGCAGCTTTCCAACAGGCATCGGCACGTGCCGATGTTGTCATAGTAAATGGAGGGCTTGGACCCACAGTGGATGATCTCAGCCAAGAAATGGCAGCAGAGGCAGCCGGTGTGGGTTTAGTTTTAAATGAATCTTGGCTCGAAAATATTCAAAGTTTCTACAAAGCTCGGGGCCGGGAGATGCCTCCGAACAATCGAAAGCAAGCAATGCTTCCTGAAGGGGCAGAATTTATTGATAACCCGGTGGGAACTGCATGCGGGTTCGCCATAGATATTGGCAATGCGCGCTTCTTTTTTACCCCTGGCGTTCCTCGCGAAATCCGTTTGATGCTCGATGACCAGATAATCCCGAGAATTCTGCAGATGAGCGGCACCCAAGCCAAAGTTCGCCTCAAGCGTTTTCATTCATTTGGCCTGGGTGAATCACGTGTCGACGAAATGCTAAAAGACGTTGAGGCGATGGCCATTGGTGGAGAGGTAAAACTAGGTTTTCAAGCTCACTATCCTGAGCTCGAAACAAAACTCTTTGCCCGTGGAACAGACCCAGACGAACTCATCCGAAGGATGGCACCAATTGAAAAAATAATCCGCGACCGCCTTGGCCCTTTCATCCTTGCAGAAGATGATGAAACTCTGGAAAGCAATGTTCTGAACTCGATCAAGTCAGACAATGGTACTCTTGCGATAGCTGAATTTGGTACGAACGGAGCTGCCGCCAGCCGGATGGTTGCTGCTGATCCAGACTGTTTTGTTTTTCGACGAGGTGTTCTGGGTGGTGATATCAATAGCCTCGCATCCGCCCTTGATCTAAAATTGAATGAGGCATCTTCCGCAGCAGCGGCAGCATGTGCAGAAGCAGTCATGCGGGCAACTGGAACCACTTATGGTCTTGCCGTGCTAATTCCAAAAGGAAATGAAGGTGGAATTGGGGGAGGTGAAGGCCAAGTTTATATTGCCATTGCAAAAAATGATGGAACAAAGATTGAGCGACCCGCTCTTATAGTTGGAGGAAAAGAAAGGGTGCGAGCCGGTGGAGTTGAAATGGGATTAGATTGTCTCCGTCGTGCATTACAAGGACTAGTCACGGATGACAGAATTGATTTTGAAAAAAAAGACAGCGTTTAACTTTCATAAAGAATAGTCCAACATTGGGGTGAAAAATTATCGAGGATCACTCCAATGAGCACCAACGCCCTTCCTCTCCGCCGCTTTAAGGTACTTGATTTAACGCGCGCTCGAGCCGGACCAACTGCAGTCCGCCAATTGGCGGACTGGGGAGCTGATGTATTAAAAATCGAAGCCCCAGCAGAGGATGATAGCAGAAGTGTAACCGGGGGTGCCCGACACGGTTTTGATTTCCAAAACTTACATCGCAACAAACGTTCAATCACACTG
>VMBT01000389.1_pt1 | contig 28882 bp, 30 predicted proteins | sample 4404301 | NCBI WGS metagenome assembly VMBT01 (sample SAMN12238535, study PRJNA552566) | marine metagenome | isolation source: Coastal seawater | place: USA: coastal Georgia, Sapelo Island | collected 2008-08/2009-08
TTTTTGAGTTGATGAAGAGAGGTGGTTGCGTATCTATAACGGCAAGACTGATTTGTCAGCAGTTCAGAAAGCGATTTGAAGTCCAACAGTTGTTAGTGTTCCAGTGTAATCTTTTTCAGTATCAATTTTAGAAAGAGCTGGCCCATCATTAGGAAGACTCAAGAAGGATTTCGCCCTGTCTATTTTGGAAGAAACCTTGATTACATGTAAACCCATGTGAAATTCTAAAAAGCTCCAAAATGGTAAACCAATTTTCGTGAACGCCTCAACTATTGGTTTTGAGACTGTTGGTTCATTAGTAACGTTCGATAACTTTGACTTAACTGTCAATTCACCGATGCCTCCACCAAGAGAAACAGCAACTACAGGGAAGGGAATAATGAAAAATGCGCTGTATGATTTAATTGACACATCACTGTTCAATTTCTTGTTCACCTCATCAACGTCTATTGTTTCATCTTTGAATTCTACTTGAGTATACCCGAAATTTGGCAGGAAAGGGATTGGATTTATAATTCCTACTGTACCTCCGGTCACTTTATCAGGCGCCACTGTGTAGTCCACAGCGGTATCTACGCTTAGCCCGAAGAATTGAGCTTGTGCGGTCCCTGCACCGAATCCAATGAAAAGGAGTGCGACTAAGATTTTAATTTGAGCTATCAATTTCAATTCAATACTCAGAAGCCAATTTTGATGCCAGCCGTCCAGACTGTGCCTGATGGGTCATTCTCCGCAATGACAGTATCACTTGAATCTTTAACATCTACCTTGTTCGCATTAATAACCTGGTAGCCAACGTGGACATCGAAAAGTGGGAGGATTGGGTAGCCTAGAGTTGCAAAGAAACTTGTTGCTGCTGAATCATCCGCTGTTAATTTGGTTCCATTACTCAACTCACCCTCTCCAGTAACCATCCCAGCCCCGACTCCCAAAGCAATATTAATCACTGGAACTGGAAGATTCACAAACACACTAGCTATTTGATAAGTATCTTTAGAATCAACAGAATCGCTTGAGTAGGATACTTCATAGGACTCATATGCTATTCCCAGCGGGAGTATGAACAAACTGAGACCTACGCGAGCGCCTGAAATTGAATCTGGAGTATCTGCACCCTCTTGGGTTGGGCTGAAGGAAAGAGGTATGTCTGCATGCACCGACAGCAAGTCTGCTTTTGCTGGAACTGTCCACAACATCAGGGCTAGCATCAGTGGTAAAGACGTTAAAAACTTTCTCATCAATTCTCCAATTCCAAAGCTACTGTTTCTGAGGTGGGATTCGTTTTCCAATCATCAAACTTTCCCATGGGTCTTGTGAAAGTGAACTCTAACGGTTCAATCACTAGTGCATTCCAAGTGTCTTCAAGGCTTCCTGAAATTAGGGCAAATGGGCTTGCTACAACAAATATAGCACTTGAGACAACCGTTAAACCCACCCCCAAGATTCTCACTGGGACATCAACCATGATTGCTGTTGAGGAAGGTGGATCATTCCTCGTTGATGCAAAGCAATTTAAGCTTACTGATGCAAGAAGCAGACTAATAATGAGAGTTTTACGCCAATGTAAAGCCATCATGCTTTTACTCACTTATCTTGAAACAACCAAAAACTGGAGCGTGGTCTGAGGGTTTAGCTTTGGAACGATTTTCAAGATCAATGTAGCTCTGGGTAGCTTGTTCAAGTAAATCCCCAGACGACAAGACATGATCAATTCTCATCCCATCGTTCCTTTCAAACCCTCTGGTCCGGTAATCCCACCAACTATAATGACCAGACTCCTTATTAAATTTCCTAAACACATCGTGCAATCCTAGAGCCAGAAGATGTTGGAATGCCGCTCTTTCCTCTGGTCTGAAACTAACCATGTCCTTCATTGCAACAGGATCGGGAACATCAATTTCTTCAGGAGCAATATTTAAATCACCCAGGACGATTAGTTTTTCGCTTGGATAATCTGACAATTCAGTAGTCAACTGTTCTAGAAATTCTAATTTGTAGGTGAATTTTTCTGAAGTTACTGATTGTCCTTGGGGTAGATACACGTTGATGAACCAGATCCCTCTCAATTGAATGCTGATCAAACGGCAGTTTTCAGGATCGTAGCCATTTTGGAAACCAATTCGAATCTGATCTGGAACCTCTTTGGATAGGAATGCAACCCCGTTATAGCTTTTTTGACCACTGAATACTGAATGATATCCAGCTTGCTGAAGATCAAAAATTGGGAAATTAACATCCTCCACCTTTGTCTCCTGCAATGCCACTAAATCCGGCTGCTTTTCAGCCAACCAGTCCAAAAGCAGCTCCAGACGACTTCGGATCGAATTTATATTCCAAGTGACGACGGTAAACTCTTTTTCTTTTTCAGATGTTGTATCAGTGATTTGTAGAATGTCATCTGGGAGGAGACACGAGTCGGGTTTGTAGATGACAATTTGGCTTGGTGAATCAGTTTTTCCCCACGTGCGGTTGACGGTGAGGGTTCCTTTTCGCCAAGCCTCATAGAGGGCGGAGAGAGCGGATGGATTCCTTAACGTATTTTGAACTTCTTGAACCTTTTTGGGCTCTTTCAACAAAGAATTAAGTGACTCACTCACTCTTCGCTGACTTCGGTTTTAGTTTCGGATGCATCGAGGGCTTGCAGAACCGTGATATTTTCACGAATTCTCTTCTCATTTTTTTTCAAATTATCTTTGTTAGCCGTATGCTTATTTTTTCGAATGGCTTTGGTTCGTTTTTTTGGTGACATCGATACTCCTAATTTGGAGAGGTTTAATAAATTATCCCTTGATCAGCGTTGATTCATTGGGACATAGGTTCTGGCGTTTTCGCCAATGTAAATCTGTCTCGGTCTAGCAATTCTGGTTTGAGAATCCTCGTGCATCTCCTTCCACTGTGCGATCCACCCTGGAATGCGTCCCAAGGCAAACATCACCGTAAACATATTACTTGGAAGACCAATCGCCCGGTAGATAATACCGCTATAGAAATCAATGTTTGGATAAAGTTTTCTTTCGACAAAATAGCTGTCAGACAAAGCTCGCTCTTCCAGTCTTTTGGCAATTTCAAGTAGCGGATCTTGCACACCGAGCTTGCTCAAAATTCGATCACAATGTTCCTTAATAATTTTGGCCCTAGGATCATAGTTTTTGTAAACTCTGTGGCCAAAACCCATCAATCGGAAGGAGTCATTTGGGTCCTTGGCTCGCTTCACAAAGCTATCAATATCTCCACCCTGCTCATGAATTTGCATTAACATATCAAGAACTTGTTGGTTTGCCCCTCCGTGTAATGGACCCCATAATGCCAAAATACCTGAGGCAACGGAAGCATAGACATTAGCCTGACTTGATCCCACAACGCGTACTGTCGAAGCTGAACAATTCTGCTCATGATCTGCATGCAATATCAACAATAGATCCATCGCTTTGACATGATCCTCATCGACCTCATAGGGTTGAGCCGGCACCGAAAACATCATGTTTAGAAAATTAGCGCAATAGGGAAGACTATCGAGTGGATATACGAAGGGTTGGCCAATTGATTTTTTGTATGAAAAAGCAGCAATTGTCCGAACTTTGGCCATAATTCGAGCGGAGTTAATATGCAGGTCCTTAACGGATGCACGACCAGAAGCTTCAGAATAATAGGCAGAGAGGGAAGCAACCATGGTTGAGAGCGAAACCATCGGATGAGCCGTACTCGAGAACCCATCGTAAAAATGTCGCATATCCTCATGAATCATCGAATGATTCGATAATTTTCTTGAAAACTCAGTCAACTGTGATTGATCCGGCAAATTACCATGAATCAACAGGTAAGCCACTTCTACAAATGTGGATTTCTGGGCTAGCTCCTCAATGGGATATCCCCTATATCTGAGGATTCCTTTTTCACCATCTAGGTAAGTAATGGAGCTTGAACACGCTCCAGTGTTTACGAACCCAGGGTCCAAAGTGATATATCCTGACTTAGCTCGTAATGAAGATATATCCAGCGCCTTCTCGTTTTCAGACCCCGTAATGATTGGAATCTCTAAGGGCTCCTGACCAGGCAAATGAAGTGTGGCAGAATTTGTCATTAAATTTATGGGGTGTAGTCGTTGATTTGAATCGGGGTAAAATCTCTATCTAAATTTCAACTCCTGAACCAGCGGTCCAACATTAAAAGAATCGCCTTTTGGGCATGGAGCCTGTTTTCTGCTTGATCCAAGACGATGGATTGGGGACCATCCAACACTTCTGAAGTAATTTCCCAACCACGTTCTGCAGGTAGACAATGCATGATCTTCGCTCCTGAGGCCGCTTTTGACAGGATATGGGAATTGATCTGATATGGCATCAAGAGTTTTCTCCTTTCGTCAGCCTTCTCCTTCTCTCCCATGCTGGCCCAGACATCTGTGTATAAAATCTTTGCGTCCCGAACTGCTTCAACAGGGTCATTGATTACCCTCACATCTGAAATACCTTGTTGCTTGGAATATTGAACCAATTCCATATCTGGTAAGGTTGTCTCAGTCGTTCCGATAGTAAACTTAATAGGAACTCTTGAAGCAAAATTTAACCAACTGTGAACAATGTTGTTTCCATCTCCTAGGTAACAGATCGGGGTTTCTGAGAGATCTTTGAAATGTTCTTGGATGGTCATTACATCAGCAAGTATCTGACACGGATGGCAAAAATCTGTGAGCATATTAACCACAGGGACTGATGCGTTCTCTCCCAATTCCTCAACAAGAGTATGCGAATAAGTTCTAATCAAAATTCCATCAACATACCTCGATAAGACCTTGGCTGTATCGGCAACCGATTCTCGCTCGCCAAGTTTAAAGTCCTGATCAGTCAAGTACATACTACTCCCACCCAATTGACTGATACCCACCTCAAATGAGACCCTGGTGCGAAGCGAATTCTTATGGAAAATCAGTGCATAACTTCTTCCTGCTAATGCCTTACTGTAGGGGCCCATTGGTCCTGCAGCTTTCAATTCTGCAGCCAGACCTAAACAATCTAAAAGCTCTTGTTGTGTCCAATCTCTGAGACTAAGTAGATCCCGTTTCATTATGAATGATCAAGTAGTGTAGTAAGCATTTTCAGCAACATAACCCTCTGACAAATCGCACCCCCAAACTCTTTCGGTAGATGTTCCCATTCCAAGTTCAATCTCAATGAAGACTTCCTTTGCTTGTAGAAGTGGCCGTAAGGCTTCAACTAGAGCCATATCTTCAGAGTGCTGAGCATCCAGACAAACTCTCTTTGCACCCTTACCAAAATAAATTTTTAAGTTCTCCAACGGAATTGGGAAATCAAAAACTTTCCCGATTGCCATGACGAATCGTCCCCAATTGGGATCTGCTCCGTAAATTGCGGTTTTGACCAAGGGTGAGTTGATTACAGATTTCGCAAACAGAAGTGCCGATTTATCGTCTTGGGCCCCACTGATTTTCAATTCAATCAACTTTGTGGCCCCTTCTCCGTCTTGAACAATCTGCTTCGCCAAATCGCAACAAAGGTCATTGAGAGCAATTTGAAAGTCTTTTCGATCAGTTTTCTGATGACCTGCACTTAGTAAAACAACGGTATCGCTTGTTGATGTATCCGTATCAATCGAAATTCGGTTGAAACTCTGATTCACCGCATATTGAAGTGCTGTCCGTAACTCATTCGAGTTTAAGTCTCCATCAGTGACAATGTATGAGAGCATTGTAGCCATATTGGGTTCAACCATCCCTGCGCCTTTTGCAATTCCGAGAACTTTCGTTCCATCTTCGAGAACAACATGTGCAAATTTTGGATGATGATCCGTAGTCATAATGGCTTTGGCAAATTTCTCACTATATTCAACCTCTTCACCAAGTTGGTTAGCCAGTATCTTACAACCAGTTCTGATTTTAGTTGTATCAAGAGGGCGTCCAATTACCCCCGTTGAAGAGGGCAAAATCATTTCAGGTGAAATATTCAATTCCTCCCCAAGCCAAAGGCAAGTATTTCGAGATGCCTCTATGCCAGCAGCTCCAGTTGCAACATTCGCGTTCTTGGAATTCACCACGATCGCCTGAAGTTTTCCATCAGCAACATGTTCCCGGCCAACAATCACAGGTGCACCTGGGAAATTGTTTTTGGTGAACACTGCTGCTGCAGCACATGGGCTATTCGCAACGATTCCACCAAAATCGAGGCTCTCGTTTTTCAGGCCAATATTCACCCCACCAAAACGAAAACCTGTAACCGGAATCAATTCACGTGAAATTTTCATTTTGAAGCGGGTGGGGGGATATCTGGTAAACCTAGGCATTTTGGAAGCGTAATCGAACCATCCGCCTGCTGCCCATTTTCAATGAGAGCAATCAATGTTCTGGAAACCGCGATAGCAGTGCCATTGAGCATATGAACAAATTGATTCTTTCCATCTGAATCCTTGAACCGAATGTTTAATCTCCGAGCCTGGTAGTCAGTACAATTTGAAGTGGACGTGATCTCACCCCAATGACCTCTACCTGGCATCCATGCTTCTAAGTCGTATTTTCGATAGGCGGGAGCACCGAGATCTCCAGTACAAATATCGACAACTCGATATGGAATCCCCAAGTCACTGTAAATTCTTTCCTCAATTTTCAGTAATTTCTCATGCATCTCGTTTGATTTTTCGGGATGCGTGAAAGCAAACATCTCAATTTTCGAGAACTGATGTACTCGGTAAAGCCCTCTGGATTCACGCCCAGCCGCTCCAGCTTCTGTTCTGAAACAATGAGAGAAACCAGCCATTAAAATTGGAAGTTCTGCTTCTGAAAGAATCTGCTCTGAAAGAAGACCACCCAATGTAATTTCAGCAGTTGCGATCAAACAAAGGTCGCTGTTTTCGATAGAATAAATCTGGGCTGAATCCCCTCTTGGTTGAAATCCTGTCCCCTGAACAACACTTGCCCGAGCTAAGTCTGGCGTCATGTGGACTGTGAAGCCTTCATCCTGAAGCAGCTTTAGGGCATATTGTGCCAGTGCTAACTCAAGGAATACCGCTTGGTTTTTGAGATAGTAAAATTTTTGACCAACGACTTTTGATCCTCCCTCAAAGTCCACCAATTCCAGACTTTCCATGAGAGTCAAATGGTCTTTGGGATCAAAATCGAAAATTCTCGGTTTTCCTACCTCACGCAACACCTTGTTTGCCTCTTCATCTACACCAATTGGAGAATCTGGGTGAGTCAGGTTTGGAATTTGAGATAATAAATTGCCTCTCTCGACTTCTGCTGACTGGTGAGCGAGGTGCAGTGCCTCTTCTTTTTGCTTCAGTGATTTTGACTCTTCAATCAGAGTCTGTCTTTCATCCGCGCTGAGTTTAGACTTCATCTGATTGCTAATTTCGTTTCGCCTTTGGCGGAGCGTATCTAGCTCTCCTTTCAAACCCCTGGCAAGTTCGTCTTGCTCTAAAAGTGGAGCTACCAAATCTGGCAAATTTCTATGACGGCAATTTTCCGAAATTTTTTCAGGATCCTGACGGATTACTCGAAGATCGAGCATGATTCTAATTTATTCTGAGTAGTTAATTGTGGGCGAGATTTGATACTTAGGAAGGCCACTGAGGTGGTCGTCGTGTATGGAAATCCGTTTTTGCTTGAATAGTCTCGCAGACTTTTAAAAGCCGATAGTCGTCCATTGGCTTGCTCATCAACTGAAAGCCAATTGGTAATTCCTCTTTGCTCATTCCAGCAGGGATTGAGATCGCGGGACATCTAGTAAAATTTGCCAACACGCTATAAATATCTTCAAGATACATGGCTAATGGATCATCATTTTTATCACCAAATTTGAATGGAACTCCAGGACTTACTGGCCCAATCAAAAAATCAAATTCTGTCAACAAGCTATGTATTTTTTTCTCGATAAATGCACGAATTTGATTGGCTTTCCCGTAGTAAGCATCGTAGTAACCTGCACTGAGAACAAACGTACCCAACATGATTCGACGCTTTACCTCCGTTCCGAAGCCAGACTCCCTGGTGGTTTTATACAACTCATCTAGACCGCCACTGCCTCTTCTCAATCCGTAGCGAATTCCATCAAATCTTCCCAAATTAGAACTAGCTTCAGCAAAGGAGATGACATAATAAGCTGGTATCAAGCAATCAAGGAAACCCAAAGATTTTTTCTCTACTGTAGCTCCATGCTGAACCAACCAATCTGCCATATACGCCGTTGCTTCCGAGACGTCTTCTGAGACTGTTTTTGAATCCAAATATTCAATTGGAAGGCAGAATTTTAAGGAACTTAGATCAATTTCCTCATCATATGAATCCAGCTTATTCGCCAAGGATGTACTGTCTTTGCTGTCAACATCCTGAATCGCTTCAAACAAGTAAGCACTGTCCTCAGCAGTCCTAGTTAGGCACCCCACTTGATCTAGCGATGATCCATAAGCCACTAATCCATAACGAGATAATGCTCCATAGGTTGGTTTGAAACCTGTAATTCCGCAAAAAGAAGCTGGCTGCCGGACAGAACCCCCTGTGTCTGATCCCAAAGCCGCAACTGCCATACCTGTAGCCACGGCAACCGCGGATCCTCCACTACTTCCCCCTGGAACCCTGCTGGGATGCCAAGGATTTAAAGTAGGTCCAAACGCAGAGTTTTCATTGGAAGAACCCATTGCGAACTCGTCCATGTTGGTGGTGCCAATCACCAAAGCATCTTCCTCTTTCAAGGCCTTCACGACTGTTGCATCGTACGGTGAATGATAGCCTTCTAATATTTTTGAAGAGCAACCTGTGCTCAAACCTTGGTCTGCGATGCTGAGATTATCCTTAATAGCAACAGGCAACCCCGCCAACTTACCTACTCTTTGACCGTTCGAAATCTTTTGAGAAATCTGATCGGCACGCTTCAGCGATATCTCCCTTGGGACTAAGCTTCTGTAAACATTCAACTCCTGATCAAATTTTTCGATTTGATCGTAGACCAAATTGACCAAAGCAGTTGGATCTAAATCACCGGTTTGGATTTTCTGAACCAGTTGTGAAAGAGGAAAATCAAGAGTCATCTGGAGGGATAAATTTCTCTAAAAAAACTAAATCCGAAACTCTGCAGTCTTATGAAAAACTTTGAAATTTATCATGAATTTCAAAATTAACAATACATTTTTGTATGTGTACCATACAGCGATCAATGTAAAAACCTTGTTGTCCAGAGGCAAAAAAAGTTAAGATTTTTTCAATTCTTTAATTTGATTTTCACAAGGACAAAGCAATGGAATCATTGAGATTGCTTAGGAATGAGTTGCTGGAACGGCAAATGGCAAATCAATTGGGCAGCGAAAAAGCTCTTCTTAGATTTATGTCCAACCATGTATTTGCTGTTTGGGACTTCCAATCACTTTTGAAAGCACTACAACAGCGGTTGACTTGTGTTCAAGTACCCTGGACCCCAACATCTGATCGGGAGGCTCGAAGGCTGATTAATGAGATTGTTCTTGACGAAGAAAGCGGTCCTCATCCAGATGGTGGCTATGCATCTCACTTTGAACTTTATTTGGACGCGATGAAAAAAGCTGGTGCTAACACCAAATTAATTGAGGAATGGCTCTCTTTAATAGAAAAATCCGGCAACTTTTCAACAGCAATTACTTCCACAAATTTGCCGTCTCATGTCGAGAAATTTTTGAAAACCACCTTCTCGTTCATTGAGCAAGGCTCTCTTGTCACGATCGCTTCTTCGTTTTTGTATGGTCGAGAAGACATTATTCCCGATCTCTTCAGACAACTAGTTCAACGCTTGGATCAAGAAAATCCTGAGAAATGGGGATATTTCAAATTTTACCTTGAAGAGCATATTCACTGTGATGAAGAGAAGCATGGTCCAGCAGCGGAGCGACTGATGCAAAGGATTTGTGGGAATGATCCGATTCTATGGGCGGAAGCGGAGCATGCAGCCAGAATTGCCCTAATAGCTCGGATTGAACTTTGGGATGCGATGGTGACCTCTCAAGCTGCAAAACCAAAGGCAGCCTAAGCTATAACTTAACCATCATTTGCGATAGGAAACTCTGATTTGCTGGCTAGAAACTGGTAATCCTTCCTGAAATTATAAATTTCATTCCTAGAGACTGTTAATATTACCCAGTTAGCAAAATTTATCTTTTCACAACGAATCCAACTTCAATAACGTTAAAAATTCCTGAGGGTCAGCATTGGTTGAAGGAGTAGACCATCTCACAGTCGCAATCAATGGCAGCCTGATGCATCCTCAACCTACTGGATTGAGCCGCTATGGAGTAGAACTGTGCAGTTGGTTACTAAGGTTACTGCCAAAAGCAAAAATCTATACAAAATTGAAGGAGTTGGAAGATCTTTTTCCTGAGCAAGTAGTCTCAAGTGGACCAAAATTTAAACATCCCGCCAATCTCACTTCAAATTTAAAAAGACTTCTCTGGCTTCAAACTGGGATGCGCCTCAACTTATATTTCAAGAAACCCAAGTTGAACTTTGCACCGATAGCAGAGGGAATTATTTACTGCCCAGTACCTCAGATTGTTACCATCCATGATTTGCTACCGCTTTATGATCCTGATTTTATGCCGCGTTGGAAAATCTACTACAGCAAAATTCTTCCAAAAATCCTGAAAAACCATTGTAGAAAGATCATCTGTGTTTCAGAATTCACTAGAGTTGAGCTTTTAAAATATTATCCTGAAATTAATCAAAATCTAATCAAAGTAATTCACCCAGGATTCAACCCACTAAGATTTCAGACTGACAGAGAATTTAGTGTTTTCGAAAAATTTGGGTTCCGTGATTATTTCTTGATGGTAGGAGAAGGAAGACCATACAAAAATCTAGAGTTGGTTCCAAAAGCCCTGAGCATTTACAGAGGAAATTCGATTTTGGCCATTTGTGGTCGAGTTCCAGAAGACGAGAAGGCGAGAATTCAAGGAATTGCAAATGAAGTTGGTGTAGGAGCAAGGATGAGGTGGTTGGGGTATGTGTCAGACGAAGATCTGGGCCTTTTGTATAAAAACTCCAAGGCTTTTATATTTCCTAGTCGTTACGAAGGGTTTGGACTTCCTTTGCTGGAAGCGATGTCCTTTGGTGCTCCTATCCTTTCTTCAAATGCTGCAAGCTTACCTGAAGTGGGTGGAAGTGTGCCGATATATTTTGATCCATTTGATCCAATGGACCTTAGCCAGAAAATGAAGCTTTTAGATGACGATCAAACTCTTGTTGAAAGAATGCGAACCGCTGGTTACAAGCGTGTAAAACATTTCACTTGGGAAGAGTCTGCTCATAAGCATATTGCTCTCTTCAAAAATGTTTTGAATTAATTTTCTTCTTTATTTCTTGAAAAATGACTATCCCACAAGCTATTGGCACAAAACTCTCCGTGATCAGAGTTGACCAAACTGCTCCAGTAGCACCATATTCTGGAATCCAGATTAAATTGAGAAAGATATTAATCAACAAGCCACAAAATGTGAAAAGTAAATAAATTTTTTGTTTATCTATAGCTACCAGTGATTGAGTCATGAGCGTACCCAGATAAACCAATGGAATAGCCCATGAAAGAAGTTGAAGTAAGTTTCCTGCTTTACTGAATTCAGGGGGATAAAAATTATTGAAAAACCATACTGAAAAGAAGGACACCAGCATTCCAAGCAGCATTCCAGAAATGCCCAAAATTTTAATGCCTTTTTGAAAGGATGAAAGAAATCGGTCATTCTGTGATAATGAACCAATCAGCGCTGCTGTGATGAGTGAAGGAAGAAAGAAAGAACCTTCCACTATTACAAATGCTGCATTGTACAAAGCCACTTCTCCCTCATCCACTAGATATCCAATCATCGCGGTGTCAATTCTAAAGTACATTTGTATCAAGATGAGCACTATTCCAAGTGTCCATGCCTCTTTCAAAAGCTCATTAAAGTTGATTTCATCATTTTTTTTATCAAATGATTGTATTTTACTAGCTTCTAATAGCAACCAAATCAAACCAATCAACCTAGGAATAGCAAGTCCTGCAGCTGCGATCCAAGGTTCTTTAAGATCAATTGACCAAGTAAACAATAACAAACTTAGAGACAATAAATTTTGAACTGGTAAAACTACAGATTCTCTCCTTAAATCTTCCATTCCTCTATAAAGCCCAAACAAAACTTGTTGCACACTATTGCAAAGAAAATGAAGACCAAGAAAAAAAAGCAATATTGGATCAGAACCTAATAAATAACCAATCATGAAAACTGCGGGTAAAAGTATGGATCCCGCAATTTTTTGATATCGAATAGCCAAAACTTTTACGCTTAAATGTCCCCGGCTCGTCCATTTTGCAACTAATTGAGACAATCCTAATTCAAGAATTGGTTGGACAAGCATTAAACCAATTGACCAATGCAAAGCAAAAACGCCATACCCATACTGTCCCAAAATAAATGGGAGCAAGAGATGATAAACAAAGATTTCACTCTTTGCTATTGTTTGTCCTACTATTCCCCAACTTAGATTATTCTTTAGAGATTGCAAATTAACACCTTATTACCTTACCATAAATGTAGTTTAATTTGAAATTGATGGATAAGTTTTTATTTCACATTTATTCAAAGCTGAAAGAAAATTACATAAAACTTAATAGAATGGTGTGTCTTATTTATGAAAATTATTGGCGCAATTGATATTGGATCCAACGCTATTCGGATGATCTGTGCCCGTTTGACTCCTGACAGAAGAATCGAATTGGTCGAATCTGTCAGGACCCCTCTTCGTCTGGGTTTGGATGTCTTCAAATTCGGATATCTGCAAGAATCGACCATCAATAATTTAGTTGAATCAATAGAAATATTTCAAAGGACTTTATCACAGAACAAATGTGAGCAAATTCGAGCATACGGAACCAGCGCTTTGAGGGAGGCAGACAACGCTGATGAAGTGATTTCTAAGATTGAGAGAATTACTGGAATTCAAGTCGAAGCCATCTCAGGTGGAAAGGAAGCAGAACTGCTTCAGAGAGCTGTAAATCAGGTTGTTCCTTTACAATCAGGCAGTTTTTTGATGGCAGACCTGGGTGGTGGAAGTGTGGAAATCACTCTTGTTGAGAATGGGGAGATTCAGTTTGCTGAATCGTTCAGGATGGGAACCGTTCGATTACTTCAGATGTTCCCTTACACGCCCGAGAGAGAACAGGAATTTAGAACTTGGGCCAAGTCTTACATTCGCGATTTCATTGCCACTTTAGCTTCTCGGTTAAATTTTCAGCAGATTGATTCACTCATTCTCACTGGGGGCAATGCCAATGCAATGACTAATCTGTATGAGAAGAGTAAACTAACAGGTGGAACAATTTCTCAAGGTGCCTTCTTCTTGAACAGCAACTGCCTGCAGAGCTTGAAGAAAATGCTCAAGAATTCCACTTTTGAAGAGAGGATTGAACAATTTGGGATGTCTTCGGACAGAGCAGATGTGATTATACCGGCTTCTTTGATGTTTAGTGCTCTTCTCAAATTCAGCCGTTCAAAGACAGTAGTTTTCCCAATGGTAGGATTGAGGGATGGAATTTTGAACGAAATGCTAGAAGAAAATTTGGGAAACCCTGCAGGGGGTGAGTATGAACAGATCATTCACTCAGCTTTCTACAATGCTCGAAGATATTCTGCGAACATCCGACACGCTAAAGTGGTTCATCAATTAGCCGTACAGATTTATGATGGAATCAAAGAACTTCATGGGCTTTTTCAGCGTGAAAGACTTTTATTGGAAGTAGCTGCTATTCTTCATGACATCGGTCGCTTCATTAGACCGTCCAGCCATCACAAACACTCTCAGTATTTGATTCAAAATATTGAACTGGTAGGTCTGACTAACTCAGAATTGAAATTAATTAGCCTGATTGCCAGGTATCACGCAGGTTCAGCGCCTTCTGAGAATCATACTGATTTTCAGAAGTTATCCCCTAAAAATAAGACAATCGTCAGAAATCTTGCAGCTATTTTACGAGTTGCTGATGCTCTTGATCGTGAACACAAAGAGCGCGTTCATTCAGTGATGGTTCGTTTGGAATCAAGCCGTGTGCTTCTAATTCCAAGCGGAGATCATGATCAATTGCTTGCAAACTGGGCAGTAAACAATAAAAAATCTCTATTTGAAGAACAGTTTCAACGGCAGTTGGAATTGCAAAAGAATTTCAGTCCTGAGGATATCCCTTTGAGAGTCAATTGAATTGACTGACGGCCCGCTAGTTTCGATTTTGATGCCAGTCCATAATGATGCTGCTTTCTTGGACGAATGCATTCAAAGCACGATCAATCAGGAATATTCCAATTGGGAGTATTGTATCGTTGATGACGGATCGACTGATAGTAGCTCTTTGAAATTAGAAAAATGGAGCAGAATAGATAAGCGAATACATTACATTTCAAGTCCCCATCAAGGGATCGTTCCAAGCTTGAACGCTGCAGCAAAATTGGCGAGTGGATCAATCATCGCTAGAATGGATGCGGATGATATCATGCATCCCAATCGACTTCTTGAGCAGGTTAGCTTTTTAAGTGAAAATTCTGAAGTGGGCTTGATTGGCTCTTGTTTTCAGCATTTTTCAGATGCCAAGAGTGAATCTATCCCAAAATGGATCCTTCATCATGAGGATTGGAGTAATCGACTTCTCAGTTCAGATGATATTCACCACGCTCTTTTTGCAGAATCGCCTATCGCTCACCCTACTTTTTGTATGCGAAAGGAAGTCTTTGACAAACTGGGTGGATACCATAACAGCCCATGGGCTGAAGATTATGATTTTCTTCATCGAGCCAGAATCCAAGGTGTCATATTAGGTAAGGTTGCCTCTAGCCTTGTAGACAAAAGATTCAATCATGAATGTATTTCCAACTATGAACCACGATATCGACAAGCTGCTAATATGGAAGCCAAGGTTTATTTTGGTAATATGAAGCAAATTTTCAATGGACGGGACCTCTGGGTGGTTGGTAGTGGAGGTAGTGCTAAGTCCCTACTGAATGCACTTCAGAAATTTGAAATACCAGTAGAAGGGATCATCGACAATAAAATCCATCGAGGCACACCAAGAAAATTTATGGGGAACTCCGTCAGTGGGATCTCCAACCCTGAGACTGAAAAATCATGGGAAAAATTCAAGAGCAAGCGACTGCTACTTGCTATTGGCGGCGAAAAAGGGCAGCAATTGGTAAATCAATTTAAATCTTGGGGCTGGAAACAACCGGAGGATTTTGTAAAGCTGGTTTGAAAACATTCAGCGGAGGGGATTATGTTTGATCAATTGTTTGTAGGCTTGGGTGTCCTGTGGGGGCTGGTTTGGCTACTTATTTATGTTCAGAGACGCTTTCGCAAGCCACATGACGACACCACATCCTGTGAACATTTATTGCAATTCCTGCTAGAAAATCGTGCGAGGTTCCCAAATCTACTGGCTAGTAACATCAATCCATTGATGGAGCAGTTCCGCAAAGAATTCAGAGGCGTTCCTGCAGAAAAAATACGCCCCTCTGACTTTCACACTTTTGCAGCTCAAATTGAAGTCAAGCTAGAGCAGGCCGGGGCCGTCAAACAAAATCAATCTGGTCAAAAACAAATCTCAGAGCAAGAATTATAGGAAGTTAAATGATTACAGAATTTTTCCCTTCTAAACTGATCATCAAAATCATTGGTCGTTTGAGAAGAATCCTATTTTGATGAAAACGATTCTCATATCCCTGGTTATCTTTGTGGCCTTCTTTGGTGTTGACCAAAGGACTTATGCTAGTGACTGCCCCAAGATGGAGTTACCAACAAGTTTTCTAGGGATCTTTCTGACGACCACGATGCTACCAGTTGGGACAACCATTGCCGCAGGTCGCAGCAGCAACACTAGTGGGTGTGGAAGTTCTGAACCTTCAGATAGTTTCTATCGACCCAAAGCAGCCCGCCTGAAGTTGTTTCTTGAGGAATCTGGTGAACCCTTGGCTGAAGAAATAGCCAAAGGTGAGGTGGGTCCCTACCTTCAGGTGATAACACATCTTTCTGAATGTACTGAAGAAGGTAGTCCGATTATTTTGAACCATCTTAGAATCCAGTACTCAAAGCACTTCAACCAAAAATTCCAATCGGAGAAGACAGCTCAGGCTGTCTATGAACTCTCAGAATCCCCCTCCTTGCGCCAATTCTGCCAAGCTGAACAAAAGCTGGCTTTCTTAAGTCCCACAGAACAGCTACAATTTCAAAATTCTGATCGTTAGAATCAATCTCGATTCAAATCATTTCAACTAACTGCGCTGGTGAATTATGCCCACTTTTGACCAACTGACTTCCACCCAAATACCTGTGATGGCTGAAGAAAAAAAAGAAGATTCCCCTGAAATGCAAGGGCTTGCTGTAAAAATGCTCCAAGCTCGGACTCTTGTTATTTCGCAAGGAGTCACTTCTGAATTGACTCAACGAATCCTTACACAACTGGTTCTTTTGGAGCAAGACGACCCAGAGGCCCCCATCACACTATTCATCAATTCTCCTGGTGGTGAGGTTTTTTCCGGGTTTGCAATTTTTGATATGCTTCGTTTCCTCTCCTGCCCAATAACCACAATAGTCGGTGGTTTTGCAGCAAGTATGGGTTCAATCCTTAGCTTGGCAGCCAATCCTGGGCGAAGATTTGCCTTTCCCAACGCGAAAATCATGATTCACCAACCCCTTCTAATGGGCTATCAAGGGCGGGCCACAGAATGTCAGATTCAGGCCCGAGAAATTCTCAAAACTAGAGATCGGATCATTGACATCTATTGTGAGCAGACTGGCAAAGACTACGAGACGATTAAGCAAGCTATCGATCGGGACAATTGGATGGTGGCAGAAGAGGCGCTCGAGTTTGGACTTTTAGACAAGATCGTCAAATCCAGAATGGAACTGAACGAAATACTGAAAAGCCTCTCATGAAAAAAGAAGAATCTTGATGAGTTGCCTTCTAAACCATGAGAAAAATCTTCTAAAAATAACTTTTGAATCAGATTACGTTCACAGAAGCTTCAAAATAACGGAGTTTCTAATTCTCTTGGCCTTGGCATGTTCTTGGAAGAAGGTGGTTTTTTAAAGACATCTCTTCTGAGATTTTCAAGGAAATATGAGCAAATATCGCTACACCTGCACTAAACAATACTTCAATTTGCCATGTGCTCACCGACAGCATGCTCATCAAGGGCACTGTAGCCACATACATGGTTATTCAAGGAGCTTTAAATTTTACTTCGCTTGCAATGAATTAGACGCTAATCACTTCGTTTTTGACTTCGGAGAATTGAAAGAACTGAAGGAGCATCTCGAGTATATGTGTGATCATACTTTGTTGATCAACGAACAAGATCCCTACTTGGAAATGTTCCAGGACATGCACGAGAAGGGGCTCTGTAATTTGCGGGTTGTGGAGAACTGTGGTGCAGAGGGGATGGCGCGATATTTTCTCGACTTTGCAGATGAACTAGTGAGGCGAAAATCAGCAAGTCGGGCATGGTGCTATAAAGTGATTCAATGGGAGAACGACAAAAACTCCGGAACCGCTGAATTCATTTCCAATTAAAGGTAATTAAATGTCGAGACTTCCAGAAGAATTGAATCGCTCTTTTGAAGAATTTGAAATCTTAGGCGATTGCCACCACAGCACTAGCTTAGAAACTCCGATGCGGGCGGATGCCTGGGAGTTGAGTTCCGAGACTAAAATTCAGCGGATAGAGGAGCATTTCCAGGAAATTATGCACACCTTGGGATTGGACCTTACTGATGATAGCTTGCAGGGGACACCAAGGCGAGTAGCAAAAATGCTTGTCAGCGAGATCTTTAGTGGTCTGAATCCAGAGAAAAAACCTGAAATCCGGCTTTTTCAAAACACCTACCGCTATCAAAACATTTTACTTGAAAAGAATATTTCCTTTCGTTCCTTTTGTGAGCACCACTTCCTGCCAGTTATTGGAGAAGCCCATGTGGCTTACATTCCCAAGAATGGTGTGATCGGTTTGTCAAAAATCAATCGCATCGTTGATTACTATGCACGACGTCCTCAAGTACAAGAGAGGCTAACCCGGCAGATTGCAGAAGAACTTGAGCAAGCCTTGGGAACTCCAGATGTTGCAGTCTTACTAGATGCCAAGCATTTCTGTGTAATGATGAGAGGCATTGAAGACCAAACCTCTTCGACGATTACTGCTGAATATCGTGGATGCTTTCAGGAAGCTGAACGTAAAAACGAATTCTTGCGTTACATCCATTCTAAAAATCCACCTGCCTGATTGACCTAACTGATTATTGAAGTATTAGGCTGCTCGCCTCTGATTCCTCAGTTCACTGACTGAGAAGGTAATTCGCTAAAGTGTCGCTGGAAATAGTTCCTAGTGGTCGAAACATCCCGGTGACCCAGATTCTCCTGTAAGATCTCCCAATCTTTACGGGATCTTGGGCGTAGCTGATGGTAGCGGTTCATCGCATAGGTCATGCGAATGCGCTCTGAAGTGACCGTGATACCTGTCTGCACGCTCAATTCTCGGAAGAAGAGGCTGACCGTACTTCCCAGCATTCGACGACCTGTTTTCTGGAAGACCCAGCGGGAAGGAGATCGTAGATCCAGTAAAATTCCCAATAAGATTTCATCAATGGGAATTCTTCGACATTTTGGATCACGATAGTAAGGTTGGCGGGGATCTGGAACGATGATCTCTCTATTAAGCCACAAGTCAACATCATGCCAGGTCAGAGCAAGGATCTCCCCACGGCGCATTCCTGTCAATAAGGCAAATTTTAGGTAGTATTCGAACCAGGGATCACGACTGTGGATGGCTTCACAGAGTTCTTCAATCTCTGCAGAGGATAGTATACGGAACCCAGTTGGGGAGAGGGGGCTGGTCACGTCCATGTGTCCTGCAAAATTAAGAAATTTAAAATTCTAGACCAACTCCAGCTGACAAAGCAGGCACAGTCCCATTGATCTCCTGATTGGGATGCCCCTGCTGTCCTGAAAGCGCAAATTCATAGAAACGAAAGCTAGGCTTGAGGAAGAAGTACGCGACACGTTCCTGCACTACAAAATAATGGCTCAGTTCTGTATGAATCTGTCCACCCGTTGTTTCTCGTGGCGTTAGGTATTTATAATTTTGCGGATGAAATATACCTGTACCTAGCTCTGCACCTACAGCAAGTTGTATTGGGGCCTGCGGAACTGTTGTGGTGTAATCCAGACCAACATTCATCGTCTTGATAAAATAATTGCTCGCTTCGTATTCTCTGTACGTGACAGAGTGCCTCCATGGGGAACGATTCAGGTAAGTTCCATGAACTCCCAGACCGAAACCATAGGCCCCATTGACAGCTCTGCTCTCAATTCCCTTGGACCCTTCGATGGTATCAGAAATCGCATAATACCCGTAATCAGCGGTCGCTGAATAATTCCCGAGGTCAGGGTTCGCGAAAATAAACGCACTTCCCAGCAGTAAGATCAAACTGAACATCCGTAACTCCTAAAGGTCGTTGGCACATCGAAAGCCAACATCGGGCCATGCTAAATTAGGCCGGGTATACCCTCGATAAAAGCCAGCTGCCTCAAAGGAGCCAAACGCCCAAGAAGAACCCCGAACGACGCGCTCCATGCTATTACTGTCTGAGATTCTCTCGGCTCGCCCACCTGGCCGATAAGCATCCGAAACGTACTCTCTTACGTTTCCTGCAAGATGGCGAATTCCCTCAGGAGTCTGATCTCTGTTCACACTCTCCACATTCACACTACTATCGATTCCGCTTTCACGTGTCACACTGAAGTTTGCGCTGAAACTAGGTCCCCAAGGATATTTTCGTCCTTGAGTTCCCCGAGCAGCTCTCTCCCACTCGGCTTCTGTGGGTAGTCGCTTGCCTAGAAATCGACAGTACATTCGTGCATCTTCCCAACTTATGCCTACAACTGGTAGCTCTGCGTTCTCTGGAAGCATCATCCCCTGTGTCCAACTTACAGGGCGCCGGTGATTGTTGGCCTCAACAAAAGCTAGGTAATCACCATTGCTCACCTCTGTTTGATCAATTTGAAAGGGACGCACCCGCATCAAACGTCGATTGGAGTTGGCATATAGAGGGTCATCTGTGCCCATTAAAAACATGCCCCCAGGAATGGCAATCATCCCATTTCCCTTATTGCGCTCCAGTCGCTCCTGGATCTTTCTCGAAAATGGATTGGAAATGGTGACACTGCCTTCATCGTTTTCACGAAATTTCAGCAGATCCGCCCAGGTTATTACTCCGCTGAAGACGTTCATCATTTTCATGGACGCAACGAATTCACCGTCCACACGCCTGGAAATATTCCCATATAGAAATGCATCTACTCCATAGAGTTCGCCAAGTCGACGTGCCTGGTTTTCATCGATGTAGATCTCTTGGTTAAGCTTCTGTTCGTTGTAGATCAATTGCAGATTTTCACGATCAACTAGCTTTAGGCTTTTATCATTCGCAATTGCCACAGTTAGATAGTCAATGATTTCTTCTGATGAAAGTGGTAAAGGTGCCTCAAGATCCCAAAAACTGACTCGCTGAATCTCTTCACCCTGAATTCTTCTCGCGCTCTGCTGAAGTGAGGCCAACAGAGATTGACTCAAGTTGGTCAACATTTGATGTCGAGCCGTCATCTCACTGATCGGATACACTCCCGCCCAGGCAATTGAAGAATTCTGAACGTCAATTGCTTTTAGGATCAAAGCCTCATCGTAGACAGTACCATAAACAAACAATTCCACGCCGAGTAGCTTGCCAAGCTCACGATAATCATTTGGGGAAACAAACTCTGAAAGTTGGATCTTCTGCTCTTTTAAAATCAGTTGCAGTTTTGAGCGATCTGTAACCTGGAATCTCTCTCCACGAACAATCTTCACATTGGTATAATCGATCAACTGCTCCAAATCGATCGCCCTGTTGCGACTGCGCTGCTTGATTCTTGAAATTGCAATCGTTCGATAGTTACCCACCAATTCATTGACTGAGTTGGCAATGCGTTCAGCTAGAGCTTCCGTGTCTACTCGAGTCTGCTGCGCAAAAATCAGATTGGGAAACGCAAACATCAATAAAATGATGGGTAAACAAAGCCAAAAAAATGTATTCCGACTAAACACTGACAATGGGGTACTCCGCGCAAATTTTTTGGTAATAGCCCAATAACTGTTTATGAGCTCGGTCGATTCCTTGCTGTGCTTGATCGCGTTGATAGGTGTCACTCGGTTTCCAATGTCGGGTTTTGAGTCGATAGGGACGAAGCCCGTGCTCCGAATCAGAACTTTCACAAAACAATTCAGTAATTGGAGGCTTATCAGTCCAAGCACTGCCAAGATTGATTTCTAAAGCTCGATACCATTTGGCGAACTGTTTTAAACGTGCTTCCTCGAAGTAACCGACCGGATTTAGTAATTCAATAACCTTCCGCAAGGCCTCACTAGACACGTACCGATCATAATCAACAACGTAAAGGCTCTCTGATAAGAAGAGTGGTCCACCATGAAGAAAGAGTCCCTTTCTTTTGACGGTTGACCCACTCTGTACGATCTCCAGGCCAACACAACCTTTTTCTCCAGCCAGAACGGCATCTTCAACATCTTCCACAGAAACAATGTTCAGCTTAGGGTAGGCTGCCATCACGATTCCCGTGTAGCGTCCCTTCACAAAGACCTGCTGCCCAAATCTGGAGAGTGTTTTCAGATTCAGGGGATGTTTCCTCTCAGAAACCTTGGAGATCAGGAAAAATCCGACGATGTCTTGGATTTCTGTTTGCAGAACCTCATTGTAACTACAGAGCATTGCTGAACCCGCGATACGGATTCCAGTAGGTTTTTCCAAATGGTAATTATACATCCCCCATTTGGTAACCCGGGATGGATCTCTTAGATAGTATTGGGTCATCGAGAGGAGTTCATCCAACCCAACAACCGTAAAATCAACTTCATCCAATCGGATTAGTGAAGATCCGTTGTGTGGTTCTTCTCCCTCCACTCTCAGCTTGTACGGGCCAATCTGCCAATCGTAACCTAAGAATCCGAGACGGTATGGCCGATGGAAACGCTTTCTATCAACGAACACTGAGAAGCAACTGGGTGCTTTAGTCCGAACCTCTTCCAGAAAGTTCAGCGCTTCTTCCAGTTTTAGGCTGCTCCTTGATTTGCTTTGGGACAGAATCTGCAGAATTGCATCAATTTCTTCAGAAGAGGCCCCCAGATCAACTAGTTTCTGAAGGAAATTATTCAGTGTGCGCCCAGAACGGGGAATCGCACAGGTCACATGAAAAGGTGCATTCATAAATGGTCTAAATTAAGGAATCCATGTCATGCAACGGACGTGCGAACCTGTCGGAGCCAAATGATCGTATGATCAGACATTGTTGAGGAACATCATCGGGTTAGAGGTTTTGCCTTGAAGGGCGTGGGCAAGGCGTCAAGATAGGAATCAAATCTTTATTTTCAAGCTCTCGCAACTGAAGAAAAATGTCGCGAATCCTGCTGTTTTTGTTGTCAATTCTCCTGTGTCCCCCTGTCTTTGCTGAATCTTCCCATGCATCACTCTTTGTAAAAACAGTCGAAGAATTCACAATTTTTCCAAAGGAACAGCCGAATAACGCCGTCTATCGCGATGGGAAATTGCTACTACAAAGTCCCTCCGTTCAATGGTTGGACCTCATTCAGATCAATGACACAGAATCATGGCTGGTTTCTGGGATTGATGAAGAAGGCAAGTATCACGGTCATCTTCTCCTCAATGAGAAAGACAAGCTAGCGATGACCAATCAGGGCTTTGGAGTCTATGATATTTTGAAAGAAGAAAGTGGTATTCTAGAAATTTATAGGACCCATCAGGGTCAACTGGAAATTATAAAAACGAAGTACAAGTCTGTGCGTAGTCCCACTGCTTCCCCAACTCATCTGGTCTTTGCCCACATTCGAGATTCCCGAAAAGAACGGAACAAGCAAATTTTTGAATTCCGTCTTCATCTCATTCGCCACGACTCCACAGCAATCAAGAGCCTCAAGCTTTACCCAAAAGACGAGTCTGCCAAATTGGAGATGCAGTGGATAGACAAATCCAAAATTCAAATTCGTTATCATGACGGCAAAACTGAAACTTTTGATCTGAAGAAGTACGAACCGTCTCTATTTTGACTGATCCGAATCCGATATTCATCCCAGACTGGTCTTCATGTTAGCTCTACCCTTCCCAGCGATTGATCCCGCTCTGTTTACTCTTGGCCCTATCTCAATGTTTGGTATGGAACTGGGCCCCTTTAGTCTGCGTTGGTATGCTCTGGCCTATATTGCGGGACTACTGCTCGGAAGGGTGTATGTCAATCGTATGCTGTTAGCTGAGGCACGTTGGCCTGGAGGGAAACCACCTGTTCCAGTGGAGGAAACCGAAAACCTCTTAATCTGGATGACTCTTGGAGTCGTGTTGGGGGGCCGGCTTGGGTATGTCTTGTTTTACAGCCCACATCTGCTCACAGACCCAGCGAGTGTGTTTGCAATGTGGAAAGGGGGCATGTCTTTTCATGGAGGCATGCTGGGCGTGATCGTCTCAGTGATTCTCTATGCTCAACGTCACAAGGTCTCATTGCTCTCGCTTGGGGACGCCATAGCCATCGCAGCGCCGATTGGTTTGTTCTTTGGGCGCCTGGCAAATTTCATCAATGGAGAGTTGTGGGGTAGGGTTTCTGATGTCCCCTGGGCCATCGTTTTTCCCCAAGTAGAATTGTATGCCCGCGCATATCCGGAGCTCGCGGCCACCATCGGCCAAGGGCGTCATCCTAGTCAATTGTACGAAGCAGCCTTGGAAGGTCTTGTCCTCTTTCTTGTGCTGGCGCATCTTGCTTGGCGTACGGATGCCCTCAAGAGACCCGGAACTTTGATTGGCACATTCTTGGTGGGTTATGGCTTGGCAAGAGCATTCTGCGAATTTTTCAGAATGCCGGATGTGGGGATTGGCTTCGATCTCGCTTTTGGCAGCTTCGGCATTTCCAGAGGGCAGTTGCTCTGTCTGCCAATGATCATCGCAGGTCTGCTGTTCCTGAAGTATGCTCAGGGAGCACGATCAACCGAGCCAGCACCAAAGTCCTAGAGTGTTTACTGATTTGCCGATCAGGCTCTATTAAACAATTATTGAGCAATTGTTCCCCAGGGATAGTCCACAAATAAGGTTGTTTCCTGCCCCTCAGATCCCGTTGCCACGTCAAAGCGATAGATAAACCCCGACCCCGTGACGAGTCTCGCTCCCAGCCCTGTAGAATTTCTTGACTTGGCCCAAAGATCCTCTCGCTGCTCTGCAACCGTTCCTGTCTCATAAAAGAATGCGAGTTGGAATCCTGTTCTGAAATCCCGAATGAAGTATAAGTCAAAGGGAGTATTCTCATCGGTCAGGTTCCAGCGGAATTCATAGCCATAGAATTCCGTGTGGGCTCCACTGTATCTACCACCAGCATAAGAACGCAGACGCGAACTACCACCGAGACTACTGGCTGTTCCATATTTTCTGCTTGCTTGGGTATCAGTTGCTAATTTCTTTAAGCTTTCATCACAGGGATCACCTGCTTTGCAAGCATAATTAGTTCTCAATTCATCGAGAATTGACTGATAGTCAGTTACCCCTTCCTTGGTCACCGTAGCATCTGAACGAAAATAGTTAATGGCAAAAGTGCTACTCTCTAGCAGTGGGATATACCCCGTCAAGTTAGTGTCGACCGTGTAGCTTTCTGAAGAGTCTGCGTCTATCGATGGAGATTCAGACCTTGTAGCTACGAAACGGACACCCATCCGAGGATCTAACCGGTCATCCGTAACATCAATCTGGGTTCCATATGTCAATCTTTGGAAGGTAAAGGGCTCCGGGTCGGCATATTCCTGACGATTTTCCTCTTTTCCTTGATAGATCACTGCGCTGGGTTCCGAGCGGATGTTGTACTGCAGGGTAAAGAACTCCAGACGACGCTCCAAAAAGGTGAAGGTCAGTCGACCTCCATACAAGGAAGTGTTCTGTAATTCTACAATGTTGAAGTCGTCTGGATCAGATTCGATTCCCCGTTGCGCATACTGCTTTTGTGAGCCCTTGTTGAATCCGACGTAGGTCACATCTAGCAGAACATTTTCAGGTAACAACTCGATATCGGTTACACCAGTAATGGTTCCCTCAACATCCCCTCCGACCCCAACCAAGAAAAAATCGGTGGTGCTGTCAAAGGTGTTGTTGAAGGCCCCAATCACCCCAAGCCCTGTTCCCACACCAGGTAAGATGTAAGGGATCGGAGCGATCAGATAACCAAAGTCTCTTGGGAATTGGGAACGTCGGCGTTCGATTGCTTCTGAAAAACTGCTTAGCAGAAGCATTGGAATCATTATCCAGAGAATTCGTCGAAACATAAGATTGCTCATTTACCTGTCGGGAAAAGAAACAGAGTTTTGATTCAAAAGAAGAATATTCTTATCGAATTTCAATAAGTTGGATTGACCAGTTGCAGGTGCAAATGCTGTTCTCATTCTCAAAAACTAAAATTAAAGCTAATTTCTGAAGTAATGGATAATGTTCCATGGCTTCTTGATTTTCATTAATTTTTTGTTGAATTGGATAATTCAAATCAAGGAATACTCGACTGGTTCCAATCAAAATTACTATTTTTTTTCGAGTAATAAATTTCAAATTAGCTTAGATTTGATTGGGTGTGCTGTCTCGAATTTTCAAAATAAGCGAGGTTGTAAAATGATTGAATCCACGAATAGAGCCTGGAAAGCGTGTCTACTGGCGTTGAGTTTTTTGTTTGCTCCAATTGTGTCTAATGCTGAATTACCAGTTGGATCAACTCCCAAGACCATTGTTCTACAAGGGGAGCAAGGCAAGCTAGTTGATGGTGGTGGCCCCTGGAAAAGTGACCGTTTCAAAGGGTTCGTAACGATCCTTTTTTATGTGGATCCAGATGAGAGTGATTTGAACAACGCTGCCAGTGAGGCTCTAAAGAATGCGAATCTGCCCGCAGACCAGGTTCGCTCTGTAGCGGTGATCAACATGGATGCGACGCTGCTTCCAAATTTCCTGATCCAGGGCAAGCTAGAGGACAAACAGAAAGAGTATCAAAACACCCTCTACGTGATGGACTACAAGAAAGTCTTGGTGAATGAGTGGGGTCTCGGTGATCACAACAATGACGTTGTGATTTTTGACAAGCAGGGGAAGGTGCTCTTCAGCGTGGATGGTCAACTGAATGACTCACAGATCAAGCAAATGCTGGCGGCTGTGAAAAGCGGATTCAATTGATTGGTAGCCCAATCGGTCACTTTTGAGGAAAATCCGGAGGCGGCACTTGAAAGGTCATGTCAGGATTTTCCACTTTCCACCCTTCACTGTTGCAGGTGGCCACACAGGCTTGCTGCATGATTCTGAGGATTTTCCAGTAGTGTTCTGCGGCAGGGCTCTTCATCCGGACATAGAGAAAGTATTGAATCGACCCCGACTGAATTGAACTCAATTCGACACTCAACTCTTCTAAAAATGGTTGTAGCCCATTTTGGTCGATGAACAGCCCAATTGATCGTTCAAACGCATTCGGCACGAGATCCAAGCAGATCTCCTGGTGCTCAAGGCTGATTCCAAAACTCCCCACACAGGCAAAGGCACCCATCGAAAGATTTTTGATTGCTAGATTCAGATAATCACTGACCAAATAGGTACGGATCATTTCTCTTGATTTGATCTGAACAAACTCTGGAGTTTGGATCACAACCTGTCCAAAAGAACCATCTGGCAACAAGATGTAATCGTGTAAATTTGATGGAAACCAGGGTTCATCCTCAGCGATTGGCTGAGAGATCAGCTGAGACATTTCGCCGAGGGGCATACGCAACTCACCCCCTTCCAGAACCGGATTGACCAAATGAGAGTAAATGTTGATGGACTTCACCATCCAAGGCACTCCCTCGTAGGTAACCATTTCTCCTTCTCTGACGGCTCCCAAGTTCAATAGGAGCTTTGCCTCCGCCAGAAATTGAGGAAGGTACTTCTTCAGTCCAATCGCGATCCCCGCCAGAATCAACAACGCCAAGCCCAAGAGCAGCCAGTCTCCTGTGACGTACAGAACGATGAGAAAGACCGCGGTTGAGGCCATCATCATCAGAATTCTGTAGGTATAAAAGAGCACTCGCGAGTATTGACTCCTGGTCTGGAATTCATCAACACCCTCTTTCGGAACCATGAAGCGAAGGAAAGTTCGCATCCCGAACCAAACCGCCATGGTTGCTAGGACTGCTAACATCAGGTTCAAGCCCCGCCCTGTCAAGAAAGCTCCAAAAGCTGACCAAACACTTGTCCAGATTGATTCCTGACGAATCTGTAGATTTCTCAATTGCAGCTGGAACAATTCCAGGTTTCGCTGTGCCTCTGCCTTACGCTTTCGCCAATCTTCCTGAATTGATTGAATCTGCCTTCTTGTCGCCAGATCAACCTCGGCTTGTGACCACTCTTCAATCCTAAGAATCGAGTTTTCAATTTCTGAAAGATTTTGCTGATAGAACTCTATGGTTTTCCGAATTCGCTCAATCGCTCTGGGCTGCTCCGTCAGATCTTTCAAGCTCTGAAAAATGGGCTGAATGATCTCAATCAGATCGCTTTGCCAGTCAAAGCTCTGATCCGGCACCTCCTTGAAATTTTCTAGGTCCAACCCTCCGGTGACGATTGACTCAAAAGCAACCTCTGCGTTTTTCAGAATCTTCTCAGATTCAGCGACTTGTCCTTCAAGGGCAATTTTTGTCAGTTGCGTTGGGTTTTGATCTAGCTTTGCCCTCAGATCCTCGAGTATCTTATGCTGCAAGCTGATGATTCCCGTAAATTCAATCAACTGCGTCTTCAGCTCTTGCTGACGCTGATCTGAATTTTGCTCTACACTTTGCTGGACCTCATTCACAGTATCGGTCAGTTGTTGCTGGCCAAGACCTTCGGAGACAAGAACGAAATAGAAAAGCGTCAAACAAGCGAGTTTGACGATCAATAGCTTGGTATGATTGGGAAAATGCATTTCAGACTTTTAATGATCTATCGTTTCAAGACTCAAATGAGAAAGGTGTAATTAGATACTATCCAAAAACCACAGAATTCATATTTCATTTTTTCGAAAAAACTCAGAAAGACTAATCGAGGAGAGTAGTGGTAGGGATTCATCAAAAGAGAGGACAGGCCAAATGCCCAATGGAATTGACCTGCTGGGGAGTGAGGATAATTTTTAGTCTGTTTAAAGCCTGTACATTGCTTCGACTTGTCCACGGAAGGAAGTAGATGCCTTGAAGACCTTGCCTCCGTCGGGTTGCTTTGCTCTAGCTGCGGAGTCTAGGTGTTCCAATGCCGTAGTTGCTCTCAACTCAGAGCCATCTTTGCCACCAAAGACAGGGCAACTGACATTGCTGGCTGTTAGCGAAAATTCTGTTAAGGAGCTACCATCCGGTCTAAATCCCACAACTTTGTAGGCTCCCCAGAGAGCAATCCAAAAATTCCTGTCAGCGTCCACAACTGCGCCATCTGGTGCAATTCCTGGCTCGAATGTCAGGAAGACTTCCCGTTCGCCTTGTGGTAGTCCTGTTGTCGGATCCAATTTCACTCTCCAGACCGTACTCAATGCACTATCAGCGAAATAGCCGGTTGCTCCATCCTCGGTGAAACAGGTTGCATTGGGTATGGTAATGTTTGAATAGAGCAGTTGGAGCTTTCCTTGGGAGACATGATAAATAGAACCAGCCTCTTTCTCTGCATTGCGACCCATCGTTCCAAACCAGAAGGAGCCACTGGGGTGAACCCGGCTGTCATTGCTGCGTGTGACTGAGTTGTCTGCTTCCACAGCAAGATAGGGCTCCCAGCTTTTCGAATCCATGTCGA
>VMBT01000390.1_pt1 | contig 28852 bp, 26 predicted proteins | sample 4404301 | NCBI WGS metagenome assembly VMBT01 (sample SAMN12238535, study PRJNA552566) | marine metagenome | isolation source: Coastal seawater | place: USA: coastal Georgia, Sapelo Island | collected 2008-08/2009-08
TCAGACCTCCGTCATCCGTCTCCAACACCACCGTGCTGGTCACTTCACTGATGTCAGTAATCGCAGGGCCGTCATCCGTGATCCGCAGATTCCCGCCTAAATCCAAATAGCCATCACTATCCGCTGCCGTGTCCGTGTCGTTATCCGTCACGGTCACTGTTCCCGTTAGATAAATCTGGCCGTCATCCAGCGTCCACGTCTGATCCGCATAATCACTGCTCGCTCCATCCGTCGGCAGATGATCAATCTCCGCATACTGATTCAGACTCACCACACCGCCATCAGTCGTCTGCACACGGAACACGTATTCACCCAAAATCGTGTCCGTCTTATCCACCAACGCCGACCACTCCAACGACGTCAACGTCGAACCAACAATCGTATTCCCATCCAACGTGTACAAATACACCTCTTCATTCCCTGATGTCAGGGACTGATCCGTAGCCGACGGGTCGTTGATACTTCCCTTCGCTTGCGTTCCCTCTACAACTTGCAGCTCTAAATCAAATCCACTCGACGACACACTCGCATTGCTTCCGTTATCCGCTCCATAGTCCGTTCCTGCCGCCGCCTCAAACACTCCGCTGTAATCCGTCGAATCACTCGTATCTCCTCCCGCATTCCCGCCGCTCAGACCTCCGTCATCCGTCTCCAACACCACCGTGCTGGTCACTTCACTGATGTCGGTAATCGCTGGTCCGTCATCTCCAAACTGGATATTCCCTCCTAAATCAATGGATGCCGTAGCGGATCGAACAATTCCCGATCCATAGTCATCGGTAACACTAACCAGGAGTTCCACTTGGCCATTAGCCAACAAAGCCAAGTCCTCGATATAGGCTCCGTCATAGATATCCGCCTGGCTATGGTCGATCGGCTGCGACTGCGTCAGCGTCAACACACCGCTGCTGCTACTGATCTCAATCGTGAATGTCGTATTACCCGCATTCACTCCACCTTCCGTCAATGACGTCGAACCCGTAATCACACCTCCTATCTCATAAAGACGGATCGGTACTCCACCACTCGTCAATCCAGATGGTGATCCTTCCGTGTACGCACCATCCAATCCAAGCGCATAGACAATTGTTCGTGTAGCACCAGGTCCTGGCGCCGTAATCGTGAAATTGGCGGCAAAATCAACACTGGCAACAACTGGACTGGCATTCGTGTCGCCAGCTCCCTGATCGCCGACGAAATTGCCGTCGCTTAAGCCGCCGTCAAACGTCAGCGCTTCACCCAAGTCAGAAGCATCGATGGTCGGCGGATTGGGATCAACTGGAGGATCGGATGATGGAGCCGCCTCAACCGCGTCGGCTGCAGCAGCTAAAGGCTGAAACGGTGTTGCTGCGTCCCCCGTCGGTGGCTGACCAGGCGGCTGCTGCGGGACTAATGCCGGTTGGGACTCCTCAGTGGTGGTCGTGAGGAACAACGGGATGCCCCCACTGCTGCCCTGCGGTGCATACTGCGGACCAGGGATCGTGGGCTTAGCCACAACCTCTGGCGGTGGCGGCTGGTCCACCGTTTCCGGAATCCCTTCGTAGGGAATGTTCTGAAACGCCTCGGCCCCGCCTGGCAGAACAAACTCACCGTGTGGATCGGGCACCTTCCGGTCCTGGACGTTGCCCGCCATGTCCCGATCGGTTTCTGCCGCCTGCGCGTCGCCACCGGGATTGAGAGCAAAACCGAGTCCTTCTTCTGCTGGCATCGATCCCTACGCCGAAGCGCACATCTATTGCCAAGGTATTGACGTCGGTTGCCGCCGGAAGGGAAAGAAGTAGCGCCGGTGGTTAAGAATCAAGGCGAATCTAAAGGAGATGAAAAGAGGACTGCCAGATCCCGCATGTAGGGCGGGATCTGAAGGAAGATGATCGAGCGAGACAAGCAGAAGAGAGGTCTTTAGCGACTCTCCCGTAGTGCTGAATCCATCGTCCGAGTGAACGGCTGGAAGAGATAACGCAGAACGCTGCGGCGTTGCCCCTGGATATCCGCAACCAGAGGCATCCCCGCTTGAATCGGAAATGTCTTGCGGCGCTGATCCACAAACTGGCGGTCCAGCTCCACCCGTGCCAGGTAGTAGTAGGCACGGGTATCCGGATCTTGCACCGTGGTTCCAGCCAAACTCAGCACCTTGCCGGGCACAGAGCCATAAATGGTGGAATCAAACGGCTGGAGCTTCACATCCACCCGCTGCCCCACCTTCACAAAGCCAATGTCTTTGGATGGCACCCGCACCTCCACCAACTTCTTACTGCCAGTCGGAACGACCTGCAGAACCACAGCACCTGGACCCACCACAGCACCCGGGGCCTTGTAGCGCAGGTCGCTGATCACCCCACTGACCGGGGCCGTGACCTTGGTGCGCTCGAGCTGGTTGCGCACTTTTTTGATGTTTTCTGCCACCACAGCCTCTTCGCTCACCAACTCTGCAATTTGTGAGTTGTTCTCGAAATGCAGGCCGGATTCCACGCCCTTCAGGTTGGCTTGGGCCTGGCTCAAGGCCTTGCGCGCTTCATTCCGCGCCCCCTTCATCTCCGCCAGCTGCGTCTTGGTATGGAGCAACTGCAACCGTGAGGCCCCGCCGGACTCCTGAAGCGACGCCCACATCGCAACCTGCTGGGTTTGGAGATTGATCTGCTCGTTCAACCCCTCGACTTCCGCCTGCTTCTGCTGCACCGTGGCCCGAGCAGCGGCCAGCTGATCAGCTCGATTGGCAAGGCGACTGGTCAACAGTTGTTGCTGGGCAGCACTGACCTTGTTGCCCTGCTCGATCCCCTGGAGATCGCCAACTGAGAGGGTTGCGTCACCACGAATCGCCGCCTGTAGTTGCTTTTGCTGCAGCAACAGGTTCTTGAGCTTCTGCTCAGCTGCGTCATATTCGCTGCCCACCAACTTGGGGCTGAGCTCCAGCAACACCTGTCCCTCTTTGACCTCCTGGCCATCGCGGACATCCACCTTGGAGACAATCCCTCCCTCCAAGTGCTGGACCACATTCACCGCTCCCTCTGGCACGACCTCACCGGAAGCCTGAACGACCTGAGTCAACGGAGTCAGGGCCGCCCAGGGGACAAACAAAGCTGCTGCACCACCGAGGAAGTACAAGGACAGGCGCAGGTGACGGTTGTCCGGCTTTTGCTCGAGATCAAGGGCCTGGGATAAGCGCTGATGTCCAACCAACGCCGCCACGTCGGATTGATCCAAACCAGGAAGCTTGGCGAACCAGCCGGCAGAGGGGGGGGAGGATGCGCCCTCATCCTTGCTTGGCTCAGGGTTGGCGTTGACAGAGGAGGAAGTCATGGCATGAAGAGAAAATGGTGAACGGTGGATTGGATCTAGGGCCTGTTTTGAAGCCGTTGGCGTAACTCCTCGGGAGTGCCCTGGAAGGTGGTCACCCCTTTGTCGAGAATGCAGAGCTGATCGACCTTCTCAAGTAACAAGCGGTTGTCGGTGGCGATGACAACACTGCGCGGGTGGCCGCTGAAGAACGACACCCGGAAAGAGGGCAGGGCCTCGAGAAAGATTTGGAATTGATCCGGAGATAACCCCTGACTGAGGTCGTCGATCAACAGGATTGGGGTGTCTTTAATCAGGGCCTGCGCCAGGGAGAACAAACGCAATACCCCATGGGGCAGCTGATAAACAAATGCCTCATCCAGGGAGGTGTCGAGCCCGTCAGGCAATGATTCCAGATAGTCCAAGATCCCGATGCGTTCGCAAATCGAGCGCACGTGGGGTGGCGTCACGTCGGGATTCATCGCCATCAGGTTGGAGAGCACCGTCCCAGGCAGCAGCTCTGAGCGCTCCATCACGAAAGCGATGTTGCTTTGAATCAGATCAGGACTGAACTGGCGATAGTCGACACCGTCAAAGAGCAATGAGCCATTGGAGAGCGGATACAGCTGATCAATCACCCGCAACACCGCACTTTTGCCGCAACCGGCTTTCCCCGTCAGAGCCAGGATTTGGCCGGGTTCCACCGAGAGGGAGACCCGCGTCAAAGCCAAACTGCTGTCACGACCCAATCGACAGGTGCCGGAATCCAAGAGGACCGAGCCATAGAGCCGATGATGCGGTGATTCAGCCGCCATCCGGGTGGATTGACGAAGCTTGAAAAACTGATCCAGTTGAGCGAACTGCTTGCGCATCGAACTCAAACGCAACATCGCGTTCATCAACTGCTGGAAGGGTGTAAAGACCCTCCAGACGAAGAACATTGCGGCAATCAGAGTGCCCATGGCAGCGGCACCCTCTTCGCTGTTCGAAGCAAGCCAAACGCCAAAGGCCAGAGTCAACACCCCGGCTAGCTGAGATGCGGTACTGACAACCACCTGCAGGCGCCCCAATTGGCGGTTGATCGTCAGTGCGCTACTGGTGCTCTGAGCCGAGAGACCACGTAAACGCTGCAGCCAGACCCACTCCAAACTGGATTGCTTCACCTCCAAAAAGCGGCTCACCAACTCCTGCTGCGCCTGAGCAATTCCGATTTCACTGGAGAGGCTGAGATCAGCAGCGACGCCGTAATAACGAGACATCACCAGGACCAAGATGGCGGTGATGCCCATCAAGACCAAGGGGATCAAGACCAAGGGGCCTGCGATCAGTGCAATCGCAGCCAGATAGAGCAGGACAAAGGGAAAGTCCAGCAGGGCCAGGGCAAGGGGTCCTTGCAAATAGACCAATAGCGCATCGAGATTGCGTTGCCGATTGCGGTAGCTGCGAGTCCCTAAGGTTTCAGTCTGGTTGGAGTCCAGTCCAATCGTCTTCTCAATCAGCTTCACGCCCAATAAGGCATCAAGGCGTGCCGCCAGCTGCGCCAACTGACTGCTTCTCCATTGACGCAAGGTCCAATCCAGACCAAACAACAACAAGACGCCAAGGAACAGCCAGGCTCCCGTGAAGAGGTTTTCACTGGGAATCACAATGTTGTAAACAGCCCGGATGTAAAAGGGCACGACCAGTGCCAATAGAGCAAGCGCAAAGCTGATTCCATAGAGCAGCGAAATGCGGTGACGGAAGCGATACAGAACCTGCTGCACCAAGGCCACGCGATCGCTGGGAGGCGCTTCGTAAAAAACAACCAGGCTGCCGCCAACCGGCACATCTGCAAGACCAACGCGACCATCAGCATTGGCAGCCAACAGGAGACCTTGCCCGTCCCGTGACAACACATAGGGGTGCTGCTCTGGTGTCAGATAAAGCGCCGGTAGGCCGTAACCCTGTAACTGATCCCAGCTCTGAAGACGCTCCTGGGTGCTGCCGTAGCCCAACCGCAACAGCAGGTTCCGGGCTTCCACCAGGTCCATCTGACGGGGATCAGGACCAAACAGCTCAAACAGCTGCTCTGACCGTCCCATCCACATCAACTGCTGCAACAACAGTCGCAGGCAAAAGGCCAACGGAGCTTCGGGACTGAGCGTCAGGTCGCGAATCAACTGAGCAGGACTGCTGGATTCAGAGCTATTGCGAGACAAAGTCATGAGCTGGCCTCCTGCAGGGCGGATTGGAGATCGAGTTGTTGATCAGCAAGCCCGGAGAGCACCAACCCCCGACCCGCAATCAACACGGTTAAGTGGCCGTGACAGCGGTGAAGGGCCCGTGTGAGTCCATCGATAAAAGCCTTCCCGTAGGAACAATCACTGAGATCAAGAAGCAGGAGGTGAGGATTACGAGTCAGAGCCGTCACCAGGTGCGCAAGGGCTTGAGCGTCACGCGAGAGGCCCGTTGGAAGCGTTCCACCCATGGCTGTTCCATAGCCGTGGGGCAAGGCACGAACCTGGTGATCCAAGCCAGTCAGGAAGGACCAGAACAAGGCTTTTCGCCTCAGGCGACTGGGCTGAAAACAGGTGATGTTCTCCAGCAACGTCCCCTGGAAAAAAGCGCGGGATGGATCGACGTAAGCAATGTCATCCCGTAGCTCAACGCGTCGATAGGACGCGATCGGCTCACCATCCAGGGACAACTCAGGGTTAGGGCTGACCTGAATTAACTCCAGAAACAACTGCCGTACATCAACGCCAAAGCGCTGATCCCGAAGCAACACAACAGAGCCTTTCTTCGCCTCGACCAATGGAGAGCCGTGCCGCGAAATGGTGAGCAGACCCCCAGATGGAAGCTGCCGGCTGCCCCCAGGACCTTCGACAGGCAAGGCCATCAGTGCGTCGTATTCATCCCTCGAAAGGCTCAAGCGGCGATAGCTGTTCCATAGCCCCATCGCTTGCTGCCAAGGGGCGAGGATCTTGCCAAGCAACAGCAGAGCAGCCGCAAGGGCACCGACGAGTAGACGATCGTTCACGACCAACAACGCACCCCAAGTGACGCCAGCGGCAAACGTGATCTGTCCCATCAAGGAACCAAAAGCCTGGTACTGCCCAGCGAAGGTGTTGTGCAGCATCCGGTCATAGGCCTGCTCTTCTTGAAAGCGCTCACTAGCCACCAAGAACTTCGAACCAAGGCCATTGGATTTGATCAAATCCATGGCATCGACCAACTTGTCTTGATAGGTGCGGGTCTCAAGCTCGGTTTGATCCCGACGTCGTGAGAGCCGCTCGTAGTCCCGAGCGAAGGCCAGAGCGCGAAAGAGGTAGACAATGATCGCGAGAACAGCGACCACTCCAACGCTGCCAGCGATCAAGAACAAGACGACCACAAACAACAGCGAGAAAAGCAAATCAATGGCAGTGGTCAGCGCCTGCAAAGCACTCTCATCGCGCAGAAGATTGATGCTGTTCAAACGCTGCAAATGCCGACCTGGGGATAGTGCCAAGAAATCCGGCAGTCCCAACTGCAAGAAATGGGACACAGCCTCGACCCGCTTCTGATGCTCGACGCGAGCTCCATCAGCACCGGTCAACACCAGACGCACACTTTTGAGCCAGCCCCCCAAGATCATCAACAGCACAACACCCACGCTCAAGACCACCAAGCTCGACATCGAGCCAGAGGGGAGGACTGAAGTGAAGACGATATTGATGTAGAGCGGGGAAGCAAGCTCGAGAATATTGATCAGCACTGAAGCCACCAAGATGGGCTTGAGCTGGTAATCCGACCACTGCACGTATCGCAAGGACTGGAAGAAGCGATGGGACATCGCTTCTTCCAAGAGGTCAAGTGCAGCATTCAGCGACTGTTTGCAGCGACGAATCGATGCCGAGAGAACATGCCGGAAGCTCTTGCGCGAAAGGACCGCCTCATCAAGGCTCGAAACCATGTGCCCCCAAAATTGCCTGCCAAAAACATATGCAGCTCCAAGCCCGCTGAAGGCGCCAGGGGAACTCTTAAGAAAGGGAATCGTTTCGCGTCGCTTTTCGAAACACAAGCATCAAGCACCCTTCATCAGCCGGCGACAGGATTCAATCTGATTAGTCTTCGGGACAACCAAGCAAAGCGGTGAGGACCGGCTCGTGTTTCGTTTTCAGCTCTCCACTGAGCGCAATCAAGTGGAATTGATCGCCAATGGACAAGGACAATCCATACCCTTTCAGGTGATCGGTCCGGCGACCGAGATAGCTTTTGTTGAGGAGTTAGTCGAACAGCACTTTGGCTCGTTGTGTGTCAAGCCAGGGGATCTACTGGACTTTCTCCAGAATGACCCCTGGATTCAAGAAACCTTTCAGAGCCCAACTGTGATCGAAGGAGAACTCGAAGCAGCCCTACTCGATGCTGAGGCCGAGAAAGACTTCTTTCAGACGAAGCCCCTTGGCCAAAAGTTGGTCAGTGCAGGAGTGATCGATCTGGACGAACTCGAGCAACTCCTTTTGGATTACCAACCATTTGCTGCCAACCAGCGTTTGGGTGAATTCCTCAGGCTGAATCTCAAAGTCTCTGGGCCGATGCTGGAATTACTGATTAATCCGTCGCTCTATGCCGATCGAGGCTTCAATGACCAGCGCCTCGGAGAGCGCCTGAAAGAGCTAGAGCTCATCAGCGAGGACAGACTCAATCAAGCCCTGGCCAGCCAGCGGATGAATGGCAAGCGACTTGGAGAGATCCTGGCCAACCAAGGGGTGATTTCAGAGCAGATGGCCAAGTTCTTTAGTGAGGCTCAACTCACACCAGCCGGCGAGATTGAATTCGCGAGTTAGGCCCAAAGCGCATCCGCCATGCGTGCCACCTGGACAATGGCCGCTCCATCGTGAACACGGACCACATCCACACCAGCCGCGACGCAACGGGCAACGACAGCTGCAGTACCCCAGAGTCGAGCCTTAGGGCGGGGCTCATCCAAAACAGCTCCGATAAAGCGCTTGCGCGAAGGCCCCACGAGAAGCGGGATGCCATCAGCCTTGAGCTGCTCAAGTCCCTTGAGCAGCTCAAGATTCTGTTCAGTGGTTTTGGCAAACCCCAAGCCTGGATCCCAAATCAAGCGCTCCATGCGAACACCCGCAGCAAGAGCGCGCTCGGTGGCATGCCGCAGCTCCCTGAGAACGCCAGCAATCACACCCTCAGGGCCGTAGTCCGTCAACGAATCCATGGAGTGGCTGTCCCCTCGGGAGTGCATCAGCACATAGGGGCAGTCCGCTGCGGCGACAACAGCCAACAAATCGGGATCCCGAACGCCGCCGCTGATGTCGTTGATCCAATCCGCTCCAGCTTCAATGGCTCGCTGGGCGACGCAGGCCCGATACGTGTCCACCGAGATCAGCGGCTGACCCAATCCGGGCGGGAAGGCTGATCGAATCGCCTGGAGACTGGGGAGGAGGCGATTGAGCTCCTCTACACCGCCGACATCCTCTGCACCAGGACGGGTGCTTTGGGCGCCAAGATCCAAAACCCCCACACCTGCTTTGACCAATGTCTTGGCCTGCCGCAAAGCCTGGTCTGGAGAGCGAAAGCGACCACCGTCACTGAAGGAATCGGGGGTGAGATTGATCACCCCCATCACCTGGGTTGGTTGGCCCAAGGGCCTTGTCATCAGACCGGCTGGTAGTTCGCAATGCGAGCGAAGCCCTCTGGATCCAAGGAAGCCCCACCCACGAGAACGCCGTCGATATCGCTCTGGGCCATCAACTGGTCAATCGTTCCTGGATTCACAGAACCGCCGTACTGCACCACCACGTCGGAATAACCAACCCAGTCTCGAATCAGACCGCAGATCCGGTTGGCTTCAGCCGCTTCACAGGTTTTGCCCGTGCCAATGGCCCAAATCGGTTCGTAGGCAATGATCAATCGGCTGTGATCCAAGCCATCCACCCCTTGCTGCACCTGGCGGCGGATCACCTTCTCTGCTTCCCCTGCCTCCCGCTGCGAATCGCTCTCGCCAACGCACAGGATCGGGGTGATGCCGTGCTTCTGGGCACTACGGGCCCGAAGATTGATTTGCTCGTCAGTCTCGCTGTAGTACTTGCGTGGCTCACTGTGGCCAACAATGGCGTGACTCACTCCATGCTCGAGGAGCATGCCGGCAGAGACCATCCCCGTAAAGGCGCCCTTCTCTTGCCAGTGGATGTTCTGAGCCGCAATCCGTATCCCACTGCCCGCCAGGGAACTGCTCAAGCTGGCGATGGCCGTAAAAGGAGGCGCCAGAACCACCTCACGATCGCTAGGAAGGCCGGCCACCAGAGGCTTGAAGCTCTCAGCAAAGGCCTGCGCTTCAGCGCAGGTCATATGCATCTTCCAATTGCCCGCGATGACAGCCTTCCGCACTGCGTTCATAGGTCGACTAGCGATCCAACCTAAGGTCTGGGGTCCTCAGCGAAGGTCGAGCTGCTGAGGTACGAGAACTGTCTGACCAGCGAACTCGACCCGGTCGCCGGCTTTCAGCTTCCGACCACGCTGGGTCTCCTGGAAGCCATTGACCCGGACCTCCCCGCCTTGAATGCGCTGCTTGGCTTCACCGCCTGTGAAGACCAAGCCTTGCCATTTCAGAAATTGATCCAGGCGAATGGGCTCGGAGGTCCCCAGGGGTGTGGTCACGCTGTCAACTCATGCCAGTTGCATTGTCCAACCCTGAGTCCCCGCCTCGTTTGGTGGAACCAGGTTGTTTCCACCATTGCCTTTAGCCGCATAGAGACCCACGTCTGCAGCAGCCAAGAGCTCATCGATGTTGCAGACCCGTGCCAAACGTGAATCCGCCATGCCGATCGACAATGTGAACTGGACAAGAGACCCGTCATTCAGCCGCCAGGAACGGGCTGCAACCTGACGGCGCAAGGACTCCAGAACAGCAGCCGCTTCTTCAGCGGACTCCAGCATCAGAACAGCAAATTCATCGCCTCCGAGGCGACCAATCAGATCGCCAGACGGAATCACGTCACGAAAGACTGTGGATAACTGACAGATCACTTCGTCCCCGGCGGGGTGACCATAGGTATCGTTAATCGATTTAAAACGATCGATATCAATCAAAGCGACAACACATAGGCAGTGATTTTGGTTGAACTGTCCAATCTGCTGGGTAGCCATCTCAAAAAAGGAACGACGATTAAAAACGCCAGACAAAGAATCGACTTGAGCCAATCCCAATAACTCAGGCAAAAGGCGGCGACGCAAAAAGAACACCAGCGCCGTTTCCGTCAGAAAGAGTGGTGCAAAGCCTGCAAGAAAAACGAGCGCAATCCAACGGGACCAGCGCTGAGTCACTGGAGACAGATCAAGCTCGAGCACCAATAGCCCACGGGTCCCCAGATCAGGCCGCCCCTCAATCGCCAAGGGAGTCGGAGCAATGTGGACCAGTCGCTCACCACCGAAGGCAGGAATGAATCCTAGAAACTGATTAACCGGTTGAACAGAATGGCAAGCGGCAGCCGCATCGGCTGGACGAAGGCACGTCAACAAATCACTCGAGTTTTCTCCAAGCCTTGTCCACCAGCTGAGGCCAAAGACTGAACTGCCCAGCATCGTGTTGTCATTCGCGGCAATGACTCTTCCACCTGGACCGAGAAGAACAGCCGAGTGCAAGCCTCTAGAAGCGGCTTTGAGCTGGAGCTCTCGCTGGACTTCCTCGACGGGTTGATAACTGGTGACGCTACGAACAAGGTCGTGCTCAATGGAGCGTGCCTGGAGTTCTGCCTCTCTCATAGCGGCATGCACAACCAGAAATCCGCTAACCCCAACCAAGAGGCAAGATCCCAAAGCGGTCACAAGCAGGGACAGGAAGATCAATTCCTGATTCACCCGTTGATGCAGAAGACCCTTGGTTGAGGGAACCAGTCGCTGGACTGATCGGAGGTGACTCATTGTGCCGCTTCTACATACGTAGAAGTCACCTTCGGTATGATCGAGCCTCGCGGAATGAGCTGCAGTTTCTCTTGCAAGTCACGCACCGCTTCAATATTGCGAGCGACCCGTCCCTCAGGCTGTAGCATTTCGACCTGATCAGACAAGCTGAAATAACGCAGACCCTGTTCCGCTGCACGAAACTCATCGACGCTCAGGCGTTCCCGTTCAGCCAGTAGTGGAAGGGCTCTCTGAGGCCGTAGCCTGGCTTCAGCATGGGCTGCAGACCAAGACCTCAACAGGGAAACAACGCTGTTTTGGTTGAGTTTGAGAAAGTTTTTTTCAACCACCAAGACAGTCAGGATCTCCCCCGGAATGACTGCACTATTGAAGAGTGGGCGTAAGGGAGCGCCTCTTAAAATGACGCGGCTAGAGGGAGAGGGCAGTACTGCCGCATCGACAGAGCCAGTGAACAAGGCTTTTGGCATCAACCCAAGTTCCATCTTGCGCATCTTGATCTCACTGAGCGATAAACCATGAAGCTGAAGTGCCCGACCGAGGACAAACGGTCCAAAGTTGGAGCGCGAAACGGCAATCGACTTCCCCTTTAGATCTCGAATTGAGAGCAGTGACGGTACAGAAATAATCTGATCAGCCTCGACTGACTCATCCAGAACCAAGATGACAACCGGGCATCGCTCAGGCACTCGAGCACAAAGCTCAACCAACTCGATAGTGGTTAATTGTGCTATCGGAAGTTCTGCCCTGAGATAAGCATGAACAATGGATTGAGGGTCCGGATACTGCCGAGGAAAGATCTCAATACCCTCGACGCGGTCAAACCCCAACTCGTGAGCCAAATAAAAGTACTCATAACCAGGCCAACTCGAGACAGGGACATCAATCGAGGGGCGACGTGAAGCGCAAGATCCGACCAACCAGACAAGACAGGAAGCCAGCAGTAGGCCAGGAAGGGATCTCCGAGACATCCAAAGGGGCAGCCTGAGACCAAGTTCAACCTAGTGGCCAAGCCTGAGAAAAAAGCCTTTCACTCGAAGCAGATCTCACTCAGATCTGTGACTAGGGTTGAGCTGAAGAGTTGGTCCGTAGTGCCTTCTGTCCAAAGCAGTCAATGATCCAGAGGCCATTCTTCAGCTGCTACTGAATGCCGAGTACCACCTCAAACTTGGCTCCTGGCTCCAGAAGCATGGTGGCGATGGGTCGATGCTCTGGTCGCCGCAGCTCTGTCAGATTCTTCGCTCGGAGGAAGGAGGTAGGCAGACCATGGACCAGTTACTCGCTGTCGTCGCCAAAGAAGATCGAGAGCGAGTCCGAACGGAACTCCAGCAATCGCAATTGAGCGGACAAGCCGGCCGAATCAGGCATCGACTTCGCTTGAAGGATGGCGATGAGTGCTTCGTCGATCATCGCTGCTTTACAAGCTATGACAACAAGGGACGCCCTCTCTACTCCATCGGGACCCTGCAGGAGTGCCCAGGAGTTCAAAGCACCAAAGGCGAAAGATTCGAGCCAATCCAAACAGACAGGCTGACCTGTCTACCCAATCGCGCAGCAACAGACATCTACATCAGTGAGCTCATCCGTGACGTCATCAGTGGAGTCAGCAAAAACACCAGGATCACAGTCACCTGCCTAGACATCGATCACTTCCAAGAGATCAATGACACGTTTGGAATCGCCAATGGAAACAGACTTTTAGTCTGGATAGCGAGACATCTTCGCGATCAGATCACCCCGGAAGACTGGCTGGCAAGGCTCGACAGCGACAGCTTTGTCATTATTCAGACAGACGGAATCCAGAGCACTCAGGACGCCATCCAGCATGGCAAGCGGTTACAGAAGAGTCTTCGATTAACTTCGAGGAGTCTAGAAAGGCTGCCATCAATACACCTCAGTGCCTGCATTGGGATCAGCACTTGGCCTGGCATCACAACAGCCGATGACGATCCGATTCAATCCGCCAGAACAGCGCTTGCCGCTGCCCAACGACGCGGGCCAGGAAAAGTTCAGGTGTATTCAGAATCCCTCAGCGCAACGATTCGAGAGGCCCTGGACCTCGAGCAAAAGCTCTCGACAGCCATAGAAAAGAATGAACTCAAACTTCACTATCAGCTGCAGTTTGATCAAAGAGGCAGCCTCATGGGAGCAGAAGCACTGCTTCGATGGGACCGTCAAGGGGAAGCCTTTATTCCATGTACACGATTTATCCCTGTCGCCGAACAGAGTGGATTAATCGAAGACATTGGTAGCTGGACTCTAAAGAATGCGGTTCAACAATTCGCCGTGTGGCAGCGCAACAACATCAACATTCCAAAGCTATCGATCAACGTCTCAGCCGAACAACTCAACCCCGACGCCGAGCCGCTCGATGAGTTAATAACCGAAATCTGTCACCTGGAAGGGCTTTCCCCCAGTCGCATCGAGCTAGAACTCACAGAAACTGCATTGATCAAAAATCCCCATGACGCAGCCATACGCCTTCAAAGGCTTCAAAAGCTAGGGGTTTGTCTTTGGGTTGATGATTTTGGCACAGGTTTTTCCAATCTGAAATCGTTGCAGAGACTGCCACTCAAGGGATTCAAGATCGACAAGAGCTTTGTGAGAGATATGGAACAAGACCCTAATGATTATTCGATTGTTCGGGCCACAACCCAACTCGCCCATGGACTCGGATTGAAATCCCTAGCCGAAGGAGTTGAGTCGATCCAACAACTCCAGCAACTCAAGCGACTGGGATGTGATGGCTTTCAGGGCTTTCTTTTGGCAAAGCCGAAGAATGCCGAAGAGATGGCCAGAGAGCTCAACGACACCCTCAGCCATGCGAAGCGACTGTTCATGGCAGTCGAGCCGGAATGAGTGGAGCCATCCAGATCAAGAACCAATCAGGCAAGGCCCTAGGCCAGCAGCTCGACGAGCTTGCGTCGATACAACGACCAGCGACCCTTTCTTCCAACGGCAGTCGTTTTAAAAAGCGCTGATAGCTTGCCCCGATGCTTGCACCCTCATCGGCCGGCTTCCGGCGCCTGCTGCCGCTGCTGAAGCCCCACCGTCCCGCGCTGATCGCGGGTGGGGCCTGCATGCTCGTCTTTGTGGTCTGCTGGCCGCTCCTGGCCTGGTTGGCCGGTCAGCTGATTCCCGCGATCGGAGCCGGTGACTTCAACCGGGTGCTGCAGGTCATCGGCCTGGCCCTGACGGTCTTCATGCTGCAGAAGATCGCACAGTTTGGTCAGGACACCCTGCTGGCGGGACCGGCTCTGCAGGTCAGCCAGGAACTGCGCCGCCGGCTGTTCGCGCGGCTCCAACGTCTGGATTTCGGAGTGCTCGAGAAGCTCTCTGCCGGCGACCTGACCTACCGCCTGACAGAAGACGCCGATCGGGTGGGCGAGGTCATCTACAAGACGATCCAGGACACCACCCCCTCGGTGCTGCAGCTGGTGGTGGTCTTCGGCTACATGGTCTGGCTGGACTGGAAGCTCTCCATCGGCACCCTGCTGCTGGCCCCCTTGGTGGCCGTGCTGGTGAGCGTCTTTGGCGCCAAGGTCATGGGCGCCGCAGAAAAGAGTCAAAAACAAGTCAGCGAATTGGCCTCCCTGCTGGGAGAAGCGATCTCCGGACTCCCCCTGGTGCGGGCCTTTGCCGCTGAGCCCTGGCTGCAGCAGCGCTTTGAAGTTGAGATCGATCTGCACCGCAAGGCCCGCTACCGCACCCAGAAGCTGCTGGCCCTGCAGTACCCCGTCGTGGGCTTCCTGGAGGCCGCGGGCATCCTGGCGGTGCTGCTCATGGGCGCCGCCCGCATCCAAAGCGGTGACCTTGATGGACAGGGCTTCAGCAGCTACGTCGCCGCCCTGCTGATGCTGATCGACCCGATCAGCCACCTGACCACCAACTTCAACGAGTTCCAACAGGGCCAGGCCTCCCTCAAGCGCCTGCGGGAGATCGAGCGGGAAGCGGTCGAGCAACCCGATCGCCCGGACGCCCAACCCCTGGGGCGCGTCGCTGGCGAGCTGCTGCTCGAGCAGGTGAGTTTTGGCTACGACCCGCAGCAGCCCGTTCTGAAGAACCTCTCGCTCCAGGTCAAACCTGGCCAGGTCGTGGCCCTGGTCGGTCCCTCGGGGGCAGGCAAGAGCACCCTCTTTTCCCTACTGCTGCGCTTCAACACCGCCCAGGGCGGTCAGGTGCTGCTGGATGGGCGCAACCTGGCGGACCTCAAGGCCGCTGAGCTGCGCACGGCCGTGGCGCTGGTGCCTCAACAGAGCGCTGTCTTCTCTGGCACGGTCGCCGAAGCGATCGCCTTTGGCCGGCCGGCCACCCGGGAGCAGATCCAAGCGGCCGCACGCCTCGCCAATGCCGACGGTTTCATCGAGGCCCTTCCCGGCGGCTACGACGCCCGCGTCGAAGAGCGGGGCAGCAACTTCTCCGGCGGCCAACTGCAACGGCTGGCCATTGCCCGGGCGGTGCTCGGCAACCCGGCGGTGCTGCTGCTGGATGAGGCCACCAGCGCCCTGGATGCCGAGGCAGAAGAAGCCGTGCAGAGGGGCCTCGATCAGGCCATGCAGGGCCGCACGGTTCTGGTGATTGCCCACCGCCTCTCCACCGTGCAGGAGGCCGATTCGATCCTGGTGCTCGAGAACGGCAAGATCGTCGATCAGGGCAACCACGACCTGCTGATCAGCCGCCCTGGTCGCTATCGCGACCTCTGCGAGCGCCAGCTGATTCGCGGTGCTTAACCTGGTCCCATGACGGACCAGGGCCCCACCGCCAAGCCACTCGGTGAGATGCCCGTCTGGGAATACCGGGTCATCCACATCAATGTGGACAACAACAATCCCCCGGCGCCCCCAGACCCAAAGGTGGCCAGTGAGCGGATGGGCGGGAAGCTCAGCCCGGAGTTCATCAGCCGGGAGTTCCCCCAGCAGTACGGACCGGAGCAGCAGGCCAAGGCCAAGGCCGCCCCGAAGCACCCCGCTGAGCAACTGCAGCACTTCCTGAACCTGCTGGGGAAGGAGGGCTGGGAGCTCACCACCACCACCCAGGTCGGGCAGCTGCTGATGTTCTTTTTCAAGCGACCGCTGCGGCCCCTGCCCAAGCAAATTGCAGCGGCAGAGAGCAAGAAAGACCCGTAAGGTGACCCGGTCTACCGCCTTGTGTCGTGACCGACTCCGCCGCCCAGATCCCCCCCGTCCTGACCTTTGAGGGGAAGCGCTACGACCTCAACACCCTGCCTGAGGAGGTCAAGGAGCTGGTGCGCGGCATGCAGGTGGCCGATGCCCAACTGCGCATGCACGAGGACACCCTCAAGGTCCTGGCCGTTGGCCGTCAGTCCATGGCCATGCAGCTCAACGACCGGCTGCAGGGCGTCACGCCGATGGCGGACTGATCAGGCGATCGGCAGACCGCGCTCGTTGAAGATCCCCTCGAACAGGACCGAGCTGAGATAGCGCTCACCGGAGTCGGGGAGGACCACAACGATCGTCTTGCCGGCATGGGCTGGATCCTTGGCCAGGCGCAGGGCTGCCACCGCGGCGGCCCCGCAGCTGATGCCGGCCAGGATCCCCTCTTCTTTGGCGAGGCGCCGGGCCATCTCGACGGCCTCCTCATCGCTGACCTGCTCGACGGCATCGACCATGGCCAGATCCAGGTTGCCGGGAACAAAACCAGCACCGATCCCCTGAATCTTGTGGGGGCCGGGTTGCAGGGCATGGCCCCCTTTGGTCTGGCTGATCACCGGGCTGTTGATCGGCTCGACCGCCACCGTGTGCAGAGGCTTGGCCAGGGTGTTTTTGATGTAGCGGCTCACCCCGGTCAGGGTGCCGCCGGTGCCAACACCGGAGACGAAGACGTCGACGTTGCCGTCGGTATCGCTCCAGATCTCAGGGCCGGTGGTGTCGTGGTGGATCTGGGGATTCGCCGGGTTCACAAACTGCTGCAGCAGCACGTAGCGATCGGGATCGCTGGCGGCGATCTCCTTGGCCCGGTTCACGGCCCCCGTCATGCCCAGCCGGCCCTCGGTGAGCTCGAGGTGGGCCCCAAAGGCCGTCAGCAGCTTGCGCCGCTCCAGGCTCATCGTTTCGGGCATGGTCAAGGTGAGCTTGATGCCCTTGCTGGCGGCCACAAACGCCAGGGCAATCCCGGTGTTGCCGCTGGTGGGCTCAATCAGCTCCTTGCCGGGGCCCAGCAGACCGTCCCGTTCGGCGGCCGCCACCATCGCCGCACCGATCCGGCACTTCACCGAATAGGCAGGATTGCGGCCCTCGATCTTGGCCAGCACGCGCGCTCCGCAGCCCTCGGTGATGCGGTTGAGCTGAACCAGTGGGGTGCGCCCGATCGTGAGGCTGTTATCGCTAAAGATCGCGGCCATGGGGCTCTGGGCTGCACACACAACAGTGGCCGCACCCTAAGAACTGGGCAGGCAAATAGGGAAAACGTTTCTAGGGTTCGGATGATTTCGTAGTCCTGCTGTGGACCCCAAAAACCAGCGCCGCATCGCCGCCGTTCTGCTGGCTCTAGCGGGTGCGACCTCGATCGCACTGCCCTTCATTTCGGCCACGGCCCTGACCTTGAGCATCGGGGTGATCGCGGCGGTGGCTGGGGTCAGCCAACTGCTGCGCATCGGCCAAGCCGAGGACACCAAGGGCAAGGTCTTTCGCGGGCTCTCGGGTCTCTTCTATGTCGTGGCGGGCATCTGGGTCGTGGCCTACCCGGTTGAGAGTGAAATCAGCCTGACCCTCTTTGCCGGACTGCTGCTGATCTTTGAGGGGGTGATGGAGCTGGCCTCGGCCGCCGCCAGCCAGGCCCAGGCCCGCGGCCTGGTGCTCGCCGATGGCCTGATCACGGCTCTGCTGGGGGGACTGCTCGTGGCGGAATGGCCCAGCGACAGCCTCTGGGCCGTGGGAACTCTCTTCGGGATCTCCCTGTTCTTCACTGGGTTCAGGCTGCTGACGGCTGAGTGACCCTCCCGCCCCGGTTCATCGTTGTTGGAGCGGGGCCCGCTGGATTGAGCCTGGCGCTCCAGCTCGCCGAAGGCGGAGCGCAGGTCGAGCTGATCGAAGCCAGTGAACGCTTTAGCCGGCAGTTCCGCGGCGATGCCCTGATGCCCAGCGGCCTGGAGGCCCTGGCCCGAATGGGACTGCTGCCGCTGCTGGAGCACCTGCCGCAGCGGCCCCTGGAGGGATGGAGCGTCTGGCTCGAGCGCCAGCGCCTCTTCCAGGTGGCAGAACCCCTGGGGTCGCTGCACCCCTGCCGGCTCGTACCTCAGCAGAGCCTGCTGGAGGCACTGCTCGAGCGCGCCCTGCGCTGCCCGACGCTGCGCTGGAGGCCAGGCCAGGCTGTCCGCCGGCTCCTCCGGTGCGATGGGCGCATCAGCGGCGTCGAGCTCAGCAACGGCGAGGCGCTGCAGGCGGATCTGGTCATCGGCTGCGATGGCCGCGGTTCACTGCTGCGTCAACAGGCCGGAATTCCACTGCGCCACTCGGGCAGTCCACTGGAGTTGCTCTGGTTTGCGCTGCCTGGACCGATCCCCAGCGATTGCGTCTGGGGTTTCCAGACCCTCGTGGCCGGCGGCCGCATCGGCAGTGCCTGCCTCAACGCCTCAGGGGATCTGCAACTGGCCTGGTTGCTCGAGCCCCAGGACAGCGCAGAGTCCCTCACCCCGCAGGAGTGGGCAGAGCGGTTGGCGGCGCTGGCACCGGAGCCCCTGGCCCATCTGCTGCAGGAGCGGGGGGAGAGGCTGAGCGCCCCCGTGCGCTTCAAGGTCCAGGTGGGCATGGCGGAGCGCTGGCAGCAACCGGGATTGCTGCTGCTTGGAGATGCCGCCCACCCGATGAGTCCGGTTCGTGCCCAAGGCATCAACCTGGCGTTGCGGGACAGCTTGGTGGCTGCTGAGTTGCTGCTGGAGCGCTCCAGTGACCTCGATGGAGCAGCACAGGCCATTGAGACACGCCGGCGGGCAGAGGTCAGCCAGATGCAGCAGCTTCAGCAGGCGGAAGCGAGGCAGGGCCATTGGCTTGGCCATCAGCGCATCCTCCGCACGGGACTGATAGGAGGACGCGCCATCACCGGGCCCTTGGCGCAACGGGTGTGGACCAACAGGCAAGGACCACTACGGGACGGTCGCTGGAACGCCTTGGCCGGGGCAAACCTTCAGCCCTAAGGATCAAGACAGGCCAGCGTCGCGCGATCTGCCTGGCCAAGCCCGGGGGTTGGAGCCAGAGTGTGATCAGCCGTCAGGACATGGACGACCTGGGATGTCCGACAACCTCCAAGACGAACGCTGGATCGAGGTCTGCCCCCATTACGGCGGGCCGAACTGCAACGAGCACTGTGCGGCCCGGCTTCGGGAGGTGTTCAAGCACTACGACGTCAATATCCCCACTGTTGATCAGTTCTGCCCCCTGAAAGGGGAGCCAACAACCTCACCGCCAGAGAAGCCGCGGGATCGCTTTGAAGTGATGCACGAGCAGCCGAGCGATTGATCAACCCAAGGTGGCGGGGGACCGTCGCTCCATGGGATCCAACCACTCGGCACAACGCGTCACCGGAATCATCAACAGCATCGGCAAGGCGCAAACCGCCAACTGCGAGCCATTCAGCGGGCTTGTACCGAAGAAGGCATTCATCCAACCGGCCTGACTGAAGAGCCCTTGCAGGGCGAACGTGGCCATCACTCCCAGGGGGACGGCAGGTGCCTGGCGCAGATCCCGCAAGCGGAACGGCCAGACCTGGCGCCAATGGCTAATGGCCACGAGATAAACCAAGTGCGACAGCACCAAACCCTGCACCGCCATCGTCCGGGCCAACGGAAGATCACCGAACTGATGCTGAGCCCAGAAGAACAGCCCGAAGATCACACACCAATTGAAGAGAGAGATCAGGATCACGCGCCGTATTAATGCCGGGTTCAAGAGGGGCTCTTCCGGCTGTCGCGGCGCCTGGCTCATCAACGCCGGGCTCAGCGGTTCAAAGGCCAGGGCGATGGACATGGTCAATGAACAAACCATGTTCAGCCAAAGCACCTGCAATGCACTGACGGGCAAGGGGGTCCCCAGCAGACCCGCCATCAGGATCGTCATGGAGGCGCCGCCATTCACCGGGAGGACAAAGGCCAGGGTCTTCCTCAAGTTGAGGTAGACCCCGCGACCTTCTTCCACGGCCGCCTCGATCGTGGCGAAGTTGTCATCGGTCAGCAGCATGTCGGCGGCCTGTCGGGCCACCTCCGTCCCACTGCGTCCCATGGCGATGCCGATGTCCGCTTGCTTCAGAGCGGGCGCATCGTTGACGCCATCGCCGGTCATGGCCACCACTTCGCCGTTGGCCTGCAGTGCCTCAACCAGCTGAAGTTTCTGGGCTGGGGCAACACGGGCAAAGACATCGACCGAATCCACCACCTCCGCCAGGGCGTCGGAGCTCAGGGCTGCCAAGGCCGATCCATCCATGGCCTGAACCTCTCCAGGGGAGCCAATTCCCATCAACCGAGCAATGGCGATGGCCGTTTGAATGTGATCGCCGGTGATCAATTTCACCTTGACCCCAGCGGCCCTGCAGGCGGCAACCGCTTGGATCGCCTCCGGTCGCGGCGGGTCCTGCATTCCTTGGAGCCCAAGAAAGGTGAAATCGCCGTTGAGGTGGTGATGCTCAAGCCGCTGCTGCTGCGCACCACGACCAATGGCAAACGCCAAGACCCGCTCGCCTTGGCCCGCCATGGCGGAGACCGCCGCCTGTATCGCCTCGGCATTGAGCACGCAACGCTGCCCCTGCGCGTCCAACGCATGACTGCAGCGCTGCAGAACAGCCTCCACGGATCCCTTCAGCAAGATGCGCTCACTGCCGTGCAGGGTCGCCATGTATTGCCGTTCGGACTCGAACGGAATCACATCGCGCCGCGGGTGCTGGTCATGGGCTGAGCGATGGTTCATCCCAACGGAATGTGCGGCCGCCAGCAGAGCCGTTTCGGTGGGATCGCCTACCCATTGGTCATCGCTACCGGCCTGTGCGTCGTTGCACAACAAGCCGGCCAGCAGGGTCTCCTGAAGAGCGAGATTGACTCCCTTGCCCGCATCGTCCATGGGCCAGAGGTCACGCAGTGGCTGGAGAATGCCGGCGGCATAGACATGCTCGACCGTCATCCGGTTCTGGGTGAGCGTCCCTGTCTTGTCTGAGCAGATCACGGTTGTACTGCCGAGCGTCTCCACGGCAGGCAACTTGCGGATGATCGCGCGGCGTCTTGCCATCCGATGGACGCCAATGGCCAGGATGATCGTGACAATCGCCGGGAGTTCCTCTGGGATGGCACCCACGGCGAGGGCCACGGCGCCATCGAACATCTCAGCCCAATCTCGTCCCTTCGCCAGACCCACGACAAAGGTGAAGATCGCGAGCAGAACGATCAGTCGCAGCAGCGTGCGACTGAAGCCCACCAACTTGCGAGTTAAGGGAGTGGAGAGGCTGACCGCCTGATTCAGGGCCACCGAGATCTGCCCCACCTCCGTGGCATCGCCAGTGGTCACCACAACGCCTGTGCCCTGCCCTGCGGTGACAAAACTCCCGGCGTAGGCCATGCAACTGCGCTCAGCGAGGGGAGCCTCTAGCTGCAACGCTCCGGTGGATTTCTCGACGGGCACTGACTCCCCGGTCAGGGCAGATTCATCGGTGCGCAAGGAGCGGACCTGCAGCAGCCGCAGATCCGCTGGAACCTTGCAGCCAGCCTCGAGCTGCACGACATCACCAGGCACCAACGCCTCGGAATCCAGCTGCAGGGCAGCGCCATCTCGGAGCACCAAGACATCGGTGCGGACGCTGTCGGCTAAAGCCGCGATCGCGCTCTCGGCTTTGCCTTCCTGAACGGTGCCGATCACCGCATTGATCACGGTGACGCTGATGATCACCAAGGCATCCTGCGGATCACCCATCGCGAGCTTGACGGCCCCGACGAGCAGGAGGGTGATCAGTAGGGGATTGTCGAACTGCTGAAGGAACCGAAGCCACAACGGCTTCAGCGGTTCAGGGCTCAGGCGATTCGTACCGACTTGATGGACGCGCCGTTGGACTTCCGCAGGGGAGAGCCCCCGCTTCGCGTCGGTCTCGAGTGCAGCAACGACCTCACCCCCGCTTGAGACGTAAGCAGGGGTGAGGAGCGGCTGCATCGCGGGGGCATCGAGCTAGCCCTAGCGATAGCTCAAATCAGCGGACGAAGAGCATCTCCTGGTAGGTGGGCAGCGGCCAGGCGGTGTCATCCACCAGACCCTCCAGGGCATCGGCGGCCTCCCGCAGTTCACCCATGCGGACCATCAGCTGGTCGGCGCAGTGACGCATGTGGGCCTCGGCGCCGTGGGGCGCATTGCCCAGGGCGGTCTCCAGGGCGGCGGCACGGTCCAGCAGCTGCTGATTCAGGCCAGCGATTTGCTGAGCGAGCGCCTTGGAGGGATTCAGGCCGATGGCCTCCTGCTCCTGCAGCGATCCAGCCAGCTCGCCGAGGTAGGCGCTGACGGCGGGATAGAGCTGGGTGCGGGCGATCCGCACGGCCAGGCGGGCCTCCACCTCAATCGCCAGGCAGTACTGCTCGGCGTAGACCTCGTAGCGGCTCTCCAGCTCAACGGGGCTGAGCACGTTGTGGCGGGAGAAGAGGTCGCGAATGGCCGGGCGCTGCAGCACCGGCAGGGCATCGGCGGTGGTGCGCAGGTTCTCCAGACCACGCTCCTTGACGGCCAGCTCATGCCACTCGCTGGAGTAGCCGTCGCCGCCAAAGATCACGTTGCCGTTCTCCTGGGTGATCTGCTGCAGCACAGCCATGCTGGCCTTCTCAACGCTCTCGCCCTTGGCCGTGCGGGCCTCCAGCTGATCGGCGATCCAGGCCAGGGAATCGGCCAGAACCGTGTTGAGGACCACCAAGGGACCAGCCACGGACTGGCCGGAGCCCACGGCGCGGAACTCGAAGCGGTTGCCGGTGAAGGCGAAGGGTGAGGTGCGGTTACGGTCGCCGGCGTCCTTGGGGAACTCCGGCAGGCTGTCGATGCCCAGACGCATCATTCCGCCGGTGGCCGAGCTCTTGAGCTGGCCGCCCTTGATCTGGTTGAAGACGTCCTCGAGCTGGCTGCCGAGGTAGACGGAGATGATCGCCGGAGGTGCTTCGTTGGCGCCCAGGCGGTGGTCATTGCTGGCGGTTGCAATCGCCGCACGCATCAGCGGGCCGTACTGGTGCACGCCGCGGATCACAGCCCCGCAGAACAGCAGGAACTGCATGTTCTCGTGGGGGGTGTGACCGGGATCCAGCAGGTTGCCCTGGGTGCTGTTGCCGATCGACCAGTTGACGTGCTTGCCGCTGCCGTTGACGCCGGCGAAGGGCTTCTCGTGCAGCAGGCAAGTGAAGCCGTGCTTCTTCGCCGTGCTCTTGAGCACGGTCATGATCAGCTGCTGGTGATCGGTGGCCACGTTGGCCGCCTCGTGCACCGGAGCGATCTCGAACTGGCCGGGAGCCACCTCGTTGTGACGGGTCTTGGCGGGAACACCCAGGCGGTAGAGCTGGTCCTCCACGTCCTGCATGAACACCTGAACCCGCTCGGGGATGGCGCCGAAGTAGTGGTCATCGAACTGCTGACCCTTGGCCGGGGGAGCACCAAAGAGGCTGCGGCCCGAGAGCTGCAGGTCGGGGCGCAGCGCCATCAGGGCGTTGTCCACCAGGAAGTACTCCTGCTCGGCGCCGCAGCTGGAGTTGATCGGGGCGATCTCGGTCTCACCCAGCAGTTGCAGCACCCGCTTGGCCTGGCGGTTGACCGCGGCATTGGAGCGCAGCAGCGGAGTCTTCTTGTCCAGGGCCTCACCGGTCCAGGAGACGAAGACCGTGGGGATGCAGAGGGTGACGCCGTTGGGCGTGCGCATCAGCCAGGCGGGGCTGGTGGCATCCCAGGCGGTGTAACCGCGGGCCTCGAAGGTGGAGCGCAGGCCACCGTTGGGGAAGGAGGAACCGTCGGGCTCACCCTGCACCAGCAACTTGCCGGTGAAGGCGGTGATGGCACGGCCATCACTCTTGGGGGTGATGAAGCCGTCGTGCTTCTCCGCGGTCAGGTTGGTGAGCGGATAGAAGACGTGGGAGTAGTAGAGGGCGCCGCGGCTGGTCGCCCAGTCCTTCATGGCATTCGCCACGGAGTCGGCGATGGACGGGTCGATCGCACCACCTTCACGGATGGTTTTCTGAAGCGACTTGAACACCTGGCGAGGCAGGGCCTCCTTCATCCGAGCCAGGGTGAAGACGTCATCGGCCCAGATCTCATGCAGGGCCGAAGGCTTGGTCACCGCAGCGGGCTTGCGCCGCTGAATGGTCTGCAGGGCAGCAAAACGCTCAGCGCTTGGCATGGCCACTTCGGTATCAGAATGACACCATCATCGGGGACAGCAGGTCCGCTAGCGCAGGGTGCGCCAGTCGCCACTGGGGGTCCGGCGCTCCAGGCCAATGAACTGAGTGATCAGTTGATCCTGCAGTTCAACGGGGATCGCAGGATCGATCAGCCCTTGATGGACCAGCCAGGTCAGCGCCGCGCTTTGGGCGAGCTCAAGGCTCTCGAAGCAGTCATCGAGCACTGGATGGGGTTCGCCGCCACGGTCCGTCAAGCGGAATTCCACGGGGAAGGAATGGAGGAGTGTCATCAGCCCAAGCCTGGCGGCAACGGCGCAGCCGTGCGGCAGCGCAGGACACAGCTTCTGGTAGTCCGCTAGCTCAGCTCAAACAGCAGCAGATCCACCCCATCGGCTCCAACCTGCAGAGATGCCGGAGCCTCGCCGGCAGCCAGTCCCAGGCCATCACCCCGGACCAAGGGCTGAGGCAGGGCCAATCCACCCGTGATGATTTGCAGCCAACTGGCGCAGCGCTCGGAGGCCGGCCAGGCCAGCTCGGTCCCCGCTGGGACCTGGGCGCGCCAGAGCCGCACGGACCGATGAATCGCCATAGCCCCGTCTGCGGCCTGGGGGTCGATCAGGGGCGTCCAGCCCTCGGCCAAGGCGAAGGGCTTCTGTTCGTAGTCAGGCGGGATCCCCGCTGAGGCGGGTTCAATCCAGATCTGCAGCAGGCGGCAGGGGGCCTGGCCGCCATTGACCTCGCTGTGGACCACACCGGTGCCAGCGCTCATCCGCTGCACCTCCCCAGCCCGCAGCACCTCGGCATGGCCCATGGAGTCGCGGTGGTGCAGCTCCCCCTCGACCATCACCGTGATGATCTCCATGTCCCGGTGCGGGTGCATGCCAAAGCCCTTGCCGGCGGCAATGACGTCGTCATTGATCACCCGCAGCGGACCGAAGCCCATCCAGGCCGGGTCGTAGTGACTGGAGAAGGAGAAGCTGTGCCAGCTGTCGAGCCAGTCGAGCTGGCTATGGAAACGCTCAGCTGCAGGACGCAACAGCGGGGGCATTACTCGGGGGCTTGAAGCCGCTGCAGTCTGGCGAGCAGGTCCGCGATGCTGTCGTCCTTGGCCGGGTGGCTGCCGTTGCTCACCAACTGACGACCCACGACGTGGGCGCCCAAGTGCGCCAATTGCAGCCGCAGGGCGGTCATCACCGTGTAGCCACCGCCGCCCGAGTGGGTCGCGATCACAACGGGCCGGCCATTGAAGAGGGCCCGGAAGTCGCTGCCCTGCACCGAAAGCCAGGCGATCGCGCTGGTCAGCACCGGCGGGATCGAGCCGTTGTATTCCGGAGCGCAGATCACCCAGCGGGGGGTGTCCATCAGCTTCTGCTGCAACCCGGCGAGAGCCGCTGGGGGTCCCTGCTCCTGGGCGCGGGGCGTGAAGAGCGGCAGGTCAACGGCGGTGAGATCCAGCACCTCAGCACTGCTGCCTTGGCTCTGGGCGGCCGCCGCAAAGCGCTCGGCCAGCTTGAGGTTTTCGCCATTGCTGGCGCTCAGGACGAGAACGTCAGCCATTACTTCACGCCAGGGATGAAGCGGCGCTCGTGGTCACCGCCTTTGAGCATCCGGTTCCAATAGACCCAGGGCAGCACCACGCTCTTCATGATCCACATGCTCCAGCGCTCCTTGGTGGGATCCAGGGGGAAGGAGGGGGTGGGCTGCTGCTCGTAGTTGAACTCGGCCATGATCGTCTTGCCGTAGCCGGTGATCAGCGGGCAGCAGCTGTAGCCGTCGTAGGACCCCTGACCCTGGCCGCCCTCAAGCTGAGCCAGCAGGTTGGTCACCAGGACCGGGGCCTGACCGCGCACCGCGGCGGCGGTCTTGGAGTTGGGCATGCCGCCCACATCACCGATGGCAAAGACGTTGGGGAAGCGCACGTGCTGGAGGTTGTGCTTGCCCACCTCGACAAAGCCACTAGCGGCAGCCAGGGGGCTCTGGGCCACGACGTCCGGGGCCGCCATCGGCGGGGTGACGTGCAGAAGCTCGTAGTTGATGACCTCCTCGCGGGGCTCCTCGCCCTCTTTGCTGACCTTGAAGACCGCCTCTTTGCTCGCCGGCCTGACCTCGATCAGGGTGTGGGAGTAGCGGGCATCGATGCCCTTGCGGGCCACCACCTCCCGCAGGGGCGCGGCATAGGTGGGGACGCCAAAGATTCCAGGGGTGGCCGTGGCGTAGATGACCTTGCTCTTGGCCGCTATCGCGGGATCGCGCTTGATCGCGTCATCGGCCAGGTAGGCGATCTTTTGCGGCGCACCGGGGCACTTGATCGGCATGGGCGCGCAGGTGAAGACCGCGTTGCCGCCCTTGAAGTTCTGGATGCACTCCCAGGTGTAAGCAGCGAAATCCTTGGAGTAGTTGCTGCAGACCCCGCCTTTGCCCAGGGCCTCAGGCAAGCCCTTGATGGCCTCCCAGTTGAGCTTCATCCCGGTGGCCACCACCAGGGCGTCGTAGGTCAGGGTTTGACCAGCGCTGGTGCTGACGCTGTTGCTCTCGGGGGTGAAGCCCGCAGCGGACTCACGGATCCAGGTGACACCCGCGGGAATCAGGCTGGCCTCGTTGCGGCGGGTCTGCTCCAGGCTGAAGACCCCGCCACCGACCAGCGTCCAACCCGGTTGGTAGTAGTGGTCGCTCGAGGGCTCAAGGATCGCGATGTCCAAGGCCGGACGGGCCTTCTTCAGGCGAGCCGCCACCGTGATTCCAGCGGCGCCGCCGCCCACGATCAATACCTGGTGATGGCCCATGGCCGCTGAATCAAGACGCGCTTACCCCAGATCTAACCAGAAGGGGGCCAACCCGGCAGCCCCGCCGCAGGATTCCAGACGGCAATGGACAAATAAAGAAGGACTCGGCCGCAATGAGACCTAAGCAGAAATACTCAAAAACCTATCCCGTACTCATAACGACTACGACTTAGCACTTATGCTGGCCGCAGTTGATGCGAGTCGATGAACACCAGCAATCCCGGCACCCTGCAGAACCTCGAGGCGGCTTTTGGCGGCGAGAGCATGGCCAACCGCAAGTACTTGTTTTTCGCCGATCTGGCCAAGCAACTCGGCCATGGCGAACTGGCGCGGCTGTTCCGGGAGACCGCCCAGCAGGAAACCGAGCACGCCTTTGCCCACTTCCGCCTGCTGCACCCCGAATTAGCAGTGGAGAACCCTGAGGCCTTGAGCCAGGACGCCAAGGACGCACTGCTGGCGCGCTGCCTCGAGCTGGCCATTGAAGGGGAGACCTACGAGTTCGAGGTGATGTACCCCGAGTTCGCCGCCCAGGCGCAGCGGGACCGCGACCAGGGAGCCGTGGCGGAATTCAACGAGCAGATCGATGAATCCAAGGAGCACGCCGGCGTGTTCCGAACCGCCGCCCGCAACTTCGGACTGCTGGCGCCCGTTGAGCAGCACCACGCCGGCCGCTACAGCCAGGCTCTGCAGTCCCTCACCGGCGCCGGCAGTGGAGACAACAGGGCAACGCCCACCGCAGGGCGCTGGATCTGCAAGGTCTGCGGTGTGATCTACGACCCCGCCCAAGGGGACCCCGATTCAGGCATCGCCGCCGGCACGCCCTTTGAGTCGATTCCCGAGGACTGGAGCTGCCCCATCTGCGGGACCCGCAAGGGGAACTTTGTGCCTTACCAGGGCTAGGGCTAGTCGTTCGGGGAAATCTCGATCACCCAGCTTCCGAGATAACCGGACACAGGACTATCTCCAGGGGCCTGACCGAGGGCATTGAACTGGTACATCCCCGCATCGGGGTTGAAGATCTGCAGGTGCAGACCAATGGTGCTGCCCACCGGAACGGGCCTTTGGGGGAACACCTCAATCGCTGAGCCATTGCCGGTCACCTCCACCGCAGCAGGAATCACCTCAAGGCAACGGGTCTTTCTGAGGGAGCCACCACGCTCCATCACGCAGAGCTCCACGTTTTCTGGCTTGATTTCAGCGTTGAAATAGTCAGGCACGGAGACCGCCAACTTGATCAAAGCGGTCTTGCGGTCCTTGGGACCAAGAACCAGGTAGTAATCGGCACGGCCCGAAGCGCGGCCTGAAGAGGTGTAGTAGTAAAGCTTGCGGAAATCGCTGTTGTTATCCCAGCGAAACTCAAAACCGGAACTACTCGAACCCTGAGCCAGCACCGGACGCAGACCCATCGGAGAACTGAAGACGCCCAGAGCCGAGGCCAGCCCGACGGCACTCCACTTCAGTGCAGACTTCATCCAAGCAATTTTTTTCATTGCAAGATTTTAGTAGGCAAGATCATCAACGCCTGCCAGCACTGCTTTTCAGGAGCCTG
>VMBT01000395.1_pt1 | contig 28544 bp, 26 predicted proteins | sample 4404301 | NCBI WGS metagenome assembly VMBT01 (sample SAMN12238535, study PRJNA552566) | marine metagenome | isolation source: Coastal seawater | place: USA: coastal Georgia, Sapelo Island | collected 2008-08/2009-08
AGTCATTGAAAAATATGGCGCGCCCGGGAAGATTCGAACTCCCAACCTCCTGATCCGTAGTCAGACGCTCTATCCAGTTGAGCTACGGGCGCTAATCGGTACCGTTATCTCCAACGGCAAGAGCGGCGGAAATTACTCGATAGCAATTGAAGTGGCAACCTCTAAACGCACGACATGTTTATACTAATTTGATTTTTTTTCTTATTCATTGGGGAAGTAAGTAGAAGGGTGCATTCTTATCGGGTTAGTATTCGAAAACGGATAGACCCGAAGCCATACTCTTTTGAAAGGGACTGAGGCCTAAATGGCAGGCATATTTGACGCCTTCAAAATTGACATTTTCAATGACGCTCCCGGAATGCGTCCTAGGCACATTCGTGCAGCAACCCTCATCGCCATCAGGTGGGTAGCCATAACTGGACAGTTAGTTACGGTCTTAACAGTTCGCTTCTGGCTTGACTTTGATCTACCGCTGACGTTCTGCCTAATTTCTATTTTAGCATCCTGCATGCTAAATCTTCACCTTACACGGAAATATCGTAACGCCCGCCAAATGAAACGGCGGGACGCTAATTTTTCTCTCCGGTTTGATGCTGTTCAATTGGCATTTTTGCTCGGTTTAACTGGAGGGCTCTACAACCCCTTCTCAATGTTAATTCTAGCCCCAGTTACAGTATCAGCTGCTATTCTGCCGGTAAAACATACAATTCGCACCGGAATTTTGGTTGCAATATTGGTCTCGCTGCTAACGGTGGTGCATGTTGAACTACCAGGACCCGCACCTGAACTAGCTACAATTTATGGAATAGCCGCTTGGGTTGCGACTTTAGTAGGCCTGATTTTTATCGCTGGCTATGTAGCCCGTGTTGCTGCGGAACAGCGTCGAATGATGCAAGCATTGCATGCTGTCGAAGCTACTCTGAGAAGAGAGCAACAAGTTTCGGCCGTCGGAGCACTTGCGGCGGCGGCCGCGCATGAACTCGGCACACCTCTAGCAACCATAACACTTGTTGCAAAAGAACTTTCAAGAGAAATTCCAGAAGATACCGAAACAGGCAAAGATATCGCTTTGCTAGTATCGCAGTCGGAAAGATGTCGTTCCATTCTAGCTGATCTAACAGCTCGGCCCAGCGAAGATGAAAATGACACAGGAGCACGCTTTTACCCTATCAATCTCTCCGCTTTGCTTGAGGAAATAGCAGAAGAGCGCAAACCGGCTGAGATTACTTTCTCAATACTGAAACGGCCAATAGCTGGAGATGCTGGAGTAGAACCTCGAGTTTTAAGATCTCCTGAATTAGTCAATGGAATCACGAATATACTTGCCAACGCATTACAATTCGCGCGCAAAGAGGTATCTATTATTATTGCTTGGAGCGCTAAAAACGTTAGCATCACTGTAGTAGATGATGGTCCTGGTTTTGCATCGGATCTATTGGAACGAATAGGGGATCCGTATATCTCAACTCGGAAAAACAAAGATGGCCATATGGGACTTGGATTATTTATCGCTCGAACATTGTTGGAGAATTCAGGCGCTCGGCTTACATTTGGTAATAGATCAGGAGCTGGGGCAGAAATTACAGCCTCCTGGTCCCGCAGTGATCTTGAGGCGGAGTTAAAGGATTAGCCATATGACTACAGAAGATGTTGGCGAAAACGCCCTCGAGGAAAAGAGCCTACTGATCGTTGAAGACGATTTGCCTTTTCTAAGAAGACTCGCAAGAGCAATGGAGCGGCGCGGTTACGATGTGCATACAGCAGAAAGTGCTGCGCAAGGATTACAGTCTGCGCATCTCAAGCCAGCGTATGCTGTAGTAGACCTTAGACTTGGGGATGGTAGCGGGCTCGATGTGGTTGCTGCACTTCAAGCAGAGCGGCCAGACGTGCGCGCAATAATACTGACGGGCTATGGAAACATTGCAACTGCGGTAGCTGCTGTGAAGGCCGGTGCAATAGACTATCTCCCAAAGCCTGCTGATGCTGACCAAATTGAAGCGGCTTTACTAGCCACGCCAGAATCTCCTCCTCCACCGCCAGAAATGCCAATGTCTGCTGACCGAGTACGGTGGGAGCACATTCAACGGGTTTATGAACAGTGCGACCGCAATGTATCGGAAACTGCAAGGCGCTTGAGGATGCACAGACGAACCCTGCAAAGAATTTTAGCCAAACATGCTCCCCGAGAGTAGAAATTATACCAGAAAGTAACGCCCTCCAGCTCCAATAATTACATTAGCAATACCCAATGAAAGATTGATCGCCACTATTCGGCGAATTTGGGGTATTTGCTTGGCTGCTTCTGGATAATCTGAGTTTTTCAACGCGAACTTCATCCGGCGCCATGGTGCAAAATAAAGATGCATGAATAATGCAATCATAACTAAGCCTAAAAATTGCATCGCGTGCAGATATACAGGGGCAGCTCCGATGCCTCCATATTCAACGACCAACATTTGGTATCCAGTTGTTAGAAGAACAAATATTGCTATCCAGACCCATGTGAAAAATTTCGTAAAAATCCGTCCCCAAAAGCGCGCTGGCTCTGGAGGCTCAAGCGCAGCTACTGCGGGACGAACTATCATGTAGGCAAAAAACATACCGCCAACCCAAATTACAGCGGCAACAAGGTGCAGTGTAACCATCAATGAATGTAACATTGGTGCAAAGCTCCTAACTGACACATACTTTAGTTTGTTAGACACAACTCCCAGCGGTCTGGTCAAGGAAAACAAATCATGACTTTTCAAGGAGAAGGACAACTCGGGTGGTTTTTCTGGCGAGCTGCAGCCGAGTATTCCAATAAAACTGCTCTCATTGACATAAGCCAAGACGCACCAAGGGAATACTCGTTTCGAGATCTAGACGATGCAATGAACCGCGTTGCTTCAATGCTCCGAAACACAGGCCTCAAGACAGGTGATAGAGTCGGTCTTGCTATATCCAACAGGGCGGAATTTTTAATGACCATGTTTGGTGCGATGCGCGCCGGCTTGGTTCCCGTCCCTATAAATCTAAAACAAAGTAAAGATGTTCTAGCTTATATTCTCGCAGACTCCGGAGCTAAAGCGGCAATTATTGAACCAGCTGCTGGCGCGCACATCACTGATGCAGCTGCAGATATTCCCTTAAAATTTGCTTTTGGAGAAGAACCAGAAGGTTGGTTGCCTTTTTGGAAATCTGTCGAGAGCTCAAGTGCCAGTTTTGAGCCTTTAGAAATTTCGCCTGACGCTCCAGCCTTCCACCCATACACTTCTGGTTCAACAGGTCGACCTAAAGGCGTCATACTCACGCACCTAAATACAACTTGGCTGATTGAAACTCGGCAAAAATACTGGCCAGCAAAACCTGATCAACGCGGCCTGATAGCAGCTCCTCTCTATCACAAAAATGCCATGACTGTTGCTTTCAAGCCAAAGATAAGGGCGGGCGGTTCAGTAGTTTTAATGGGAAATTTTGATGCCCGTAATTATCTCCAAGCAATCCATGACTGGAAGGTAACGGAAGCTGGGGGTGTGCCCACTATGTTCTCCATGCTTCTAAAGCAGCAGGATTTAACCGAAAAACTTGACTTCTCTTCCCTTCAAATGCTCCGCCTTGGTTCTGCTCCAGCACATGCAGAACTGATGAACGAAATATCGCGTGTTTTTAACTGTCCTAGTGCCCAAGGGTACGGCCTGACAGAAACAGCCGGCGGCTGTATGGCACCGCCACTAGACGGGCGACCAACACCACCTTCATCTGTTGGAACCGTTATGCCAGGAACGGAAGTAAAACTTGTTGGGACAGATGGTAAAGAGAGCGATCGAATTGGAGAGTTTTGGATCAAAAGTCCCGCCAATACGCCCGGTTATCATAATCTACCCAAGGTAAATGCTGAGAGGTTTGTCGAGGGTTGGCTTCGCACAGGCGATATACTTTCAAAAGACAAAAATGGCTTTTTCTATTTTGAAGGACGGGTTGACGATATGTTCGTCTGCGGGGGTGAAAATATTTACCCCAAAGAAGTGGAAAATATTCTGCTTAAGCATCCCTTAGTGATCCAAGCAGTAGTAATGCCTCACAGCCATCCAACAAAAGGCACTTGCCCAGTTGCAGCTGTAGTAACCAACAAACCGGAAGTGACAGAGAAGGACTTGAAGGATTTTACGCTTCAAAACGGGCCCGCTTATGCCCATCCCCGACGCATTCTTGTCAAGGATAACCTTCCCATGACCGGGGTAAATAAAGTCGATTTACAGCAAATCAAAACTGAACTGGACCAATTAGAATTAGAAAACAGTACCTAAGGTTGAAAATTGAGAGAGCCCGCATCAGAGATTATCTTCTGACTAATATTACCAAACAAACCTTTGGCGGGCAGTGATTATCTTTTAAACCGAGACTGCAAAAAGATCTGCTGCTACGGGTGCCAGTAAGCGGTTACTGTGGCCGATGTCATGGGCTTCGACCAAATTCCAACAAAATGGCACGTCAAGTTTTGCAGCCATTTCCTTCCCACTTTGGAAGAAAAAACGCCCGCGTGCTAGGCGATGAGGGCCTTGGACGAGTGCCTCAGGCGACCTTAACAAGACCCCGCCTTTAGTTTTCCTATCTTTATGCCCCAAAAGCACAGTAATACGCCGGCTTAGAAAAGCTGAAAGATCTGTAGCTGGCCCATTTTGCCCTATTCCGTAAGGGAAACGTTGGTCATCTAGAGCTGAATAAGCGCCAGCATTAGCAGCGATGATGTGCGATGCACGGGATTCTGGACAGTAAAGTGCAAAGCGATGCACAAATTGCCCTCCTGCTGAATGCCCGTAAAGCCAATAACTATCTTGGCTTGCACCAAACCTCTCACACGCTGCATCAAAGGCACGCTCTATTGCACCCCAGTTCCATTCCTCACGAGGGAGGAATGCGCGACGATCCGGCGTACGCATCCGGCCGACTTCATATTCGCGTGGAGTGGGGAAACCGCCTTTGTCAAACTCTGGACATAAAAGGAGTGCATTCAGGCGCTCAGCCTCTAATTTCCAGTCGCAGAGATAAGTATCCGCGTTACGCTTATACCCATGAAGAACAATCAGCACTGGATCATCGCTAGACCAAGAGGATGCGCAGTGAAAATGAACTCTCATGACACCAGTCGCGGAAACTGGCTCGTTAAATAGGAAAATACCCGTTTCCGATGTCAAGCCGCTACACCTTGAGCCTCTGAAACTCCTAGATGATGTGCCAAAAGCTCATAACTTCTCTGACGAATAGATTCTTCATGAGCCCAAGTAACAATAGCAATCTCTTGTACACCGAGTTCAGCACCAAGAGCTTTTATCCTTTGAGCAACTTCGGCACCCTCTCCTACAAAACCGTCTCGGAGCATTGCCTGGATGCGCATTTCATCACTCTCACTGAAACCCTCAGCTAAGACTTCCTCAGGCGTCTGCATAGAAATAAATTGGCCGCGGTCTCTGGCTAGGCGCCATTTCGCTCTTGGCATAAAGTTTCGTTCTGCTTCTGCCTTGCTATCCCCAGCTAGCGCCCAGACACAAATTGTAGCATTTGGTTCTGGCCACAACTCTGAAGGCCGATAGAACTGCTTGTATAACTTCAGAGCCTGATCCGCTCCTCTTCCATCAGTGAAAAACCAAGCAAACGCGTATGGCAAACCAAAATGCGCAGCAACTTGGGCCCCATAGTCAGATGAGCCCAGCATCCAAATCTGCGGTGATGTATCTCCAGCAGGATAGGCTTTTACAGCTCCGAAAGGATGTCCATCAACGAGGGGGGTACCATTTACCCAAGCCATCAGGTCTCGAACATCAGCAGGAAACTGGTTAGGGCGTTCATTAGCATTGGGGTTGAGAGCAAAGGCCGTACGGCCGTCAGAGCCAGGAGCCCTGCCAAGACCAAGATCAATACGCCCAGGCGCAAGTGCGTCGAGGACACGAAATTGCTCTGCCACCTTATATGGAGAATAGTGCGGCAACATCACTCCGGCAGAGCCAATTCGTATTCTTGAAGTCTTCATAGCAATTGCAGCCAGCAACACTTCTGGAGCAGAGCCTAGAATGCTTGGATGGTTATGGTGCTCAGAAACCCAAAAACGCTCATAGCCAAGGCCTTCGCAGAAGCCAGCCAACTCAACAGTGTTTCTAATAGCTTGCCCCTGTGGCTCACCAGCGACTGCTATAGATTGGTCCAGGACAGAATATTTAATAGTCACAGGCCACCTCAACCTTCACGATAACGATAACCAAAAGCATCACCATTCCGAATGAATTGCCCCAAAGAAGGCGATGGAAAGTGTGTTGCTGCTATTAGTGTATCTGTATCCGCATATTTCTCCATGATTGCATTTCGGGTCGCGAGACCTTGGACAGGGTCGACGTCTGGACGTGCATGCAGATGAGTACAAGCACACTGCAGTGGCGAGTGGATCAAATCACCAGTAACTATGGCCTCAGAACCACCCGATGATAGACGCACAGAATAGTGGTCCGGCGTATGTCCCGGTGTTGGGAGCAACTGAACTCCATGGGTTAACTCGTGATCACTGGTTACAAGCTCAGTCTTTCCTGCTTCTACAATTGGCAATACCGAGTCCACAAAATGACCAATTGGTTTTTTGGCATTTTGTTCCGTCCAATAATCTAACTCCATTTTAGAAAATACATATTTTGCATTCGGAAACGTCGGCACCCAACGGCCATTTTCAAGCTTAGTGTTCCATCCAACATGGTCTGGGTGCAAGTGCGTGCACATGACCATATCAATGTCGTTTACAGTTAGACCTGCTTGCTTCAGCGCATCCATATACGTTGTGTCCGTTTTCATATGCCAAAGCGGACGTGTTGGTCGGTCCTTATCATTTCCAATACAGCTATCAATAAGAATTGTGAGGCCACCAACTCGCACCACATAAGACTGCATAGTAAACACCAACAATCCGCTTGCAGGATCCAGCGCATTTGGCTCTAGCATTGAGCGATGCTCTTCCAATTCCTCCTTGGTGAGGTTCGGAAAAAATTCGAATGGATCAAAACCGGGTAATTCTTGCTCAATCACACGATCGACACGCATTTCACCAACATTAAATGTTAAAGCCATCTTGAACTCCTCTTTCCCAAGATATTAATCCATAACTACGCCGCCGGCGACATTAATAGCTTGCCCGGTAATTTCTTGTGCTTCAGTAGAGGCAAGAAATAAAGCTGCATTAGCTACATCTTCAGGACTCTGTAGCCGCGCGAGAGGCCAATGTTTAGCAGCAAATTCTGCTCCCCTCTCCTCAGGTGTCTTCTCTTTATCACCTATCTGACTCCAATTTCTCCAAAACATACCCGCTGAACTAATGTAGCCAGGACAAATAGAATTCACGCGCACATTGGGGCCCAATTCGACTGCAAGTCCACGGGAAAATCCTAGTACTGCTGCCTTAGATGCGGAATAAACTGTTAGCTCCGGCCAACCTTTTTTACCGGCCTGGCTAGACATATTGATGATTGAAGCATCTCTGCCACTTTTTCCAACTTGAATGAGATGTGGCGCGAAAGCTTTCGAAGCTAAAATTACGCCTTTAACATTTACATTGATCACTCGATCAATCAGAGCTTCATCAATATCAACAAGAAAACCTCGTCCCGGTATCCCAGCATTATTGACTAGCGTATCCACCTCTCCCAAAGCCAATACTGCCTGTGCTGACATCTTCTCGACGGACTGCATCTGAGTTACATCACAGGCAAAAGCAGCAACAGCACCAACCTCGTGCGCTGTCTCATCCGCCGCCTCTTGGTTTAAATCTACGATAACCACCTTTGCGCCCTCTTGGGCATACAACGACGCTATAGCCTTCCCAATTCCCCCAGCTGCTCCGGTCACAACAGCTTTACGACCATCCATCCGACTCATGCTTGCCCTCATAGTAGATTAAGAGCGACATCCTGCCTGTCGTAAGCACTGGATGGCAATGGTAGAGCGATGTATGGCCCGCGGTTCTACCACCTCTATTGAAGCTCTTGCAGCTGGGCATCCACACCGCTGGATGATGCTCGGAGCTGTTTGGTTGCTGTATTTATGCTTTGGCCTCACTTCAGCATCCCTTGCACCTCTCGTCGGACCAATAACCAAAGACCTTGGTGTCGGACACGCTGCAATGGGCGTTGTGTTTGGGGCGTGGCAACTCGTCTATATCATTTCTGCAGCACCCGGCGGCGCTGCGATGGATCGCATCGGTCCAAGAAAAACTCTTTTTTTTGCGGGTTTGATGATAGCTGCATCTGGGATTTTCAGAGCATATGCAGACACTTATGGCATATTTTTAGTCGCTGTTGCGGTCTTTGGACTTGGAGGACCTCTGGTCTCAGTGGGTGCCCCAAAGGTAATTGCGCTTTGGTTTGATAGCAAAGATCGCGCATTTGCAATGGGCATATATATCACAGGACCAAGTCTTGGGGCCATCACATCCTTGGCGATCACTAATCCCCTTTTAATGCCATTATTTGATCATGACTGGCGCGCAGTTCTTCTATTTTATGCAGTCATAACTGCCGTTGCGACCGCTATCTGGCTATTGATATCTTCTCATGCGGAAGCCCGTCGCGTGGAGGCAGGCCTACGAAGTGCGCCACGTGAACCACAGTTGCTTGTCTGGAAAGAGCTCCTCACACTTCCAACAGTTCGGCTAATGCTAATTATGAGTGTTGGTATATTCTTTTTAAACCATGGCCTGAATAATTGGCTGCCTACTCTCCTACGAGACAAAGGCCTACCCGCAACATCTGCTGATCTATGGGCAATGATACCCACGGCGGTTGGCGTTGCTGGGTCTCTGATAATTCCAAGACTTGCAACGCGTGAAAGGCGATATTTTATTCTTCTGGCACTCTTGCTATCTGCCTTGACCGCAACTGTTTTAATGCATCTTTCACCAGGAATTGGACTAGCAACTGGCTTAACTCTTCAAGGAATAGCCCGTTCTTCCCTTATGACCGTCGCCATTTTAATTTTAGTTGAAATGCCTGAAATTGGAGCACGCCGCGCTGGAGCTGCTTCTGGATTATTTTTTTCCGCTGCCGAAATTGGTGGCGTAACTGGTCCACTAGCTCTAGGAGCAATCTCCGAAATGTCTGGGGGGTTTGGCTCCGCTCTCTGGCTACTTTCGGGAATAATCATTCTATTAATTTTTCTCACAACTCGGTTAACACGCTAAGCCAATGACAGTCTTCGACCTTCGAGAAGCTTGCCCTGGAGATGCTGAAAGCATCCAAGAAATCTACGCCCCTTTTGTAAAAGAAACCCCAATTTCTTTTGAAACAGAGGTGCCTACAGTCGACGAAATGAGCAGGCGTATTGAACAATATCGCGCCACTCACGCCTATTACGTAGCAATCAGCAATAATAAGGTTGTTGGATATGCATACGGATCTGTGCATAGGGCTCGGGAAGCTTATAAGCCTTCCACTGAGGTAACTGTTTATGTCTCACAAAATGAACAACAAAAAGGTATTGGACGTTCACTTTACGCAAAACTACTACCGCGTCTCAGACAAAAAGGGTTTCATGCTGCCTTTGCAGCCATCACCCTTCCCAATCCCAAAAGCATAGCTTTGCATGAAGCTGTGGGATTTACGCACATTGGAACATTCAAAGAAGTCGGCCGCAAATTAAATGCTTGGCACGATGTTGGCTGGTGGCAAAGACTTCTTTAATAGCCAAGTTCACGACGGATCAAATTTTCCAACCGATCTCCTTTCAAACTTCGCAGAATATTTCCTGCAACCTGATCTGCAGCTGTTTCAGGATTGGTAGGGCCAGAGCAATGAGGTGTAATTCTGACATTATCCATCGACCAGAGTGGTGAATCCGCAGGCAGCGGTTCTGGATCTGTTACGTCTAGAAAAGCGCCTGCAAGCCTACCGCATTGGAGCGCAGCAATAATATCTTCAGTAACCGCAACCTGCCCTCTAGCAAGGTTGATTAGGTATGCAGGATTAGGAAGTAGTCCGAGACGTTCCTTGTTCAAGAAACCCTTAGTTTCGAGCGTTAAAGGCATAAGGCAAACAAGAAAATTTGCTTTCGCCATGAATTCAGGAAGGGCCTCCATGCCATGATAATGGGAAACCCCAGGAAGCTCGCGATAGCCGCGTGTCCAAGCCGAGACTTCAAAACCAAAATTGCCTAAGGCCTTGCCTACGGTAGATCCAATTGCTCCATACCCTAAAAACCCCACCCGTGGTGGAGCCGATTGCGGAGGCTCAAGCTCGCGCCATTCAGCCGAAATTTGTTGCTTATGGTAATCTCCAAATCTTCGGAAAAAATGCAGTACGGCATAAGTCGTCCACGCCGCCATCTGATCTGCCATCCAAGGATCGACAATTCTAGCGATTGGGACATCTGGCAAATCTGGGTCAAGAAATAGGCCATCTACCCCTGCTCCAGTTGCCAAAATTGCTTTTAGGTTTCTCATTCCAGCAAAAAGTCCTGGCTGCGCTCTAAAGCAAAGAACGAACTCGATCTCTTCTTTGTCATAAATCTCTGTTGATAGCTTGAAGGGTATGTCTGGCAAACGTTCTGCCATGGCCTTTCGCCAACCTTCTTCACCCCCAACTATGGGGTCTGAAACAAACAGAATTGTCATAGCACTCTCTTTGAAACCATTTGCAAGAAAACAGGTAAATTCTAAGCTAGCTTTCGTACGATATAAAATTTCCTGGATATTCAAGATGAATATAGACAACTGCATAAACCTAGATGACCTGCGTAATATAGCCAAACGCAGAGTACCCAAACTAATTTATGATTTCATCGAAGGTGGAGTGGATGACGAAAGCGGCTTAGCTCGAAATGAAAACGCATTTTCCCATCGTAGTTTGATGCCTAAGTACATGGCCGGAGATGCGCCAATCGACCGTTCAACAACTATCTTTGGCAAAACTTATTCAAGTCCTTTTGGCATCTCACCGATGGGGGGTATCGGCAACTATCGGCGTGGTGGAGATTTGATGCTGGCCCGCGCCGCAAGAAATGCAAATATCCCTTTTATTCTCTCGGGTGCGGCAACAGCTGCGATGGAGGATGTCGCTCGAGAAGCACCAGATCACGGTTGGTATCAGCTTTACACTGCAAAAGATCGAAGTATTGCAGATGACCAAGTGAAGCGCGCCGCTGATTTAGGTATGCCTGTCCTAGTTGTGACCGTAGACGTGCCCGTGTCTCCAAACCGGGAGCGCAATCGTCGGAATGGCTTTGGTCGTCCGTTGAAACTGACGCTAGCCACTAAGCTTAATGCTTTAACTAAGCCTGCATGGATGCTGGACTATCTCCAACACGGCATTGCCATGTTACCAAACTGGCAAGCATATGCTCCGCCAGGAACAGATGCACCGGGAGTTGCTGAGTTTGTAGCGAGCCAACTACCGAACAGTATTGAATGGAAAGATATAGAGCGCATCCGAAAAATATGGCCTCGAGCATTGGTTCTTAAGGGTGTTATCCGCGCTGATGAAGCCGAGCGAGCTGCCGCTCTTGGCGTAGACGGCCTGATTGTTTCCAACCATGGAGCACGCCAACTTGATCGTGCTCCCGCTTCATTAGATGCTCTCGGACCAATAGATGCCGCGGTTGGAGACAAAATGACCTTAATGCTGGATGGCGGCATACGCAGAGGATCGGATGTCGTAACAGCCTTAGCATCCGGAGCAAAATTCATCTTTATGGGAAGGCCAATGCTTTACGGTGCTGTAGCCGGCGGAGATAAAGGAGCATCAAAAGCAGTGGCCATAGTTGAAGACGAAATGAACAAAATTATGAGCCAAGTAGGGTGCCGAAACATAGCTGACATAGGGCCGGATTTGATATGGGATCAAAATCAACAAAATCGTAACCGAGTGTGATGGTACGTTATTTCAAGCCCTCAATTATTGGAGACAATCTCCAATTTTACACTGGTTTTAGCCTGAGGGATCTCGAATGAAGATTAGATTAATCTGATCAACCAACTGAAGATATAAATTCTCGCAGTGTAGTATTGTTCCATACGTTAGGTTATTTGAATTGAAGATAACCTTTTAGCTTTATATGAGGATAAAACATGCGATTAGTGACGTTTGCAGAAGACGGCGTTGAAAAAATTGGTGTCCGTGTTGGAGAAGATGTTTTTGACGTCACTAAGGCCAGTGAGTCCTTCGGCGGGGATATGATTGGGGTAATTAAAGGGGGATCCGCGGCCAAAGAAGCACTTAAAACTGCAGCTGCCAACGCTCAAGCTCGCCCCTTATCTTCTGTAAAACTTCTTCCTCCCATTCCGCGCCCTGGTAAAATTCTGTGTATTGGTCGCAATTACGCAGCACATGCCGCCGAGGGTGGAGCTGCTCCACCGACCTATCCTGAGGTATTTGTCCGATTTCCTTCCTCGCTTATCGCTCACGGAGACCCTCTTGTTCTTCCTAAGGCCTCCGACAAATTTGATTTTGAGGGTGAGCTAGTAATGGTGATAGCGAAGACAGGCCGCCATGTTGCCGAGTCTGATGCACTCGATATGATTTATGGCTGGTCCCTCTTCAACGACGGTAGCGTGCGCGATTATCAACGCAAGGCCAGTCAATGGACCATGGGGAAAAATTTTGATGGAACCGGAGCTTTTGGGCCAGATATCGTAACTGCAGACGAAGTAACACCGGGTGGTGTTGGCTTACAATTGCAAACCCGCGTCTCCGGAGAAACGATGCAAAACGCAAATACGCGGGACCTTATTTTTCCAATTGCAAAACTGATATGGCACTTGACCGAAGTCATGACCCTCGAAGCAGGGGATATCGTAGTTACTGGAACACCTGAAGGTGTAGGATATGCCCGAAAACCACCTCGATTCATGGTTCCGGGAGACACTGTAGATATCGAAGTTGAGCAAGTAGGTGTGCTGAGCAACCCAGTAGTAGCTGAATAGTGATGTGCCTCTAAGGTTTTATCTATTCCTAAAGGATAGAAAGCCCGATGGACTAGAGTCCATTGGGCTTTTTAAGTTTAGGGCATTCAACAGAGCTTCTAATTGGACACTCAAACCAACCTCGGTTCCCAATAAAGCCTGACCAACTATAACCCTTAAAAGACGGAAAAACGCCTACTCTAAGAGATACCACTCATGATCTACGCAAAAGAAACACTAGCGGAATTCCAACTGCAGCTATAGCAACCAGAAAGACAAAGTCATTTAAAAAACCGATCATCAAAGCTTCTTTTGAAACCAACTTAGACAACGCAGCTACGCCACCTGCGGTCTCCAAATTCCACAAACCGCCATTACTAAAGTTTTGCAATGCTTCATTAGCAAAACTGATGCGGTCGCGAAGCTCTGAATAATTTACCTGGGCAGATCTAACCAGAATCATAATTACGATTGATGTGCCCACGCTGGCACCAATAGCCCTCACAAGAGAAAATAGGGATGCACCTTCAACCCTTAATTCTGGAGCCAGAGTAGAGAACGTAGCTGTGGAGAGGGTTACCCACATGACGCCCATCCCAAAGCCATTAACCAGCGTTACCCAGATAATTTCATCGAGTCCAACATCTGCTGACCAACCGGTCATCCACCAATTGGAAAAAGCACAACAGAGAAGACCTGCGATGAGTAAATGTCGAGCTTGGAATCGATCTGCAAGAAAACCTCCACACAGCATAGCAATCATTGTTCCTACACCTCGAGCAGAAACTACCCAGCCCGCTGAAATAACTGAATAGCCCTGAATGTTCTGCAAAAAGAGAGGTAAAATGAAGAGGCTGGAGAATACAGCGACCCCAAAGACGAAAATCAGACAAACGCCTACGACATAGTTCCGATCCTGAAAGATCGCGAGATTTATATAGGGCCGTGATGCAGTCAATGAATGGACAATAAAGATATAAAAGGAAAGCGCTGCGACAAATGCTGAAATTATTATTTCTGTAGACTCAAACCAATCCTGACGCTCTCCTCTATCAAGCATAAGTTGGAACGCAGACACCGCTATTATGAGGGTAGTAACTCCAATCCAGTCCAACCCAGTTGGCTTGTTAGGTGCTTTAGGCAAGGTGGGAAGAATGGCTAAAAAAGCAGCTATCCCCAAAGGGATATTTATAAGGAAAAGGTATCGCCACCCATAGAACTCAGTGACTATGGCTCCAACTGTAGGTCCAATTACTGGTCCAAGGATCATGCCCATCGACCAGATTGACATCGCGAAACCGTGTTTCTCCCGTGGATAGGTATCAAGCATAATTGACTGGGAGACTGGCAGTAAGGGAGCGGAAACAAATCCCTGCAAAACACGGAAAAGCACTAGTTGTTGTAAATCAACGGCAGTTGCACAGAGTAGACTTGTGACTGTGAAACCAGCGATAGAACCCAGGAAGACAGCACGCCTGCCAACTTGTTGCGATAACCAACCAGTTAAAACTGTTCCGACTGCACTAGCGACCACAAAAGCCGTTATCACCCATCCCACTTGATCGGCGGTAGCAGAGAGATTTCCTTGTATATTTGGCAACGCCACGTACGCAGTACTCATATTTATGGCATGCAAGAGTGAAGCCATTAATACTGGCACAGTGATGAGTATACGTTGACCACGAGTATAAGGGCCTGATGCAGGAAGAAGTGCCATAACCTGAATCATAGACCCGCTTGATTCTTAATGGCAGTCTTCTCTAAGTACTTTTAGCTAGTTTTCGAAATTGTATAAAAATTTGGATAATCCCCATGCCTAAACCAACCCTTGTCGTAGCCATTGAGGCAACCGAGGAACGTCGTCAGATTATTGGCGATGTAATTAGAGATGACGCTGAAATTGTTTTTCTTAGAGACCTTGAGGTTAATGCCCAACGCAAGGCGGTGAGTTCTGCCACGGCGATCTTCGCTAGTCGCCCTTCAGACCTTCCGGACGATGGGTCAGGTATTAATAAGGACTGCCGTCTACTTCAGTTTTACTCTTCTGGAGTAGATTTTTTACCCCTTAAACAATTCCCCAATGATCTTCCTATTGCAGGAAATGGTGGCGCCTTTGCAGAGCCGATGGCAGAACACGGTCTTGCGATGGCTTTAGCCGCCGGCAAACGTTTGTCGTTTGAAGCCTCTAAGATGCGAGAAGGAGAATTTAACCAATTCTCGCGCAACAAGATGTTTCTAGGCGGCACTGCGGGAATTGTCGGCTATGGAGGCATCGGAGTGGCAATGGCGCGCCTTTTTAAAGGTATTGGAATGCAAACCATTGCCGTCAATCGCCGCGGAGCATCAGATCAGGCTGGGTACCTTGACTGGATTGGTCAAATAGACCGCTTGGATGAACTTTTGAAAAAATCTGATGTTGTAGTTCTCAGTCTACCACTCACTAAAGAAACTGAAAATCTTATTAATGCCTCTCGGCTCGCAGCAATGAAATCTGATGCTATCCTTGTTAACCTTGCCCGAGGCGAAATAATCAACGAAACAGCGCTTTACGAGCATTTAAAGGCTAATCTTGACTTCACTGCATGCATCGATGCTTGGTGGATTGAGCCGATACGGCATGGAAAATTTTCTATGAAACATCCTTTCTTAGATCTTCCAAATGTGATCCCTTCTCCGCACAATTCTGCTTCTGTTGGTGTTTGGAGGAAGAATGTCGTTCAGCGAGCAGTAGAGAATTGTCTTCGTGCAATAAAAGGAGAAACGCCCTTACACCTTGTAAAACCCGAAGAGCGGATGCTTTGAAATTATGTTCGAAAGCTTAGCATCAAAAGCAAATAATAATGCCCATATACGTCGTCTAGGACGAGGATGCACGACGACATTTGTGCTGCAGGTAGATAATGAGCAATTTCACCTTAATGTAGATCGTGGGCAAATCACCAGCGTTTCACAAGGGCCCTTTCAAATGCGGGGATCAAGCTTTGTGATTTCAGCAGCAAAAGATACATGGACCGAATTTATGCGCCCAATTCCCAGACCTGGTTTCCATGACATATTTGCAATGTCCGCCACAGGTAATGCGAAAATTGAAGGCGACATTAATATACTTCTGGGACATTTAGCTTACTTCAAAGCTGTTCTCGATTTGCTGCGGAAGGTCTAAGGTTATGGCCGAAATCGAACCCATCGTTGGGCGCTACGTAAAGCTTAAAATTGCCGGCGAAGACTATCGCATTTACTTTGAGGAAGCTGGTGAGGGTACCCCCCTTTTATGCCTCCATACAGCTGGGGCGCATGCAAGCCAATTTCGTCACCTGATGTGCGATCCTGAAGTCTCAAAAAATTTCAGAGTAATCGCCTTTGATCTTCCCTGGCATGGAAAATCCAATCCGCCAGTCGGATGGGAGACCAAGGAATACAAACTAACGGCAGAATTTTACGTTGATACAATTCTAGCTTTTTCTAATGCACTTGCCTTGGAAAAACCCATTGTGATGGGCTGCTCCATGGGCGGAAGGGTTGCCGTACGCCTTGCTTGCTTACATGGCCAGAAGTTCAGTGCAGCAATTGGGCTGGAAGGATCAAACCGACCATCTCCTTGGTGGGACAACTCATGGCTAGATACTGATTTTTTTGCGAGAGGTGACTTCTGCGAGGCACTAGTGTCTGGTCTTGCTGCGCCTACAAGTCCTGCCGAATTCCGAAATGAAACGTTATGGCATTACAGACAGAGTGGTTCCAACATATTTAAGGGAGATATGCACTTTTTTCGGACGGACTCTGAGTTCGAGGCAGACGCAGAAAGCTCCTCCCCATGCCCCCTCATTCTGATGACTGGGGAGTATGATTACTCTTGCACACCAGAGGATGGCCGAAGAACAGCGGCAGCCATTCCTGGTGCAGAGGCTATCGAGATGAAAGGCATGGGACATTTTCCGATGTCAGAAAACCCTACCGCATTTCGAGAATATATTTTACCAGTTCTAAATCGCTTCTCGAAATAAATGCAGTTCGATGAAACAATTGCACCGAAAGGGTGTTAATTCGTCTTCAAAAACTGAAAAATCACAGTGCGTAATGTTTCTACACCGCAAGACAAGCACCTCAAAACAGCGATAAGACTAGACGACCAGCTTAAAAGCCCTTTAACTTTTCCAGGTAGATGAAGGGAACGAGCATGGAAACTCGAAGCCTCCGGGGCAAAGCCGTCATAGCAGGAGTTGGTGAAACCACTTATTACAAACACGGCAATTCACCAGATGCAGAATTTAAACTTGCCCTAAAAGCGATCCTAGCCGCAGCAGAAGATGCTGGCATCAATCCCAAGGATATCGATGGCTTTGCATCATATTCAAATGACAGAAACGACCCTTCTAGGCTAGCTGCTGCCCTTGGCACAAAAGAGTTGCGCTTCTCCAACATGCAATGGGGTGGCGGAGGAGGTGGTGGCGCAGCGGCCATTGGTAATGCGGCAGCAGCGGTAGCAACAGGACTTGCAGACTGCGTAGTAGTGTTCCGCGCACTTGCACAAGGACAATTTGCGCGCTTTGGCCAAGGGCAGCCAGTCAAAACAATTTCAGGTGACATGGCAATGCAGGCACCGTACGGCTTGATGTCACCGGCTCAGCGCTATGCCATGAAGTGTATGCGTTTTATGCATGATCACGACGTCAAGCACGACGCAATGCGAGCTATTTCCCTGGCCTCATACCGACACGCTCAATCAAACCAACGTGCTGTCATGTACGGTCGTCCTCTAACTGAAGCTGACTATGACGCTTCACGGTGGATAGTAGAACCATGGCGCCTATTTGACTGCTGCCAGGAAAATGATGGAGCTGCAGCTATCATCATTTTACCTGCTAACCGCGCCAACGATATTCCTCACAAGCCTAGCTTCATATTGGGTGCTGCCGGCGGATCAGATCATCGGTGCGCCGCACCAAGCCATAATCACCCAAACTACGCCAGCGCAAATTTTTCGAGTGTTGCACCTCGGCTTTTTGAAATGGCTGGGGTCACGGCAGCTGATGTGGACGTTTTGCAATCCTATGAGAACTTCACAGGTGGCGTAATGATGAGCATTGTTGAGCATGGATTTTGCGAGCCAGATGAAGTGAATGACTTCTTCAAACCTGAAACATTTTATGCGCCAGACGGCGCACTGCCTTTAAACACCTCAGGAGGCAATCTTGCCGAATGTTATATGCATGGCTTGGAGCTACAAATAGAGGCAGTGAGACAATTACGGGGAACTTCAACATCACAGGTTAAGGATCCAGACGTATCTATGGTTATAGCAGGCCCCATGGTCACTCCAGTCTCGAACTGTATTTTTGGATCGGAGGCAACAGTATGAATGCTAGATACCTTCCTGAGGGACTTCCGATCCCAATTCCAGAAAACGACAACCTCTCAAAACCCTACTGGGATGGCCTGATGCAGGAGCGCCTTATGGTGCAATGCTGCAAAGGCTGTAACACCTGGATTTGGGGACCAGAATGGATTTGCCACGCTTGCCATTCCTTTGAACTTGAATGGCAAGAAATTGATGGGAAGGGGCAAATCTATAGTTGGGAACGACCCTGGCACCCAGTGCATTCTGCCTTGAAAGGTTTTGGCCCGTATCTGATCGTTTTGGTCGAACTACCACACGTTGGAAATATCCGAATGATTGGAAATTTACTGGGAAATCCAGATCAAGAAGTCGAAATTGGCGCGCATGTTGAAATTGCTTTTGAACATCATCTCGAGGCGGACCCGCCCCACACACTCGCACAGTGGAAACTCATATAGCCACTAAAATGGAGGCCTTAAAATGGATAATGCTCAATCTGTTCAGATCAATGATGAAAATCTTTGGCGACTGGAAACCCCCGGGGCGGAAGGCTGGGAGCGCACTGCGCGAGTAAAAGACCCTAAAAAGTACTTCATGGTTTCAACGGATTGTCATGCCAATGAACCACCAGACCTGTGGGCTAAAAGACTTCCGGATGTCTACAAGGAACGTGCTCCGCGCATTGTAGTGGATGATAAAGGCGTACAATGGCGTTACTGTGAAGGATATCGCCCGGACCGTGTCCGAGTGATGTCCTTTGAAGGTGAGGATTGGATTAGAAGCCAAGCTGGTGCTGATCCTGCACAACGTCATGCTGACAACAAAAAAGACGGCATCGATGTAGAAATAATTTTCCCGAATAAGGGTTTGGCAATGTGGGCTACACCCGACCCCGTTTTTGCTAATGCAATGTGTCGAGTTTGGAATGACTGGGCTTGGGAACAATTCTCTAGCTACGGTGATGCCATGGTTCCGGTAGCTTCAATAGCTACTGGTGACATTGATGGCGCTATGGCTGAGATCGAGCGAACAGCCAAGATGGGGTACAAAATTCTTAGCCTCCCATGCAAACCGATGTGGGGGGGGCATGATATAGATCATGTTAATTACAATTTGCCCCATTTTGATCCGATGTACGCCCTCATACAAGAAACCGGAATGCCAATGACTTTCCACGTTTCGACCGGCCGGGACCCTAGGGCAGCAAGGGGCAATGGTGGTGCTGTTATTAACTACGTCAGCCACTCACTTTCGCCAACGATTGAACCAGTAGCAAACCTCTGTGCATCGGGTGTGCTAGAGCGTTTCCCAAACCTCAAATTTGCAACTGTGGAGGCCGGAATAGGATGGGTTCCATGGCTGCTAGATGCGATGGATGAAGCATATCGAAAGCACCACATGTGGGTGCGCCCTAAACTACAAGGTCTACCCAGCGATTACTACCGATCTCACGGGTTTTCGACATTCCAGGAAGATCCAGCTGGTCTTGCCCTAGCAGAGCAATATGATCTTGTAGATAACTTCATGTGGGCAAACGATTACCCACACCATGAAGGAACCTGGCCTCATTCAGCGGAGGCAATCGAACGCACCATGCCACATCTATCGGATAAAGCGCGTGCTAAAATTCTGGGCCTCAACGCTGCACGGCTTTTAGGAATTAATGTGCCCGATCATCAAAAATAACTCTTACACTACGCCCAACCAATTGTCAGAAACCTATCTTTCATTGGTTAAGCTTGCTTGATTTTTAGGGAGATACTCAATGGACTTTGGTGTTTTCAACCTTCTACAGCATCGTGATCGGTCCATATCACCTCACCAAATAATTAATGAAGCGATGGACCATGTACGGCTAGCTGAAGATCTCGGCTATTCACGAGTCTGGTTTGCCGAACATCATTTCTCCAACTATAGCCTTTGTCCCTCGCCTCTAATTTTCTGCACCCATGCTGCAGCTATAACAAAAAGGGTTCGAGTAGGTTGCGCTGTTCTTATTCTTCCCTTGCACACACCAGCTCGTTTAATTGCGGAAATAGCCCAAGTTGATGCCTTGTCGGGCGGACGGCTCGATGTTGGGGTAGGCAGCGGATATCAACATTATGAGTTTGAGCGTTTGAATGCTGATATTTCAAAAAATAAGGAAATGTTCCATGAAATGCTGGACATTGTAGATCGTGGCTTGCGCCAGCCATCTTTCCACTACAATGGTACTGAATTCAATATACCTGATACAGCAATAAATGTGCGATCTGCGCAGACCCCTCGCCCACCAATATGGATCGCAGGAGCTGATCCAAACAGCCATAGACGATGTGCCCGAGACGGATTTATTCCCTTTATCTCTGGCGGGGTAGGAAGTGCCACTTCTATCAAAAAAATGCGGGATCAAGTCGATGCTTGTTTTTTAGAAGAAGGCAAAAACCCGGCAGAAACACCTCTTGGCGTACTTCGTTTTGTTTGCGTATCTGACAATAAGGCTACGATAGAACGGTACATAGACGGAGCTCGTTTTCAGCGCCGTCTGGCTCAGTCACTTAGGCATCGACGCGAGCATATGGTTGACGATTACATGGTAGAGGAAGAGCCTTTCCCTGACGAACCCTCAATCGATGAAATTGGTCGTAATCTTGTGGCGGGGAGCGCTGAAGAAGTTGCAGAGCGTATTTGCGATGAAATCAAATTATATAGACCCAGCCACATGAATATTTATTTTGCCGTGGGTGATGTGCCAAGTCAGGATGTAATGAACAGCATGACGCAATTTCAGACCAAAGTGGTTCCAATGATTGAAAAACACTTTGGTAAGCCATTGGCTGACATTAACCCAGTGAACATGCCGTCTCCCATCAGCCTACCTCAGGCTGCGGAGTAGACAATTTGGAAAAAATTTCCTTCACATTGAATGGTAAAGAAGTCGAAGTAACCGAACCAGATCGTCCCCTAATTTATGCGCTTCGCAATGATTGCAATGTCAAAAGCGTACGCTATGGCTGTGGACTGGAGCAGTGCGGGTGCTGTGTTGTTCTAATTAACGGGTCCAAGCAATATGCCTGCACTCTGCCTACTCATGCAGTTGCTAATAAGTCAGTTGAGACAGTAGAGGGATTGAGCACATCAGAGGAAATACACCCTATTCAACAGGCTTTCCTTGATGAACAAGCCGGCCAATGCGGCTATTGCCTATCTGGCATGATTATGGCGACTAAGGGCCTACTTGCGCGGAATAGTAAGCCAACCCGTGCTGAGATTGTGGATGCACTCGATAATCATCTATGCCGCTGTGGTGCTCACAGCAGAATTATACGAGCAGTGCAGCGCGCTTCGGACTTAATGTCATGAGCGAGCCAAAATTACCCCCAAGTCTCGCGGCCAATCCCTTGCTTAGCCGATGGATTGCCTTCCTTCCCGATAAAACTGCCAGAATTGCCTCTGGCAAGGTTGAGATTGGACAGGGCATTGTTACAGCGCTTCGCCAGATAGCAGCTGAAGAGTTGGATTTAGACCTACAAAAGGTAACATTAGCATCTGGCGATACTGAAATCGGCCCTGACGAAAACTACACGACCTCTAGTCTTTCAATCATGGCTTCGGGCGCTGCAATCCGGGCCATCGCATCAGAGGCACGCTCATTATTGATGGAACGGGCTGCCCTAAGACTTAATTGTTCACCAGAGGACTTGAAAGTTTCAAATGGTGCATTTCTGCAAAATGGCGAAGCTACCGACATCGATTATTGGGATGTTGCCAGTGAGATAGACTGGCAACGCAACGCAACGGCTTCCAAAGCTCCCAAAGCTAGTAACACATATAAAATCGTTGGAAAGAACATACCGCGCGACGACCTACCTAAAAAAGTGAACGGGGGAGGCTTCATTCACGATCGCTCCGAAACGGGTATGTTGCATGCACGCATGTTGAGACAGCCATCTCCCAGCGCTCAACTATCGTTTTTAGACCAAGAGGCTATTAAGCGCGCCGCCGCGGGAGAAATTCAGATCATCCAAAAGCGTAATTTTATCGCTTTTGTTGCAGAGGAAGAGTGGCTCGTTGAGAAAGCTGCGCGAGCCGCCTCAAACCATGTCACTTGGACTGGTACGAGCAACATCCCAAGGGGGGCAGCTGATGCCCGTAAACTTCCCGGAAAAGCCGCCGTTGAACATTTTTATGGCGACCCAGAGCCAATTAGCCCAACCATCGGCAAAAGTTTGCGGGTCAGTGTAACTAGGCCCTACGTCGCGCACGCATCGATAGGACCCTCCGTAGCCCTCGCACGATGGAAAGATAGCAAGCTTGATATTTGGTCCCATGGCCAAGGCATGCATCCCCTGCGTCGCAATTTGGCATTAGCACTGAATATTGACGAGGCATCAATTCATGCTCGCCATTCTGATGGGCCAGGCTGCTACGGCCACAACGGCGCGGACGACGCTGCCCTTGATGCAGCCATAATAGCTCTCGAAATTCCCAACACATGGATCCGAATGCAATGGCAACGTGAAGAAGAATTCGCGTTTGAACCGGTAGGCCCGGCCATGCAAGTAGATATTGAAGCGGTATTGGATGCTAACGGTAATCCCATTGATTGGAAAACTGATATCTGGAGCCCAGTTCATGTTCAGAGACCAGGCGCCGCTGGCGTTGTTATGTTGGGAGCTCAATCTCTTGGTGCAGTAGCACCAGGGGGTGACCCAGCTGATCCACCGCCCGAAAGAGGATATGGCGGGCCACGAAATGCGTTCCCCGCATATAAGGTGGGACAAACACACATTCACCACCATTTAATCCGTGAGCCAGCAGTTCGTACTTCCGCACTGAGGGGCCTTGGAGCACTCCCCAACGTCTGCGCCATTGAACGTATGATGGACCTTGCTGCTTTGGAAGCAGGAAAAGATCCCGTGGAATACCGCCTTTCTCTCCTCAATGATGATCGAGCTCGCTCAGTGCTGCAGAGAACATCAGAGCTGTGTGATTGGTCTAAGAGAGGCACAAGCGGCACAGGAAAAGGCCTAGGCATTGCCTATTCACGCTATAAAAATATTGCAGCCATGGCAGGTGTTGCTGTTGCAGTCACAGTAGAAGAAGAAATCCGTCTTGAACAAATTTGGGCTGTTGCTGATGCCGGCCTGGCTATCAACCCCGATGGTATATTGAACCAACTTGAAGGGGGATGTGTCCAAGGAGCAAGTTGGGCGTTGAAAGAAGAGGTTAAAATCGAAGGTGCTGGCATAATTTCCACGGATTGGGATAGTTATCCGATCCTTCGCTTTAGCGAGATTCCGGAAATCAACGTAGAGCTAATCTCACGTCCAGACGATGTTTCCCTCGGTGTTGGGGAATGCACCGTTGGCCCGACTGCAGCAGCAATTATGAATGCAGTTGCTCATGCCCTTGGCGAACCAATTCTTGATATGCCTTTAACTCGAGAGAGGGTAATGGCATCCATTTTGAAAAATTAAGAGGACATTTCAAATGAACCCAGTCATTGGACTTGACCATTGCATCATTGCTGTCCGTGACCTGGAAAGAGCTCGCGAGGACTACGCTAGACTAGGTTTCACGGCAGCGCCAATGGGCGATCATCAAAATAGGGCAACAGCAAATTATTGTTTGATGTTTCAGGATACCTACCTGGAACTCCTTGGGATTAACCAGCCAGAGTATCCCGATGGCGGCTTGCAGGAAAAGTTAGAAGTCCGCGGAGAAGGCTTACATCGGCTTGCGCTTGGGACAACAGATGCAGATGCCGTAAAAGCCCAGGTTGAGGCGTTGGGTGTACGGACTGAAGGCCCGAGAGACTTGGCCCGTCCATCCAAAGAGCCAGAAGGTATGGTTCGGTTTCGCAATCTTTTTCTTGAACCTGCAGACCTTGCGGGCATGCCAATATTCATATGTGGCCATAAAACACCTGAATTAATGCGCAATACTCGTCTAACTACCCATGCGAACGGCAGTAACAGATTTGCTGGGATTACAGGTCTCGTCACTGACCCAAAAGAGACAGCCAAGGCAATGGCTAAGCTCTTTGGCGCCGGTTCTATCAAGGAAACAGAATTTGGAGCTGAGATTGATAGTGGCCGCGGGTTTATTCGCTTAGCGACTGATGAAAGCATTGTTCAGGCCCATCAAGGCTCAACAACTCATCCAGCTAATGAAAGACCGATCTGGCACGTTCTTTCCATAGGAGTTAAAGACCTTGGAGAAACAGAACAATATTTGAAGCAAGCAGAAATTCCTTACCAAAATAACGGTTCAGCTCTTCGAATTGACCGCAGTATGGCTCGAGGACTCATACTAGAATTTATCGAATAACTTCATTTCTTTCTAATTTTCAGCAGAGCTCTAAATGACCAACCCAGAAATCCTTAAACGCGAAATCCAGTATTTCGTCTTCGACCTTTACGGTACCGTCGTCGATATGCAGAAGGGCCTTACAGAGGCCGTTAGTCCTTTTCTAAAATCGAAAGGATGGGAGGGGAAACCTCATAGCTTTGTGACTTGGTGGCGACGGACACATTTCGAAAATTCTATGATAGACGCCCTTTGCGATAGAGGTCATACGCCATACCGCCAAATTGGGCATCGAGCCGTAAGCCACGTGATGGATAGAGCAGGTATATCGTATACCCAAGAAGAGGTTTTCTGGCTTGTCTCCCAAATCGAAAAATTGAAGCCATTTCCAGACGCGCAGTCTGCTCTGGGCCATCTGCAAGAACGTTACAAACTAGCTATCCTCTCGAATGGTGACAGAGACATGCTGGAAGCTGCACAGCCTCATATTGGAATCCCGTTTGACAAGATTATCTCGGTGCAAGAGGCAGGATATTTTAAACCACACTGGAAAACCTACGCTACGGCTGAGAAGATTTTGGACGTAGATCGCTCAAGCATACTTTTTGTAGCAAATCACGCTTTTGACTGCGTAGGTGCCAAGTCATACGGCATGCGATCAGCATTTATCGATCGACGCAGGCGCCCATTCGGTGAATGGCCTCAGGAGCCGGACTTAATGGTTTCTGATTTAAAAGAGTTGTCTGAATTACTGGTTTGAGTTTGACGTAGAAGCCCACATCGCAGTAGACAGCCAAAGCCCACAACACAGTGGGCTGGAGCTTACATGCGCACCATTTTTAAAATATTTTTCCTCGCACGTGATACCAAACCGTGGTTGGTCCTAACTTGCCTCATCATTGGTGGCATAGCAGAGATAGCTAGCATCTCTACTTTACTGCCCGCTGTTACTTCGATGTCCGGTGGTGACACCGATAATTCGTCTGGACTGAATGGTGTTGTTAGGGAGTTCATATCAGCACTCGGCTTGAGTCCAACTCTAGGCATTATGCTCAGTTTGGTATGCATTTTTATGATCGTTAAGGGTTCACTCTCATTCTTTGCCCTTACTTATGCCGGAATTGCTGCAGCCAGGGTCGCAACTGATTTCAGAAGGCGCCTAATTGCTGCCCTCTTCAGCGCCCGATGGGCATTTTACTCTGACCAAAGTCGCGGCCGCTTTGCAAATACCATCGCCAATGATGCAGGCCGAGCTGGTGATGCATATGTGCATGCGGCCCGAGTTGTTGCGTACAGTGTACAAGCCTCTGGTTATATGCTTGTAGCACTAATGGTTGACTGGAAATTAGCGCTTGGTGGAGTTGCATGTGGTGCAATTGTGACAGGTGCTTTGAGTGGTCTGGTAGCTATGTCTCGCAAAGCAGGAGATCGTCAGACAGGCCGAACCGAAGATCTAACAATTCATACTGTCGACATGCTCGGCAATATAAAACCTCTTAAAACTATGGATCGCTGGCGCGTTTCTCTTGACGCTATGACCAACGCTCTCAGCCGGTTGCAACGCTCTTTGGTGAAGAGAGAAATAGCCAAACAAGGTATGCTCCAAGGTGGCGATGCCCTAATTGTAATGGTCATCGCCATGTCCATCTACATGGCTCACAATATTTGGGAAGTCCCTCTACCAGAGCTAATTGTCTCCGGCATTGTGTTTTTCCAGCTGATTTCTATCGTCCAAAAACTTCAGCGCTTCCTTCAAAATTCAGTGCAGCTAGAGAGTGCTTATCTGCGTTCAGAAGAACTGATCGCTGAGGCTGTTTCAAATAAGGAAAACTGGCCTGGCAAGACCTTACCTCAAACCAATAGTGGACTTGAATTCCGAAACGTAAGCTTCAGCCACGGCGATCATCTGGTAATAGACGATATCTCCCTAACCATGCCTTCTGGAAAAATCTCCGTCTTTATGGGGCCATCGGGGGCCGGGAAAACAACAATCGTTGATTTACTAATTGGTCTCTATAAGGCGGACAGCGGACTTGTTCTGATCGGCAACACACCCATCCAAGAAGTAGATATTCGTGAGTGGCGGAAAAAAATTGGCTACGTCCCTCAGGAGCTCACGCTGCTTCATAATAGTATTCGTGAAAATATCACCCTTGGAGACCCTGAAATATCAGATGAGGCAATATGGGCAGCGTTAGATCAGGTGAACGCTCGAAGCTTTGTTGAAGAACATCCAGACGGGCTGAATTCAATCGTAGGCGAAACTGGCGGTAAACTCTCAGGCGGTCAAAGACAACGTATTTCTATTGCCCGCGCATTGGTTACTGAACCAGAGGTCCTAATCCTAGATGAAGTGACTAGTGCACTCGACCCACAAACTGAGGCAGCGATCGTGAAAAATATCCAAGCGCTTCAGGGAAAATATACGATTATCGCAATCACGCACCGGCCAGCTTGGACCGGAATAGCAGACTGTCTTTTTGAAGTACAGAATGGAAAAGTCACACATTTAAAGACACAGAAAACTCTCTAATTGGAAACCGAACCGCCAGGCTATTAAGAATTGCTTGTTCAATCGCTAAGCTATTGGTTAAGGCAGGAATGTTTATCTCAAACAAGTGGTGTGCAGATAACACAAAAAAGTATTTTTCATTGTTGGGATGTTTCCATCAATGTTGTCACTTGCCTTGCCAATTCTGGAATAGCTGGATCGCTAAAGTTTCCAGCATCTATAAAGCCAAGATCAACCCTTTCGCGTTTTGCACCCGTCCTTGCATAAGCCGGGTCGTAGTGCTGCTCAATCAGCAGTCCTGTCAGCTTTTGCCAATCCCGCTTAAGCGCAAGTTGACGCCAGTTTTCACAGATTTCATAACCATGTCTCTTGAGCATGCTGTCAAAAAGGCGGTCCAGTGTTGAGGGGTTTTCTATGAGATGTGCGTAATCACGCATGAGGAAATCAACTCTAGCGTCGAGCGACGCGTTAATTCGGATCTGCGGGGCTTTTTGCATCCTTTGCCAGAGCATGCGGGGGATGTGACAGGATCCAATGCGGCTGCTTTCAGCCTCAATAAGTACGGGTCTGTTGGGATCTAGCTTCAACATTTCGTGGTTAAGGCTAGTTTCAAACAATCGCTGGCTAGGTTGGGGGTGTCCCGGTTCGTGGCCTAGGAGGGAACCACGATGGCTCGCAAGTCCCTCAAGGTCGATAGCCTGTTGTCCTGAGGCCATAACTTCACGAAGAATATGGGTTTTTGCCGTCCCAGTAGGCCCTTGAAGTACAATCACATCAAGTTTTGATGATATTTCGTCGATAGAATCTACGACATCCCGTCGATATCGTTTATATCCTCCATCCAAAACTGTTACGAGCCATCCAATCTCAGCCAGAATTCTAGCCATCGAGCCGGATCTCTGGCCGCCACGCCAACAATAAATTAAAGGACGCCAACTTTTATCATACTGACTAAGTGTTGTTTCTATATGGCGCGCAATATTTACAGCCGCCAGGCGAGCGCCAAGCTTACGGGCCTCAAACGGGCTGACCTGTTTGTAAATGCGTCCAACATCTGCTCGCTCATCATCATAGAGAACAGGCAGGTTTACTGCGCCCGTGACATGATCATCCTCGAATTCTGATGGGCTCCGAGCATCAATGATCATCCCTTCATGACTAAGCCAGTCGGAGGTTGTGCTAATAGGGGCAACCATCAGTCTTTGATCCGTATCTGGGAGATTCCGTTAGGCCAATTAGATTAAGATATTTGGCCCGTCACGGCATCATTCAATTAGAGGCCAGTTTTTGACGCAAAAGCCCGATAAGTCCATCCAAACCGCCTTGCTGACGGATGATGCTCGAAAAGTCCGCTCTTTGGCTGACAACTAAACTCACACCCTCAATTATTATATCAGTTACAACAGGTTTCCCGCCAAAATCCTCTATTTGCCAGGATACATCGATATTGGGAGCGTTTGGACGAACTACTTGCGTATCAACCAAGGTTCTCTTAC
>VMBT01000397.1_pt1 | contig 28428 bp, 21 predicted proteins | sample 4404301 | NCBI WGS metagenome assembly VMBT01 (sample SAMN12238535, study PRJNA552566) | marine metagenome | isolation source: Coastal seawater | place: USA: coastal Georgia, Sapelo Island | collected 2008-08/2009-08
AGGCCTATGTATTCGAAGGGCGAGATCGCCAGAGTGGCGAGCTGAAGTGGACTGCTACTGAGTTCGATCTGGTATTTGGCTCTAATTCCGAGCTGCGCGCGGTGGTGGAATTCTATGCCTTTGACGAGAGTCGTCAGCGCTTCGTCAAGGACTTTGCCAGTGCCTGGACCAAAGTGATGGATGCAGATCGGTTTGATATCGATGGATCTGGCGCGGTTGTGGTGAGTCTGTCTCAGTAAGCGCCTATGTAACGAAAAAAGCCCCGCAATAGCGGGGCTTTTTTTTGGAGCAACATAGACCGTACTGACAGACCCTTGTGACGAGCTGTCCGCACCCGGCGCAATGTTTATTGGCGCGTGATCTCGGTGGTGAGGTGGACGGTCGCGGTCAGCGAATTGGTGATGAGACAACTGTCCTCGGCCTTCTTGAGCACCCTCAGCACCTTTTCTTCTTCCATGTCATCGGGAACGCTGATACGCACGGTGAGGTGAATCTCGGTAAATTGGGGGGTGCGGTCCACGCGCTCCAGTTTCCCGGTAGCGTCGCAATCCAGTGCATGCCACACCACCCTTGACGGTGCAGCGATGGCCCGAAAGGTCAGCACAAAACAGTCCGCTACGGCGGCGACAAGCAGTGCCTCCGGAGACCACTGATCGCCCGGCCCACCAAATTCTTTGGGTACATCCGTGGTGAGATCCGCTAACCCTTGGCTGGCGACGCGAACCTGTGACTGGTCAGCATTGGCAGTTGCAACACAGCGGTAGTGATGGGGGAAGTCTTGCATAAGCAGCTCGGTGTTATCGAAAGCGGGCGCAAGGATAGCGGCTCTTTTCTGCAGATGCCACAGTGATTCGCCTCGGGGGTCCGTTGCGATACTGATCAGCATGTGATTAGGCAGATGGGCGCAGTTCAGGGCTTGATCGCAGGGGTGCTGACGGATCAGTCAGTGACCAAGCTGGTGAACTCAGGTGTAATGCGTCATCAAAGGGGAGGGGAATAGAGTCACTTTGGCATCCACCTCGTTGCTTGATGATCTTGAGCTGTCGATAGCCTTCCATTTGCACCCTCAGGCTCGCCGGTGAGGGTTGTGATAAGGCTTCCGTAGAGCGGAAGAGTACCGCCAGCGTGCCATGGCTGGCGGCTGCCAGCTGAATTTTTCGCAGTTCTGCATAGCGATAGTCTGTGGCGCCAAACCAAACAAAGACCACGCCGCAGGTCTTACTACGCAGTGCCTGTTCTGTCGACCAGAGCAGCTCTTCGCGGTCCCGTGGATGTACCAACATGATTTCCTGCAGATCGATTCCTTCTCCCGCAAGGAGTGGCGCATAGGGCGTGTAGGGAGGATCAATAAATACCTGCCAGCGCCCCAGGCCCGATTGTTTTTTCATGATGGGCATGAAAATACCCATGGCATCCAATCCGCACTGCTCACTGATGACTTCAATACTCCCACCCAGTGGCCAGCCTCTGTTGTACAGTTGAGCATCCAGCGCCGCGAAACCGGTTTCAACACCCTCTAGGGCGTGTGTTTCGTTGTTTGCCGATAGCGCGTTGGCGCCCAGAAAAGCAGTATGACTTTGACCCATACCGCGCCAGGTATCGGTTCGACGAAAAATATCTTCGAGTAGATAGTTCATGATGTATTCCTGTTTCACGCTGTTGCCAATAGCGCCTGTTGCTGATGCCTATGTTGTTGAAGCAAATGAGGCGGCGCTGATATGAAAGCCAATTTACTGTATAAATAAACAGTATTTAAGCATGACGAAAAAAGCAAGAGGAGATTTTTCTGACCGTCGCGAAAAGCGACAGGTGCATCGTTCTGCCCTTGCGGATCAACGTTTTCGGCGCTACTACCCGGCCAGCTGGTTTTCCAGCTTGGGTGCCTGGTTGCTGCGATTTCTCCTCGGTTGGAGTGCCTGGGAGCTGACCGAGTCGGCAACCTGGGTAGGCATTGTTGGCGCGCTCATGTTGGCACCAGCGCTACTGCTCTCGCCTTGGTTTGGCATATTTTCAGACCGTATCAACCCCTTACGGGGTTTACAGTTATCGATGATGCTCCACGGCGCAATTGCGCTGGTGGGTGCGCTGACGACCTATTGGGGTCTTTACGATCGCGCCGCGCTGGCACTCTTGGCCGCAACCCTGGGTGTCGCTACTTCACTGCATTCACCCATGCGACTGGCGCTGGTGCCCCTGTTGGTTGTTCGGGAAGCCTTGCCCAGCGCCGTCGGTTATTCGGCGATGTCATTCAACATTGCCCGCATGATCGGCCCCGCCGTGGGTGCCGCCCTGGTTGCACAGGTGAGTACAGTAGCCGCCTGGCTGACGGCAATGATTTTGTTTTCAGTGTCCTTTTGGCGGTTGTCGCGGCTCACGGTTGAGCCGGACCGCCCGGTGGCGGCGCCCAGCTCCTACACGAGCCAATTTATCGAAGCAGCGCAACATGTGATTCAGCGCGCAGATCTCAGATTACTCCTGGCGTTGACCGCGTTGAACGGTTTGCTCGGGCGCACCCTCATCGAATTGTTACCGGCGCTGTCTGGTCAAATTCTCAGGGGCGGATCATCGGAATTGGCGATATTGGTCGCCATGGCGGGGTTGGGCTCGGTATTGGGCGGGCTCCTGGTCAGTCGGCAGACGGCGGATCTCGGGCGCTTGCTGCGACTGGTATGTCTGGCCATTGCGCTGTCGAGTGTGACGCTCATGACCCTGCGCACCTTATCCGGTGTGGTGGCCCTCAGTCTTTGGGTATCGAGCTTGAGTGTGGTCACAACCGTGGCGGGCACGGGCTGTCAAACGCTGATACAGCTCAACACGTTGCCCCATTTTCGGGGGCGGGTAATGAGTGTATGGACCATGCTCGCCATGGGGGCACCTGCGCTGGGCGCTGCGGTTGTCGGGGTGGGTGTGGATGGGTTTGGATTTGACTGGGTATCCACTGTCGCCGGGATAGTGGGTCTATGCCTGATCGGAAGTTTTTACGCCCGTCGCGCCGTCGTATTGGCGACCGATACCCCCTGAGCCATGATCACCACCAGCCGCTCCAGCGTGTCCCAGGCGATACCGGGCAGGAATCCCTTGCTCGCGCCATCGGTCTGAAAACTGAGCGCTTGCAGTTGTGCAAGGTCGCGCCCGGTCAGTCGATTGAGCGCTTTCTGTACCAGAGGCTGACGATTGCGCCACACACCCCGCTGGTTCAACGCACTCATGGCAGAGGCCCCAGCGGTAATATCCCGCTTGAGCTCGGCCAATAGGCGCACTTCTCTGGCCAGGGCCCAGAGCAAAACCGGTGGCTGCACCGCCTCTGCTCTCAGGCCCCTGAGAGTCCTGACAGCGCCACGGGCGTCGCCCGACAGCGCCACATCGACCAGCCTAAAAGCATCGTAACGCGCGTTGTCGGAGACGGTATCCGTGACCATGGGTGCCGTAATCGGGGTGTCTCCATGGAGCAGTTTTAGCTTTTCCACTTCTTGCGCGGCAGCCAGTAAATTTCCCTCTAGCCGCTCAGCAAGCAGCGCTATTGCCTCTTTATCAATCTGCACACCCGCGCGGCTCATGCGTTCGTGAAGCCACGCCGGGAGTTCAGCGGCCGTTACGGGCCAGGCCGTTATGATCGCCCCGGAGCGATCCAACGCCGTGTACCACTTACTTTTTTGCGAGGCTTTATCAATTCGGCCACTCACAATCAGCAGGACATCGTCAGAGTCGGCCTCAAGATATTCCAGCAGGGCTTTGCTGCCTTCTGTTCCCGGTTTGCCCGAAGGAAGCTGAATTTCTATGAGTTTCCGCTCGGCGAACAGAGACAGCGAGCCCGCCGCGTGGCCCAATTCCATCCAATCATCTTTTTGCGCGATAGCAATACATTGCCGCTCGGTACAGCCTGCCTCTCTGGCGGCATGACGAATCGCATCGGCGCATTCCTGCACGATCAAGGGCTCGTCACCCGCTATCAAGTAACTCGAGGCAAGGGACTGGGTCAGGTGCTGTGCGAGTTGCGCGGGCTTGAGTTGCATTAGCGGGTGAGGCCGCGACTCACACGTCGGACGATCTGGGCCGCGAGGTCTCGTCGCATTTCCTCCCGCAATAACCGCATTTCCTCGGTCTTTCCCACCACATTGCGGGGATCGTTCAGCATTTGTTGGCTCACACTCGCAGTGCCCTCTAGCGGCAGCATCTCTTCTTGCTGCAGCACATAATCGACGGAGAGCGTCAGCTCCATTTCGGCGGCCCGCGCCTGCGCGGTGAGAGAGACGTTGCGCTGCGTGAATTGTTCCTCACGCAACGTGAGTCGCGTGGGTGTTTCGAGGTCTTCAGTCAGCATGATTTTCATGCTGGAGAGCTCGCGCGCGACCTCACGCGTCAACTCGCCCCGCGGATCCGTGCTGATCAAGCGCAGCGACAAACCCTCCCATTCCGAATTGCCCTCTTGAGCGGTGCCCTTGAGTTGGAAACCGCAACCACCCAGGGCGATCAGCGCCATCAGCAGGGTCACTAATGGTGAAAGTGGAAACCGGCGAAATATGGGAGTCGACGTCATTGGGCGACAATATTGACCAGTTTCTGGGGAATCACAATGACCTTTTTGATGGTCGTGCCTTGAAGGAAGCGTTGCACATTGGCGTTCGCTTTTGCCAAGGCTTCAATCTCAGCATTGTCGGCGGCAGCCGGCACCTCAATTTTCCCTCGCACTTTACCGTTCACCTGAACCACGATTTCAAATGCGTCGCGATTCAGCGCGGTTTCGTCGACCGACGGCCACGCGCTCTCTGCAAAGTCATCGCCGGTGAAAGTGCGCCAGAGGTATTCACTTAGATGAGGTGTAATTGGCCACAGCATTCTCAGTACCGCGTGCAGCCCTTCGCTCACCGCGGCGCGATCCAGCAAGTCCTGAGAGGGATGCCGTGATAACTCGTTGCAGAGCTCCATAATTGCGGCCACTGCGGTATTAAACGTCTGTCTGCGACCATAGTCGTCTGTGACTTTGCTGATGGTTTCGTGGGTTTTTCGCCGCAGCAGCTTTTGCGCATCACTCCACTGGGGTGCAGGTGGGATCTCTGTAGCGTCTTCAAATTCATGGACCAGACGCCAAAGTCTTTTGATGAATCGATGTGCGCCTTCTACGCCCGAATCTGACCATTCAAGGGATTGTTCTGGCGGTGCGGCAAACATGCTGAACAGTCTTACCGTATCAGCGCCGTAGCGATCGATCAGCGCTTGGGGGTCCACGGTGTTTCCGCGCGATTTTGACATTTTGGCGCCATCTTTGAGCACCATGCCTTGAGTCAGTAGTCGTTTAAAAGGCTCATCACTGGAGACCAGACCCGCATCGCGCATTAACTTGTGAAAAAAGCGCGCGTAGAGGAGATGCAATATAGCGTGCTCGATTCCGCCAACGTATTGGTCTACCTCGAGCCAATGGTTCGCCTCCTGATCCAGCATGGCCTCGCCGTTGTTAGCGCTGGCGTATCGGGCGTAGTACCAAGAGGATTCCATGAAGGTATCGAATGTGTCTGTTTCCCGGATTGCCGGAGCGTTGCAGCTTGGGCACGTGGTTTCATAAAAGGTGGGCATGTCTTTGATGGGTGAGCCGACACCCTGAAATGCGACGTCGGTCGGCAGGATCACAGGCAGTTGTTCGTCGGGGACGGGGACCGCGCCACAGGAGGCGCAGTTGATGACCGGGATAGGAGCGCCCCAATAGCGTTGGCGAGACACGCCCCAATCTCGCAGTCGAAAATTGACGGAACGACAGCCGAGACCCTTAGACTCGAGCTCGTCAACAATGGCGTCGAAGGCGGCGTCAAAATCGAGGCCATCAAAGTGTGCGGACTGCATGAGTGGGCCGCGCTGCAGGTAGGCGCCGGTCGAGAGATCTGCCGGGGTCTCGGGCGTATCGGATACCACCTGCACAATCGGTAGCGCATATTTGCTGGCGAATTCCCAATCTCGTTGGTCGTGGGCGGGAACCGACATGACGGCGCCGGAGCCGTAGCCCATCAGGACAAAGTTGGCGACCCAGATGGGCAAAGGTTCGTCCGTGAGCGGATGTCGCGCCCGCAGGCCAGTATCCATCCCCAATTTTTCCATCGTCGCCATATCGGCTTCAGCCACGGTGCTGGCGCTGATCGTCTGGCAGAAGGCGTCGAGTTCAGGATTCTCCGCCGCCGCCGTCACCACGAGAGGGTGCTGTGGTGCCAAGGCGAGGTAGGTAGCGCCCATCAAAGTGTCGGGACGGGTGGTATAGACCTCGATGGGAGTATCGCCAAAGGGAAACCGAACCGTGGCGCCTTCCGATCGCCCGATCCAGTTGCGCTGCATGGTGCGCACCTGTTCTGGCCAGTCGGTCAGCGTGTCGAGATCGTCAAGTAACTCCTGTGCATAATCCGTGATCTTGATGAACCATTGGTTGATCGCTTTTCGTTCCACTGGGTTGTCACAGCGCCAGCACTTACCGTCAACCACCTGCTCGTTAGCCAGCACGGTTTGATCTGTCTCACACCAATTAACGTCCGCCTCTTTTTTGTAGGCCAAGCCTTTTTTCATCAGGCGGGTAAAGAACCATTGCTCCCAGCGATAGTACTCGGGCGTACAGGTCGCAAGCTCACGATCCCAGTCGTAGGCAAACCCGAGCCGCGCCAACTGTTGGCGCATGTCGGCAATATTGTTGAGGGTCCACTCGGCAGGTGGCACTCGATTCTGGATCGCCGCATTCTCGGCCGGCAATCCAAACGCGTCCCAGCCCATGGGTTGCAGTACATTCTTCCCCAGCATTCGCTGGTAACGCGCAATAACATCGGCAATGGTGTAGTTGCGAACGTGCCCCATGTGCAGCTTTCCGCTGGGGTAGGGGAACATAGCGAGACAGTAGAATTTTTCGCGCGTATCGTCGGGATAAACGGCGAATCGATTACTTTCGGCCCACTCGTTCTGAAGTGTCTGCTCAAGCGCCTGCGGTTGGTATTCCTGACTCATTTAACTGTGGATCCTTCGGTACGTTACAGCCCGAGCGGGCCGGATCTTTCCATTATTACGACCCGTTCCCGACCGTTGGCGGCGGCCGACGGGAGTGTAGCAGTATTAGGGCCTGTCCCGGCCCAACACGAGACCGATCAAAGAGAATACCCACACCGGCAGACTGCCGCTAACGGCGAAGGGCGTCTCACCCGTTCTGGGTTGGACATTGCCTGAGACGACGGCCTGAGTGAATTGAGGTGTCGATACGATGACCTTGCCTCGCCAATCAATAATCGCCGAAACGCCATCATTGGTGCTGCGAATCAAGTCCTTACCCAACTCGGCCGCCCGAAAGCGAGCCATTTGAAAGTGCTGCCAGGGCCCAGCACTGTCGCCGAACCAGGTGTCATTGCTAATGGTAATCAGCAGATCAGCCGCACGACTTTGCTGACGCACGAAGTCCGGATAGACCACCTCGTAACAGATGAAGGGCGCGACTGGGGTAGCGTCGACCCGCAGCGTGCCCTGATCCTCAGGCCCGGCAGTGAACTGTGACATGGGCAAGTCGAAAAAGGCGATGGTTCCTCTCAGCAAGCGCTCCATGGGCACATATTCGCCAAAGGGCACCAGTTTTTGCTTGTGGTAAGTGCCTCGGCCCAGGCCCAGCGCGGTAATGCTGTTGTAACGTCCCGTCGCGTCGCGTGTCGGAATGCCCGTAATCACCGTTCTACCGGCGGTTTTGGCCGAGGCGTGGACTCGCTGCAGCGTGGACTCTAGTTGGTCGCGGTAGCCCGGCAGTGCAGACTCGGGCCACAGGATGAGGTCATTTTCGCCATAAAGTTGCTCTGAGAGTGCGCTGAACTGCTCCAGAATTTGCGGTCGCTGGCGAGGATCCCATTTCTCCATGAGGGGAATGTTGGGTTGCACTGCAGCAACGCGGATCGGTTCCCTCGACGGCTGCGTCCAAGCGGTGTGCTGTCCGAAAATACCGGTGGCGACGATCGCTGCGGTGCCCGCACCTCCCGCTAGCCAAATCCGCGCATTGCGCGGGCTGCACAGTGCCTCGGCGCCCAGACAGCCAAGCCCTACCATCAGCCACGAGCAGCCATACACGCCTAATAGCGGTATCCAACCGGCGAGGGGCGAGTCCAACACCCCATATCCGGCGAAGGCCCAGGGGAAGCCGGTGAGTAAAAAGGTTCGCAGCACTTCGAATAGCACCCACAGCGAGGCAAACTGAACGACCCTCCAACCGGACTGAGTACCTGAAAACCTGACGTAGAGGTGTGCTTGCAGAGAAAATAGCAATGCCAGCCCAGCACAAAACAGGACCGTCAGCACAACTGCCAGCCATACCGGCGTTGGGCCATACACGTGAATGCTGATATAGATCCACGACACGCCGGCGCCAAAAAATCCAATGCCGTAGGCCAATCCAGCGCGCCATGGTGCGAGTAGGTCAGTGCTATTCAAGACAACGTAGAGGATGCCTGCACTGAGGGGGATGGCGGGCCAAAAATCAAACGGAGACAACCCCAGAGCAAAAATTAGCCCAGCCAACGCAGCCAGCCCGGTTGTCCTTACTCCGGCGTGCATTACTCCGCCGGATTAGCGTCAGGCAAAGGTCTGACGGCGAGGCTATTCAGGCGACGTTCGTCAGCATCAATCACAGTGAATTCAAAGCGGTCTAATTTAATTGACTGATTTGCGCTGGGGAGTTGACCAAAAGCGTTGATCACGAGGCCGCCAATCGTATCGAATTCCTCGTCGCTAAACAGCGTGTCGAAGTACTCGTTAAAGTCCTCAATCGGGGTGAGCGCTTCTACGAGGTACTCGTCGTCACCACCTTTTCTGATGTGCTGTTCTTCCTCGATATCGGTTTCGTCCTCAATCTCACCGACAATTTCCTCAAGCACGTCCTCAATGGTGATAAGTCCAGCAATGCCACCGTACTCGTCGATGACGATCGCCATATGGTTGCGGTTTTGACGAAACTCCCGCAACAGCACGTTTAGCCGCTTGCTCTCGGGTACAGCGATGAACGGTCGCATCAGCTCGCGAATGGGTGGAGCCTCTCCCTCGTGCTGGATTAGCGGTAACAAATCCTTGGCGAGCAGTATCCCGATGACGTCGTCAATGCCATCGCCTATGACTGGATAACGCGAGTGGCCAGCCGTGACGATTTGGGCCAACACCTCAGACAATCCCTTGTCGGAATCAATCACGACCATCTGAGCACGGGGGATCATGATGTCTCTGACTTGCATGTCGCTGACCAACAGCGCGCCTTCCATGATCTTTCTGGCATCCTCGTCGATAATCTCGTGCTCTTCGGCAAGAGACAGCACACCCGTGAGGTCAGATTTGGTCTGGGGTTCACCACTGATAAAGTGAGTGAGTCGATCGATCCAGGATCGTTCTTCTCCCTCGGATTTTCGTTCGTCGTTCACGGTTGGGCCCCCTCCAAGGGCTCGGTTAACTCATAGGGATTTGGAAAGCAGAATCGCTCTAGAAGTTGAACCTCCAGAGCTTCCATAATCTCGGCGTCTGCGGGCATCTGGTGATCGTGACCCAACAGGTGCAACACACCGTGAATGATCATATGGGCCCAGTGGGCCTCCTCGAGTTTGTGTTGCTGCTTCGCTTCGCTTCTTACCACTGGCGCGCAGATGACGAGATCTCCCAGCAACCCTGACGGAGTCCCCGGGGGCAGCTCGGCAGGGAAGGACAGGACATTGGTTGCCTGGGGTTTTGATCGATACGTCTCGTTAAAACGTGTTGCCTCTTCTATATCGGTGATCCGGATGCAGATCTCAGGGGGTTCATTTCCGGCCGTACTTGCGGTTGCCAAGGCTGCCGTTATCCAAGCCTGGATAGTTTCATCAGCGGGCGTTGGCGCATGTGTGGAGCGCTCTACGGTTACCAATACGGTCACGTCGGACCCTCACTCGAACCACTTTGATTCGCTTTTTCATGGGCTTCGTAGGCGCTGACCACTCTTTGCACCACGGGGTGGCGCACAACATCCTTGTTGCCAAACTCAGTAAATGTAATTCCCGCGACGTCGTCTAGGACCTCCTTGGCATGGGTCAATCCACTTTGCGTTCCTTTCGGCAGGTCAATTTGGCTGGTATCGCCGGTGACGACTGCGGTCGATCCAAAGCCAATTCTCGTCAGGAACATCTTCATTTGTTCCCGCGTCGTATTTTGCGCTTCATCGAGAATGACAAAGGCGTGGTTGAGTGTTCTGCCTCGCATAAATGCGAGTGGTGCCACTTCAATAACGTGCCGCTCTATGTACCTATTGACGGTCTCAAAGCCCAACATTTCGTAAAGCGCGTCGTACAAAGGGCGCAGATAAGGATCGACCTTTTGTGAGAGATCGCCGGGCAGGAAACCCAACCGCTCGCCTGCCTCGACCGCGGGGCGCACCAGCAGAATGCGTTTGACTTGCTCTTCAAGGAGCGCTCGGACGGCGCAGGCGACCGCCAAATAAGTCTTTCCGGTCCCCGCTGGGCCAATGCCGAAGTTAATGTCATGGCCTGCGATAGCGCGGACGTAGTCCTTTTGGTTGCCGCCGCGGGGCGTTACCGAGAGTCGCTTGGTGCGAATCACGCCGGCGCCATCATGCTGGCTCTGGTCGTCGCGGGATTTCACCAGATACTCGAGGTCAGATTCTTGTAAGCGGAGATGAATGGTTTCGGGGCTGAGCTGCATGCCGTTGTCGACTTCAGCGTAAAGTGCGCGTAGCAGTGAAGCCGCCATCTCGCATCTCAGTGGGGTACCGGAGAGTTCGAAAACGTTGCTTCGGTTTCGTATCGTAACGTCGAGGCGCTTCTCGATCTGCCGCAAATGCCCGTCCAGCTGTCCGCAGAGGACCGCCAGATTTCTCGCGTCATTGGGTTCAAGGGAGAGGATAAGTTGCGAGGCTACTCCCGATGGAGTGACCTCGGGCGCCGATTGATCTGTGTTCAACGGTTTTCACGCCGCCTCTTTCACACTGGGCTAGAAACGATACCCGCCTCACGGGCGGAGTCAACCATTGTTGATGTTATTTGGGCTTATTCTGGGAGGCGGCCCAGCAGAGAATTGCTATAGGCGGCGGTGATATCTACGTCCACAAAATTGCCGATGAGCTCGGTTTGGGTACACGCGAAATTGACCACCCGATTATTCTCGGTGCGGCCAGAGAGTTGTCCGGGGTCTTTTTTCGCATAGCCAGTGACCAAAATCCGCTGCCGGGTTCCCACCATACGTGCCGAGATTTGCTGGGCTTGCTGGGCAATGCGGCCCTGCAGAATGTGTAAGCGCTCTTTTTTGACAGATTCGGGTGTGTCGTCTACTAGATCGGCGGCGGGCGTGCCCGGACGCGCGCTATAGATAAAGCTAAAAGAGGTATCGAAACCAATTTCCTCGATTAACTTCATTGTGGCGGCGAAATCGTCCTCCGTCTCACCGGGGAAACCAACGATAAAGTCCGATGACAGCGAGATATTCGGCCTGAGCCTCCGCAGGGCACGAATCGTTGCCTTGTACTCCAGCGTGGTATGACCGCGCTTCATCGCCATCAAAATACGATCAGAGCCACTCTGAACCGGCAGGTGCAGGTGATCGACCAGCGCGGGAATTTCCCCATAGCAGGCGACGATAGCTTCTGAGAACTCAACCGGGTGCGAGGTGGTGTATCGAATTCGCTCAATGCCGGGAACTAGATTCACTAGATGAAGCAGCTCGGCAAAGTCCACGATCTCGTTCAGGTGGTTTCGCCCCCGGTAGGCATTTACATTTTGCCCGAGCAAATTCACTTCCTTGACGCCGCGGTCTGCAAGCCCCGCTATTTCCGCAATAACGTCATCGACCGGGCGCGATACTTCTTCACCCCGCGTGTAGGGCACAACGCAGAAAGTACAGTACTTGCTGCAGCCTTCCATAATCGAGACAAATGCAGAAGGACCGTCCACGCTGGGTTCTGGCAGTCGATCAAATTTTTCAATTTCAGGGAAGCTGACGTCGACGACTACGGGCTCACCCTGTCGGCGGTGTTCGATCATTTCGGGCAGCCGATGCAGTGTCTGTGGGCCAAAGATGAGATCCACAAAAGGTGCGCGCTTTCCGATCTCGGCACCTTCCTGACTGGCGACACACCCCCCGACGCCGATGATGACAGCGGGATTCTTTTGCTTGAGTCGCTTCCAGCGTCCCAGCTGGTGGAATACCTTTTCTTGGGCTTTCTCTCGAATCGAGCAGGTATTGAGCAACAGCACGTCTGCATCCTCTGGCGAGGCCGTCATCACCAGTCCATGGCTTTCGCCCAGCAGATCCGCCATGCGCGCAGAGTCATACTCGTTCATCTGGCATCCATGGGTTTCTACAAACAGTTTTTTACTGTCGGGGTCGGTCACGCGTTGCTGTCCGCATATGCTTAGTTACTGTGGCCGCGGAGTATAGCGCCTCGGCTCCAAAAATCCCGTGTTGTGCTGGAGCTTTAGCTGGAAAGTGTTACCATTCCGCCCCTTTTTGCAGCGCCACCTCGGTTTGCCGGGAGCCAACATGCCTTCTCAGCCCATTTACAAAGTGATCTTTCACAATGGAGGTCAGGTTTACGAGGTCTTTGCCAGACAAATCTACCAAAGCGATATGTGGGGTTTTGTTGAGGTGGAGGAACTGGTATTTGGCGAGCGCTCTCAGATTGTCGTCGACCCCGGCGAGGAAAAGCTGAAAAACGAGTTTGCGGGCGTTAAACGGAGCTACATCCCGTTGCAGGCCATCATCCGAATTGACGAGGTTGAAAAAGAGGGAGCTGCGCGTGTCTCAGACGCTAGCAGCGCAAAAATCGCCCCTTTCCCGATGTCGCCGCAGCCGATCATGCCCTCTAAGGGAGACGAGTAAGCCACCGCTTTTCGCGAGTAGACTGCGCCCCGGCGGTGCCGTTTTAGCCTAGCACTCATACCCCTCCCTCGACCTCGTGATCCTGATCCACGCTCGCGATGTCGGCCCGGGCAAGGGCTATGGCGCCTTGAAAAACGAACCGCCCCCCCCCAGATATTGACCATTGGATGAGTCAGCGACAGTTGGCACGGAGAGGCCGAGTGGATCAAGAAGAGCAAAATCAACGAGATGGCGACGTGTTGCCCGCAGAAACGGCGGAACAGGGCGACTACGGCGTCGCAGCGCCCGCGCTGGCGGACGAGGTTCTGCCTGACACGCTGGTGCTGTTGCCATTGCCCGGCCGCCCTTTCTTTCCCGGCCAGGTGCAACCGGTGTCATTCAACCCCGACAACTGGCAAGCAACCCTCGATGCCATAGCGCAGCAGGGTTCCAGGCTTTTGGGTCTCGCTTTTGTCGACAAGCCTGATCCCGGATCAGTCCGGCCCGATGAATTCCCTGAAACAGGGTGCGTGGTCAGATTACATCGACCGCCGGGTATGTCTGACCACGCCGGACATTTTCTGGCCCAGGGCCTGCGCCGATTTCGGATAGTCAGATGGCTGAGCGAGACTAGCCCGCTCATCGCCCAAGTGGAGTACCCACGTTCTCAGGGTGATCGTGACAGCGACGAGATAAAGGCCTACGCCATGGCCGTTATTGCCGCGATCAAAGAGCTTTTGCCGTTGAATCCGCTCTACAGCGAAGAACTGAAACAGCATATTGGGCAATTCAATCCAAACCAGCCGGGGTTGCTCGCCGACTTTGCCGCAGCCTTGACGACTGCCAGTGGTGACCGTTTGCAAGAGGTTCTGGAGACGCTCCCTCTGACGCGTCGTATGAATATCGTGCTGGAGCTTTTGAAGCGAGAGCGGGAGGTAGCAGAGCTTCAGGGCCAGATCACCACGCAAGTTAACGAGAAGGTTTCGGCAAATCAGAGAGAATTTTTTCTGCGCGAGCAGATGAAGGTGATCGAGAAGGAATTGGGTCTCTCCAAAGACGACAACACCTCTGATCTTGAGCGGTTCAGGCAGCGCCTTGAAAAGCTGGATCCGCCGCAAAAGGTAGTGGATAGGCTTGAGGAGGAGTTCAGTAAGCTACAGGTACTGGAGTCAGGATCACCCGAGTATGGGGTAACGCGCAATTATCTGGATTGGGCGACATCGGTGCCTTGGGGCATCCAGTCGCAGGATAATCTTGACCTGGGTCATGCGCGAAACCAACTCGACGCCCACCACGATGGTCTGGATGACGTGAAGTCACGGATCATTGAATTTCTCGCCGTCGGCGCCTTCAAGGGCAGCATTGACGGCTCGATTCTGCTGCTCGTGGGTCCGCCGGGGGTTGGTAAAACCAGTATTGGCAAATCCATTGCGGCGGCGTTGGACCGACAATTTTTTAGATTCAGCCTTGGCGGCATGCGCGACGAGGCAGAGATTAAAGGGCATCGTCGCACTTATATTGGCGCCATGCCGGGCAAACTCGTGCAGGCCTTAAAGGAGGTCGAAGTTACGAATCCGGTCATCATGCTCGACGAAATCGACAAGATCGGTAGCTCCTTTCAAGGGGACCCTGCATCAGCCTTGTTGGAGGTGCTGGATCCCGAGCAAAACGGTGAGTTTCTCGATCATTATCTGGACTTGCGGATCGATTTGTCCAAGGTCTTGTTCATTTGCACCGCGAACCAACTCGACACGATACCTGCCCCGCTCCTCGATCGCATGGAGGAGATCCGATTGTCGGGCTACATCGCAGAAGAAAAGTTTGCGATCGCCAAAAACCACTTGTGGCCGAAATTACTCGAGCGCCACGGTGCGCAACCCAAGCAGATTCGAATTAACGACGCAGCATTGCGCCTTGTGATTGACTCATACAGTCGTGAGGCGGGCGTGCGCGGTTTAGAAAAGAAGTTGAGCGCGCTGGTGCGAGCATCCATTCTTGAGATGGTCGAGCACGGCACCCAGCGCACCCGTATTGGCAAGCGCGAAGTCGAGGGCGTCCTCGGTCGACCGAGGTTCAAAGCTGAGCGCGCATTGCGTGGTAAGGGGGTTGTTACGGGGCTGGCATGGACCGCGATGGGGGGCGCAACCCTCAGTATCGAGTCTTCGAAAATCCATACCTTGAATCGCGGATTCAAGCTGACGGGACAGCTGGGCGACGTGATGAAGGAGAGCGCCGAGATCGCCTACAGCTACGTGGTGGCGCATTTGCGCGAATTCGGCTGCGAACCCGATTTTTTTGATATGTCGATGGTGCATCTCCACGTGCCGGAGGGCGCCACACCCAAAGACGGTCCCAGCGCCGGCATCACCATGGCAACCGCTTTGCTGTCTCTGGCGCGAGGTGATCGGCTGCGTCGTCCATTGGCTATGACGGGCGAACTCACCCTCACGGGTCAGGTACTTCCCGTTGGAGGTATTCGCGAAAAGGTTATTGCTGCCCGTCGTGCCAAAATTGACGAGGTCATTCTGCCCTTTGCCAACCGTGGCGATTACGAAGCGTTGCCCGAGTACCTAAAGGTGGGACTCGAGGCGCATTTTGTTCGGACTTATCGGGAGGTTTTCGATGTGGTTTTCGATACCTCCCAAGAGCGGCGCCAACTGCACTAGCCGCTGCGCTTCAAACGGGATGTTGAGCAGTCAGGATTGCCCGTCGAGGCGCGGGGAAGCCCTCGATGGTGAGCGATGCGTCCTTCGGGTCGAGGAAGTCTGCGAGGGACTGGAATGTCATCCAAGACGTACTGCGCTGCTCCTCAAGGGTTGTAGTGGTGACATCCACAATGTCTGCGTGTTCGAATCCCGCGTTGACTAGCCATTCTTGCGCCAGACCGGGGCTGGGGAGCTGCCAAACATTGCCCATGCGTGCGTAGCGACCCTTGGGCTCGAGAAGCGCGTGGCTGTCGCCGTCGATCACCAGTGTTTCCAGCACCAATTGGCCCCCGGGCCGCAATTTATTTTTCAAGCTGCGCAAATGGGCCATTGGATCTCGTCGGTGATACAACACACCCATTGAGAAAACCGTGTCGAATACCGGTAAGTCCTCCGGCATTGCCTCGAGGGTCATTGGTAGAACATAAATACCCGGCAGGGGAAGATAATGATGGATGGCTTTGAACTGGAGTATAAAAAGCGGTGTGGGATCGATGCCGATGACTTCAGACGCACCCGCCCCAAGCATCCGCCAACAGTGATAACCATTGCCACATCCGACATCCAGCACGCGCCGCCCCTGCAAGGGTTCAATGGCTTGCTTTAGGCGATCCCACTTCCAGTCGGACCGCCACTCGGTATCAATGTGCAAGCCGAAAAGCGCAAACGGACCTTTGCGCCAGGGATGCAGGCCCCTTAGCGCACTCTCGAGTAACCTGAGCTCACCATCGCTGGCCTGACCGGCTACTCCGACACTCGGGGCGTTGAGAATATGCTTTTTTCCTATGACCTCGGGCAACTGAGACAGCGCCTTGCGCCAACGAGGGATGTCTCCATACCGTTCGACTGAGAGTCCTTCAGCGAGAAGCGCGGGTAATGTCTCGATCCATCGCGCCAAAGGCCCGACTGTCCACCGTTCTTTAAGTGCCCTCCAGTCACTCTGCAACTCGGGAGGGGGGATCATGCGATGGCGATGAAAGAGGCGAAGTTAAGGCATTGAAACCAGACATCGCATTGGCTGAAGCCGGCATGCTTAAGCCGGTCGAAATGTGCCTCTCGGGTCTCGGGTAACAGCACATTTTCCAGGGCATCACGTTTCTGGGCGATTTCGAGGTCGCTGTACCCCTGCTGTCTTTTGAAGTCGTGGTGCAGATCTATCAGACGTCGGTTCAGTTCATTATCTTTAAGCGTTATTTTTTCCGAGAGAATCAAGAGATCTCCCGGCATCAACGCCTGCCTGATACGCTTCAACACGGCCTCGCGTTGAGCGATGGGCACGAACTGCAGCGTGTAATTCATAATGACCACGCTGGCGTCATCCAGCGCTACGTCCGCAATATCGCCAACCTCGAGCGTGATCAATTTCCCCTCTGGAAATTGGGCAAGGTGACTGCGGGCTGCAGAGAGCATAGCCTCGGAATTGTCGATCCCGATCAGCTTACAGTTTTGGCAGGCAGGCTCCTTTGCAACCGAGAGCAGTGAGGCTCCCAAGGAACACCCGAGATCGTAAATGGCAGTGTTTGCGCGGGCATGTCGTGCGGCCATGACACCTGTCATCGCTATCACCGTGGTATAGCCGGGCACTGAGCGACTGATCATGTCGGGGAAGACCGACGCGACCGCCTCGTTGAACCTGAAAAGGCCGCCCTCGGGCAGTGGCTCTGCATACAATTGGTCGCGTAACGGCGTGGGGGAGGGTCGAGCCACGCCGGCGCCATCCCCCGGTGCGAGTATTTCCGGGGGTAGTACCTGCTTGGGTGGATCCTGCTGATTCATGGTGAGCATTGTGTTGTTGATGGGGACCGAGAGCATAACAGGGCTTGTTGCGCGCCCTGACACTTCCGCATACTCTCGCGCTCTTGACGCGTCTAGTTTGCCAGAGATTCACATGTTCGATTCCTTACCGGTGCTTCCACCTGACTCTATTCTTGGTTTGGCTGCCGCCTGTCGCGCAGACCCAAATCCAGACAAAGTTGACCTTACCCTCGGCGTTTACATGGACGAGACCGGTCTCTGTCCGGTTTTTGAGTCGGTGCAAAAGGCGCAGCATGAGCTGGTGAGCGATGAACTGACCAAGGTCTATATGCCTCCCGTTGGCGATGCGGCATACCTGTCAGGAATTCGCTCGCTGGTGCTGGGTCCTGCACTGGAAGATCGGTTGGGCAACCGGGTCACGGCTGTGCAAACCCCGGGGGGTTGCGGTGCAGTGCGATTGGGTGCCGAGGTCTTGCATGCGGCAGCACCGGATACGACTGTTTGGGTCAGCGATCCCACTTGGCCGGTACATATTCCTTTGATGGGATCCGTTGGCCTTAAGCTCAAGACCTACCGGTATTACTCCCCTCAGCTCAAGGGGCTCGATTTTGATGCCATGCTGGCAGATCTCGAACAGGCTTCCCCGGGAGACGTGGTTTTACTGCATGGCTGCTGTCATAACCCCAGCGGCGCCGATCCCTCCGCAGAGCAGTGGCAGCAATTGGCGTCACTGCTGGCCGATAGGCAGCTGTTACCCATGATTGATTTTGCTTATCAAGGCATGGGCGCTGGCCTCGATGAGGATGCACAGGGATTGCGCAGCGTTTTGGCCTCTGTCCCGGAAATGATTGTTGCCGTTTCCTCCTCAAAGAATATTGGTTTGTATCGTGAGCGTGCCGGCGCGGTTATTTTTATTGGCGGAGATGATCGCGCGGCGGAGGCCATGGCGAGTCAGGCCATCGCCGCGGCGCGCCGGGTCTATTCTATGCCGCCTGCCCATGGCGCGCTGTTGGCGGGGCGCGTGTTGTCCAACCCAGCGCTACAGCGGGCCTGGGTGCAAGAGCTTGAGCAAATTTGTGGCAGGATCAATGGTCTGCGTGCGAGCTTTCGCGACGCTTTGGTGGCGGCGACAGGGAGAGATTTTGACTTCATTGGTCGCGAGAACGGAATGTTCTCCTTTCTGGGGTTATCAGTCGAGCAGGCCCAGCGGCTGAGAACCGAAAAATCGGTCTACATGCTGGATTCATCACGTATCAATATCGCCGGCCTGAACGCCGCGAATTTGTCCCGTGTTGTGGACGCGGTCGTTTCCGTACTGTAGCGCCCGGGGTTCATCCTTCCAGCGCTACGAGCCGCTCGAGTGCTTCATCCAGTGCGTTTTCAGCGGCACTGATAGCCGTCATGACTTGTGCAACGGTATCAGGGGCTTGATCGTAAAATCCCGGCTCAGAAATTGACGCCAGTAGCGCCGCGTGCTCGCTTTCGAGCCGTTCGATCTTGTCGGGGAGCGCGTCGAGCTCTCTTTGCTCTTTGTAGCTGAGTTTGGCTTTTTTTGGGGGGCTTGGAGTAACACTCGAATTCTTAGCTGCCTGACCTTGCTCCGATTCGCTTGGCGCTGTGGCCTGGTTCTCCTGTGGCGCTATGGTTACGCTAAGCGGTGTCAGTTGCCCACCGCGCGCCTCCCAATCACTGTAACCGCCCGCCTGTTCTTCGACGACGCCGTTCTCCTTCATCACCAGCAGGCTCGTGACTACCTTGTCTAAAAAATGCCGGTCATGACTGACCACAATTACGGTTCCCTTGAACTCGAGCAGTATCTCCTCGAGCAGTTCCAAGGTCTCGATGTCTAAATCATTGGTCGGCTCGTCCAGCACCAGAAGATTCGCTGGTCGAGTGAAGAGTTGAGCGAGGATGGCGCGGTTGATTTCTCCGCCGGAGAGCGCTTTCACTGGCGTGCGCACCCGGTCCGGAGAAAATAAAAAATCGCCAAGATAACTGATGGCGTGTCGTCGTTGGCCATTAATCTCGATGAACTCCTGACCGCCGCAGACGTTGTCAATCAGATCTCGCTCCGGTTGAAAGGTATCCCGGAGCTGGTCGGAGTAGGCAATCTGAAGTTGGGTTCCGCGTAAGACCTCGCCCTTGCTGGGGGCAAGCTCCCCGAGTAGAAGTTTGATAACGGTGCTTTTGCCCACTCCATTTCTGCCGACAATCCCGATGCGATCTCCCCGCTGAATAATGGTGGAGAAATCTTTGATCAGATCCTGATTCTCGTACCCGAAGCTGATTTCCCTAGCTTCCGCCACACGCCGCCCGGAGCGGGCAGCATCCTCCAGGGTCATCCGCCCCCGGCCAACTGCCGCTCGGCGCTGTGCACGTTCCTCGCGCATGGCTTTGAGCGCCGTCACCCGGCCCTCATTTCGGGTCCGGCGAGCTTTTATACCCTGTCTAATCCACACTTCTTCCTGCGCGAGCTTCTTGTCAAATAGTGCCTCGGCTCTGGCTTCCGCGGCAGCCTGCTGTTCTCTTTGAATCAGAAACTGTCGGTAGTCCGATTGCCACAGGGCGAGATGCCCCCGGTCAAGCTCGCCGATTCGATTGCACACTCTCTGCAAAAAACGACGGTCGTGGGTGATGAGCACAACCGCGCCAGCAAACTGCATGACCTCCTGTTCAAGCCAGTCAATAGCAGGGATATCGAGGTGGTTGGTTGGCTCGTCAAGTAGCAAGAGGTCGGGATCGGTTACCAGCGCTCGAGCCAGCGCCGCGCGCCTGCGCCACCCGCCGGACAGCGCTTTCAGCGGGGTGTCGCCCGCAAGCTTCATTTGATCCAGCACTTTTTCAATGCGTTGGCCCATAGTCCATCCGTTGCGGTGCTCTAGCTCGGCATGGATAGCATTGAGTTCTTGCAAGGTGCTCTCAGCATTGCTCTGAATCAGTAAGTGGTATCGGGATAACAATTCCCCGATCTCAGCGAGACCCGTAGCGACATAGTCAAAAACTGTTAAGTCACCATCCTCGGGGAGTGACTGCTCGAGAAAAGCGATTCTGGCGTCGGGCTGCTGCCATCGTTCCCCGGACTCAGGCGCCAACTCCCCAGAAAGGATACGAAGCAACGTCGACTTGCCCGCGCCATTTCTGCCCAACAATCCCAGCCGTTCTCCTTTGCCCAGTGTCAGACTGACTTTATCGAGTAATATCCGGGGGCCGATGCTGTAATCGATTTGATCGAGACGGACATAAGACATGAGGGGGCTCCTGAGTGCGCTCAGTGTAGGGCAGAACGGATCCTTTGCGCGCTTTTCGGTAGAATAGGGGGCCTCGGGGGGGCAACATCATGACGACACTGACGATGGAAGCGCAGCAAAATGCGCGTTGGATAGCGGGCTGGCTCGGCGTGTGCGCCGTGACGATTTTGGGCATGATTTTACTGGGAGGGGTGACCCGGCTGACCGAATCGGGTTTATCCATGGTGGATTGGCGCCCCATCATGGGAATTATCCCGCCGCTGACCGAGACCCAGTGGCTCGACACCTTTGCCGCTTATCAACAGTACCCGGAGTATCAAAAGATCAACCAGGGCATGGATCTGGCGGGCTTTAAACAGATTTTCTGGTTCGAATACCTCCATCGTGTGCTCGGCCGATTGATTGGGCTGATGTATTTCATCCCCTTGGTCATTTTCGCCCTGCGGCGAATGATTGCTCCTCAGCTATTGCCAACGCTGGTTCTGCTCCTGTTTTTGGGTGCTGCACAGGGCCTGTTGGGTTGGTACATGGTCAAGAGTGGTCTAGTGGATCGACCTTCAGTATCCCAATACCGGCTGACCGCCCACCTTGGAGTTGCCGTGGCAATTTATGCGCTAATGATGTGGCTTTTGTTCAGAGTTACTGCAGGCCTTTCTCCATCACTCAAGCACATTGGCCCCATGGGCGGTGTGCTGATTGCAGGCGTCTATCTGTTGATTCTTTCTGGCGGATTCATGGCTGGCACTGATGCGGGATTTGCGTATCCAACCTGGCCGCTTATGGGAGAGACTTTTGTTCCCATGGGTTATTACGCGGAGGGGTGGTTAGCCACTTTTGAGGGCGTCGCAACCATTCACTTCAACCATCGGATGCTCGCCTACGCCATAGCCGCGCTGGTGCTGTTCGTTAGTGTCCGCAGTCTGCGCCAGAGCGCCGAGCCGAGGGTGCGCCGAGGCGCGATGTTGATGCTGCTGGCGTTAACCTTTCAGATCATGCTAGGCATTGGCACGGTACTGAGTCAGGTGGCGATACCCATGGCCGCAACACATCAGGTGGGCGCGGTCTTACTGTTGACGACCGTGCTGTTCTGGAGTCACGCCCATACAGATCAAAAACTGGTAATGTCTGCATGAGGTAAGGCGCGGGTCAGAAGCGGAGAGTTGCTCCGTAGACCGGCAGGCAGGAGAAAAAACCGCCGTGAAAACCCTCATAGTAGAGGACAGCTCAACACTGTGCGCGATTTACTCACAGTATCTCGATGGCAGTGGCTTGGAGATTACAGCGGTAGAAACGCTTGCCGCTGCGCGGGCCGCTCTCCTCGACTGGCACCCCCATCTCGTGCTGCTGGATATCGAATTGCCCGATGGCAACGGACTGGATTTGCTTGCCGAGACCGAACGGCTGACTCCGCAACCTGCTGTGGTGGTGATGACGGGGCACGGCGCAGAACATGGCGAGCAGGCAATCCAGCGAGGTGCGGCCGACTTTCTGACGAAACCATTTGATGCTTCTCGCCTGCGGGTCACACTGCTCAACGCGGCTGAAAAGCTCAAACTCAGCCAGCAAGTGGCGCAGTTGGCGGTCAAGAGAGCGCATTTGGGGCCGCTCAAGGGTAGCTCATCCGCCATGCAGAGTGTCTATGAAACCGTCGAATCTCTGGCGGGTACGCTCGCGACCGCTTTTATTATGGGAGAGAGTGGTACGGGCAAGGAGCTCGCCGCGAGAGCAATCCATCAACTCTCCGCCAGAGCACCGGGTCCTTTTGTCGTTGTCGATTGTGCTGCTCTCGCGGTTGATCAATTGGAGCGGGCGTTATTTGGTATCGAGGGCGACGATGCGCAGGGCCTGGTGGCGCAAGCTGCCGATGGCACGCTTTTCCTCGATGAAGTTTGCAGCCTGGGTTTTGCGTCCCAGTCGACATTACTCAGATTAATTCAGCACGGTACGTATCGACCTGTGGGATCTTCAGCCGAAGTGGCGGCGGACGTTCGTATTATTGCCTCTACCAATCGTGACCCATTGCTTGAGATGAGAGAAGGTCGATTGCGCGAGGATCTCTATTACCGTTTGCATGTGGTTCCCTTGAGGATGCCGTCGATGCGCGAGAGATCCGAAGACGTGCTGATGTTAGCAACGTCCTTTTTGGATCGGTTTGCTCAGGAGGAAGGTAAAGAACCTCGTCAACTGAGTGACGGTGCGGCACAGGCGATGAAAGGTTATTCCTGGCCGGGTAATGTCCGGCAGCTCGAAAATACGATGCGGCAGCTGTTGCTGACGACCGCCGCGACTGAAATCGATGCGTCCGCAATTCATCAGGTGATTTCAGTGACTGAAATCTCAGCGGGTGATTCCAGCGCTATGGGGCTATCGGGGCCGGCGCAGGATGGCCCGGGTTTGTTGGGTATCCAGCCCTTGTGGATGACGGAAAAGAAAGCCATTGAGGAAGCGATAGCCGCTTGTGACGGCAATATCAATCGTGCTGCGCAACAACTGGAGGTTGCGCCGTCTACGATTTATCGAAAGTTGCAGGCTTGGAAAGCGCAGAACTTGAAGACGTAATCCGGTTCTCACCGAGGGCGTCGATACACCCGCACGCTATCGACCAGCATCCGTTGGGGGAATTCATGTGCCGCAATAGGGCCTCCGGCTCGACCCCAGTTTCCTCCGACGGCCAAATTAAGAATGAGATGAAACGGTTGATCGAAGGGCCATCTGTGCCATGAATCTTTGTCGCCCCTCAGGTAACTGAAATAGCGGATGTCGTTTACGAAAAGATCAATCCGGTCGGGGGTCCACTCCATCGCGTACACGTGAAAATCCTTAGTCGCGCTGGGTTCGACAAGCCGACCTTTGCGCTGCTGCCCATTGACCCAGTAATTGGCTCGGGTATGAACGGTGCCGTGTATGTGGCCGGACTCAAACCCGACGTGTTCCATAAGGTCAATTTCGCCTGAATTGGGCCATGCATCGCAGTCGCCATTGCCCTGCCAGTCGACTCCCGCTTCACAGTTGGTTGCATAGAAAAAAGGATCAGAGGGCAGGAGCCAGATAGCAGGCCACGTTCCTTGGGCGTCGGGGAGTTGGGCAGTCACCTCGACCCGTCCATAGAGAAAGTCGTGTTTACCGCGGGTGTGGATTCGGGCGGAGGTGAAGGCAGGTACCTGCCCCGGGTGATGGTGAGCCTCCAGCACAAGGGCACCATTCTCTACGCGCAAATTTTGACTTGAGTCTGTATAGGCCTGATCTTCATCGTTGACCTTGCCGGGAGGCCATATGTCCATGCTCCAGTGGTCGGGATTGAGGCCTGATTCGTCAAAGAGGTCTTGCCAGACAAGTATCCACTGATCTCTTGGGGTTGCTCGGCCCGCCTTGGTTTCGAGTAACACCCCACTCAAAATCGGTTGTCCGATGACCGGTTTCAACATGAGATGCAATAGCCCATCCCTGACAGTTTGATTCGGAATCGTTACCGTGAGCGCGGAGTGGATTTGTCCGTCTCGGTACTTGAGTACATCGATATCCTTGAGTACGCGCTCTCCTTGAATATGGACATCAAATACGCGCTCTCCAATGCGATGGAAGCGGGGCTCCGCAAAAAAGAGTGTGACGTCGTAGTTGCCGTTCGGTACCGACTGCGTGAGGGAGACGGTCCCTTCACTGTAGGTTTGGAAAACATCGGGTTGGTCGGAACCGTATACGGCGTTTAAGGCATGACATTGAGTTTGCTTCGGGCATCCGATGCCTTTGAAGGTGTGGTTTTGCCAGCTACTCGATTTGTCAGATCCCAGATTAAGCGCAAATTCGGTCTCGCCTACACACGACATGCTGATGCAAGTACCCATGAGCAGTCGTAATAAAGAACGATGGAGTGCCATAGTGCGCGGGTCGGGGAACGATTGAAGGAATATTACAGGTCGACCCCCTGAGCAACAGGATCAATACGACAAAGTGACACTATGCCCCGATAAAACGGGAGACGTCATGCTCTGTGCAAGGGGCTGGTGGCTTACCATGGGCGGATTGCCAGGTTGAGAAAGCCGCGGCAAAGGTCTGAAGACGAGTAGACGTGGTAAGGCTCGAAAATAATGACTAAGAAAACAATATGGCTGGGAGAACAGCCCCTGCTTCAACCTTCGGGATCTCCCGCTGGAGAATACCTCTTCCTCGAGGGAGAGCCGTTTTATCGGATTAGGCACTTCGACCGGATACCCCATTTCTTCATTAGCCTGGTCAGTCACGCTAATCACTGGCTATTTATTTCGACATCCGGCGCGCTAACCGCTGGGCGAACCAACTCCGGTAGCGCGCTGTTTCCCTACTACACAGAAGACAAGATCGCCGAGAGTGCTCACGGCACAGGGCATTGTGCGGTTTTTTTGGTAAGTCGCTTGGGAAAGACGTTTTACTGGGAGCCCTTTGCCCGTCAACTCGATGGCGTGTATCAGATAGAACGTAATCTCTATAAAAACACGCTGGGCAATACCCTCATCTTTGAGGAGGTAAACCACGACCTCGAGCTGACTTATCGCTATTCCTGGCAGATGTCTCACCGGTTTGGCTTTGTCAAAAAATCTGCGCTGAGTAATCAGGGCGATCGTGCCGACAACATTCGTTTTTTGGATGGACTTCAGAATCTGATGCCCTATGGGGTGACTCCTGGCATTCAAAATGAGCTGAGTTGCCTGGTCGATGCTTATAAAAAGAGCGAGTTACATAGCGACTCGGGTGTGGGCATGTTCACCATGAGTTCCTTGCTGACTGATCGAGCTGAACCCAGCGAGTGCCTCTCTGCCACAACCGTCTGGTCCTACGGTTTATCTCAGCCGCAGTATTTGCTCTCCTCGGTGCAGCTTGATCGATTTCGTCAAGGCCTCGACATAGAGCAAGAACTCGATGTTCACGGCCGACGGGGCGCTTACTTTGTCGCAGAAGAGATTACCTTACGTCCCGATGAAGAGCGCCAGTGGGGCATCGTCGCGGACGTTAATCAGGGCCCGGACGCAGTCGCCAACTTGATTAATGCAAGGGTAAGCGGCGAACCGTTATCTGAAGAGGTCACTCATGATCTGCGCGCTGGACAATCCCAGTTGAGAAACATCATCGGTGTGGCTGATGGCTTCCAGGTGACCTCGCAGCCATTGGACGCTGCGCATCACACTGCAAATGTCTTATTTAATGTGATGCGGGGCGGCTACTTCGATAATAATTACTGGTTGTCGAAGCGCGATTTTCAGACGTTCTGTGAGCAGTGGAATTGCGAGGCTGGGCCCGCGCTAGAGTCACTTACCACCGACTTGCCTGAAAACATCGCGTATGCCGACCTGCGTGAACGGATAGAGCGCGCCGACAAGCCGCTGCTGCTGCGCCTGTTTTTGGAGTACATGCCGCTCACCTTTAGCCGTCGTCATGGCGATCCGTCGCGTCCATGGAATCAGTTTTCTATTGACGTGCTGACGGAATCAAATGAAAAGCGATTGGCCTTTGCTGGCAACTGGCGAGATATCTTTCAAAATTGGGAGGCGTTGTCGGTATCGGCGCCCGGTTATATCGACAACATGATCTGCAAGTTTGTGAGCGCGACGACAGCCGACGGTTATAACCCTTACCGCATCACCCGTGAAGGCATCGACTGGGAAAAACCCGAGCCCGATAACCCTTGGGCCAACATTGGCTATTGGGGGGATCATCAGGTCATTTACTTGTCGAAGTTGATTGAACTGGCGCAAAGTCACTTCCCCAAAGGCCTTGAGGCACTGTTGGCGCGAGACGTTTTCGCGTACGCCAACGTCCCTTACCGCATAAAGGGTTTCGATGACCTGCTTGCTGATCCTTACGACACCATTATTTTTGATGCGGCGCTAGATAGCGAAATCGCCGGACGTGTCAGTGAGGTTGGCGCCGACGGGCGGTTGTTATGGGTCAATGATCAAATTTATCAGGTGAATTTACTGGAGAAGCTTCTGGCGATGACCCTCTCCAAGTTGACCAATTTTGTTCCGGGTGGTGGGATTTGGATGAATACCCAGCGCCCCGAATGGAACGATGCCAATAACGCCTTGGTGGGCACCGGTATTTCCGTAGTAACGCTGTGTTATTTGCACCGCTTTCTGACGGTGTTCGATAAGCTGATGGCGGAGTCTGATCTCGCCAGCGCATCCGTGTCAGATGAATTGCTTTCACTCTTTGACAGCGTGGCCGCCGTCTTCCGCGATCACGGTGAGGTTTTGAGTACTGAGTCAGTCAATGAAGCGCTTCGTCACACCGTGTTGGAGCAGTTGGGTAGGGCGGGGGAGGCGTATCGCGCGACAATCTATCGGACCGGCTTTTCCGGACACCGAAGTGATTTGGAAATCGCGAGGGTGAGATCCTTCATTGGTGCTTGTCTCCCGGTGCTGGCAAGGAGCATTCGAGATAATCGCCGCGAGGACGGCTTGTTCCATGCGTACAATAGGCTGCGCACACAGGGAGCGTCCGTCTCAATAGTGCGACTCGACGAGATGCTCGAGGGTCAGGTGGCAGTGCTGAGTGCAAAATTATTGTCTGCCGAGGAAGCGTTGGCGGTCTTGCGCGCTTTGCGCCAGTCAGCGCTCTTCACGCAACGCCAGCACTCTTATTTATTGTATCCCCACAAAGTGTTGCCCCGTTTTCCAGACAAAAACCGTATCACCGAGGCCTCCTTGGCAGAAATCCCCTGTTTGGGCCGGCTGATGGCCAGTGGCACTACCGCGTTGGTTACAAAGGACGATATGGGAGAGATTCATTTCAACGGACGTTTGACCAAGGTCGAAGATGTCGACACCGTGCTTGACGAACTTAGCGTTGCCGGACACGCGCTCACTGATGTCGAGCGCAGAGCGATCAAGCGATTGTTTGTTGAAACCTTCCAGCATGATTTGTTTACCGGACGCTCGGGCGGCATGTATGCCTACGAGGGCATAGGGTCCATTTATTGGCATATGGTGTCGAAGCTGTTGCTTGCCGCCAGTGAGAATGTGATCGCGGCAAAAGACGCTGGCGAGGGTGCAGATGTTATCAGTGGTCTACTGTTGGCGTATGAGGATATTCGCTCGGGTCTTGGTTCTAACAAGTCCCCCGAAGTTTACGGTGCGTTCCCAACCGATCCCTACTCGCATACGCCGGGATTCGGCGGCGCGCGTCAGCCCGGGATGACGGGGCAGGTAAAAGAGGAAGTGCTGAGCAGGGTCGCTGAAATGGGCGTGATCGTGCGCGGTGGTTGCATTACCTTTGATCCCGTATTGCTCCGGACCCAAGAGTTTCTCTCGGAGCCCTCAGATCTGCGCTATGTGGATGTAGAGGGCGAGGAGAGATCGGTACCGGTTGCAGCGGGTCAGCTGGGTTTTACGCTTTGCCAAGTGCCCGTCGCGATACAAGTGGGTGCTGAGGCGTCGATCACCGTTGCCCTTAAAAACGGCTCCAGCTCCGTTCTCCTGTCAGATCAATTGTCGGAAGAAATCTCCAACGCTATTTTTATGAAGCGAGGGGAGGTCGTGGGCTTGACGGTGACGGTGGTAAACGCCCTTCACTAGCGCGTTAATTTACCGCGACCTCCCTATGGGGCCCATCTCAGGCCGGAGCCAACGGGGCTTCTGTGGTCGTCTGTTCGTTACGGCGTGCAGTTAGAGCGACCTTGACCTGTTCAACTGCCTGTTCGTCGAGCTCATACCTCCGCATAGCCCAGAGCGCAATTAGGGTGCCGCTAACCGGAACGCCAATAAACGCCATCCGTAGTTGGGCCAGCGTATCCTCTGATTGGATGGCCACGTTCTGGTCAAAGCCAATGGAAGCCAGAATGAATCCGCTCAAGAGACCCGCAAAGGCCAGACCAAACTTGACCATCCACCAATAGATTGCTCCAAACAGTCCTTCGCGGCGCGCAC
>VMBT01000402.1_pt1 | contig 28130 bp, 26 predicted proteins | sample 4404301 | NCBI WGS metagenome assembly VMBT01 (sample SAMN12238535, study PRJNA552566) | marine metagenome | isolation source: Coastal seawater | place: USA: coastal Georgia, Sapelo Island | collected 2008-08/2009-08
GAGACAAAGCGACCAGTAATATCTGTACTGCTCAAGTTCTGCTTGCAGTCATGGCAGCAGCCTATGCTATCTATCATGGTCCAAAGGGATTAAAACAAATTGCGAGTAGCATCAATCAAAGAGCAGGAAATATTGCTCAGTCTTTTAAGGATGCAGGTTATGAATTAGCTTCAGAAAGTTTTTTTGATACTGTGACAGTTATTTCAGATAATGCCGAATCACTTTACTTAAAAGCTCAAGAAGAATTAATTAATGTCAGATTGATTAACTCTCATCAATTTTCGATTTCTGTTGATGAAACTACTACTGATGATGATTTGCAAAAATTGTATGACTGTTTTGGCATTTCCAGTTCATCACTAAAAACAAGTTCAATTCCGGAATCTTTATTAAGAAAGAATGCTTACTTAACTCATCCGGTTTTCAATCGTTTCCATTCAGAGACTGAAATGATGAGATATCTTAAGCGTCTTGAAAACAAAGATATTGCGCTTAATCACTCTATGATAGCTCTTGGGTCTTGTACGATGAAGCTAAATGCTGCGGTTGAAATGATGCCAGTCTCTCTGCCTGGATTTTCAAAGCTTCATCCATACGCACCAGAAGATCAAACCCTAGGTTATCAGAGATTGTTTTCGGATCTAGAAAGGGCTCTTATTGAGGCCACAGGCTATGATGCTATTTCCCTTCAGCCTAACTCGGGTTCCCAGGGTGAGTATGCGGGTCTTCTTGCAATCCGCTCATATCATCTTGCAAAAGGTGACAATAATAGAAACGTTTGTTTAATTCCTTCCTCAGCTCACGGAACCAATCCTGCGAGTGCAATTATGGCTGGAATGAATGTAGTCATTGTTAAGTGTGACAAACATGGAAATGTAGATGTTGAAGATCTCGCAGATAAAATTGACAAGCATCAAGAAAATTTGGCAGCCATCATGGTAACTTACCCATCGACTCATGGTGTATTCGAATCCAAGATTGAAACTATCTGTCAGATGATTCATGATGCAGGTGGTATGGTCTATTTAGATGGTGCAAATATGAATGCCATGGTTGGAGTTACACAAGCTGGAAAATTTGGCGCAGATGTTTCACATATTAATCTTCATAAAACATTCGCCATACCTCATGGAGGGGGTGGTCCTGGAATGGGCCCAATTGGAGTAAAAGCACACCTCAAAGATTTCCTTCCTGGAAATCCTTTGGAAGTAAATTCTAATGCCGTTTCAGCTGCAAAATATGGAAGTGCATCCATCCTTCCAATTTCATGGTCTTACATTAAACTTTTGGGCTCATCGGGAATGGCCAAAGCTACTGAGGTTGCAATATTAAGCGCCAACTACATTGCAAAATCTCTAGAATCTTTTTTTCCTATTCTCTATCGATCAAAAGAAGGGTTTGTCGCTCATGAGTGCATTATTGATATAAGACCAATTAAAGAGGAGTGTGGCATTTCAGAGGAAGATATAGCCAAACGATTAATTGATTACGGGTTTCATTCCCCTACGATGTCATTTCCTGTAACCGGAACATTAATGATTGAACCTACTGAGAGTGAGTCAAAGACAGAAATCGATCGCTTTATCAATGCAATGAAATCTATCCATTCGGAAATTCAGAAAGTAAAAACAGGAGAGTGGGATTTAATAAACAATCCATTGAAAAATTCACCTCACACTGCTCTTGAGATGGCGGGCGAGTGGAATTACCCTTACACCAGAGAGGAGGCACTTTATCCTGTTGCATCCTTGAGAGATAACAAATACTTTCCACCCGTCAAAAGAATTGATAATGTATACGGAGATAGAAATCTGTTCTGTTCCTGTCCTCCGATTGAAGAGTTTGAGGAAAGTTTCTAAACTAAAGAAATAATTTCGTTAAAATCTTTTTAATTATCTTTATTATCCACTACGGATTTTGCTCAAAAAGGGGAGTATGAGTCAAACAGATCTAGAGCAAATGAATGTTGCCGAATTTACCGAGAAGGCTTATCTCGATTATTCGATGTACGTCATTCTCGATCGAGCATTACCTTTTATTGGTGACGGACTTAAACCTGTTCAAAGACGAATTATTTATGCAATGAGTGAACTTGGCCTCAAGTCCACTGCAAAATATAAAAAATCTGCAAGAACAGTCGGTGATGTCCTAGGTAAGTTTCACCCTCATGGAGATAGTGCTTGTTATGAGGCAATGGTCCTTATGGCCCAACCTTTTTCATACAGATATCCTTTTATTGATGGACAGGGAAATTGGGGTGCACCAGATGATCCAAAATCCTTCGCTGCAATGCGATATACCGAATCAAAATTATCTGAATATGCGGATTTATTATTATCTGAAATTAATTTAGGGACCGTCAATTGGGTTGATAATTTTGACGGCTCTCTTCAGGAGCCAGAATACCTTCCAGCCAAGGTGCCGAATTTATTGCTTAATGGAACTACTGGTATAGCAGTTGGTATGGCAACTGATATGCCACCTCATAATCTTACAGAGGTTGTTTCTGCTTGCATCAAGTTGCTAGAAAAGCCGTCTACTGAATTAGATGAGCTAATGGAAATTCTCCCTGCCCCTGATTACCCCACTTTTGGAGATTTAGTTTCCTCAAAAGATGAAATTAAGAGTATTTATGAAACTGGTAATGGCTCTATTAAACTTCGAGCAACATATACAATCGAGAATGGCAATATTGTTATAGGTTCTCTTCCATACCAAACATCAGGCTCAAAAATCATTGCCCAAATTGCTGAGCAGATGAGAGCTAAGAAACTTCCATTGGTGGATGATTTGAGAGATGAATCGGATCATGAGAATCTAATTAGAATCGTCATTGAACCAAGATCAAATAGAGTTGATTTAGATTCTTTGATGTCACATCTATTTGCAACTACAGATCTAGAAAGGAATTATCGAGTCAATATGAATATTATTGGTCTTGATGGAAACCCCAGAGTAAAACCTTTAATTCCTCTGATTAAGGAATGGCTAAGCTATCGAACAGATCTGGTTACCAAGAGATTACAACACAGACTCCAGAAAATCTTAGATCGTTTGCATATTCTTGAAGGTCTTCTGATTGCCTATTTGAATATTGATGAAGTGATTGCAATTATCCGTTCTGAAGATAAACCAAAACCTGTTCTAATGGAACGCTTCAAACTCAGTGAACTGCAAGCTGAGGCAATTCTTGAACTTAAATTAAGACATCTAGCAAAGCTCGAAGAATTCAAAATCCAAAAAGAAAGAGATGACTTAAATGAGGAAAAAGAGAGAATTGAATTACTTCTTTCCAGTGATAATCGCCTCAAAACATTTATCAAAAAAGAGTTGCAAGAGGTATTAAAAACATCTGGCGATAATAGAAAAACAAAAATCATCGCGAATGTTTCATCCGCTAAAGCTTTTAGTGAGGAAGATCTTACCCCGGCAGAAAATGTTACCGTAGTTCTGAGTGAAAAAGGATGGGTGAGATCGGCTAAAGGTCATGATATTGATCCTGAAAACTTAAGCTATAAGTCTGGCGATAAATATCTAGCTAGCGTCAGAGGTAGAAGCAACAAAAATGCAATTTTCATTGATTCTTTTGGTAAATCCTACACACTACCAGCAATCTCTCTACCTAGTGCAAGAGGTCAAGGTGAGCCATTAACCGGAAGACTTGATCCTGAATCTGGAGCTGAATTTATGGATGTGGTAATGGGTGAAGAGAATCAAAAAATCATTCTTGCTTCAGATTTTGGATATGGTTTTATTGCTTCGATTGAGGATTTAATTTCCAAAAAGAAAGGTGGCAAGTCAACCATTCGTCTTACTGAAAAATCTAGAGTTTTACCAGTCACATATCTTCAGGAAACTGATGAGGATGAATATATCGCTGTTGCTACAAATGCTGGAAGACTTCTTTTGTTTCCTATTTCTGAACTTCCCACCTTATCAAAAGGAAAGGGAAATAAGTTGATTCAAATTCCTGCCTCTGAGTTAAAGAGCCGTTCAACTTATATCGCGAGTATCTGCACTATCACCCCATCTCAACAACTAAAAGTTTACGCGGGCAAACGACATCTATCTATTAAATTTGATGACTTAACAAACTACATCGGTTCGAGAGCTAGAAGAGGCAACGTGCTTCCCAAAGGTTTTCAGAATGTAAAACTCATTGAGTCTATCGAATAACCCTCAAAATAAAGGCTTACTGATATAGCTCAAACACTATAATATAGGGTTTTTAATCAATTTTTCCGCTATGTTCGTCCTAAAAATTGTTACAGATTTTGCCGCCGCACATTCTCTTAGAGATTATCCTGGTAATTGCTCAAGACTTCATGGGCATAACTGGGGTGTTGAAGTTAAGGTTCAATCAGAAGTCTTAGATGAAACCGGCATTGCTATTGATTTTCGTGAAATCAAAAATCAAACCAAAGAAGTGGCTAATCGACTAGATCATTTTTATCTTAACGATATAAAGCCTTTTGATGAAATTAATCCAACAGCAGAAAACATTGCAAAATATTTTTTTGATGAACTTAAGAAATTAATTAACACTGATACTGTCTCAGTTAAAGAAGTAACTATCTGGGAAACCCCGAGATCAGCCGTTACCTATTCGGAGTAATAATGAGCGCAATTAACCTACCAGATACACAAAACAAAGTCGACACAAGAGATATTATCATTGATAAAGTTGGCATTAAAGATATCTCTCACCCAATAACCTATTTAGATAAGTTCGGAAATAAGGTGCATACGGTTGGCTCATTCACCATGACGGTTGAGTTACCTGCAGATGTCAAGGGTACACATATGTCAAGATTCATTGAGATTCTTAATGAAGGTCCGTGCGAATTCAATTCCACTAACTTTCATAGAATTACCGATAAAGTCAAAAATAAACTCGATGCATCATCTGGTTATGTGACTGTAAATTTCAAGTTTTTTAGAAACAAACAGGCACCTTCATCAGGCGTTCAATCTCTAATGGATTATGATGTCACTCTCTATGGAGAGTTAAAAGATGGCAAGTCAGAAGTGGGGGTTAAGGTTGTTGTTCCTGTCACCAGCTTATGTCCTTGCTCAAAAAGTATTTCAGAATATGGTGCACATAACCAAAGATCTCACATCACAATTAAGGCCAAACCAGCCGAAGGAGAAAGTATTGATCTTGAGGATCTAATTGAGCTTGCTGAGAAGAAGGCTTCTTGTGAGTTATACGCAATTCTAAAACGAGATGATGAGAAGCATGTCACTGAGAGAGCCTACGAAAATCCAGCTTTTGTTGAAGATTTGGTGAGAGATATTGCACTCGATTTAAATAACGATACTCGTATAAAATATTATCGCTTAGAGTCTGAAAATTTTGAATCTATTCATAATCATTCAGCATATGCTTTAATTGAAAATAGCAAGTAATGAAATACAATACTGATAACGTCAGAATCACTTCTTCTGCACCTATTGTTGCGCCAAATATTCTCATGGAGAAATTTCCTTTATCAGAGAAGGCTTCTGAGGGTGTTTTTAAAGCAAGAAATACCATCAAAAAAATCTTGAATGGTGAAGATAAGCGATTGATGGTTATCGTTGGTCCGTGTTCAATTCACGACCCTGATGCTGCAAGAGAGTATGCAAAAAAATTATGCCAAATCAAAGATGAACTCTCTAAAGATTTGTTCATTGTTATGAGAGTTTATTTTGAAAAACCAAGAACAACAGTTGGCTGGAAAGGACTAATTAATGACCCTGATCTAAATGAGAGTTTTAATATAGATAAAGGCCTAGAGACTGCTAGACATCTCTTAGTAGATTTGGCAGATGCGGGTCTACCGGTTGCGGTAGAGTACTTGGACTTGATTACTCCTCAATATATTTCAGATTTAATTTCATGGGGGGCAATTGGAGCCAGAACTACAGAGAGTCAATCTCACCGTGAACTAGCGTCAGCATTATCTTGCCCAGTTGGATTTAAAAATGGCACATCTGGATCTTTAAGAATTGCAATAGATGCAATAAAATCAGCTAATTCACCACATCATCTTTTATCAGTAAATAAAAATGGCGGGGTATCGCATTACACTTCTTCTGGAAATGAAACTGCGCATATTATTTTAAGAGGGGGTAATGATGGCCCAAATTACTCTAAAGAACATGTTGACCAAGTGGTTGCTCAGCTAAATAATGAAAAGCTACTTCCAAAAGTTATGGTTGATTTTTCGCATGCCAACAGCCAGAAACAATTCAAAAATCAATTAAAGGTTGGAGAAGATATCGCCAAACAAATCGAGAATGGCTCAGAGGATATTTTTGGAGTGATGATTGAGTCAAATATCAATGAGGGAAATCAAGCAGTAGGACCCCTAGAAACGCTTGAATATGGTGTCAGTATTACCGATAGCTGCATTAACTTTTCAGATACAGAAATACTCCTTAGAAAGCTGGCAAAATCAGTCAATATCAGAAACTCATAAGTTACTGTTTTTTAATTACTTTTATAGTTAAAAAAAATACCTATTTTCTTTGTGTAATTAACCCTTTTGATGTACAATTGTAGGAACAAAACTACAACGTTTTTTGTATGTCTGACGAAACTAATAATCCTGAAGTTTTAGAGCCAAAATTCCCTATCGTTACTATTGAAGATGAGATGCGAGATTCATACCTTGAGTATGCAATGAGCGTCATTGTCGGAAGAGCCTTACCTGATGTCCGAGATGGATTGAAACCAGTGCATAGAAGAGTACTTTATGCGATGGATGAACTGGGGAATGATTTCAATAAACCATACAAGAAGTCTGCGCGTATCGTGGGTGATGTCATAGGTAAGTATCATCCTCATGGCGACACTGCCGTTTATGACACTATTGTTAGAATGGCTCAGCCATTTTCAATGAGAAATGTTTTAATTGATGGCCAAGGTAACTTTGGTTCTATTGATGGTGACTCTGCAGCGGCAATGCGATATACAGAGATTCGTATGGCTAAACTATCTCATGAGCTTCTCAGAGACTTAGACAAAGAAACTGTTGAATTTATTGATAACTATGACGGCTCTGAGTCTGAGCCAGCTGTTCTACCTACTCGAGTTCCTAATCTATTAGTCAATGGTTCCTCAGGTATTGCTGTGGGTATGGCAACCAATATTCCTACTCATAATCTTGGAGAGGTAATCAACGCTTGCTTAAAGATTATTGATAATCAATCCATATCTATTGATGAGTTATTAGAAGTGATGCCAGGCCCTGATTTCCCAACAGCGGGAATTATTAATGGCGCTCAAGGTATCCGTGAGGCATACGAAACTGGAAAAGGAAAAATATATTTAAGAGCTCGCTCACATGTAGAGGGTGAAGACAAACAAAGCATCGTAGTCACTGAACTTCCTTATCAAGTTAATAAAGCAAAACTAATTACAAAAATTGCTGAGCTTGTTAAAGACAAAAAGATTGAAGGAATATCAGGTCTTAGGGATGAATCCGACAAGGATGGTATGAGAATGGTAATTGAACTTAGAAGGGGTGAAGTCCCTGAAGTTCTTCTAAATAACCTGTATAAGCTTACTGAGATGCAAACCGTATTTGGCATCAACATGGTAGCCATTGATAAAGGTATGCCAAAACTGATGGATCTGAGATCTGTTTTGAATGCATTTATAGCGCATCGAAGAGATGTTGTTACCAAACGTTCAATTTATGATTTAAATAAAGCTAGAGGAAGAGCTCATATCTTAGAAGGGTTATCTGTTGCGCTAAATAATATTGATGAAATCATTGAACTTATTAAAGCTGCTGCTAGTCCAGCTGAAGCAAGAGAAAAACTGGTTGCTAAAGCATGGAAAGGAAAAATTATTCAGGAGTTAATTGGGGATAGAGATATGTCTCTATTTAAACCAGAAAGTCTTCCTGATGGTTTTTGTTTGCAGGCTAATGGTGATTACTTATTGACTGATATTCAGGCTCAAGCAATTCTAGATTTAAAGCTGAATCGTCTAACTGGTCTTGAGAAAGATAAGATATTTGAAGAGTTCAATGAGTTACTAGAAACTATTAAGAACTTATTAGACATTCTGCAAAATCCAGAAAGGTTAATGGACGTTATTCGAGAAGAATTAATTGAAATTCGAGACAATTTTTCTGATGAAAGAAAGACAGAAATTATTGAGAATAAGATTGATCTTACTCTTGAGGATCTAATTGCTCAAGAAGATAGGGTGGTGACTCTTTCTCATGAGGGTTATGTCAAAGCGCAATCATTAAGCGATTATCATGCCCAAAGAAGAGGTGGAAAAGGCAAGGCAGCAACCAAGATGAAAGATGAAGATTTCATCGATCAATTGTTTGTTGCAAATTCTCATGATACGGTCTTATGCTTCTCTTCAACTGGTAAGGTTCACTGGTTAAAAGTTTACGAACTTCCAATGGCATCAAGAACTGCCAGAGGTAAGCCAATTATTAATTTATTGCCTCTAGAGCAAGATGAATCTATCAATGCGATATTGCCTGTTAAAGAATTTACAGACGATCAATTTGTCTTTATGGCAACTAGTTCAGGAACTGTCAAGAAAACTTCGCTAACTAACTTTTCCAAGCCTAGAAGAGGTGGAATTATTGCTCTAGAATTACGCGATTCAGACAAGCTCGTTGGTGTTGCTATTACATCCGGAGAGCATGATATTCTTCTCTTCTCGTCTTATGGAAAATCCATTAGGTTCAGAGAGTCTGATGTTAGGGCTGTAGGTAGAACTGCAATTGGTGTAAGGGGTATCAAATTAGCACAAGGAGATGAAGTGGTCTCACTTATTGTCGCTAATGAAGTTGATCCAATCTTAACTGCTACTGAGTTTGGCTTTGGTAAGAGAACTAAGATTGACGAATATAGGCCTCAAGCTAGAGGCGGCTCTGGTGTTATTTCCATTAAAACTACAGACAGAAATGGCAAGGTGGTAGGAGCTATTCAGGTAACTGATGATGATGAGATGATGCTGATATCTGATCAGGGCACCCTAGTTCGAGCAAGATCTGCTGATGTTTCGATTATTGGAAGAAATACTCAAGGTGTAACTCTAATTAATATTAGCAAAGGTGAAAAGCTCGTTTCTGTTGAAAAAATTGCAGAAACTGAAGACGATGGAGAAGAGCTGCCTACAGAGGGAGAGGCCGAAGTTTCTAGCGAAGAAGCTGAGTAATATTAATGCTCTCTTGTAGAGCTGAAATTTAACTTAGGAAACCTTTCCATCGTTAATTCTAAATTAACCAGATTGGGTGCTAGATAGGCTAATTTGTCTGCACTATCAAGCGCTATATTGTTCCCAAATTGAGCTTTTATTTTGTCAATTTCATCCTTAGGGCCACTAATCCATCGAGTAGTAGAAATTGGAATATTCTCAAATTGACACTCAACGCCATATTCGTGCAAAAGCCTGTGAGCAACTACATCGAATTGTAAAATTCCTACAGCCCCAAGGATTTGGCTAGTATTAGCTATGGGTCTAAAAACCTGTGCTGCACCTTCCTCAGAAAGCTGATCCAAACCCTTTTGAAGTGCCTTTGCTTTTAAAGGATCTTTGAGTTGGGCTCTTCTAAATAATTCTGGAGCAAAATTTGGAATGCCAATAAAATTTAGTTTTTCACCCTGGGTAAAGGTGTCGCCAATCGCTATTCCCCCATGGTTGTGAATTCCTATCACATCCCCCGCATGTGCAATTTCGGTAGTTGTTCTATCTCTAGAGAGAAAAGTTACAGCATTAGCAACTTTAATTTGTTTGCCAGTTGGAACCTGTAAGAGTTTCATTCCTTTTGTAAATTGCCCGCTTACGATTCTCATAAAAGCCAATCTGTCATGATGTTTTGGATCCATATTGGCTTGAATTTTGAATATAAATCCGGTTAGATTAGACTCTGATGGATTAACTATTCTTTCATCTGATTCCCTTTCATGAGGAGTTGGTGCATAGTTAATGAATCCATCTAGTAAATTTTCAATTCCAAAGTTTGATATTGCGGATCCAAAAAATACAGGGGTTTGCTTACCTTCTTTGAACAAATCAATATTAAACTCATTAGTCACTCCCTGAATAAGTTCTAACTCTTCTTGGAGTTGCTGAGCCTCATCCTCACCAATAATAGAGGCTAATTCAGAATTATTAATTCCATCGATAATTTTATGCTCACCAATTTTTGAGTTTTGTTTTGACTCATAAATATAAATCTTATTTTCTAAAAGATGCACTATCCCTTTGAATCTTTTACCCATTCCAATTGGCCAAGTAATAGGAGCACACTCAATATTTAAAACTGACTCAATTTCATCAAGGAGCTCAATAGGCTCTTTTCCTTCTCGATCTAGTTTATTGATAAAAGTCAGAATAGGAGTATCTCTTAGACGACAGACATCCATTAATTTGATAGTTCTCTCTTCAACACCTTTTGCAACATCAATTACCATCAATGCAGAGTCAACAGCAGTGAGTGTTCTATAAGTATCTTCCGAAAAATCCTCATGACCAGGGGTATCAAGCAGATTGATGACATGATTATCATAATCAAATTGCATCACTGATGAGGTAATAGAGATACCACGTTCTTTTTCCATTTCCATCCAATCTGATGTTGCATGAGCATCTGATTTTCTGGCCTTAACTGAACCAGCTGATTTTATAACGCCAGAATAAAGTAAGAGTTTTTCAGTTACTGTAGTCTTACCTGCATCTGGATGTGAAATAATCGCAAAGGTTCTTCTTTTTTCGAGCTCAGTCATTTTTGGTTTTTGAGGTGATGACCAGTTCTACTCCAGCCTCATCAAACATTTCTTGAGAAAGAGCGACACTTTCATTCCAGTTATCCAGTTCCTTCGATTTCTCGATAATAACTTTTTTAATACCAACCTGAATAATACCTTTTGCACATTCTGAGCATATTGGTAAACCGTAAACATAAAGTACTGCACCATCAAGAGATACACCTGAGTAGGTAGCGTTATAAATGGCATTCATCTCAGCATGTACAACATACTTATATTTAGTTTCTCGGTTATTGTATCGATCCTCTGAATCAATAATCCCTCTTGGAAAGCCATTAAAACCTTGGGAAAGAACCTCTTTTTTATTTCCAACTGTGACTGCACCTACTTGGGTTGATGGATCTTTTGACCAAGATGCAACCTCTTTTGCTAGGGCGAGATATCGCTTATCCCATTTGTTTAATTCACTCATAAGGAATGCTATTTTATCTTATCTTAATTGTCGCCAAACTGATAAGCACCAACATCAGGGTGACCATCCAGAATCTAACAATAATTTTAGGTTCTGACATGCCCATTTTTTCAAAATGGTGATGCAGTGGAGCCATTAAAAAAACTCTCTTTTGAGTTCGTTTGTAGTAACCAACTTGAATCATCACAGACAAGGTCTCCGCTACAAAAACCCCTCCCATAACAATTAAAAGTATCTCCTCGCGAAGGATAATCGCAATGACTGCAAGAATTGCTCCAATGGATAGTGACCCAACATCTCCCATAAAAACATCAGCAGGATATGTATTGTGCCAGAGAAATCCTAATCCGGCCCCTGCGAGAGCCGCACATATTACAAATATCTCTCCAGTGCCAACCATGTAGGGCATATTCAGATAACTGGAGAAATTGACATTACCATGAATATAAGCAAATACTGCCAAACCCCCTGATATCAAAATGACAGGCATGATGGCTAAACCATCAAGACCATCGGTTAAATTCACCGCATTCGAACTACCAACAATCGCAAAATAACTCACAATCATAAAACCAATTGAGCCTATAGAAATGTAATAATCTTTTAGAAAAGGAACCACTAATTCTGTTTGTAAAGGATTTAAGTCTGTAAGAAGTATCCAAGCTCCTATTACTATTGCAGAAAGAGATTGAAGTGAGTATTTTTGTTTAGCGCTGAGTCCGTCTGAAGATTTTTTCTTGATTTTAAGATAGTCATCAGCAAAACCAATCCCTCCAAATAATATTGCAGTTGTTATGACTATCCACAGATAAATTGAAGATAAATCCCCCCAAATCAGAACACTTAGAATAAAGCCAAAAAGGATCAGAATGCCGCCCATTGTCGGAGTTCCGGATTTTTTAAGATGAGTCTCAGGACCATCAGATCTGACAACTTGACCGATTTGCATTAAATACAGTTTATCTATGAAAAACTTGCCAAAAACCAATACGACGAACATCGCAGCCAACATTGCTAGAACTGCTCTAAGCGTAAGATAAGATATAACAGAAAAGCTTGGGTCTAATGCAGAGAGATATTTAATTAATTCAAGAAACATTCTTATTTAGCAGATAAGAGTTTTAGAGTAAGAATCAGTACCATATTACCTTTCTTATCTCCATAGACATCCTCAAAAGTGGCCATTACCTTTCTTGTCTCTCCAACTTTCATTTCAAGGACAGTGTTTGAGATGACAGGACGATATTTTTTCTCACCAGCTAAAAAAACCAATGGTGGCTCTCCTGATCTCATCGACATTCCCATATCAAGAACTACATCAAGTTCAAGTTCAACCTCGTCTCCATATTTGACTTTTTCACCAGAGCCAGGTTGAATAATTTCAGAGTAGAATCCCGCATCGTTAATTGTCGCGTTTGGATAATTCTTCTTAACAAAGTCCTCAATAAGCTTCAGCTTCTGTGAAACACTAGCAGCTTGAATTTCCTTCTCTGTTTTGTTGAAAGCATCCTCATCGGTTGCAAATTGTTTGGCCTTATTTCCAACTCTGTAGATAGATATCTTTTTAATTTGATCACCATTTTCAATTTTGTTTACTACCTCCATGCCCTCAATAACCTTTCCAAAAACGGTATGCTTACCATCAAGCCATGGGGTCTTAACATGTGTAATAAAAAATTGAGAACCATTAGTATCTGCACCAGAATTTGCCATAGATAATATGCCAGGAGAGTCATGTTTCAAATCAGTAATTTCATCTACAAATTGATATCCTGGACCACCAGTCCCATTTCCCTTAGGGTCCCCACCCTGAATCATAAAATCGTCAATCACTCTGTGAAATGTGAGACCGTCATAAAAGGGCTGGCCATTTTTAAAGCTGTTAATTTTTGTTCCTTCTGCTAATCCTACAAAGTTAATAACTGTCAGAGGTGTTTTTTCATAAAACAATTCAATTTTGACTTCACCCTTTGAGGTTTCTAATTTTGCAAAGATGCCCTCGTTCGAATTTGCAAAATTAGTTAGTGATATTAAAGATAGAAAAACTAGAAATATTGACTTCATTTTTGCCCCCAAAATAACTGTATCAATAATACCTAAATACATAGTGGTTTAAGGCCTAAAAACCGTTTAAAATGTGCAATGATTATAGTTTGGGAGATTTTATGTCTTTAATGATTACTGATGAGTGTATCAATTGCGATGTTTGTGAGCCTGAGTGCCCAAATGAAGCAATCTCAATGGGTGATGAAATTTATGAAATCGATCCAGATAAATGCACCGAGTGTGTGGGTCATTTTGACACCCCTCAATGTGTAGAGGTGTGTCCGGTTGACTGTTGTCTATCTGACCCCAACCATGTCGAAACTGAGGAAGAGTTACTCGCTAAACTTCAATAATTTTGTATTATTTCAGCACACTTCTTAGTGCTGATAAACAAAGTTCAATGTTTGATTTTCTTGAAGAATAACCCATCAAGCCGATACGCCAGACTTTTCCTGCAAATTCTCCCAGTCCAGCACCGATTTCTAAATTGAATTCATTGAGTAATTTGGTTCTGATTTCAGCATCATCATATCCTTCTGGAATCATTACTGAATTCAATTGAGGAAGTCTATCATCCTCGTTGACTAAAAAGTTTATTCCCATTGACTCTAATCCATCTCTTAGAATGTAATGATTTTCTCTATGGCGTTTCCTAGAATTTTCAATTCCTTCCTCCATTAACATGACTAAGGCCTCATGAAATCCATAAAGAGTATTTACAGGTGCAGTATGGTGGTAAGTTCTCTTAGAGCCTTCACCCCAATAACCCATAACAAGGTTTAAGTCTAAAAACCATGAAGGGATAGGCGTTGTTCTCGATTGTATTTTCTTAATGGCTCTCTCGCCAATTGAAATAGGTGAAATTCCTGGCATAGCAGACAGACACTTTTGAGTACCCGAATAAATTGCATCAATTTCCCATTCATCAACCATTAATTTTGATCCAGCAAGCGAAGTCACTGCATCCACGATAACAATACAGTCATGATCATGCGCAAGTTTAGTTATTCTCTTAGCATCTGACCAAGCACCAGTTGAAGTCTCAGCTTGAACGAATGCAACAATCTTAGCATCAGGATTCTCCTTTAGAGCTTCCTCCACTTTATCCAAAGAAATGGTTGTTCCCCAATCGTCATTTACAACGATGGCTTCACCGCCAAATCGTGTAATGTTCTCTTTCATTCTTCCGCCAAATACGCCATTGATACAAACTATCACTTTATCACCTGGCTCTACAAGATTTGCAAAGCAAGTTTCCATTCCAGCAGAACCGGGGGCAGAAACAGGCATCGTCAGTTGATTCTTTGTTTGAAAAGCATACTGAAGACCTTCTTTAGTCTCATCCATCATGGAGACAAAGGCCGGATCAAGGTGACCAATAGTTGGTCTTGCCATAGCAGATAGTATTCGTGGATGAACATCACTTGGACCTGGACCCATCAAAGTACGAACTGGAGGATTAAAAGATTTCATGTTGGATATCGGGGATAAATAAAAAAGAATCCAATTATAATTGCTTGGATGAGCGTGATAGATGAATTAATCCAGAATCTACCTAAGGACATTGTCTTAACTGGTGACGAAATAACAAGACCCTATGAATCCGATGGATTAACTGTTTTTCGTCAGAAGCCATTGGCAGTTATTTTGCCCACCGAAATTTCACAAATTCAACAAGTTTTAAGGATATGTAAAAATCATAATACACCGGTTGTTACGAGGGGAGCTGGAACTGGTTTATCAGGCGGAGCAACTCCTCTAAAAGATAGTGTTGTTTTGGGCATGTCAAAGTTCAATAAAATTAAGTCTATTGATCCAAAGAAAAAAGTCGCAGTTGTTGAACCGGGTGTCAGAAACGCCGCAATTAGCGAGGCAACCAAGCAATACGGCCTTTATTATGCCCCAGATCCATCTTCCCAAATTGCTTGCACTATTGGAGGAAATGTTGCAGAAAATTCGGGCGGTATCCATTGCCTTAAATATGGTCTAACTGTCCATAATGTTGAATCGGTTAAATTTCTTACTTATGATGGCGAGTTATTGGAGTGTAGTAAAAATGATAAAGGGTTGGGGTTGCTGGCACTCTTAAATGGCTCAGAAGGACTATTGGGCATAGTGACAGAAGTTTGTGTCAAATTAACGCCTATCCCAGAAGAGGCCAAAGTCGTTATGGCGAGTTTTGATAGCGTTGAAGAATGCGCTAATGCTGTTGTGGATATTATCAATGCTGGAGTCATTCCTGCAGGTTTAGAGATGATGGATAAGTTCGCAATTGATGCTGCTGAGGCATTTGCAAAAGTGGGCTATCCACTCGATTCAGAGGCACTACTTTTGTGTGAGGTGGATGGAAATAAAAATGACGTTGAAGAAGAACTATCCACTGTTCAAAATGTTTTAAAAAATGCAAAGCATATGAGGGTATCCAATTCTGAAAGCGAAAGACTCAATTTATGGAAAGGACGAAAGTCTGCCTTTCCTGCTGTGGGCAGACTTGCACCAGATTACTATTGCATGGATGGAACAATTCCAAGACGAAATCTAGCGCAGATTTTGATCAATATTTCTGAACTCTCTAAACAATACAAACTCAGAGTTGCTAATGTTTTTCATGCAGGAGATGGGAACCTTCATCCCTTAATTTTGTTTGATGCAAATAAGCCTGATGAGCTTAAAAGGACAAAAGCTTTTGGGGCTGATATTCTTAAAATGTGTTTTGAAATGGGCGGCTCAGTCACGGGCGAACATGGGGTTGGTCTAGAAAAACTTGATTCGGTTTGTCACCAATATTCTCATGATGAATTGGAGGTATTTCATCAAATTAAGAGCGCCTTGGATCCAGTCAAAATACTCAATCCAGGTAAAGCAATTCCTGAACTTCATAGATGCGCTGAACTAGGAACTATGCATGTCCATAATGGGAAGCTTCCTTTTCCTGAATTGGAGCGTTTCTAGTGAGTAATTTAGAAGATCTTAAAGCCCAGATCAAAGAGCAAAAAAAAATCAGCGTCAACTCTGATCTTTTTAGTAATTCTGGAATTGTCGACTATTACCCTGAGGAGCTGGTTATTACTGTCAAAGCTGGAACAAAAACTTCAGAAATTACCAAAGAGTTAGATAAAAACGGACAGGGTCTTAACTTTTATCTTGGCAAAGACCGATCTATTGGAGCATTGTTTGCCTCTGGCGATAGTAATTTATCTGACAGCGTTTTAGGTGTAAAAATTTTGGATGGAAAAGGACGTATTCTTAATTTTGGTGGACAAGTGATGAAAAATGTTGCTGGCTATGATGTCTCAAGATTTTTGGTTGGTTCTGAGGGAAAGTTTGGAATCATATTAGAGATTACTTTCAAGGTTTTTCCTAAGAAGTATATTTCTAATCAGGCCAAACCCAATCGTCAAATCAATCAACATCCGAGAATTGCAGACATTATTGAAGATCTAAGAAAAGTCTTTGACCCTTATGGAATTTTTTCTTAATGCAGACTGTAAATATTGAAAATCAAAAGGCAGAAAGCATCATTAGAAAATGTGTTCATTGTGGTTTCTGTCTAGCAACTTGCCCTACCTACAATCTTTTAGGCAATGAGCTTGACTCTCCAAGAGGGAGAATATATCTCATTAAATCCGCTCTTGAGAAGAATGAATTTACCCAAAATACTATTCATCATTTAGATAAATGTCTCACCTGCCGATCATGTGAAACTACATGCCCATCTGGAGTTGAGTATGGAGAATTAATTGATATTGGTCGTAACCTGGTTGAAAGTAAAAGATCTGTTTTTTTAAAATTTAAAAGAGATTTCTTAAGATGGTTTTTAACCAATAGAAAGTTATTCCCACTATTCGGAAGACTCTTTAGACATAGTTCGATAAAGACACCCAAATTAAGTCCTAATAAAAAATCTCAGAAGATTTTGCTTTTAAGTGGTTGCGTTCAGCCAACCCTTGCTCCTAATATCAACCACTCGGTTAAAAATGTTTTGATTAAACTTGGTTACAATCCTATAGAAAGAATCAATGGCGAATGTTGTGGGGCCTTAGATCAACATCTGAGTGCCAATGAAACTGCTCTTGTAAAGATAAAAAGAAATATTGATAACTGGTTAATTGAGGGTATTGATACCATAATTTCAACTGCCAGTGGCTGTGGAGTAATGGTCAAGGATTATCCTAAGCTTTTTGACAAAAATGATCCGTATTATTCTAAAGCTGAAGAAATATCAAACAAAACTAAAGATATTGCAGAGTTCCTAGTGAATGAGGATTTATCACAACTAAGCACCCCTAAAGTTAAATTAAATTATCACGCACCTTGCACTTTGCAACATGGTCAACAACTCCCGGGTATTGTTGAGTCTATCTTAACAAAATTAGGTTATGAACTGCCCGATGTTCCTGATGCACATATGTGTTGTGGATCTGCAGGAACCTATTCAACTCTTCAACCGAAAATTTCTAAACAGTTGAGAAATGAGAAGCTTAAAAATCTTGATGATGATCAATTTGAACTTATTCTAACTAGTAATATTGGTTGCCTTTTGCATCTTCAGAATGGAACGAAAACTCCGGTGAAACATTGGATAGAAATCTTTGAGTAGTCATGAGAAGAAAAAAATCTCGATCATATGAATTAACCATTGAGTCTCTTTCACATGAGGGAAGAGGAGTAAGTCATATTGATGGAAAGACTATCTTTGTCTCAAACGCTCTTCCTGGAGAAGTTGTTATTGCAGAAAGGCAATTTTCGAAAGCTAATTATGAAGAGGCTTATGCAAAAGAAATCCTTAAAGTGTCGAAAGATAGAATTAATCCAAAATGTGAATTTTTTGAGGTTTGTGGCGGTTGTTCATTTCAATATATTTCGAGTGATCACCAAATAGATATCAAGTTTAATCATCTACAGTCCCTTTTTGCATCTCATCAAGTGAACCCAATGGAGTGGTTAAAACCCTTAAAGGTTGCTGAGTGGGGCTACAGAAGAAAAGCAAGGTTAGGTGTTCGATATGTGAAGAAGAAAGAGCGAGTTTTAGTAGGCTTTAGAGAAAAGAAGTCTTCTTTTATTTCAGATATGAGCCACTGTGAAATTCTTCACCCTTTAATAGGAAAAAATCTGAATCATTTGGCAGAATGTATTAACTTAATGGATGCAAGGGAAGCCATTCCCCAAATTGAGGTTGCTATAGGTGAAGAGGAGACTATTCTTGTTCTAAGACATCTAGAAGAGATTAATGACCACGATGAAAAGATACTCAATGAGTATGCCGATAAGTTAAATATTCATTGGTATCTTCAGAGTGGGGGAATAGATACCATCAAGCCTCTTAAAAAGGCTACCGAGCTTATTTATCGACATCCAATGCATGATGTTGAAATGAAATTCCTTCCCACCGACTTCACTCAAGTGAATTTTGAAATGAATCAAGAAATGGTGAATTTGGCATTGTCAATGCTTGATCTCAATCAAGAGGATTTAGTACTGGATTTATTTTGCGGTTTAGGAAATTTCACTTTACCGATTGCTAAATATGCAAAGCATGTTGTAGGAGTTGATGGAGACATTGGTCTTATTAACAGAGCTAAGCAAAATGCAATTTCTAATGAGATTGAAAATGTAGAATTCTTTGCTGCGAATCTATTCGAAGACTCATCAGCCTTTACCTGGTTCAGAAATAAAAGATATAACAAAGCTCTTATCGACCCAGCTAGAACGGGTGCGAAAGAAATTCTTCCGAGTTTATCTAAATTAGGGATTGAGCTAATAGTTTATGTCTCGTGTAATCCAGCGACCCTGGCAAGAGATGCTAAAATCCTTGAAGATGATGGTTATAAAGTTTTAAAAGCGGGTGTTATGGATATGTTCCCTCATACTGGTCACGTAGAATCGATTGCTCTTTTCAAAAAATGATCAATATTCATATTTCTAGCCAGACGCTTGAGTTAATTATCGATAAAAGCTTGTATAAGATTTATCAAATATCTTCTGCAAAAAATGGTCTTGGTGAAAAAGAAAATTCCTATTGCACTCCCAGAGGCAGGCATAAAATCAGTAAAAAAATTGGAGACGGACTTAAGGAAAATTCAGTTCTAGTTGGACGCGAATTCACGGGGGAAATTTTTAATGAATCTCTGTTTGAACAGTATCCAGATAGAGATTGGATTTTGACTCGAATCCTATGGCTAGAGGGACTAGAAGAGCATAATAAAAATTCAAAAGATCGATACATCTATATTCATGGGACACCGGATTCAACTAAGCTTGGAAAAACGGGCTCTAAAGGATGTATAAGAGTTAATAATAAGGATATGGTGGAAATTTTCAATCTTTCTCATGAGGGAGATGAAGTCAATATAATAGGCTGATGAGTATCAAACAGTATCTACCTAAAAAGGCTCAGGAGATTATCACCACAAATTCTGATGCAGTTTTAATAGATGTTCGAAGTTATGCCGAGAATAAATTTGTAGGTAGACCGCTTAACTGTCTATTTGTGCCCTGGGTAGATGAGCCAGATTGGGAGCCCAAAGAATCTGAATTTGTCGAGGGTGTTAAAAGGTCTATTGGTGATTCTTTAAAAGGCCTAGATACGGAAATTATTCTGATCTGTCGTAGCGGTTTTCGATCTCATGACGCAGGGATGTGTTTAATAGCTCATGGCTTTACCAATGTCTCTCATGTTCTGAGTGGTTTTGAAGGTGATTTGGACGAAAATGACCAGAGAGGAAATTTGAATGGTTGGAGGCATGATGGCATGCCTTGGAGTCAATGTTAGGAATCACCAATCAGCTGAGACTTTTTATTCATCCAAAAGTTGTCTCATTGCTATTCCTCGGTTTTTCTGCAGGTATCCCGATATTATTAATTTTCTCGACTCTGGGGCTATGGTTGAATGAGGCTGGAGTTAACAAATCAACGATTACTTATTTTTCTTGGGCTGCTCTTGGCTACTCTTTTAAATTTGTATGGGCGCCTTTAATCGACAGGTTGAATTTACCCATTTTGTATTCTTGGCTAGGCAGGAGAAGATCTTGGTTATTAATTTCTCAGCTCTTAGTTATTTCTGCCATTCTTTTAATGGCCAGTGTTGATCCCGTTAAGGGTAATGACAGTCTAGAAATCTTGGCTTATGCAGCTGTACTTTTAGGTTTTTCTTCAGCAACTCAGGATATTGTCATTGACGCTTATCGAATAGAGTCCGCAGAGCCGAAACTTCAATCCATGCTATCCGCAACTTATATTGCAGGTTATCGAATTGGAATGTTAGTTGCTGGAGCAGGAGCTTTGCTAATTGCCAGTAATTTTGGCACTTCAAAAGAGGTTTACAGTTATGAGGCTTGGCAGAATACTTATCAGATTATGGCAATGGTTATGTTGGTTGGAGTGATTACAACACTCATGATAAAAGAGCCACAATATAGTAGTAATAATGAAAAGAAAAGCTCTCTTGATCAGTTAAGATTTTTTCTACTTTTCATCATTGTAACAATTTCATTTATTCTGGCCTATACCTCATTTGGTAGTTTGTCTGGCGTTATAGAGGATCAAATACATTCAATCAGTTCTAATAAAGAATTAAATGCCTTTTTGGTTGGGATAATTCAGCTGTGTTTTTCTTTGCTTATTGCCTTTATATCGTCCTATCTTTTAATAACTATCCATTTCGTTGATAGGCAAGAAGTAAATAGAACTTATATCGATCCAATCAGAGACTTTTTTAAAAGATATGGTCTTCACGCCTCTTTATTAATTTTGTCAGTCATTGGACTTTATCGAATTAGTGATATTGTTATGGGTGTTGTCGCAAATATTTTTTATCAAGATATGGGTTTTACCAAAGTTGAAATAGCTACTGCTTCAAAAACCTTTGGTCTTTTTATGACCATCCTGGGTGGATTTCTAGGCGGAGTATTTGCTAATAAGTATGGAGTTTTTCGAATTTTATTGATTGGAGCCATTCTTTCTGCCATGACCAATTTGTTATTTATTATCATTGCTAATATTGGAAATGATCTCAGCTGGCTTTATGTTGCAATCACTTTTGATAATTTATCCGCTGGTCTTGCGGGTGCAGCCTTCATTGCATTCTTATCAAGTTTGACAAACATTAAATTTACAGCCGTGCAATACGCAGTTTTTTCGTCCTTGATGACTCTAATTCCGAAAGTTTTTGGAGGTTATTCTGGAAGTATTGTTGAAAATTTTGGGTATGAAAATTTTTTTATAATCACCACATTGATTGGACTGCCGATTATCTTTCTGGTTTACAAAGTTAGGAGTTACATTAAATGAGTCTTGGACCCATCATGATGGACCTAGTTGGTTACTCTTTAAGTGAGCTTGAATCTCAACAAATTCAAGAAGGTTCCGTGGGAGGAATTATTCTTTTCAAAAGAAACTATAAAAATAAAGCCCAATTAGTTGAATTAGTCAGAGAAATTAGATCAATCAAACCTAATATTCTCATATCAGTTGATCATGAAGGAGGCAGGGTTTGGAGATTTGAGGATGACTTTACTAAATTACCAGCGATGGGAGTTATTGGACGAATATATGATGAGGATGTTAATAAAGCATATGATCTGGCGTACTCATGTGGTTTTGTGATGGCTAGTGAGCTTTTAGAAGTTGGTATTGATTTCTCTTTTGCTCCTGTTCTCGATCTTGACTATGGAACCTCAAAAGTAATAGGAGATCGTGCTTTCCACTCGGACCCAAATGTCGTCTCAAATCTTGCCAAACACTTCATCAAAGGAATGGCTGATGTCGGAATGAAAGCAGTTGGGAAGCATTATCCTGGGCATGGATTTGTTGTGCCAGACTCTCATCACGAACTCCCTGTTGACTCTAGAGAGATGTCAGAGATTGAGTTTGATCTTATTGCTTTTAAAGAATTGGTTGATTATGGTTTAGGTGGAATTATGCCAGCTCATATTATTTATGAAAATTGCCATTCAGATCCAGCAGGGTTTTCAAGTTTCTGGCTAAAAGATATTCTCAGGAAAAAGCTTAATTTTGAGGGAGTAATTTTTAGCGATGACCTCTCTATGGCAGGTGCAAAATTTATTCCTCAAATAGAGGCTAGGGTAGATGCTGCGCTTGAAGCTGGGTGTAATATGGTTTTGGTTTGTAATAACCCTAAGGAGCTACAAAAAGTTGTTGCTAGAAAATATTCTTTTCAAGAAGGGCTTACACTAATGAAGGGCAATCTTGATGCTAAAGTGTTTAAAATGGACTACTCCAAACACATACAACAGGTGAAAAATTATGAGTAAAGACAATAGTAATGATTTTGAAATCAGACTTCTGGGAGCTATGAGAAAGACTCTGATTGCCGTTGCAAAGGATACGATGACAAAACCTGGTCTTAGACATCCTTTAACAACTAATACTCAAAAAATGATTACCGATTGTCTTGATTTAATTAGCTCAAGACAATTAGATATAGAAAAAGCAATGGGCAATCATACAGAAATGAAACCTGTTTTTACTGACGAGCAAACCGTCCAAAGTGTTTCTCTAGACGATCTGAAAAAAACCCTAAACTAAATAAAATCCAGGTTTGCATAGCTTAGAATAAGCCATTTGCTCCCAGCTGACTGAAAATTCACCTGAACCCTTTGGGAGTCTCCTGATCCTTCAAAATTAGTGATAGTTCCCATGCCGAATTTAGCATGTCTCACACTTGCGCCAATAGCTAACTGACTCGTTGATTCAGGCACTATCGATTTTGCTGGTGAGTTTGAAAATTGAGATTGTAGTGAGTGCTGATTCTCATTGATCCAATTAAGGTGTTGATCAGGAATTTCTGATAAAAATCTTGACGGATAGGCATAAATTGATTGCCCATGAATGAATCTCTTAATGGCATGAGTTAGGGTTAATTTCTTTCGTGCTCTTGTCATACCAACATAGCAAAGCCTTCTCTCTTCAGAGAGAAGATGACTCTCTTCCTTTGATCTGTTGGTTGGAAATAAATCTTCCTCCATACCTACAAGAAAGACATTTTCAAACTCTAATCCTTTTGCGGAATGTATGGTCATCAATTGAATATTTTGTTGAGGGTTATGATTTGACTCAACTGATGATTCAAGTGTAGCAAGAGAAATAAACCCTGTGATTTCATCAATTTCTTCATCCTCATGAAGATAATTTTTCGCAGCAGCAATCAATTCCTCTAGATTATCTTTTTTGCTTCCAGCTTTATCACTCTTATCATTTTCATAATAATTCATTAACCCTGATAAAGTTAGTATTTTTGCAACCTTTTCACTTAAATTTAAGTGCTTAATGGCATCATCAATTGATTCCATTTGTTCAACAAAAGACTTGATAGAATTAGAAGCTCTTGTTGATAAATCAGGTTGAATTTCTTTCGCAGCGATATACAAAGAAGTTAAATTTTGCTGAGCATATTCACGAATTTTTTGAAGGGTGGAGTTGCCAATTCCTCTAGGCGGGAAGTTAACGATTCTCTCAAAAGCAACATCGTCATTTTTTGCATGAGAGAGTCTTAGATAACACATAGCATCTTTGATTTCAGCACGTTCAAAAAATCTAAGGCCTCCATAAATTACATAGGGAAGATTATGCTTAATCAATACCTCTTCAAATGCTCTTGATTGTGCATTGGATCGATAAAGAATGGCACAATCGCTATAGTTGGCATCTGCTGAAACTAATGCCTTAATTTTGGAAGTGACATATTCTGCCTCATTAATCTCATCTCTCGCCTCATAAACATCAATCATTTCACCATCACCGGAGTCGGTCCAAAGAGATTTTCCAAGCCGATCGGTGTTATTGGATATGAGTTGATTTGAAGCAGATAGTATCGTTCCTGTTGAACGATAATTTTGTTCGAGTCTGATGGTCTTTAATGGGTTGAAGTCTGTTTCAAGTTTCTGAATATTCTCAACCCTTGCGCCTCTCCAGCCGTAAATCGACTGATCATCATCTCCAACACAGAAAAGATGATTCGAACCAGAATATAGTTGCTTAATCCAGTTGTATTGAATTTTATTGGTATCTTGAAATTCGTCTATTAAGATATGTGAGAATCTTGACTTAAAGTGATTCAAAAGATCTTCATTATTTTTCAACAACTCATAACTTCTCAACAATAACTCTGCAAAGTCGATTAAATCATTTCTCTGGCAATGAGCTTCATATAAGGTGTATATTTCTACGCTTTTTTTTATGAAAAAGTTATAACCAGGATCAATATCTTGAGGTCTTAAACCTTCGTCTTTTTGAGAATTGATAAACCATTGAATTTGTTTAACAGGGTATTTGCTTTCATCAACTTGGTTTTCTTTCATTAGACGTTTAATAATTCTAAATTGATCTTGAGAATCTAGAATTTGAAACTGTGCTGATAGGTTGGCTTTGTCATGATGAAGTCTTAAAAGACGGTGCGCTAAGCCATGAAAAGTTCCCACCCACATATTGGGAATTGGTCTTCTTAAGATTAATGAGAGTCGATCACGCATCTCGCCAGCAGCTTTGTTGGTAAATGTAACCGCAAGAATTGATTCTAGAGGGATATTTTTTTCTTGAATGAGATAAGCAATTCGATGGGTGAGCACACGAGTTTTTCCACTTCCAGCTCCAGCTAAGATAAGAGCGTTGGTGTTAACATCAAGTGAAACAGATTCAAGTTGTTTGTTATTAAGGCCTTGAAGAATTTTCAGGTCAGGGTTCATGAATTTTTCTTTGAAAAACTTGTGTCTAAGTTTTAAATGGTTATAATATTATCTTTCGCTTATAAACTAATTTGGGGACTTAGTTTTCTTAGGCAAATGAATTATAAACATTAATTAAGGAGAAACTGTAGTGACATATTATGAAGCAGTAAAAAAAATGGAAGAAATGGGTGTAAACGATAATTACATTCAAGGCTGGGTCGCTGGCTTTCTAAATAACCCTGAAATCGAAGAGCAAAGAATTACTGATGAGTATGAAGCTGGTTACGAAGACGGCAAGAATAAGACTGATGAGAACTTCGCAAATTATTGCTAATCTCCAATTGAATTATTAAAAAGCCCCATTAGGGGCTTTTTTTTTGCAAGCTTGAAAATGAATTGGAATAAAGAAAGTCAACAAATTATAAAAGGGGTAGATAATGCCAACAAACTCCTGGGTAAAGAGATGATGGTGGAAGGGAGTTTTCCAATAAAAATACCCATGGAATTTTTTAATTTAATTGATCTCACTAATCCAGATGACCCTCTTTTGAAACAAGTATCTCCAGTTATTAATGAGGGTGAAATACAATTCAAAAAAGACCCCTTGGATGATAATCAATTTTCTTCTATTCCCGGCTTGATCCATAAATACAAAAATAGGGCATTGATCATAGCATCTAGATCCTGCAGTATTCATTGTCAATATTGTTTTAGGAAAAACTTTGAATACAAAGTTCATGATATTTTCTCTAACTTAGAAGAAATAGTTTCATACCTTAAATCGCACATTGAAATTGATGAGGTGATTTTGAGTGGCGGAGATCCATTCACCCTAAGTGATGAAAAACTTAAAAAGATTATAGATCCTATAAACGATATTCCTCATATTAAAACTATCCGTTTCCATACCAGAACACTGGTAGTTATTCCTGATCGAATTAGAAGTGGGTTGGTTGACTATCTAAAGAGCATAAGACTTAATATTGTTATTGTCTTTCATATAAACCATCCTAATGAGATTGGATCTAAATTCATAAACTTCATCAACGAGTTAGAAGATTTCAGGCTTTTAAACCAATCAGTGCTACTTAAGGGTGTCAATGACAAGCCTGAAACATTGAAAGCATTATCGATAAAGTTATTTGAAATTGGGATTTTGCCATATTATCTTCATTTATTAGATGAGGTAGAAGGCTCAGAGCATTTTTTTATATCTGAAAAAGATGCTAAAAGCATCCATAAAAACTTACAGAAGTTGGTCAGTGGTTATCTAGTGCCAAGACTCGTGAAGGATGAAAACCTAGAGTCTAAAACTTGGAAGTAGGAATGGCTTTTTGAAGAAAATCTTTTTCAACCTCACCCATGACAAAATCTACTAAATCGCCTTTGGGGCCATAAATATAGGTGGTTGGCATTCCATAGACATTTCCGAATACATCAAACATTGGAGCATTGTCATCAAAGGCAATGATAGGGTAGTTCACCATAAAGCTGTCTAAGAAAGTTTGAATCGTTTTTTTGTCAGCAGATTCATAATCCATGCCGATGATTTCAACTTGATCCTTATTTTTTTCATAGTAGTCGACCAGTAAGGGTATTTCTTTGACACATGGAGGGCACCAAGTTGCCCAAAAATTCACTATCAGATATTTGCCCTTTACAGACTCTTTGTTATGAACATTGCCATTCAAATCTGTGACTGAAAAAGCAGGTATCGTCATAGGGGTTTCATTGGCAAACAATTTTTTTGCTTTTGCCACTGCCTCTTCAACGGTAATCGCTTGAACATTAAGTCCTGCAATGAAGAGCGAAAGTATAATAAGAATTTTTTTCATATAAGTTAACTAAATCTTATGAGTGCAAAAATTTACCATAATCCCAGATGTTCTAAATCCAGAAATACCCTTGCAATTTTAGATGAAAAAGGGGTTAACTACGATGTAATTCACTACCTAGATACTCCTCCAAACAAGGCAGAACTCAAAGAGCTGTTAATTGAATTGGGTATTCCCGCAAGAGAGCTTTTGAGAACAGGTGAGGCTGAATACAAGGAGCTTAATCTTAAGAATGAAAGTCTTTCAGAGGATGAAATTCTTGACGCAATGATTAATCACCCAAAACTAATTGAAAGACCAATCGTCAGGACCGAAAAAGGAACTATTATCGGCAGACCTCCTGAAAATGTACTAAGTATTATCTAATCAACTAAAAGAGTTGATAGGTGAGCACCTCTAGCTTCAATATTGGAATAATAAACATCATCTAGACCCTCTTCTACCGATTCCATAACATCCTTATCAGAAAGCAATGTTCTGCTCCATTTCTGAATCTTTGGAAAATCTTCAAGAGATAGAATGTTGTCAGTGAACTCATTGATCCATGAGACTCTCATGAAAAATGGAGCAATTGCAGCATCAATCATCATAAATTGATCACCATTAAAGTAATCATGGTCGCTCTTAATTTTTTCTAACTTGGCTAGTTTTTGAGTCAATGCGCCTTTGGCAGATACAAAAGTTTCTTTATCCCCAGTAATCAAAGAGAAAAGATGATCAAACATTGATGAAGAATAACTCATCCAGGAGCGATTTTTTGCTCTTAAGACAGGATCATTAGGATGAAGTTTTTCTCCAGAGATTTCATTTAAGAACTCCACAATTACATTAGATTCAAAAATTACTTCATCATCGACTTTTAAGACAGGGACCTGGCCAGTTGGTGAAAGCTCTTCAAACCATTCTGGAGGGTCCATTAAATTAATAAAAGTAATATCGTAGTCAATCCCCTGTTTTTTGAGTGCAATCACTGCTCTTTGAACAAAAGGACATAATTTAAAACTGATTAATTCTAATTTCATTTTTATTCCCTATGATATGGATGATTTATGGTTAGTGTATATGCTCGAAATAATTGTTCTGTAATTAATAATCTTGCCATACTATGGGGCAGGGTGAGTCTTGATAGTGCCCACTTTTCGCTGGAAGCTTCAAGACACTTTGAACTTAACCCATCTGCTCCGCCAATAATTATCGACACATTATCCCCATTCTGAGACCATTGATCTAGAGAATCTTTAAGGTCTGCGGTTGATTTTTGTTGTCCATGTTCGTCCATGGCAATCAATATATTGGAGTTTCCTGCCTCTTTTAAAAGCATTTCACCTTCGATTTCTTTGACTTTGGCAATATTTTGTTTTT
>VMBT01000404.1_pt1 | contig 28113 bp, 25 predicted proteins | sample 4404301 | NCBI WGS metagenome assembly VMBT01 (sample SAMN12238535, study PRJNA552566) | marine metagenome | isolation source: Coastal seawater | place: USA: coastal Georgia, Sapelo Island | collected 2008-08/2009-08
GACGGTCGCATGGTGGGTGTGGCCGGCGGAGCGGCGTTCTTGCTCTGTCGACGAGCCGCTCGACTGAACTCCCACGCGGCCCAATGGGCGCTTCCGGGCGGCCGGCTCGATCACGGGGAGGGGCCGATCGACGCGGCGTTGCGCGAGGTCGATGAAGAGCTCGGCATCCGATTCGAAGAGAGCTCGGTGCTCGGCCTGCTCGACGACTACCCGACCCGCTCGGGGTATGTCATCACCCCGGTCGTCGTCTGGGGAGAGTCGGATCCTGATCTCCGTCCCGCGGCCGCCGAGGTGCAGGCGGTCTTCCGGGTCGGGCTCCACAACCTGTGCCGAGACGACTCTCCTCGTTACGTGGACATTCCCGAGAGCGACCGACCGGTCGTGCAGGTGCCACTCGGCAACGATCTGATCCACGCCCCAACCGGAGCGGTGCTGGTTCAGTTCCGTTGGGTCGGGCTTGATGGTGAGACCGACCGGCGGGTCGACCACCTCGAGCAGCCGGTCTTCGCCTGGCGGTGAGGAATCAGCGCGGCAGTTCGCCGTGGAGGGTGACCGACCCGATGGTCTCCCACACACGGCTCGCGCCATCGCCGCGACCGACGATCGCCGAACCAGTCGGCAACTCCGCGACCGCGACATCACCCGCGAGTTGACGGGCGCGTTGCAGACGTTCCGGCGTCCACGTCTCGGTCTCCGTGAAGACAGCGAATGGGGAGACCAGACCGAGGCCGATCGTCAGCGCGCCTCCTCGAGGATCGGTCATCGGATCGCAGAGCGCTGCAGCGCTTCCCGCGATTGCCGCGAGCACACCACCGCGTTCGAGGACACCGGTGATCGCCGTCCACAGCGGCGTGTTCGTCATGACGGTCCGCAGATGGATCGGCGAGTCACCGACGAGCCACACCGCCTCGGACCCTTCGGCGATCGCGACGAGATCGCTGTTGGAAGCATCCGGTCGGGTGATCGCCATGAGCGGGTCAACCTCGACACCGAGTCGTTCGCCCCAGACACGCGCACGGTCGATCAATTCGGCGGGACGCTCAAAGGCGTCAGCCGTCGGGACCACCGTCACCCGAGAGCGCCCAGCAAGTAGGACCTGATCCAACTCATCGTTCGCGGTGAAGGGGCCTCCCCCGAACAGTGCGATCGTGCCACTGAGAAGTCCGCTCACAATCGCCGACACTACGTCGCCGACCCGACTCTCCCGAGCCGATTCATCCCGACTCGTCACCGCTTACCGATCGGTAACTAGGTTGCCCCCATGGCGGGCGGGTCAGGTCTCACCAGAGTCGGAGTGGTCGGCTCGGGCATCATGGGTGCCGGCATCGTCGAAGTCGTCGCTTCGGCCGGTTTCGAGGTCATCGTCCGCGCGCGAACCGAGGAAGGCGCGGCCGCAGTCGTCGCCCAAGTCGCCTCGAGGCTGCAAAGGTCGGTGGACAAGGGTCGGCTCAAGGCCACGGAGGCCGACGCAACCGTCTCCAGGATCAGCCATACCTCCCATCTCGGCGAACTCGCGGCCTGTGAACTCGTGCTTGAGACGGTGATCGAGGACCTCGAGGTGAAGCGGCGACTCGTGAGCGAACTCGATGATCTCCTCGACCCAGAGGCGATCCTCGCTACGAACACCTCCACGCTCCCAGTCGTCGAGCTCGCCGTGGCTACCACGCGACCCGACCGGGTGTGCGGGCTGCACTTCTTCAACCCGGCGACCGCGATGCCACTCGTCGAGATAGTGACTCCCGTGACCGTCGCCGAGTCGACCATCGCGCTGGTGGAGCGTTTCGCCGCGGACTGCGGCAAGGAGTCAATCCGAGTCGCCGATCGGGCGGGGTTCGTGGTGAACGCGTTGCTCTTCCCCTATCTGAACGCGGCGATCGCCCTCGCCGAACGCGGCGTGGCCAACCGGGTCGATGTCGACCGAGCCATGCGGGGCGGTTGCAACTTCCCGATGGGGCCATTCGAGCTGCTCGACCTCATCGGCCTCGATACGACGCTCCGGATTCTTGAGACCCTTCATCGCGAGACCGGAGATCCGGCGAGCCTCCCTCATCCGGAACTGCGACGGCTCGTGGCCGCCGGTCACCTCGGTCGCAAGACGGGCCGAGGCTTCCTGGAGTACGGAACGTGAACGGTGATCGATTCTTTGACGACCCGCTGATCCCGACCGCCGCGCTCCCAGTGCTGCGACGGCCCGTCGAACCAGAGCCGAGCGAGTGGGCCATGCCCACGGCCGGACCAACCGATGAGACCGACATGGTCGCGATCGGCGCGGATCTGGAACCCGGAACGATCCTGGCTGCGTATCGAGCAGGGCTCTTCCCGATGCCGATCGACCGCCGGCGGATCGGTTGGTTCTCCCCAGACCCGCGTGCGATCCTCCCCCTCGACGGACTCAAGGTGTCGCGATCGTTACGCCGAAGCCTCCGTCGCTACGAGGTCCGCTTCAATACTCGATTCACCGAGGTGATGGAGGCCTGCGCCGACCCGAGGAGACCGAGTGGGTGGATCAACCGAGCGTTCATCGACGCCTACTCGCACCTCCACGAGATGGGCTGGACGCACTCCGTCGAGACCTGGCTCGACGATGAGTTGGTCGGAGGACTCTACGGCGTGCGCATCGGCGGCTTCTTCGCCGGCGAGTCAATGTTTCACCGGGCGACCGACGCCTCGAAGGTCGCGCTCGTCCACCTCGTGCACTGGCTGAACGCGACCGGTGGCACACTTCTCGACGTGCAGTGGACCACCGACCACCTGGTGTCCCTCGGCGCGGTCGACATCGACCGGCCGGATTACCTCGACCTGCTCCACGAGGCGGTCGCGTCGTGAGCACCCGAGGTGAGCCCGATCGCCCCTGGATGATGCGGACGTACTCGGGGCACTCGACCGCCGAGAAGTCCAACGAGCTCTACCGGACCAATCTCGCCAAGGGTCAAACGGGTCTATCGATCGCCTTCGACCTGCCGACGCAGACCGGTTACGACCCCGACCACGAACTCGCGGCCGGCGAGGTCGGCAAGGTCGGTGTCCCCGTCGCGCATCTCGGCAATATGAGAACGCTCCTCAACGGCATCCCGCCCGGAGAGATGAACACCTCGATGACGATCAACGCGACGGCAGCGTGGCTGCTCGCGCTCTATGTCGCCAACGCCGAGGAGCAAGGCGTCGATGCAGCGGCCCTGCGAGGCACGACGCAGAACGACATCGTGAAGGAGTACCTCAGCCGAGGTACATACATCTTCCCGCCGGAGCCCTCGCGCCGGCTCATCGTCGACATGATCATCTGGTGCCACGAGCACGCCCCGCTCTGGAACCCAATGAACGTCTGCTCGTACCACCTGCAGGAGGCGGGAGCCACCCCGGTTCAGGAGATCGCCTACGCGATGGCGACCGCGATCGATGTGCTCGATGCGGTGCGCGAGTCGGGTCGGATTCCGGAGGACGAGTTCACGCAGGTGTTCGGTGCCATCTCGTTCTTCGTGAACGCCGGCATCCGGTTCGTCGAGGAGGTGTGCAAGCTCCGCGCCATGACCGAGATGTGGGAGACGATCGGGCGTGAGCGTTACGGCATCACAGACGAGAAGGCGCTTCGGTTCCGCTACGGGGTGCAGGTGAACAGCCTCGGACTCACCGAGGTGCAACCCGAGAACAACGTGCAGCGGATCGTCCTCGAGATGCTGGCGGTCACGCTGTCGAAACGAGCGAGAGCGCGATCCGTTCAGCTCCCGGCCTGGAACGAGGCGCTCGGTCTGCCGACCCCCTGGGATCAGCAGTGGTCACTGCGCATGCAGCAGGTACTTGCCTACGAGACCGATCTGCTTGAGCACGAGGACATCTTCGACGGATCGCATGTGATCGAGTCGATGACCACGGAACTTCGCGAGGCCGCCCAGGCCGAACTCGACGACGTTCTGGCGCTTGGTGGCGCCTTCGCCTCGATCGAGACGCTCAAGTCGCGGCTGGTCAGTTCGATGACCGATCGAACACGGCGGATCGGAGCGGGTGATCAGGTCGTCGTTGGAGTGAACCGGTTCACCGAGAGCGAGACCGCGCCGCTCGGCGGGTCCGAAGCGATCCTCCGGGTCGATCCGGCGGTCGAGCAGATGATGATCGACGACATCACGTCTTGGCGCGCGAGCCGCGATCAGGCTTCGGTCGACGCGGCCCTCGCCGACCTCCGGTCGGCCGCGTCGGGAGATGGGTCGATCATGGAAGCCTCGGTCGCTCTCGCCCGAGCGGGAGGCACGACCGGTGAATGGGGCGCGGTGATGCGCGAGGTGTTCGGAGAGTTCCGCGCGCCGACAGGGATCGCATCGGCCTCCGGTGCGGCAGGTGGATTGGCCGCGATCGCAGAGCGGGTGCGCGCCCTTCCCGGTGGGCCGCCCCGGGTGCTGATCGCAAAGCCCGGACTCGACGGTCATTCGAACGGGGCCGAGCAGATCGCCATGGCCGCCCGCGACTCAGGAATGGAAGTCGTGTACGCGGGGATCCGATCGACCGTTGATGAGATCGCCGCGACTGCCGTCGAAGAGGATCCGGATCTGATCGGCCTCTCGATTCTCTCCGGCTCGCACTTGGAACTCGTGCCTCGACTGGTGGAGCGATGCCGAGCGCTCGGCGTGACCGCCCCGATCGTGGTCGGCGGCATCATCCCCGAGGAGGATCGCCCAGTGCTCGCCGGAGCAGGAGTGGCGGCGGTCTACACCCCGAAGGACTTCGACCTGCCGCGCATCATGAACGAGTTCGTCGACCTCTCAGCGGGGTAGCGACAAGTGGGTCATCGCCCTCAACGGGCGACCGGCTCCCGCTCGGATTCAATCCAGTCAGCCAGGACCGGGCTCGATTCGAAGCTGGTGATGAGCGCGTACCGCGGTTCCGACCCCGGGTGGACCACGACATGCCAAAGGCGCTGCGTATCGACGATGAACCGTGATCCACGGTGAAGGGGAACCCTCCGCTCGGTCGTCGGGTCGGGCAGGCCATCCTCTCCGCAATCCATGAGCAGCATGTAGCTGTCGGGGTTGTCGGTGAGTTCCACCCAGGTTCGCACCACCCACCCCTCTCCCTCGGGGTTGAAGCGGTTGTTGTCGTCTCGGTGCAGCGAGCGGATCGCTGTCTCGCGATCTTGAGGCTCCAGCTTGATCACCCGAACCCGACCGAAGTTGGCCCCCACCCCATCGACGTAGTCGCGAAGGGTCGGAGCGATGTCGGCGTTCGACGTCCAGAGTGCGTCTTTGTCGGTCTTGCCCTTATCCCAGAAACCACGGCAGTCGAGCTCGCCGTCCGCTGAGGCCAACGGCGCGAAGTTCGTGTCTCCGCCGCTCTTCCAGTCCATGTACTCGAGACCCATCCACTCAGCCTCGGGTACCTCGACCGGCATCGGGGAGAGCTCAACTACTCCGGTCTCCGCGAGGGCCGGCACCCGCCAGTGCTCGGTATCGAGGGGAATCGACACGCTCCAATGCTCGGCGGTGGGCCAGAACGCCATGAGGCGAGTCTACGAACGCGGCCCGCCCCTCGGGTGGGCACCCAGATCCGCGGTTCAGCCTTCCGAGGTCGACGGGGCGGCCGGATCAACCGTCGACGAGGTGGTCGTCGCCCCACCGAGGCGGATCTCATCGGGGATGGTGACGATGACCAGACCGCTCGGGATCTCAAGCATCTGCCCAACTTGGATGTCGTCGGCATCCTCCAGACCGTTGAGCGCGACGATCTCCGCCATGGGCACTTGGAAGTAGCCGGCGATCGCGAAGAGCGTGTCGCCGGGCTTGACCTCGTAGAAGTAGCGGTTCAGGTCAGGCAGGGTCGTTGTGGTCGAGGTGGTCGTGGTCGTGCGGATCGGTGGAAGCTGACCGAGGGACTCCTCGGCGTCGAGCCCACATGAGGCAACCAGCAGTACCGACAGCGCGGCGAGGGTCAGCCGCGCTCCCGCGGCGACCGGCTTCTTGAGCGTCATCGTTCAACCATCCCGAGCCCAAGACTACGGCCAGGGTCGTAGCCTCCCCCGAGTGGTCGACAAGCGAGTGTTCCCCGGGGCCATCGCCCCGGAGCGCGCCCACAGGGTCGATGCCGACGGGGTCGGAATCGCGGTGCACGAATGGGGCGCTGCGGACGATCCGGTGCTGATGCTCGTCCATGGTGGGGCCGACTTCGCACGCACCTTCGACGTCCTCGCCCCTCGTCTCGCGACTGCCGGGTTCCGCGTCGTCGCCTGGGACCAACGCGGTCACGGAGACTCCGATCACGCCCACCTCTACTCCTTCGATGCTGACCTCCGCGATGCCGCCAGCGTCTTCGACCATGTCGCTGGCCGCGCTCCCGTCGTGGTTGTCGGCCATTCGAAGGGCGGGGCGATCATGACCGCGCTCGCGGACGCGCACCCGTTCCGGTTCCGCGCTTTCGTCAACCTCGACGGCATCCCGTATCGCCGCCCAGGACCCGACGTACCTGAGCACCAGCGTGCTGGCGCGCTCGGAGCCGAACTCTCCTCTTGGCTTACCCATCGGCGTCGCACGGCGGGTAACCAGCGCCGTCCGGGCACGATCGCCGAACTCGCGGAGCGCCGCGGGCAGATGAACCCACGTCTGTCGCCTGAGTGGCTTGAGTATCTGGTGACCGTGGGTGGTCGTCACGATTCCGACGGGTGGCGTTGGAAGCTCGATCCGTCGATGCGTCTCGGGGGATTCGGCCCCTGGCGACCCGAGTGGGCCCTCTACCGGCTCGCGGGTCTCGCGGTTCCATTCCTCGGGGTGCTCGTCGGGGCCGAGGAGCCAATGGGCTGGGGCACTCGACCGGAGCATGTCGAGCGATTCATGCCGCGTCGGTCGCGCCTTGAGTACTTCGAGCAGTTCGGGCACTTCGTCCACATTGAGCAGCCGGAACTCGTCTCAACCCTGATCCTCGACTTCCTTTCGGAGTCGCTGTGAACCAGATCACTTGGCTGTCGCACAACCGCATCCGCCTCGCTCTTCACCAGCTTCGCGAGGGAGAAAGTCGACCACTCCTGCTGCTACACGGGCTCGGCGAATCATCCGACCCGATCTTCAGCGCGCCTCTCCCCAACTGGCCGGGTCCGGTCATCGGACTCGACTTCACCGGACACGGGCTCTCGACAGTTCCCGCTGGAGGCGGTTACACCACCGAGATTCTCCTCGGCGACGCTGATGCCGCGGTCGAGCATCTCGGGACGGTGACCGTGCTCGGCAGGGGGCTCGGCGGCTACGTCGCCTTGCTACTCGCCGGAGCACGACCCGATCTCGTCATCGGGGCGATCATCGATGATGGCCCTGGGCTGTCCGGCGGTCCGATCGAACCGACCTCGACGGCGGTGCTCTCCATCGGCGGTGACGGCACTGCCCCAGACCCGTACGCCCTTCTGGAACTTGGCCGCGATCTGCGACCGGCGGATTACGCCGTCGACTTCGCGCGTCTGGCGACCGAGGCGAGCCCGATCGACGAGCCGATCACGGTGGTCGCGGAGTTTCGTCCCCCGTGGCTCACCGCAGTAGCCGCCGCGCCCGGTGTCGGGTCGGGGGACCTTGACGCAGCGCTTGCCCGTTACGCCCAACTCTAAAACCGCGAGGCTCAGGCGGCGCGATCGACGATGAACCCAGCAAGTTCGGTCAGAGGACCGATGGCCGACCCGTCGATCCGATCATCGAGGGCTGCAACGGCCTGCTCAAGCCGAAGGGTGATCGCCCCTTCGAGTTCGCTGAGAGCACCGGTCTCGACGATCACCTGCTGGATGTCGGCGATCTCGGAATCATCGAGGTCTGCGGCGCCGGCGCGCTCAAGCACTGCCTCCTGCTCGGGGGACGCATTGGCAAAGGCTCGCGCCATAAGCGGGGTGGGCTTCGATTCACGGAGGTCGCCGCCGACGGGCTTGCCGGTCAATGCCGGGTCGCCGAACACCCCGATGACGTCATCGCGCATCTGAAACGCCTCACCGAGCGGAAGTCCGTAATCGCTCAACGCGGAGTTCACCGTCGCCGACCCTCCGGCGAGGCTGGCACCGAGGTGCAGCGGGCGCTCGATGGAGTACTTCGCGCTCTTATAGCGGCAGATGCGTTCCGCTCGCTCAAGACTTCGATCACCGACTGCGGAACCGAGCACGTCCAGCAGCTGGCCGACATCGACCTCGATGCGGAGTTCATCCCACACCGCCCGAGTCTCCGCCGACTGCGCACCGAGAATCCGATCCGCGTAGACGCCTGCGAGGTCACCGACGAGGATGCCGATGCCCTCACCGAATCGCCGAGACTCGCCGGCCCAGCCGCCGGCCCGGTGACGCGCAGCGAAGACCTGATGAGTGGTCGGAGCGCCTCGTCGTGAGTCGGCGTCGTCGATGATGTCGTCATGGAACAGCGCTTGAGCGTGCAGCAGTTCGAGGGCCGCTCCGGCAAGCGCCACCGGAGAGTCGCCCCTCTCCGCCTCGGCGACTGCACCGCCGGCGGCGATGAAGCCCCAATGACAAAAGGCGGGCCGCAGGCGCTTCCCACCCGAGCGCACCAGGCGTGAAATCTCCCCGATCGGCTCAGCGAGAGCGGGATCGAGGTCGGCCCAACGGGCGGATTCGGCCTCGAGCAGGTCCTCGAGGATCGAGTCGACGCGGCTTGCGATGCCGCTCAACGACTCAGGGGGCGCTCCCATGCCCTTCAGGCTATGAGGCGCGGCTCACTGCTCGTCGGTCTCGAGCCCGGCGACCACTTCGTCGATCTGCATGCGCGCCGCTCCGATCCGCTCGCGGCAGGTGCCGATCAACTCCGCTGCCCGACGCACCCGCTCGGCGAGTTGGTCGACATCGACGTCTGCCGACTCGAGTTGCTCGAGGATGTCGTCGAGTTCAGCGAGGGCCTCGGCGTAGGTCGTCGGTTGCTCAGCCATCTCGCTCCACCTCGTCCACCGTACTCACCACGACACCGTCGGCGAGCCGGGTGCGCAAGGTCGCGCCGCTCGCCACATCGGCCGTTGAACGCACGATTCGTCCGTCGGGCCCGGTCGAGATGCTCCAGCCGCGCTGCAGGAGTCGGCTCGGATCGAGTAGTCCTCGGCGCCGCTCGCGGTCATCGAGTTGCCGTTCCGCTGCGAGCGTTGCAGCACCGGCTGCTCGGGTGAGCCGCTGGCTCGCTCGGTCGAAACGGTTCGTCTCGTCGTCGAGTCGACGCCGGACCGCTGACACCCGTCGAGCGCGGCTCGCCAGTCGTTCATCGGAACGTGAGACGGCGACGTGGGTTTGCCTGGCCACCCGTTGCGCGGTCGACATGAGTGACACTCCGGCGCCGTCGAGGCGGGCCGTGGAGAGCCGGACGATGTCGACCCACGCGTTCTCGGTGCGCGAGACGTACTCACCCACCATGTCGACGATCGCCCCAGCGCAGGCCGTCGGTGTTTTCCACGCTCGGCCGGCCACCTCGTCGGCGACACTGCGGTCGATCTCGTGGCCGATGCCGGTGAAGACCGGGATCGGTGAGGTCGCGATCGCTCGAGCGATCCCCTCGGCATCGAAGGCGGCGAGGTCGTTACGTGATCCACCACCGCGAATGACGACGATCAGATCCACCCCCCGACGACCGAGCGACCGAATGGCGGCCGCCACCATCTCCTCAGCCTCGTCACCTTGAACCCGCGCATCGATGGCTGAGACGTCGAACCCGAACCCGCTGCGCTCCAGCTCGTTGCAGAAGTCGTGCCAGGCCGCCGACCCGATACTCGTGACCAACCCGAGTCGCATTGGCGCCACCGGTAACGGCAACCGACGGTTGGCCTCGATGAGATCCTCGGCGAGCAGTCGTGCGAGTAGTGCTTCGCGGGCGGCGCCGATATCGCCGATGGTGAACTCTGGATCGATGTCGCTCAACTTCAGACCGAGACGCCCGGTTGGGGGATACACGTCGAGGGTGCCGAAGACCCTCACCCGAGTGCCATCGGCGAGTTCGAGTCGGCTTCGACGCAGGATCGGTGTGATGGTCCGCTTGACGTTCGCGAACAACTGGACGTTGAGCACCGCCTTGCCGTCCGCGCTTTCCTCAACGAGCGTGAAGTAGGTGTGGGGTCCCCGGTCGACGAGACCGGAGATCTCACCGACAACCCACACTCCCGATCCGAAGCGATCGCGAAGGGAGTCGTTGATCGCCGCGGTCAGTTCGACGACGCCATAGGTCGTGTCGCTCATGAACCGATCACCAAGGGCGCGACGCGCCGTGAAGCCCGGACATCGGCTCCTCCGACCACCACCGGCCACTGAATCGCCAGACGGTCGATCCGCGGTCCGTGGTGACGGGCGCTGTCGGACGTGGCCAGAGCGCCTCGACTGCGGCGACGATTGCAGCCGCCTCCTCGGCGCTCGGGGCCGGACGAATCGCGTCGGCGACCACGATCGGACCGCTCACAATGGAACGTTCCCGTGCTTACGTTTCGGCAAGTCCTCCCGCTTCGACCGGAGGGCTCGGAGCCCAGCGATGACCTTCCGGCGGGTCTGCGAGGGTTCGATCACATCGTCGACGAATCCGCGCTCGGCTGCCGCGTAGGGGTTGGCATACCGCTCCGTGTATTCAGCGACCAGTTCCGCGCGTCGAGCGACGGGGTCGGCCGCCTGCTGCAGTTCTCTGCGGTAGACGATCTCTACAGCTCCCTGCGGGCCCATCACCGCGAGTTCAGCCGACGGCCAAGCGAAGGCGAGGTCGGCGCCAACCGACTTTGAGTTCATCACCACATACGCCCCGCCGTAGGCCTTCCGGGTGATGACCTGGATTCGAGGAACGGTGGCCTCGCAGAAGGCGTAGAGCAGTTTCGCTCCGTGGCGGATGATGCCGTCGTGCTCCTGGTTGACGCCGGGCAAGAAACCGGGGACGTCGACGAACACGACGAGCGGGATGTTGAAGGCGTCGCAGGTGCGCACGAATCGCGCGGCCTTCTCGGACGACTCGATGTCGAGCACTCCCGCGAAACTCATCGGCTGGTTGCCAACGATGCCGACCGTCTGACCGTCGAGCCGTGAGAAGCCGCAGATGATCGATTTTGCCCAGTGGGGGAAGTACTCCATGAACTCGCCGTCATCGACGACCGACCGGATGACCTCGTGCATGTCGTAAGGCTGGTTCGGGCTGTCTGGCAACAGGTCGTCGAGTTCGGGGCACTCACGGTCGGGGTCGTCGGTCTGCTCGCCTGCTGGCGGATGCTCCATGTTGTTGGCCGGCAGGAACGACAGCAGGTACTTCACCTCGTCGAGGCAGGCCTGCTCGTCATCGCTGACGAAGGTGGCCACGCCCGACTTCGAGGCGTGACTCATCGCGCCGCCGAGTTCCTCGAGGGTCACGTCGGCTCCGGTGACGGTCTTCACCACGTCGGGGCCGGTGATGAACATGTGTGATGACTCGCGCACCATGAAGATGAAGTCGGTCATGGCCGGCGAGTAGACGGCGCCACCGGCGCATGGCCCGAGGATCACCGAGATCTGCGGGATAACACCGGAGGACTTGACGTTGCGGTGGAAGATTCCGCCGTAGGAGGCGAGAGAGACGACGCCTTCTTGGATGCGGGCTCCGGCACCATCGTTGAGGCCGATCATCGGGGCGCCAGTGCGCAGCGCGAGGTCCATGACCTTGTGGATTTTCTCGGCGAACACCTCTCCGAGAGCTCCGCCGAACACGGTGAAGTCTTGGCTGAAGACGAACACCTTGCGACCGTCGATCGTTCCCCAGCCGGTGATGACACCATCGGTGTAGGGGTGCTCCTCGAGCCCGGCCGCGTGAGCGCGGTGGCGAGCGAGCATGTCGAGTTCGTGGAAGCTGCCTTCGTCGAGCAGGTAATCGATGCGCTCGCGGGCGAGCATCTTGCCCTTCGAGTGCTGGCGTTCGACGGCCCGTTCACTGCCGGCGTTGAGGGCCGCTTCGCGGCGCTCTCTCAGCTCCTCGAGTCTGGCGCGCATCATGCTCACCGAAGCGACGCTAGTTGGTCGCTCGACACCCCGGGTGGGTCGCGCTCAGGGGGTCGTCGTGTCGGGTGTGGTCGTCTCGCCCGTGCCGTCGGCGGCGATCGTGGTCGGCACGATGGTCGACCCGGTCGTCCCAACGATGCTGGTCGGTACGGCTGGCAGGGTGGTCGATGAGGTCGGCGTGGAACCGTCGGCCTCGTAGATCATGACGGCTCCGTTCGCGACCGCGGTGAGCCCGGTCTCGAAGGAGACGGTCACCGTGACCGTCCAGGTTCCCGCCACGTCGAAGGGAAGGCCGGTTCCGAGCGGGAGCCGGGCGACTCCCCGGCCGGAGAGCGGGATGTCCTGGATGGTGCCCCGCCCGTAACTGCCGATCTCGGGATCGAACTCGACGACGAGATCGGTGATCGGGGCGGGTGTCTCGATGACGACCACTTCGAGTCCGTTCAGTCCGACTCCGGATGGGTCGAGTGACACCTCGGCGATAAATCCTGAGGCGGCGTCCTCGATCGGCACGGTCACCGCGTAGGTCATCTCGGGGATCAGCGAGACCTTCGGTGGATTCATCGAGAGGAGCCAGCCGCTGAAGGCGAGGACCACCACGCCGATGAGGGCCTCGGTTCCGAAGGTGCGCCGGAACCGCTCGGCGTGCGCAGCCGACATCGTCTCGCGTCGGGCGAGTTTGCTGTTGATCACCGACCTCGCTCCGATGGCGACGAAGGCCATGGCGATCACAGCGATCGACTTCACGACGACGACTCGACCGTACGAGCTGTTGAGCACGGCGCCGCCGACGAGGCGGTAGGTCTGAGCGACGCCGCTGATCACGGCGACCACCAGCGCGGTAGTGGCGATTTGGGTGTAGTTACGGGTCGCCTTGACCAGGTCGGCCGGACCGGGGCCGGCGAGCACGACTCGTCCGACGAGCACCGCCCCGCCGAACCAGATGCCGACCGAGGCGATGTGGATGAGGTCGATCACGATGCCGAGGGCGACAAGATCACCTTCGAGGCGTGAGAAGGCCATGGTCGCGGCCGCGGCGGTCGGAAGGGTGATGGCGAGCGCCTGCGAGCCGGGTTCGTTGATCCGCTCGGGGTAGACGGCGATCCAGAGGCAGCCGGCCACGAGCACGAGACGCGCTACTGCGGCTCGACCCGGCCATCCCGATTGGAAGAGGTCCATCCACGAGAACGGGCTGAGTGCGGCGCCGAAGGAGTTGGATGTGAAGTCCGCGGTGAGCGCTGCTACGTACAGCACCGTGCCGATGAGAGCAACCGTCCATGTCGCGATCATGAAGCGCTGCGTGACGGTGTAGAGGGGTCCTTCCGGCCACACCAAGGCGATCATCGCCGCCGATCCGAAGAGAATGAGCACGGCGACACCAGAGATGAGCCGGCCGAGCCATACGGCGCCGCCGGTGGATCCAGTCGACCGGACGGCGTCGGTCTCTGCGGTTGACACCGGCACCGCGGGAACGGTGATGTTGGTTGCCTGCTCAGTGGAGTTGCCGGCCACCACGGAGTCAGCAGCGACAGAGAACGCGATGAGATCGGTGGCGATCGGCTGGTTGAGATCGTCGCGGAGGAGCCAGGTGATCGTGCAGGCCCCTTTCGGGAACGGGGAGAGCACTTCGACGGTGAACGTCACGTCGTCATCGGCGAGCTGGGGGATGCCGGTGCTCTGAGGTTGGGCCGGGACACCGCAGCCGACCGCCACAGTGAACGACTCGTCGGCGTCGACCGGTTGCTGGAAGGCGAATGTCATAAACGCCGGTGACGTGCCGAGCGTCGCCCCGTCCGACGGACTTGAGGCTGCGAGTTCGTTCGAGCCGCTCTGAGCGGCTGCCGGCGACCCGGGTGCGACGAGCGCGATCCCGAGAGCGATGACGACCCCGACCAAGCGGACCATGAGGCCGAGCGGACCGCGCGTTCGGCGACCCCGCAGGGGCGACTCGGCGGCGGTGGCGATCACGCACTCACGGTAGTCATGGCTCCGTCACAGGGACCGGCATCCCGTCGGGCTGGGTGCGCACCTCCGACCTAGTGTGGGCAAATGGCCACCCAGTCGCTCTATCGCCGGTACCGGCCGCGACGATTCGCCGAGTTGAAGGGTCAGGAGCATGTTGTCCGCGCGCTCCGCGAGGCGGTCCGCACCGGCCGCGAGGGGCAGGCCTATCTCTTCAGTGGCCCACGGGGCACGGGCAAGACGACGACGGCGCGAATTCTGGCGAAGGTCCTGAACTGCACCGCCCCCGTCGACGGCGAGCCGTGCTGTGAGTGCGAGTCCTGCGTCTCAGTGGAGCGGGGCACGAGTTACGACGTTCACGAACTTGACGCCGCGTCCAACAACTCGGTCGAGGACGTCCGCAGTCTGATCGACAAGGTGTCCCTCGCGACGCCCGGTCGGCACAAGGTGTACATCCTCGACGAGGTGCACATGCTCGGTCCGGGGGCGTCCGCGGCCCTTCTGAAGGTGCTCGAGGAACCACCTCCTCACGTCGTGTTCGTGCTTGCGACCACCGACCCCCAGCGCCTCAAAGACACGATCCGCTCGCGCACCCAGCACCTTCAGTTCCATCTGCTGCCCTCCGACACGTTGGCTGAGCATCTGCGTTGGGTCGCCGACGACGCGGGAATCGATATCGACCCATCGGTAATCGATGCAGCGCTCGAACAGGGCGGCGGCTCGGCCCGCGATTCGCTTTCGGCTCTCGAGTTACTGGCCGCGACCGGCGGAGACGTCTCCGACCACATCGATCTCGATGAGTTCGTGGCGGCGTTCACCGATTCGGACACCGGTCGAGCGCTCGCTGCGGTCGCCCACGCCGTCTCAATGGGTCACGACCCCCGAACGCTGACCGAGCACCTCCTTCGACACCTCAGAAACTTGTTCCTGTCGCTCATGGCGCCCGAGCTCGTGCAGGTGCGTCACGACCGCCTCGACGAGTTGGCCTCGCTCGCGCGCGGCCTGGGCGCGGCCGGCCTCGTCCGTTCGATGGAGCGTCTTGGTCAGGCCCTTGTCGAGATGCGATTCGCTCCCGACCCGCGGATCATGTTGGAGATCTCGCTCGTTCAACTGACCCGCGACGACTCCGGTGATGACACAGCGTCGCTTCTCGCTCGGCTCGAACGGCTCGAACGGGCGGTTCGCGATGGCTCCCCGCGTGCCGCTGAGCCGGCTGCTCCGGTCGACCCCGAAACCGGCAAAGCGGTTCTCGGCGGTCGAGCGCGACGGTCGAGCGAGCCGAAGGCGACCCCACCGGCGGCAACGAAGGAAACGGCTTCCCCCACCGCCCCTGCTGAGGCGCCGCCCACCGAGAATGGCCCCGAGGCGACGACGGCAGCACCTGCACCCAACGCCTCAGAGGCGCCACTCGATCTCCGTCGAGTGATCGAGGTCTGGGACGCAAGCGTCCGCGCCAGCCTCAAGCCGCTCGTCCGCGCGCTCTTCTCCGCCGGGGAGTTCGTCGCTTTCGACCCTCCATCGACCGCGCGTTTCAGAGCACCGAACCCCGCGCACGGCGCTCGCTGCGCCGCCCATCTCTCGGAGGTCGCCGCTGCCCTTGGTCGAGCGGTCGGCTCCGAGGTGAACATCGTGCTCGACGATGCCCCGGAGGCGCCGACGACCGCTGCCTCACCCGCCGAGGAGATCACAGAGGAACCGGTCGATCCGGCGGAGTTGGTGGATGTGCCGCCCTCGGACGTTCCCACCGCTGTCGATTCGATCACACGCGCCTTCCCGGGCGCCCAGGTTGTCGAGAGGACCGACTGATGGCGGGTGTCTACACCCCTCCCGTGCAAACCCTTATCGACGAACTTGGTCGGCTACCGGGTGTCGGACCGAAGTCCGCGCAACGCATCGCGTTTCATCTGCTCAAAATTCCTGCCGCCGACGTCGAGCGGCTCGCCTCCGCGATCCACGAGGCGAAGGAGCGGGTGAGGTTTTGCGAACGCTGCTTCAACGTCGCCGAGGCGACGCTCTGCCCGATCTGCTCTGACGAACGGCGCGACGGCAGCATCCTGTGTGTCGTCGAGGAGTCCCGAGACATCGTGGCCCTTGAGCGCACCGGCGAGTTCCGCGGTCGCTACCACGTTTTGCTCGGCTGCATGAATCCACTCGAGGGGATCGGCCCGGAGCATCTCAAGATCAGAGAGTTGGTTGATCGACTCAAGGGAGAGCCGGTCGAGGAGATCGTCATCTGCACCAACCCGAACACCGAGGGTGAGGTGACGGCGATGTATCTCGCGCGACTCCTGACACCGCTCGGTCTTCGCGTCACTCGCCTGGCGAGCGGGCTCCCGGTCGGCGGGGATCTCGAGTACGCCGACGAACTGACCCTCGGGCGAGCCTTCGAGGGCCGCCGCGCCGTCGAGTCCTGAGGCGACCGCGTCGCGGATTCAGATCGTGCGGACGATCAGCGCGTCGCCCTGACCGCCACCGCCACACAGCGCCGCGGCACCAACCCCGCCCCCTCGACGACGGAGTTCGTGCAACAGGGTGAGCGCGAGACGGTTCCCGCTCATACCGATCGGGTGCCCAAGGGCAATCGCCCCGCCATTGACATTGACATTCTCCGGGTTGAGGCCGAGGTCGGCGGTCGACGCGATGCCGACAGCGGCAAACGCCTCGTTGATCTCGACCAGATCGAGATCGTCGACTCCGAGGTCGGTTCGGGCGAGCGCGGCTCGGATCGCGTTCGAGGGCTGGAGAAGCAGCGACGGGTTGTCCGGGCCGGCGACCATGCCGAACGAGACGAACTCTCCGAGGCTCTCAACCCCCCGTCGGTCGGCCTCTGCCTCGCTCATGAGCACGAGGGCGGATCCTCCGTCGGAGATCTGGGAGGCGTTCCCAGCGGTGATGGTTCCCGACGGGTCGAAGGCGGGCCGCAGGCCTCCGAGGCTGTCGGTGGTGGTGTCGGCTCGGATGCCCTCGTCCTCGGTGACCACCACGGCGTCTCCGCGGCGCTGCGGCACGGCGACCGGCGCGATCTCCTCGGCGAGACGACCGTTCTTCGTGGCGTCGGCGGCTCGCTCGTGGGAGGCGGCGGCGAACTCGTCTTGAGCGGCACGGCTGATCGATCCCGCCGTGTACCGCTCGGTGCCGGTGCCCATCAGGCAGGCATCGAAGGCGCACCACAGTCCGTCGTGGACGATCGCGTCGCGAAGTTCCGAGTCGCCGTAGCGGATGCCAGAGCGGGCCGCCGGGAGCAGGTGGGGGGCGTTGGTCATCGATTCCATACCGCCGGCCACGACGATGTCGGCGTCGCCCGAGGCGATCATCTGATGGGCGAGGTAGATCGCGTTGAGGCCCGAGAGACAGACCTTGTTGACATTGACGGAGGGGACGCTCATCGGGATCCCGGCCTTGGCGGCCGCCTGCCGGGCGGGCACCTGACCCTGTCCGGCCATGAGCACCTGCCCCATGATCACGTGGTCGACATCGGCGGGGTCGACGCCGGCGCGTTCAAGAGCAGCCGCGATGGCGGCTCCGCCGAGGTCGGCGGCCGACAGTGAGCTGAAGGCACCGCTCAACTTGCCGATCGGGGTGCGGGCTCCGGCGACGATTCGCGTGGTCATGCGAGAACCGTAGTGGTCTCCGCGGTCGGCGTCGCCCTCGGAACTCCGCCTCGCATGGCGAAGTTACCGACTGGTACGGTCCCGTCATGACGACCACAGCCATCCGTGACGCCGTGCTCGCCGGCGCCTCTGGCGAGGATCTCGCCAACCTCCCGATCCCCGAGTCGTATCGCGCGTCGTTCGTCCGTCGAGACGAGGTCGACATGTTCGAGGGTGTCGCCTCCGAGGACAAGGATCCGCGCCGCGCCCTGCATGTCGACGAGGTCGCTACACCTGAGTTGGCTCCCGACGAGGTCTACCTCGCCGTGATGGCCTCCTCGATCAACTTCAACACCGTCTGGTCGTCGATCTTCGAACCGCTGCCCACCTTCGGATTCCTCGATCGCCTCGCTCGCGAGTCCGAGTGGTCAGCGCGGCATCGCCGCGACGAGCACATCCTCGGCTCGGATGCCTCCGGTGTCGTGTTGCGGGTCGGTTCCGCGGTGCGCAACTGGAAGCCGGGCGACCGTGTCACGGTGCACTGCAACCACGTCGACGATCAGGATCCCTCGGCGCACGACGACTCGATGCTCGCGAACAACCAGCGGATCTGGGGTTTCGAGACGAACTTCGGTGGTCTCGCCGATATCGCGGTGGTCAAGGCGAATCAGTTGATGCCGAAGCCCACCCACCTCTCTTGGGAGGAGGCGGCGGTGAACGCGCTGTGCAACTCGACCTCCTATCGCATGCTTGTCAGCGACAACGGTGCCCGCATGAAGCAGGGCGACTCGGTGCTCATCTGGGGGGCGACGGGCGGTATCGGGGGCTACGCCGTCCAGTACGTGCTGAACGGTGGCGGCACGCCGATCGGCGTCGTCTCCTCTCCGGAGCGCGCCGCACTGCTTGAGGCGATGGGGTGCGAGGCGATCATCGATCGTCGAGCAGAGGGGTACCGCTTCTGGTCCGATGAGCACACTCAGGACGAGTCCGAGTGGCGGCGCTTCGGCAAGAAAATCCGAGAGCTGACTGGCGAGGATCCCGACATCGTCTTCGAGCACCCGGGCCGCTCCACCATGGGCGCGTCGGTGTTCGCGGTTCGCCGGGGCGGCACCGTGGTCACCTGCGCCGCGACCTCGGGCTACATGGTCGAGTTCGACAACCGTCACCTCTGGATGAAGCTGAAGCGCGTTCTCTCATCCCATTTCGCGAACTACGCAGAGGCTTGGGCGGCGAACCGGCTCATCGATCAGGGCCGAATCCAGCCGCTGCTCTCACGGGTGCACACCCTCGACGAGGTCGGCGAGGCCGCGCGCGCCGTCCATCGCAATGAGGTCGAGGGAAAGGTCGGTGTGCTCTGTCTCTCCCCCGAGGAGGGCCTCGGAGTTGACGACCCAGAGAAGCGGGAGCGAATCGGCGAGGACCGCATCACCGTGGTCCGGAGACATTCGACCTGAGGTCGAGGCCGAGGAACGAGCCCCGTTCGGGCAGACTGTTGGGATGATCCTCACCGAGATCGATCACGTCGCCATCGCGGTCAACGACCTCGAGGCCGCGATCGCCTATTACGAGCAGGCCTTCGGCGCGACCGTCGCCCACCGCGAGGTCGTCGAGAGCGACGGTGTCGAGGAGGCGCTGCTCGCCGTCGCCGAGAGTTACGTGCAGTTGCTCACGCCCACTCGTCCTGATTCACCGGTCGCGAAGGCGATCGAGAAGCGCGGTGAGGGGCTCCATCACATCGGGTATCGGGTCGACGACTGCGCTGCGGCCCTTGAGTCGATGGTGGCCGCGGGAGCGCGCGCGATCGATGCGGTGCCCCGACCGGGAAGTCGCGGAACGACCGTCGCTTTCATCCATCCGAAGGGCAGCTTCGGAACGCTGATCGAACTCGTCCAGGAGTGATCGCGCGGGCGCCGTCCGCCCTAGGACGGACATGACCGACGACCGACACCTCCGACCGTCCGCCGTCCTGTGGGACATGGACGGCACGCTCGTCGACACCGAGCCCTACTGGATCGCCGCCGAGCGTCGTCTCGTCGCCGAGTACGGGCGTGACTGGCCCGATCACCATGCCCACGCGATGGTGGGTTTCGATCTTCGCGACTCGGCCGCCTACATGATCGAGCACGGAGGCATCGATGATCTCGCTCCAGAGCAGATCATCGAGCGCCTACTCGACGATGTGATCGAGTCGGTCCGGCAGCGGATCCCGTGGCGACCGGGAGCCCGCGAGCTGCTGGCGGCGCTGGTCGCCGACGGCGTGCCGTGCGGGCTGGTCACGATGTCGTGGCGTCGGTTCGTCGACCCGATCCTCGACGCCCTTCCGGCCGGCTCCTTCTCCGTGGTCGTCTGCGGAGACGACGTGACTCGAGGAAAGCCCGATCCGGAGCCCTACCGGCGCGCGGCCGAACTGCTTGGCGTGGACCCGTCGGATTGCATGGCGATCGAGGACTCCCCGACCGGCGTCGCGTCCGCGGTCGCGGCGGGATGTGTCACGGTTGGAGTGCCGAATGTCGCCGACCTCTCCTCCACCCGGGGCGCCGCGATCGTCCCGAGTCTGATCGACGTCGATCTGGCGGGTATCTGGGAGTCGGCTCGACGCCCGTCGTCGGCCCGTCGACGGGTCACCCTCATCGCGCTCGTCGCGGTGGCCCTGACTCTCGTCGGGGCGACCCTCGTCCTCGGCGGCGAAGATGCGCCGGTCACTCCTCCGGGTGAGATCGCACTTGACGTGTGGGCGCCCTATTGGACTCTCGACGACACCCTCGCCGACCCCGGTATCGAGGACCGACTCGGCCTGCTCCGCGAGGTATCACCGTTCTGGTTCTCGGTCGACGGGACCGGCAACGTGATCGTCGACTCGAACACCCCGACGTCGGAGGCCGATCGCCTCATCGCGCTCGTCTCGCGATCGTCAGCCCGCCTCGTCCCGTCGATCATCGACCACCTGCCGAGCGGCGCGATGGCCGCGCTGCTCGCCGATGAGTCGCGACGCTCGCGCCACGTCGAGCGCATCGCCTCGTTCGCCGAGGAGTTGAACGCTGATGGCATCGACATCGACTACGAGCAGTTCGCCTTCGCCGACGACCCCTCGACCTGGCCCTCCACCTCACCCGCTTGGGTCACCTTCATCGCTGAGCTCGCCGACGCCCTTCACTCCGACGGTCGGACACTGACCGTCTCGGTGCCGCCGGTGTACGACGTAACCACCACCGGGGAGATCGGCTACTGGGTCTACGACCATGGGGCCATCGCGGAGCACGTGGATGCGATCCGGTTGATGGCGTACGACTTCTCAACCTCGAGCGCCGGCCCGGTGGCGCCGCTCGACTGGACACGCGATGTCGTCGACGGCGCCCTGAAAGCTGTGCCGGTGGAGCATCACGCCAAACTCGTCCTCGGTATCCCCGCCTACGGATACAACTGGGTTGTCGCCACCGACGGCACCTGCCCCGCTGACGCGCCACGGCGCACCGGGGTGACGCCAGCGTCGATCGACGACCTGATCGCGAGGCGGGGTGGGGCTCCGGTCTACGACGCCATCAACGGTGAGTGGACCTACTCCTATGACCTCGAGGTCTCCGATGCCACCACGAGTTGCGTTCAGCGCCGGGAGGTCAGGTGGATCGATGCCGAAGGGGTCCGAGACCGGGTGCATATCGCGCGGCGGGCCGGCCTCGGCGGGGTGTCGCTCTGGGCGTTCGGCTACGACGATGCGGAGGTCTGGTCCACCTTGGTGTCGTCATTGGCAGATGAGGTGCCCACAGAGACCACGGTGGCTTCATGAGAGACGGACTCGACTCGCTGCTCGGCGCCCTCGATGACTCAGCTCTCGTCGACGCCGTCTTCTCCTCGCGTGGCAACCGTCGGGTTCGTCTTCGTCGGGTCGATCTGCATCGCGGCCGCCAGATCCAGTTCGAGTTCAGCGACGGTTCGACCACGACCGTGGAGAACGTCGACCCAACGACGATCGGCGATCGGGTGGAGGCGCTGCTCGAGGAGGGTTTCCGGTCGGTGTTCGTGCGACTCGCCGATCGCTCGGAGCAGTACACACTCTCCAAACGCGGTCGCCTGTTGCGCGCGCTTCACCGAGGCACCACTGCGGCACCCGACACCGGCCATGACCGTCAGCCAGCTCGCTCGGTTCCCGAGAACGCGCCCTTTCTCGTCGAACTCGGCCTCACCGGGCGAAACGGTCGAGTCAAAGCGGCGGCGCGCGACAAGTACCTCCAGGTGGTCCGCTTCGTCGACATCCTCGACACCACGCTCGACGGTCTGAAGGACGGGGACGGCGGCGTCGATGTGGTCGACCTCGGCTGTGGGGCGGGGGTGTTAACCATGGCGGCTCATCACCATCTTTTGAGCCGTGGATGGACACCGCGGACGGTCGGAGTCGATCTGAAGTCCGACCTGCTGGATCGACTGAACGCCTCAGCGCGCCGTCTCGCGGAGCAACACTCGGGCTGGGCGGGACTGCGATTCGACGCGGGGTCGATCGCCGACTGGCGACCCGAAAGCGGGAGGGAACCCGATCTGGTCATCGCTCTGCACGCCTGCGATACCGCCACTGACGACGCGCTCGCGGCCGCGGTCGGCTGGTCGTCGAACGTCATCCTCGCCGCACCGTGCTGCCAACACGATCTGCAAGCGCAACTCGATCGCCGCACCACGCCACCCGGGTTTGAGGCTCTCGTTCGCCACGGCATCATCCGTGAGCGCCTCGGCGACCTGCTGACCGACACGGTGAGGGCGGATCTGCTCGCGGCTCGCGGCTATCGGACCGATGTCATCGAGTTCGTGGCCGGGGAGCACACCGCGAAGAACCTCATGATCCGCGCGACCGCCGGTGCTGCCCACGACAGCGCGGCGGCCGCGAGAGTCGATGATCTGGTGACCCGCTGGGGTGTCCGACCGGCACTCCTGGACCGGTTCGAACGGGACGCGAACTGAGGTCAGGTCGACGCTGAGGCGTCGGCCTCGCCGACTCGGCCCTCGCCGCCGATCAAGTTCACGGTGATGACCGCGAGGAACGCGATCAACGCCATCAGGGCGAGTGACACGAAGCCGAACGATCGGAACCACACATCCGAGCAAGCAGGTCCCGTCGCGGCGCACGCGCCGGAGTCGAGGCCCGGGTTCCACTCGATCGCGTAGTGATACGCCGATACCAGCGACCCGAGGGCCGCGATCGTGACCACATGCCAGCGGACCTCGCGTCCTCCGCGGATCATCCAGACGATGCCGATCACCGCGATCGGATACATGGCGATCCGCTGAAACCAGCAGAGGCGGCACGGGATGTAGCCCGCGACCTCCGAGAAGTAGAGCGATCCGAGCGTCGCTCCGCCCGCGAGGAGCGCGGTGATGGTGGCTCGACTATCGACGACGAGATCGATCACCGCTCGGCCACGACCACTCAGGGCGATCAACCAGATCGCCACCGTCGCCACGGCGACCATCACGGCGAGCGTCGAACTCAACAACTCGACGGTCGCGACATCCACGGCATCAGTTTGCCCGAGCCGCTCGACAGGCCCACACGAGAGGCCGCAAGTAGGGTTGGGGTATGCAGGAGTTCTCATCTGTGACCGTGCCAGCCGGTGAGGCAACGTCGCTCACCGACGTGTTGAACGCGCGCTCGGCTGAGGGCTGGACGGTGGTGTCCATCGTTCCGGCCGCGCAGTCGATCGTCGCCTACCTGTCGCGACCGAGCGGTTCTCCGACGGTGGCCAGCGCTTCAGTTGCGTCCACGAGCGCCTCGCTCAGTCCGGAACCTGCGTCCGCGGCCCCGGCGTCCAGCCCATCGGCGAACCCATCGCCGACGGTGTCGCCCACCCCCGCATCCTCCTCGGTGGTGGATTCCTCTCCCGCTCCAGCGGTCCCCTCCGGCTGGTATGCCGACCCCTCAGGCCGGTTCGAGATCCGTTACTGGGATGGCGAGAACTGGACCGAGCACGTCTCTCGCGGCGGTCAGCAGTCGACCGATCCTCCCGTGGCCTGAGGTGCGCGCGACCTCCATCGGCCACGCCGGCATCCTCATCGAGAGTGATGCCGGCTCGATCCTGTGTGATCCGTGGTTCGATCCGGCGTTCTTCGCCTCGTGGTTCGTTTTCCCGCGCAATGACCGCCTCGATACCGATCTTCTCGACCGGATAGAGCGCGCCGATTACCTCTACGTCTCCCACCTCCACGGCGATCACCACGACGAGTCATGGCTCCGCCGCCACCTTCCCCGCGACATCCCCGTCCTGCTGCCCGACTACCCGACGGGTGAGCAACGTCGGCGCATGGAGGCCCTTGGTTTCACCGAGTTCATCCGCACTGCCGATGGAGTCGAACTCGAGTTGCGACCTGGTCTCAGTGTGGCCATCCACGTCGAGACGTCGATCACCGATGGACCGGGAGGCGACTCAGCGATCGTGGTGTCCGATGGTGTGTCGCGCATTGTGAACCAGAACGACTGCCGGACGACCGATCTCGCGGCGCTCGCCTCGCATGGCCCAGTGGATCTCCACTGGCTGCAGTACTCCGGTGCCATCTGGTACCCGATGGTCTACGAGATGCCCGAGGCCGAGAAACTCGATCTCTGCCGCGCGAAGGTCGAGAGCCAAGGGGCGCGCGCGATGCGCTATGTCGAATCGATCGGGGCTCGCGCGATCGTGCCGAGCGCCGGCCCACCGGTGTTCCTCGATAGCGATCTCGCGCATCTCAACATGATCGAGGGCGACGAGGCCTCCATCTTTCCCGACCAACGATGGTTTCTCGAGCGGCTCTCCGCCAACGGTCACGCCGGGATCCTCGCCGTGCCGGGCACGACGATCGAGGTGACACCGTCGGCGATCGACGTCACTCATCCAATGAGCGACTCCGATATCGACGCGATCTTCTCCAACAAAGCCACCTATCTCGACGCCTACCGCGCTGACTGGGCGACGTGGCTCGAGGAGCAACATGCCTCGTGGCGTCGTCCTCGAACGGATCTTGTCGGCGCTCTCACCGACTGGTGGGTTCCGCTCATGGAATCGGCGCCGACCGTTTGCTCCGCGATCGGCGCGCCCTGTGTCATCCGCACCGACGATCTCGACATCCTCATCGACTTCCCGAACGCGCGGGTCGTCGACGCACGGGATCGTCCCGATGCCGTTCCGGGATTTCGTTTCGACATCGGCCGTGACCTGCTCGAGACCGTTGTCGCCGAACGCGCCGTCGACTGGTCGAATTCGCTACTGCTCTCGTGCCGCTTCACCGCCTGGAGGTCGGGCGACTACAACGAGTACCTCTACAACTTCCTGAAGTCACTCTCCGTCGAGCGCATGCGCCGCACCGAAGCCGAGGCGGTGGCCAAGCGCCGAGGCGACGACGATGACATCGACGATGAGATCGAGATCGGACCGTTCATCGTTCAGCGGAAGTGTCCACATCGGCGCGCCGATCTCTCGGTGTTCGGAGAGATCGATGGTGATGATCTGGTGTGCACCTTGCACGGATGGCGCTTTGACACCACCACCGGTGAGTGTCGAACGAGCGGCGACCATCCGCTCAGGATCCGGCGGGCGAGCGAGAACTCGAACGCCTGACCGGGGTTCGCTCAGCGCCGCCTGAGGAAGGCGGGCGGCTCACCGAAAAGGGTGATCGCTTGACGGAGCGGCACGAGATCGGCGCGCTGATGCTGCTCGACATGCTCGGCGAGTTCATGGAGCCGCTGACGAGCCTCGTCGAGTTCCCGACGGGCGGCCTCGAGTTCGGCCTCGAGTTGCATGACCCGTCGGATTCCCTCGAGGTTCATTCCCTCCTCGGCGAGCTCGGAGATTCGGCGCAAGATGTCGATGTCGTAGTCGCTGTATCGACGGTTGCCCCCGTCGGTGCGCGCCGGTTGGACGAGGCCGCGTCGCTCGTAGATGCGGAGCGTCTGGGGATGCATACCGGCCAACTCGGCGGCCACCGAGATGACGTACACGGCTTGGTGTCGGCTCCTCATGGTCACGGCTGCTCGCCTCCCTCCTCGTTCGCTCCGGTTGCCTCGACGCTAGTCGCCGCCGCAAGAGCCTCGATCGCGGCTCGCTCCGCCTCGCTCAGGTCAGTTGGAACAATCACGTTGACGGTTGCGATCAGATCGCCAGTCATCTCGCGGCCGCCGCGACGACGCGAGACTCCGCGACCAGCCACCCGGTGGCGGGAGCCACTCGTCGTGCCCGGTCGGAGGCGAAGCCGAACCGTCGATCCATCGAGGGTTGGGACCTCGATTTCTGCTCCGAGGACGAGATCGGTGAACGCGACGGGAACCGAGACGGTCAGGTCGTCGCCCTTTCGTCCGAAACGCTCGTGGGGTTGAACGGCCACCTCGACCAGCAGGTCTCCAGCCGGGCCTCCGTTGCGGCCGGGCGCTCCCTTGCCCTTCAACCGGATGGTCTGACCGTCGGCGACTCCGGCGGGGATGCGCACCGGCACGGTTCGCTGTCGTTTCTCGACCCCCGAACCGGAGCAGGTCCGACAGGGTTTCTCGATCGTGTTCCCCCGTCCGCCGCATGCGCGGCACGGTGAGGAGAACGAGAACGGACCCTGGTTCTCGTCGACGACACCGCGACCGCCGCAGACCCCACAGGTGCGGACCCCGGTGCCCGGAGCGGCACCGGATCCGGTGCAGGTCGAGCACCGGTCGTCGCTGATGAGCGAGAGCGAGGTGGTCACGCCGTGAACGGCATCGGCGAACTCAAGGGTGAGACGCGCCTCGAGATCGGCTCCGCGACGCGGCCCGACACCGGATGCCGATCGGGAACGCCCACCGCTGAACATCTGCCCGAAGAGGTCACCGAAGCCCGACATGTCGGCGGCGTTGAATGAGAACCCACCGGCATTCGGCCCGTGACGGCGCACCTCGTCGTATTCGGCGCGCTTCTTCTCGTCGCCGAGCACGTCATAGGCCGCAGCGACTTTCTTGAACCGTTCCTCGGCGGCTGAGTCACCGGGGTTTCGGTCGGGGTGCAGTTCACGCGCGAGCCGGCGATACGCCTTCGTGAGCTCACGATGGTCGGCGCCCTTGTCGACGCCAAGCACGGCGTAATAGTCGGTGTCGAACCACTCGCGTTGGGCGCTCATCGTTGCACCGCCCCGACCAGGTCGGGACGCCTCAGTCCTTCGTCCTCACCATGGCCGGACGCAACGTCCGACCTTTCCAGCGATAGCCGCTGCGCATCACTTCGGCGACGACGACGTCTCCTCCGGAGTCGGCCTCGTGCGCGACCGCCTCGGCGACCTCGGGGTCGAAGGGCGATCCGACGATGTCGAGGGTCTCGAGACCGTGGCGCTTCAACTCGGTGAGCATGAGGTTGAGCAGCGGACCCACCTCATCGGGATGGCGAACGTAGGCGGCCTCCGCGGCGTCGAGCACCGGAAGAAAGGCTTCAGCGAGGCGACCGGTCGCTCGCTCCACCTCGTCGGAGAGCTGCGCGGACGACCGCTTGCGAAAGTTCTCGAAGTCGGCTTGGGCGCGCATCGCCATGTCCTTGAACCGCTCGATCTCACTCAGCAGTTCGTCGACATCGTGCGCGACCGCGTCCGAGCCGTCACCGTCGGACGGATCATCGAAGAGGTCATCGAGGTCGCTGACGTCGATCGAGTCACCGGCGCCGTAGTCGCCGACTGAACCGGAGCGGGACGACTCGGTGCGTGGGACCTCACCGGTGAAATCCTCCACCTCGGAACCGCGCTCGTCACCCGGGTCAGCGATCTCGTCGAGGAGACCGTCGTCGGCCCCGCCGTTGGTCTCGGAGCCTCCCATCGGGCTCACTCCTCCTCGACGATCTCGGCGTCGATGATGTCGTCATCGGAGCCGTCGGCGCTTTGACCTGAGGCGGACGTGCCGGCTGCGTCGGCATCTCGGGAGGCGGCCTCATAGAGCTTTTGGCTAAAGGCCTGGCTAGCCGACATGAGCGCCTCGGTCGCGGCCTTGATCGCGTCGTTGTCGTTGCCGGCGAGCGCGGTCTTCAGGTCGGCGAGCGGGGTCTCAACGGCGGCGCGCTCCTCGTCGGAGACGCTCTCACCTTGCTCTCGGAGCACCTTCTCGGTCTGGTACACGAGCGAGTCGGCCGAGTTGCGAATCTCGGCTTCCTCGCGGCGCGCGCGATCCTCTTCGGCGTGAGCCTCGGCGTCCTTGACCATCTGGTCGATGGTGTCCTTGTCGAGAGTGGACTGACCGGAGATGGTGATCGACTGCTCCTTGTTGGTGGCACGATCCTTCGCCGACACGTTGACGATGCCGTTGGCGTCGATGTCGAACGTGACCTCGATCTGCGGGACTCCGCGAGGCGCGGGCGGCAGGTCGACGAGCTGGAACTTGCCGAGGGTCTTGTTGTAGGCGGCCATTTCGCGCTCGCCTTGCAACACGTGGATCTCAACCGAGGGCTGCATGTCGTCGGCGGTGGTGAACACCTCGCTCCGCTTGGTGGGGATGGTCGTGTTGCGCTCGATGAGCTTGGTCATGACGCCGCCCTTGGTCTCGATGCCCAGGCTGAGCGGGGTGACGTCGAGCAGGAGCACGTCCTTGACGTCGCCGCGGAGCACACCGGCCTGAACGGCAGCGCCCATGGCGACGACCTCGTCGGGGTTGACCGTCTTGTTCGGCTCCTTGCCGGT
>VMBT01000405.1_pt1 | contig 28071 bp, 27 predicted proteins | sample 4404301 | NCBI WGS metagenome assembly VMBT01 (sample SAMN12238535, study PRJNA552566) | marine metagenome | isolation source: Coastal seawater | place: USA: coastal Georgia, Sapelo Island | collected 2008-08/2009-08
CAGCTGACTGTATACCCGTGTTGCTTTCTGACGATAAAGGGTCTTTTGTTGCTGCAATTCATTGTGGCTGGAGGGGTCTTTCAGCAGGCATTATCCATGAGACGCTAAAAAAAATAAAAACAAATTCTGAGGATGTCATAGCGTGGATAGGGCCAGGTATTTCACAACAATACTTTGAGACTGATCGGGATGTATTTGACTTTTTTAATAAAAAATATAATTTTCTTACAAAACATTTCATTTATAAAAATAATAAATTCTATACGGACTTAGTTGGAATTACAGTTTCATTATTGAAACATCATGGTGTTCAAAAAATATTTGGTAATTCAATAAGTCAAAATTATTGTACCTTTAGCGATGATTTCTTATTTTCTCATCGTCAAAATAAAACTCCATACAGATTGATTTCAATGGCATGGATTAATGCTTAATTCTTTACATTAATCACGTATAATCCACCTAATGAATTTATTGATTATTATTGCAGTTTGTTTTTTTGGCTCTCTATTGAGCCTCACGCTTGCTTTCTTATTCAGCAAATTAAAAATGGTCAATTATGCAGACTATTTTGTTAGTTTTGCAGTTGGTACCTTGCTAGGCGCTGCTTTCTTAGAGATCATTCCGCACGCTTATGAACTTTCTAGAGACTTGCATCAAATTTCATTAATTGTTTTGGTTGGTATTCTCGTTTTTTTTATTTTAGAAAAATTATTGGTTTGGAGACACTGCCATGGATCTCATTGTGAGAACCATTCGCCTGTAGTAAATCATGACGTAAAAAAAGGGAGCATCTTGATCATTGGTGATTGCTTTCATAATTTTATTGACGGTATATTGATTGCTAGCGCATTTATTGTCGATATAAATCTTGGCCTAATTACTGCATTAGCTATTATCGTGCATGAAATTCCTCAAGAAATTAGCAATTTTTCAATACTAATTAACTCAGGCTATAGTTTGTCAAGAACACTCCTAATGAATGTTATTACCGGTTTTGCAATGATAATAGGAGCTATCCTTGCATACTCTGTTCTAAATGACCTTGAATTCCTAATTCCAATCATTCTAGCTTTTGCTGCATCAAGTATGATTTATGTTGCCATTTCAGATCTTATTCCATCGCTACATAAAAAGGTTGAAATTAAGCAAACGTTTCAACAAACATTTTCTATTTTTCTTGGCGTTTTAATTATTTATTTCCTTCATTCACTTATTCACTAAGTATGTCATCAGTTAAGATACCTAAGATTGGTTTTATTTCTCTTGGCTGCCCCAAGGCAGGCTCTGATACAGAAAAAATAATGACGAGGGTAAAAACTCAGGGGTATGAAATTTCATCCTCATACGATAAATCAGATGTTGTGGTGGTCAATACCTGTGGTTTTATTGACTCTGCAATTGAAGAATCTCTCAATACCATTGATGAAGCTTTAAAAAGTAACGGTAATGTCATAGTGACTGGTTGTTTAGGAGAGAAGAGAGGTATTATTGAGGAAAGATTTAAAAATTTAATCGCCATCACCGGTTCTGAAGCAGATAAAGAAGTCGTTGATATTATTAATAAAGTTGCTCCTAAACCACATGACTCTTTTATTGATTTAATACCAAAGTCTGGCTTAAGACTGACTCCCTCTCACTATGCTTATATTAAGATATCGGAAGGCTGTAACCACAAATGCTCATTCTGCATTATTCCTTCAATGAGAGGGAAACTAGCCAGTCGAACTCCTGAAGATATTCTAAGTGAAGCGCAAAATCTGGTTGATTCTGGAGTGACAGAATTAATCATCATCTCGCAAGATACAAGTGCTTATGGCGTAGATTTTAAGGTGAAGCAATCCTTTTGGGATGGTAAGCCGGTCAAACGAGATTTATATCATTTAGCTAAAGAACTGAAAAAGTTTGGTGTATGGGTGCGTTTCCATTACATCTATCCATACCCACATATAGATCATATGATTGAGTTGATGGATGAGGAGACAATTCTTCCTTATTTAGACGTTCCATTTCAACATGCAAGTCCAAAAATCCTAAAATCAATGAAGCGACCAGCTGATGCTGAAGATAACTTAAAACGAATTCAGGCTTGGCGACAAATCAATCCAAACATTGCTCTAAGAAGTACATTTATTGTGGGTTATCCTGGAGAAACAGATCATGATTTTGAACAGTTAATAGACTTTATAAAAGAGGCAAGCTTGGATCACGTAGGTTGTTTTGAGTATTCAAATGTCGAGGGAGCAACCGCAAAATTAATGTCTGATCAAATTCCTGACATTGTAAAAAAAGAAAGATATAACCGCTTGATGGAAACACAAAAGACACTAAGCGAGCAGAAACTAAAATCACTAATTGGGTCGATTCAACATGTTGTGGTTGATGAAGTAACTGATGATTTTGCATTAGCCAGAAGTTTCCGCTCAGCTCCGGACGTAGACGGGGTTATTTATTTAAAAGACCCTGAGGGTTTGATGGCGGGTGATAGACTTGATGTTAAAATTACTGGAAATGACGCATATAACTTATTTGCTGGACCATTAGATGATTAAAACACGATTCGCGCCCAGTCCGACTGGGTATCTTCATATCGGCGGAATACGTACCGCAATTTTCAATTATGCATTCGCTAAAAAACATAACGGTAAATTTTTTCTAAGAATTGAAGATACTGATGTTGAGAGATCCACTCAGGAGGCTGTTGATAAGATTCTTGAAGGGATGTCATGGCTTAATTTGAATCATGATGGTGACATTGTTTATCAGGCAAAAAATTTTAATCGTCACAAAGAGATTATTGCTCAGTTGTTACAGCATGGTCACGCATATGAGTGTTACTCCAGTAAAGAAGAACTTGAGCAAATGCGACAGGATTGTGAAAAAAAAGGAATTAAGCCAAAATATGACGGCACTTGGAGACCGGAGGAAGGAAAGATATTGCCGCCAGTCCCAGAGGGAGTGACTCCAGTTATCCGTTTTAAAAACCCACTAGATGGAAATGTCACTTGGGAAGATCAAGTCAAAGGACAAATATCTGTCAGCAATGAGGAGTTGGATGATCTAATTCTGCAAAGATCTGATGGTTCACCAACGTATAATTTAAGTGTGGTTGTGGATGATGCTGATATGGGTATTACTCATGTTATCCGTGGAGATGATCACATCAATAATACCCCGCGCCAAATCAATATATATAAAGCCTGTGGTTTTGATATCCCGTCATTTGCTCATTTATCAATGATCCACGGAGAAGATGGGCAAAAGTTATCTAAGCGACATGGAGCTGCAAGTGTGACTGAATATCGTGAGCTTGGCTATCTTCCGGAGGCGGTCAATAATTATCTTGCTAGGTTAGGGTGGAGTCATGGCGATGCTGAAATTTTCTCTCTTGATGAATTATGTGAGTTATTTTCTCTAAAAAGCATTACATCATCACCATCACAGTTTGATATCAAAAAACTTCAGTGGCTCAATAACCACTACCTAAAACAAAAGACTTTTGAAGAGATTGAGGTGTTACTAACCCCCCAATTTGCTAAAAGATTTTCAGATCGTAAACAATTGCTAGGTATTTTTGATCTTTATAAAGATCGTTGTAATTCGCTGCGAGATTTTGAAGTAAATGCGGAGAAGGTCTTAACAAAACCTGAAAATATTTCACATGAATTGATAGAAAAATATATCTCTGATATTTCAATAAATCGCTTACAAAATTTAAGAGATTTGTTTAATGCGTCTGACTTTACTTCTGAATCGATAGAAACTATTTTAAAAGCCTATGTCAAAACAGAACAAATTAAGTTTCCTGAAGTTGCCATGCCTTTGAGGGTGGTATTATTGGGAACCGATCAGTCTCCTTCAGTTGGGCAAATTATTGCCTTAATAGGCAAGGATGATTTTAATAATAGATTAAGTGAGCAAATATAAATGGCTAAAAAAATAAGCGCTGATTTTTTTGAAACCTTGGTAAGTAATTCTGTCAATGTGTCAGTTTATCTGATGAACGGTATTAAGCTCCAAGGTCTGATTGAATCTTTCGATGAAGAGAGCATTATTTTGAAAGGTAACTCACCACAACTGATCTTTATTCATGCGATTTCATCAATAGTCCCAAATTATAAATAAGTTTCTTGAGTTCAAATAATACAATCATCCCTAAAGATAAGTGTCTAATAATTAATACTCACGATGGTTATGGTCGCAAGGAATATGATCATCATGAAATTAAAGAACTGGTTAAAACTGCTGGTTTTGATATTGTTGACTCGTTAGATATTAAAATTGTTACTCCCAATCCAAGCTTTTATATTGGTAAAGGGAAGGTGGATGAAATAAAACAATTAAAAAACGTATTCAGTTTTGAATTTTTAATTATCAATGAAGACATCACCCCTGCGCAAGAGAAAAAACTATCGGATGCCCTGAAGGTAACAATTATTGATAGAACTAACTTAATCTTGAATATATTTTCACAAAGAGCAAAAAGCCATGAGGGTAAGCTTCAGGTAGAGCTTGCGCAACTTGAATATCTATCCACTAGGCTCGTGCGAGGATGGACCCACCTTGAGCGACAAAAGGGTGGTATTGGTGTCAGGGGTGGACCTGGAGAAAAACAAATAGAACTTGACCGAAGGATGTTAAGAGTTCGAGTCAAGCAACTTAAAGAGCGATTAAAAAAATTAACCAAACAAAGGGATATGCAGCGACAGCGCAGAAGAAAAAGTGGTGTCTTTACCGTTGCTATTGTGGGTTATACCAATGCAGGTAAGTCCACTTTATTTAATGAACTCACTAAACAAAAAATCTATGCTGCAGATCAATTATTTGCTACCTTAGATACAACTTCAAGGAAATTGTTTATTCCTCCCTCAACTTCGCTTGTGATTTCAGATACAGTTGGTTTTATAAAAAACTTACCAACCAATCTGATTGAATCCTTTAAGTCTACTCTTGAAGAATCGACTAGTGCAGACTTATTATTACATGTGGTTGATTCAACCAATGAAGAAAAAAAGGAACATATTGATCAAGTAAATCGAATTTTAAAGGAAATACATGCAGATCAGGTGGATCAAATACTTATTCTTAATCAGATAGACAAAAATAACTCTTTGCCACAAAAAGATATAGATGAGTATGGTAGAATTAATCGCATTGAATTATCAGCAAAAACTGGCCAAGGTATTGAATTTTTAAAGGAAGCATTGGTCGGAAGAGCATCAGCTTTCAACAATCAAGAAATTATTAATTATGACGAAAACTTTTAGTAATATGTTTAAAAAACTTGGTATTTTTTCAAAACAAGACGGACCTCCTGACCTTGACGAAGTCCTCAAAGACCTAGGTAAAAAAATAGATAATATCTTCAAAAGAAAACCACGAATTGTTGTTGATAATAATGGCGGTGGATCAAACAATGGTAATGGTGGCAGTAAGCAAAATTTAAATGGCGGAGACATCCCACTGCTGCCAATTTTATTGATTGTTTTTTTAATCTGGCTGTTAACTGGTTTTTATATCGTTGATCAGGGCTCAAGGGGAGTTGTTCTTAGATTTGGCGAACATATTGACGTTACTCAACCTGGTCCTCGCTGGCACCTTCCTTATCCAATTGAGACTGTAGAAATTGTTAATCAGGAGCAAGTGAGAACAATTGAGGTTGGTTATAGATCATCGAATGATCTCGCTGCTAACTCACAAGATCTCAGAGAATCATTAATGCTCACTGGCGATGAAAACATTGTGGACTTACAGTTTGCTGTCCAATACAACTTAAAGTCAGTTGAGGACTTTATTTTTAATAACCGATCTGCAGAGACGTCTGTAAGAGCTGGTGCTGAAACAGCCATACGTGAAGTGGTAGGTAAGAGTAAAATGGATTTTGTGCTCTACGAGGGTCGAGAGGAAGTTGCCATACGAACTAAAGAGTTGATGCAGCAAATATTAGATCGATATTCTACTGGTATAAACATTACTAGTGTCACAATGCAGAACGCACAGCCACCAGAACAAGTTCAGGCTGCCTTTGATGATGCTGTGAAGGCAAAACAGGATCTGGAAAGACAGAAAAACGAGGGACAAGCTTATGCCAACGACGTAGTACCTAAAGCAAAGGGTACAGCTGCTAGATTAATTGCTGAAGCTGGCGCTTATAAAGTGTCTATTGAGAATGAGGCATTAGGTAACTCAAGTCGATTTGAGCAAATCATGAAGGAATACGAAAGGGCGCCTGAAGTCACTAAAAATAGACTTTTTTTAGAGGCACAAGAAGAGATTTTATCCAACGTGACCAAGGTTATTATTGATCAAAAATCTGGATCGAATAGCTTAATCTATCTTCCTCTTGATCAAATAATGAAAAACAATAATAGATCGTCAGTAAATTCTGTGATTAATTCATTACCCAACAATATAGAGCTACCAAAAACTGAAAGTACATCGATTGATGTTACTCAAGAGAGGTCAAGGGACGCCTTTAGAGCAAGAGAAAGAGAGATGAGATAATGCAAAAAACAACAAGAGTTTTTGTAGCAATTTTAGTATTCTTAATTTTATTAAGCATGGCGACATACACAGTGGACCAACGTGAGCATGGCATTGTTTTCCGTCTTGGGGAAATAGTGGCTGTTAAAAAAGACCCAGGTCTGTATTTTAAAGTCCCACTAGTAGACAATGTGCGACATTTTGATAATCGTATCTTAACTTATGATTCATCAACTCCAGATCGCTTTATTACCAGCGAGAAGAAGAACGTGCTAGTTGATTCATTCATCAAATGGAGAATCATTGACCCTGCAAAATACTATGTGTCCGTTAATGGCGATGAAAGACAAGCAGAAAGACGTTTAACCCAGACCGTTAATGATGGCTTGAGAGCAGAATTCGGTAAAAGAACGATTCAAGAAGTTGTGTCAGGGGAGCGTTCTGAAATCATGGATATTATTAAAGAAAGAGCAGACCGTGAATCTAATAATATTGGAATACAAATCTTAGACGTTAGACTCAGACGGGTCGATCTTCCGAAAGAGGTCAGTGACTCTGTCTATCAACGAATGGAAGCTGAACGAAAATCAGTGGCAAACGAATTAAGATCTGAGGGTTTTGCTGAGTCTGAAAAAATTAAGGCAAATGCAGAAAAAGAGAAAGAAATTATCATTACTGATGCATACCGAGAAGCTCAAAAACTCAAAGGTGAGGGTGATGCTAAGGCTGCGAGGATTTATTCAAATGTTTTCAATAAGAACAAAGAGTTTTATGATTTCTACAGAAGTATTGAAGCTTACAGAAACAGTGTAAACAGTAAGGACGATATTCTCGTGTTAGATCCAAACACTGAATTTTTTAAATACTTACAACCAAAAAAGAATAGTACTAAATAATTGGCATTAAACTTATTTGTTCTATTCCTTGGCTCTGTCTTACTTTTTGAAGGCCTCCTTCCTTTAGTTTTTCCAAGATTTTGGCTCAAATTCATTACAAGTGTTTCAAAATATAAGCCTGGTCAGCTTAGAATGCTTGGTTTATTTTTAACATTGAGTGGTTTATTATTACTATTATTTGGAATTAGAAACTTATGATTACGACCTGGTCAATCCCTGATAAAGTTGAAGATTTATATCCCCAGAAGGCATTAGAGTTAGAGAAAAATAGAAGGGTATTAGTCGATTTCTTTTTAAAAAATAAGTTTGAATTGATTAGTCCTGCCATGATTGAGTATGCGGATAACGTGTCTTTTAATGGAAAGTCGGTTGATAGCGATATGTTTAAGCTATCAGATCCATTATCAGGAAGACTGATAGGGATTACTCCAGATTTAACCATTCAAACGGCTCGCATTGATAATTATTTGGCTTCTTCGTCGAATGATATCAAGAGCTATTGTTACTGCGGCCCTGTCCTTAAAGCCGATACCAGTTCCTTTAATCAGTCTAGAGAAGAGCTGCAAGTCGGCGTAGAAATTTACGGAAACGAAAAAATTGAAGCAGATATTAGTGTAGTATCTACATTAATTAAATCTCTTAAATTATTGAAAATAAAAGATATTTTATTATCATTTAACGACATATCTATCTACACTGAATTTTTAAAGTCATTGGCATTATCTGCCCATGACTCAAAACAATTGAGATCCTATTTTGCAAAGAAAGACTTGGTATCAATTAAAAATTTACTTGGCAAAAATTTAAATACTTCTAAGATTGGTAAAATTGAATTGTTCATGGATATGTTTGGAGATGATAAATCTCTCAAAAAAATCCAAGAATTTTTTGTTGGCAATAAAGTAATACTGGATCGATTAAAAAACTTAAAAAAAATAATGAGCGCTTTGCCAGCTTCAGTAAAAATTATCATTGATTTGTCCGACGTTGATTTTTATGAATATCATTCAGGATTTATTTTTAGTGCTTATTCCTCTAAGTTCACCTCCCCGGTTGCTAAAGGAGGCCGGTTTGAAAATCTAACAACTAACTTTGGAAAAAAAAGACCAGCTGTTGGGTTTACTTTTGATTTAAGAAGTCTTTTATTTGTTGGATAGTTTATGAAAAAGAATTTAGTAGTTATTGGTACCCAATGGGGTGATGAGGGAAAAGGAAAAATTGTTGATTGGTTAACTGATCATGCTTCAGCTGTTGTTCGTTTTCAAGGGGGACATAATGCAGGACACACCCTTGTAATAGAGACCAATGGTGTTCAAAAAGAATATAAGTTGAATCTAATTCCATCTGGGATCGTCCGTGAGGGTGTTGAGTGTTTAATTGGAAATGGCGTCGTCTTAGATATTAACCACCTGATTTCAGAGATTCAAACATTAGAAAACGACAACCTAGATGTACGTAATCGTCTATTCATCAGCCCAGGCTGCCCATTGATCTTAAAATCACATGTATTGATTGATCAAGCGAGGGAAGAGGCACGATCTACTGAGAAAAAAATAGGCACAACTGGAAAAGGAATTGGTCCAGCCTATGAGGACAAGGTGGCTAGAAGATCCATTAGAGTTTATGACCTATTTAATCCTGAAGCTTTAAAAGAAAAGTTAACCGATTTGTTGTCTCACCATAATTTTATTTTAGAACAACAATTAAATGCCTCACCGGTGAATGTTGATGAAATCTATAATAATCTAGTTGAGTGCGCCGAGGTAATTAAACCTCTTGTGACGGATATCTCTAAAAAGATTTATGATCTTAATCAAGCTGGTGCAAATGTTTTATTTGAAGGTGCTCAGGGCGCTTTATTAGATATTGATCATGGGACCTATCCCTTTGTTACATCTTCTAATTGTGTCGCTGGACAAGCATCTGCTGGTTCTGGTATTGGCCCTAATCAGCTGGATTATATACTTGGTATTACCAAGGCTTACACAACACGAGTTGGTGGCGGCCCTTTCCCGAGTGAGTTAGATATTGATGAGCCTGGAACGCCTGGTTATCAAATGTCAGACATTGGTAAAGAATATGGCACAGTGACCAAAAGAAAGAGACGCTGTGGGTGGTTTGATGCAGTGGCTTTGAAAAGATCGGCAATGGTCAATGGTTTATCCGGATTATGCATAACAAAATTGGATGTTCTTGATGGGTTGGATGAAATAAAGATTTGTACACACTACGAACTTGATGGAAAAGCTGTAGATATTCCACCACTTGGAGCGGAAGATGTGTCACGCTGCAAGCCTCAATTCATTACCATGGATGGATGGAATGGAACTACCTTTAGGGTAAAAAAATGGGAGGAGCTACCAACAGAGGCTCAGAATTACCTACAAAAAATTGAAGAGGTGACAGGAATTCCTATTCATATTGTATCTACAGGTCCTGAAAGAGATGAGACGATTCTCATAGAACACCCGTTTGAGATAAATTAATGTCAGATAAAAGCGAAAACCATTTTGGTATTCATGCTAAATGGATTTATACCGCAAATTCCAAACAAGAACTCCTTGAAGACCATATTCTTCTCATTAAGGATGGTTTTATAGAAGAAATTGTTCCATTTAAGAGCTTTAGTAATGATGAAGATCTGAATATATTGAATCTGGGTGAATCACTTATAACCCCAGGATTAATTAATGCGCATACACATTCAGCAATGACCTTTTTAAAAGGGATATCTGATGATCAAAGACTAAATGATTGGTTAGAAAAATCGATCTGGCCAAGTGAGGCGAAGTTGCTCAGCCATGATCTTGTTTTCGATGCATCCCAGTTGGCGTGCTTAGAAATGCTGAGTTCAGGCATTACCACATTTAATGACATGTATTTTTTCCCTGATGCAACTGCAAAAGCAGCAACAGTGGTCGGGATGAGGGCAAATATAGGCTTAGTCTTTATTGAATTTAAGAGTGGGTACGCGAATGATTTTACCGATTATCTAGACAAAGGTTTGAAATTTAGGGATGACTTTAGGAGTGAGGAGAATATAACAACTTCATTGGCCCCACACGCACCCTACACCGTATCCAATGATTCATTTTTAAAAATTAGAACTTATGCTGACCAGTTAGGAATGAATATTCATTGCCATATCCATGAAACCGAGTGGGAAATAAAAAACAGCATAGAACAACACAATGTTCGTCCACTGACTCGTTTGGACTCACTAGGCCTATTAGGCCCTGATTTTATTGCTGTTCATTGCGTTCATCTCGATTCATCTGATTTAGAAATAATTAAAAAAAATCAAATCAATATTGTGTCATGCCCTGTATCTAATTTGAAATTGGCAAGCGGAATGCCAAAAATTAACACCATGCTCAATAGCGCCCAGAATGTAGCAATTGGGACTGACGGATCGGCAAGCAATAACAAACTAAGCTTATTCGATGATTTAAAACTTTCAGCATTGCTGCAGCGCACCGAAATAGATGTAAAAGAATTTTTAAACTCAAAAAATTTATTCGATATGGTGACAATTAATGCTGCAAATACCCTTAATATGCAGGATCAAATTGGTTCTATTGAAAAACAAAAAAAAGCCGATCTAGTATCTTTTAATTTATCAGATATTCATCTGCAACCAATATATGACCCTCTCTCGACATTAATATATTCTGGGGGGAGAGATAATGTGCAACATGTATGGGTTAATGGTAATTTAAAGTATTCAAATAAAGAATTTATTAATGATGTTGATGTCGAAAAAAGTATAAACAAGATTAAATTATGGAAAAACAAAATATCAACGTAGATCTCAATGAGGTAGAGAAATTTAATAAAATTGCTCACAAATGGTGGGATCCATCATCAGAATTTAAACCACTTCATGACATCAACCCATTAAGGGTCAATTACATTAATGATTTATTCCCGTTGAATGAAAAAAATATTTTAGATGTGGGCTGTGGCGGCGGTATTTTAGCTGAGTCAATGGCAAGGCTTGGTGGGAATGTGACCGGTATTGATCAAAGCGAAATTGCCATCAAAATTGCTAAGCTTCATGCAAAAGAAAATAATTTAAGTATTGATTATAAATTATTGAATATAGAAGATTTTTTAAAAAAAGATACAAGTAAATTTGATGTTATTACATGTTTAGAAATGATTGAACATGTGCCTGATCCAGCATCGATTATTACCTCTTGTGCAAAAAAACTGAAGAAAAATGGACGCTTATATGTTTCTACTATCAATCGAAACTTGAAAGCCTTTTTATTTGCAATAGTTGGTGCGGAGTATATTCTTAATTTACTTCCTAAGGGAACACATCATTACGATAAATTCATTAAACCTAGTGAAGTGAAGTCTTGGGCAAACAGTTTAAACATGAATATCTCTAATATTACCGGCATGACTTACAACCCATTCTTAAAAAAATATTCGCTGGGCTCGGATGTGTCAGTAAATTATATTTTAGAGTTACGATTCAATAATGATTAATACATTTTTGTTTGATTTCGATGGCACGCTTATTGATACCGCCCCCGATCTTATTAACACTGCTAATGAAATATATTTAAAGTACAACCATAAAGAAATTAGTTTCCAGGAGGGATTAGGCTGCTCCTCAAATGGAATTAATGCATTTCTAAAAAAGAGGTTTACCCCGGATGAAATTAATAACAATTCCTTATTTGATGAGTTTGTTGAGATTTATAAAAATAATTGTTATCTAAATGCTTCTCTATTTCCAGGATTTCTAGATATATTAAAAGATTTAAGAAAAAGGGGATTCAGCATTGGTATTGTTACAAATAAACCAAGAGTCTTTACTGATTTAATCCTTGATCATTTGGGGATTAATTCAATGTTTGATATTGTGCTTTGTCCGGATGATGGATTTAAACCTAAGCCAGATAATCAGATGTTTTTAGAAGTATTTGACAAGCTTAACGTGGGCCATAGTCAGGTTATTTATGTTGGTGATGGTGAGAGGGATATTATTGCAGCCAATGCGTCTAATATTATTTCTGTATTTGCTAGTTATGGCTACATTGACCCATCAGAAAATACTGAGATATGGGGTTATGATCTGTTAATCAATTCAACCGATGATTTAAAGAAGTTAATTGATATTTTTTCGCTCAGAAATTGCTTGAGCTAATGTTCCCGTATCAGTATATTCGATCTCAGATCCCGAAGGCATTCCTCTAGCAATTCTTGAAATTTTCTTATCCAAGTCCTTAATGAGCTCAGTAATGAAGGTTGATGTGGCATCACCTTCTTTTGTGAAGTTGGTTGCAATGATGACTTCTTTAATATTTTCATCTTTGCACCGTTCGTATAATGAATTCATAGCAAGCTCTTTGGGCCCAATCCCATCAAGAGGTGATAAGCGTCCCATTAAAATATAGTACAGCCCATTGTATGAGTGCGTTTGTTCGAACATTAATAGATCAGTCGGCATTTCAATAACGCATAAAACTGAATTATCTCGACCGTTATCAGAACATAGATCACAAACAGTCGTCTCACAAAAATTATTGCATGATTTACATTTGCCTAAGTGCTTAAAGCTGTTAAGTATAGAGTTTGCTAAGTTTTTAGCCCCATCAGGATCGCGTTGAAGAAGGTAGTACGCCATTCTTGTTGCAGATTTAGGCCCAACTCCAGGCAAGCATTTTAAACTTTCAATTAAATCATTAAGTACTTTTGACATAATTAAATCAAAAGGGAAGATTCATACCAGGGGGAACTAAGCCAGACATTTTTTGGCTGGTGGTGGACTCAATTTTTGCTTGTACATCTTTAAGTGCAACTAAAATTAAATCTTCAAGCAATTCTTTGTCAGTAAGTAATGATTCATCAATCAATACTTTTTTTACTTCATTTTTACAAGACATTGTAATTTTTACCTGCCCATTACTTGCAGATCCTTCAACTTCAATATTACCAAGTTCATTTTGTGCTTTTTGCAGATTGGCCTGCATCATTTGAGCTTGTTTCATTAGGTTACCCATTCCGCCTTTTGCCATTATTTTCTCCTAATTAATTTTGGTCGACTTGATTGTGCTCTCAATAATTTGAGCATCAAATTCGTTTAAGATATTTTCTATTTTTGAGTCTGTTTTTATTGAGTCTGTGGCTACCTTTAACGCATCATCTTTTTCTATTTGTTTTTTTTGAGCCGGCGTTGATGTCACTGTCTCCTCATTGATTTCGATTTTTATTTTTACCTCATAAATCGTATAAAGCGATTCTTCTAAAATTTTAATGTATTTATCATTATTTAAATGTTTGAATCTTTCATCAACGATTAGATATAAAAAATTATCCTCTTGTGACTTAACTACACAATTTTGCGCTAAGGTTTTTGCCATGCCAGGTTTAATTTGATCTACAACATGATCCCAATTATCAATTTGAATATTCTTTGCTGAGTTTTTCTTTTTGGGTTCATGGTTCTCAATCGATTCGCTATGGTTAATTTGTTCTGTTTCTAACCGTATTGCATTAACATTGTTTGTCGGTATAAAGTTCAACAATCTAATGATGGTCATTCTAAATCCGATATGCTGACTAGGAGCAAAGGGCAAGTCTTTCAGACCATTGATAGAAATCTGATAAAGCGTCTGTAAGAGTTGAAGACTAACTTGTTCGCTATGCTTTATTGATTTATTTCCACTACCAAATGTTTGCTCCTCTGAGATCGCAAAAATTTTTTCCGATAATACTTTTAGTGCGCTTTCATAAGAGATGTGGTGCTCTTTAAGCTTGTTCAGCAAATCAAAGACATTTTGTTTATTGTTATCTAAAATGTTTGTTAGTAATTCATCAATCACGTTGTCAGAGGTGACCCCAAGAATTTGAGTTAATTTTTCCAGACTGACATTGCCATTTGTGTAATTTATAACTCTATCCGCAAGCGATAATGCATCTCTCATACTGCCATCAGCATGTTTGGATATCATATTTATTGCTTCATCTTCATAGGCTATATTTTCCTCATGGAAGATATTTTTTAATTGACCAGAGATTTCATCGTTTGTCATCTGCATCAAATTAAAATGAAGGCATCGGGATATGACTGTAACTGGTATTTTTTCTGGATCCGTGGTGGCCAAGATAAAGATCACATGTTCTGGGGGCTCTTCAAGTGTCTTTAACATTGCATTGAAAGAGCTTTTTGAAAGCATGTGAACTTCATCAATAATAAATATTTTATATTTGGATGAGGTTGGCTGGTAGTTGGCATTTTCAAGCAGCTCACGCATGTTATCAACCTGTGTATTAGATGCTGCATCAAGCTCGATAACATCAATAGACTTAGATTGGTCAATTTCAAGACATGAAGAACATTCACAACAAGGCTTTGGGTTAGAACCATTGTGACAATTTAAACACTTTGCAAAAATCCTAGCAATGGTCGTTTTTCCCACACCTCTCGTACCTGATAAAAGATACGCATGATGTAATCGATCACCTAAGATAGAATTTTTTAAGGCCTCAACAATAAATTCTTGACCGACTATGGTCTCAAAATTTTTTGGACGCCATTTTCTTGCAAGAGCTAGATTTTTCATAATTTTAATTAATTAAGGCGAGCCATGGTCTCGGCACTTGTTTCATTAGTTGTGGCTGCTTGCTTCCGCACCTGACCAGGTTGGCTAACTTACAATGCGAGGTGACCCGCCAGTTATTATTTTACATTAACTTGATGTCGGTTGTTGTGTTAACCACATTTTTTTACGGGCTGTTTTGAAAGATAATCCCACTCTTCATCGGTGTAGAGTCTTGATCTAATAAAAAATCTTAAACCCGTTGGGCGCTCTAATGAAAACTGGCCACCTGTACCAGGAATCGCATCCAGGGTGATATGTGTATGTTCCCAGTATTCAAATTGTGATGCGCTCATATAGAAAGAAACACCATTGACTTCTCCCAAGCATACATCACTTGACCCTAAATAAAATTCGCCATCTGGATAGCACATCGGAGAACTTCCGTCACAGCACCCGCCCGACTGATGAAACATGATAGGACCATGCTCATTTCTTAACTTTTCAATTAAATCGTTTGCAGCAACTGTGGATGAAATTCTAGTAATCATAAAAAAAGGGTTACATTGTGTAACCCTTATTTTATAACAAATTAACGACTTAAAAGAAGCCTAATTTATTTTCACTGTAACTTACAAGTAAGTTCTTAGTTTGTTGGTAATGATCAAGCATCATTTTATGTGTTTCTCTACCGATACCAGACTGCTTGTAACCACCAAACGCTGCGTGAGCAGGGTAGGCATGGTAACAGTTTGTCCATACACGACCGGCTTGTATTGCACGACCCATACGATGAGCAATATTTCCATTTCGTGACCAAACACCGGCACCTAGACCGTAGAGTGTGTCATTAGCAATTTCAAGAGCTTCGGCTTCGTCTTTAAATGTTGTTACTGAAACGACTGGACCGAAAATTTCCTCTTGGAAAATTCTCATTTTGTTATGGCCTTTGAGAATGGTAGGCTCGATATAGTAACCATTAGAAAGCTCACCGTCTAATGATCGTAAGTTTCCGCCTGTAAGAAGTTCAGCGCCTTCTTCTTGACCAAGCTTGATGTAAGACATGATTTTTTCTTTTTGCTCACTTGAAGCTTGTGCACCGATCATTGTAGCTGCATCAAGAGGCGATCCACTTTTAACAGCCTTTGTTCTTTCAATCGCTCTTTCAATGAATGCATCATAAATTGACTCTTGAATTAATGCACGAGAAGGGCATGTACATACCTCACCCTGGTTTAAGGCAAACATTGTGAATCCCTCAAGACATTTATCAAAATAAGCATCGTCTTTTTCCATCACATCTTCGAAGAAGATATTTGGAGATTTCCCACCTAATTCAAGAGTGACAGGGATAATATTCTGAGAAGCGTATTGCATAATCAATCGACCAGTTGTTGTTTCTCCAGTGAATGCAATTTTCGCTATACGGTTTGAGCTAGCAAGTGGTTTACCTGCTTCTAATCCAAAGCCATTGACTAAGTTTAATACACCCGGTGGGAGAAGGTCGCCAATAATTTCTGCAACCACCATAATAGAAACTGGAGTTTGTTCCGCAGGCTTCATAACAACACAATTTCCTGCACCAATAGCAGGTGCCAATTTCCAAGCCGCCATTAAGATAGGGAAGTTCCAAGGGATAATCTGACCTACAACGCCTAATGGTTCATGAAAATGGTAAGCAACAGTCTCATGGTCTATTTCACAAACTGACCCTTCTTGCGCTCTAATGGCTCCAGCAAAGTATCTAAAATGATCAATTGCCAAAGGAATGTCAGCAGCCATGGTTTCGCGAATAGGCTTACCATTGTCAATAGTCTCTGCTAGAGCAATCTTTTCAAGATTTTGCTCCATTGCATCTGCAATTTTATTGAGAATATTTGCTCTTTCTGTAGGGCTTGTTTTACCCCAGGCATCTTTTGCGGCATGTGCAGCGTCTAGAGCTAAGTTAACATCTGCTTCTGACGATCTAGCAACTTCACAGAATGGCTTACCAGTTAAAGGGGTAATATTTTCAAAATACTTTCCATCAACAGGTTTTACCCATTTTCCGCCAATGAAATTGTCATATCTTTCCTTGTAAGGACTATCTATCCCAAGGTTTTTTAGTGTATCAAACGCCATTTTTTCTTTCCTCCCAAAAATGAAATTAGCTATGATGCTATGTGTATTAGATGCCTAAACAATACATTAATGGGATTTTGCTTTTTAATCAAGTCAACATACCTGATAATATTTTATGTATAATCCACGTCTCAAAGCATCTGGAAGGGTGGATGAGTGGTTTAAATCGCACGCCTGGAAAGCGTGTTCAGGTTGAATAGCCTGACGCGGGTTCGAATCCCGCCCCTTCCGCCATTAACTTTAATTTTCATTAAAAAATAAAAAACAACAATAAATTGAATTTTTTTGTATACTAAACACTCTATGTAGTGTTTTTACTATTTTAGGAGATTTCATAGATGACTAAAGATGTCTTGAAATACCTTGTAATACCTATAATGAGTTTCTTAATGTTTGGTATCTTTATCCAACATCATGTATCAAAACCAAACCCACCAAAAAAATTATTATGCAATGAAGGTAATCTTTTATCCCAAATTGATGGCACAGGCTCTGTTTACACCAGAGTAAGTGGCTTATCATGTAACTATGATAAAGGAACCCTCATTATTAGTGATAAAAGCAACAGAGTGGCATTAAACGTTGAATAAATGGCTATAACAGCGAGCAAAAACTTCCGTTAATTTTCTGCTCAGGATTCCTTTCAGGAATGATATCTGATAATTGATCCAAAAACTCAAGGTAAATATTTTTCAGCTGAATATCATGACGCGCTTGCATATAGACTTGTTTTTTTATAGTCAATGAGCCACGATCTATTTGCTTTGATGGCTCCTGAAATAAATAATAATTTAAATCCGCATACATTATTTGCATGAGTGGATTATAAAAAAAATTGGGTTCTAATTTAACAATAAAATCTGAGTTTTCAGTGCCATTGCACTCGGAGAAAGATATCTTTTTATAATTTTGTTCATAATCTAACAAGGCTTCTTTAAACACATCAGAGTGTTTGTAAAAAATTCTTCGGTTAACTCTGGTTGATATTCTTTCAGAATCAGAATAATAATTAAATCGGTCATCAAAAAAGTATTGGACATCAAGCTCTTCACTTGCTATTAATGAAGGCATGAAAATAAAGTTAATAGCTAATAACAAAAAACCGATACTTGCATTCATTTTCATCATAACTACTAGTCTATCGGGAATAGCTATAAGTTCAACTTTAGATGGAAAAATAATTAAGATTATTGATGGTGATACAGTCTATTTTCAGGCTAATAATGATGATGGCTACAAAAAACTCAGACTTGTGGGTATTGACGCTCCAGAAATGAAACAAGCATTTGGCCAAAAATCAAAGCAATGTTTGGCTAATTTAATTAACAACAAGCTTGTTCAAATCATTTCGTTTGGAGAAGATCGTTACAAAAGAACCTTAGCAAAAATACTCATTGAAAAAATTGATATCAATCTAGCTATGATTAAAAATGGCTGTGCTTGGTTTTATAGAAGATATAAGAATACTTTAGATATAGATGACCAGGCTATGTATGATCAAGCTGAAATTTTTGCTATTGAAAATAAAAAAGGACTTTTTAGCAACCAAGAGGCAGAAGCTCCATGGGATTGGAGAAAAAAGAATTGAACAATTTTTCTTATTATTTATCAATACACAAACTAAGGAGTTTTTAATGAAAAAAATATTATCAGTGCTTTCGCTTTTTCTTTTTCCAGCAGTAGGTCTTGGTGCATGTGGGGATTTTTATGACACACCTTTAACAACCCTGCAGGGGGATAAATTTAATCTATGTGAACATAAAGATAAACCTATTATTTTTGTCAACACAGCGAGCAAATGTGGTTTCACCTCGCAATTTGAGGATCTTGAGCGACTTTACTCTGATAACAAAGATAAGCTTTTAATAGTAGGATTTCCTTCTAACGATTTTAATCAAGAACCTGGCTCTAATGAGGAAATACAAAAATTTTGCAAACTTACCTATGCTGTTGAATTTCCAATGATGGAGAAATCAAGTGTCGTTGGCCCTAAAGCAAACCCAATTTATCAAAAATTAAGCGAGGTTACCGGGAAGGCTCCAATGTGGAACTTCTATAAGTTTGTTGTGATGCCTAATTTTGAAAAAGTGCACGTGTTTTCCAGTATGACAAACCCGGAATCTAAGGATATTAAAAAAATACTACAGCCATTTAATATTAATTAATTTTTGTTGATATGCTGAATGATAATTGCTGATAGTTCTTCAACAGAGCGGCTGGTTGAATCAGCAATTGGAACTCCCAGCTTTTGCATCAATCTTTCAGCTTTTTTGATTTCATCTTTACAATTTTCAAGGCTGGCGTAATGACTATCGGGGCGTCGTTCACTTCTGAGTGAACTTAATCTATTTGCTTGAATTGTGAGACCAAAAATTTTATCCATATATCCTTCAAGAATAGGAGGAATAGTACCTCTCTCGAAATCTTCAGGAATTAAAGGGTAATTTGCTGCTTTTATGCCAAATTGCATGGCCAGATAAATACTTGTTGGCGTTTTTCCACTTCTTGAGACACCAACTAAAATTACGTGAGCTTGGTTTAATCCATTATGAGTCATCCCGTCATCATGGCCTAGAGCAAAATTTATGGCCTCAATACGGTTGCCATAATTAGCACCCTTCATACTGTGAGCCACCCCAGGGCGAGTCAGTGGTTCTTGATTTAATTCTTCTCCAAGGGGGTATATAAAGGACTCAAACAAGTCAATATAGTATGCATCTACCTGTTTCAGTTCGCTGCGGAGAATATTGTTGCCAATAGACATTATTACAATCGGTCTTATCCCATTGATTAATTTTGCATTGACGATTCTTTTTTGAGCATCTTCGATTTTTTGATGAGAGTCAGTAAAGGGAATCCTAATTTGTTCGAACTCTGTATCCGGAAAATGCGCTAATAAACCACCAAGAGAGCCGGCTGTAATACCTGTTCCATCAGATATAAAAAAAGCTCTTCTTTTATTGTCAGAAGACATTACTTAGAAATTTTCTTCCATGTTGATATAACGGTATCAGGATTTAATGAGACAGATGATATTCCCTTGTCCACCAACCATTGAGCCAAGTCATCATGGTCTGACGGTCCTTGACCACAAATACCTACATATTTCTTCTTTTTCTTAGCGGATGAAATTGCTTGCTCAATGAGCTTCATTACTGCAGGATCTCTTTCATCAAAACCATCAGCCAAAATACCTGAATCACGATCAGTACCTAAAGTTAATTGTGTTAAATCATTTGACCCGATGGAAAAGCCATCAAATAATTCTAAGAATTCATCTGCCAGAATCGCGTTAGATGGAACCTCACACATCATAATAATTTTTAGATCATTTTCACCTCTTTTAAGGCCATGACTCTCTAAAATTTTAAGTACCGCTTTAGCTTCGTTTAGAGTTCTAACAAATGGAATCATAATTTGAATATTAGTAAGTCCTAATTCATCCCTTACTTTTTTCAATGCTTTGCATTCCATGGCGAAACAGTCTTTGAATTCTTCGGATTGATATCTAGCAGCACCCCTGAACCCAATCATTGGATTTTCCTCATCAGGTTCATAAATATCTCCAGCAACCAATTTTTTATACTCGTTAGACTTAAAGTCTGACGTTCTCAAAATAACTGGATTTGGATAAAAAGCAGAACCCAAGGTGGCTACTCCTTCAGCAACCTTACTAATGTAGTAATCTTCCGGATTTAAGTAACCTTTTGACTTATGATCAATCACTTCTTTAACATCACTTGGCATGGCATCATAATTTATGATGGCTTTTGGATGAATGCCAATAATATTGTTGATAACGAATTCTAATCGAGCTAATCCAACACCATGGTTTGGTATTTGGGCAAAGGTAAATGCCATATCGGGATTACCAACATTCATCATCACCTTAACAGGCGGAGAAGGTAGCTCTCCATCTTCTTGAATCTCAACATCAAAATCCAGCTTACCTTGATAAACGATTCCCGTTTCACCTTCAGCGCATGACACAGTAACGATATCACCATCTTTCAGTAATTCAGTTGCATTTACACTGCCAACAATAGCAGGAATACCCAGTTCACGAGCGATAATTGCAGCGTGACAAGTTCTACCACCTCTATTAGTTACTAGGGCAGAGGCTCTTTTCATAACAGGTTCCCAATTTGGATCCGTCATGTCTGCAACCAGAACATCTCCCGGTTGAACAGTGTGCATTTCATTAGGGTCTGTTACAACTCGCACCGGTCCAACACCAATTTTTTGTGTGACAGCTCGTCCAGCAACAATTGCCTTACTGGTTTCATTAAGCTTGAAAGTTTCAGTGACATTTTTCTTTTGTGATTTTACTGTTTCAGGCCTTGCTTGAAGGATATACAGTTTATTGTCGATACCATTCTTACCCCATTCAATATCCATAGGGCACCCATAATGCTCCTCAATAGTTATTGCATATTTAGCTAGCTCTAAAACTTCATCGTTCGAAAGACTGAATCGATCAGATTCTTTATTATCCACATCTACAGTCTCTGTACTTTTTCCAGCTTCATTCAGATTAGAAAAAACCATCTTAATTTTTTTTGAACCGATTGTTTTTTTCACAATGGCAGGAAAATTCTTTTTTAATAGCGGTTTATGGACGTAAAATTCATCAGGGTTTACAGCACCTTGAACAACAGTCTCACCAAGGCCATATGAAGACGTAATAAAAACAACATCATTAAAACCAGACTCTGTGTCAATTGAAAACATCACACCAGCACATCCAATATCACTTCTCACCATCTGTTGCACACCCGCAGATATAGATACGTCCGCATGAACAAAACCCTTGTGGACGCGATAAGAAATTGCGCGATCGTTATACAAGGATGCAAAGACTTCTTTAATGGCTTTTTTGATATTTTCAATGCCTTGAATATTTAAAAAACTTTCCTGTTGGCCTGCAAAGGATGCATCAGGAAGATCTTCCGCAGTAGCTGATGATCGAACAGCAAAAGTCATTCCGTCAGATGATCTTTGAGTTAAATTAGAATATTCTTCCTCAATTGAGCCATCTAATTCTTTTGGAAAAGGGGTTTCCATAATCCAATTACGGATCTTTTTGCCAGACGCAGCAAGCTGTTGAACATCATTAATGTCTAATCCATCTAACTCTTGTGAAATTTGATTACCAAGATCATCGTGTTTTAAAAATTCTTGGAATGCATAAGCGGTAGTTGCAAATCCGGTTGGAACGCGAATTTCTTTTTGTGTTAATTGAGAAATCATTTCACCAAGTGATGCATTTTTTCCACCAACTGAACCAACGTCAGTGTTTCTCAAATTTTCAAAAGGGATAACGTAATCTGTCATGCTGTTTTTACTCTTAATTAATATCTGTATGAATGCTGCTTACCAAAACTTGTAATTCTGCCAAATTCACAATCAAATGTCATTAAATAATGTAACATTAGTTAAAAACACTGTTCCGTATTATGAAAGATTTTGATAAAGATATTGCATATATTTCTAGTATAAGTCGATACTTTGCAAGAGTTGTAAAAAATGAAGAGTACCTTGAATACATGCGCACATCATATTCAAAACCCTTTAGTAAAATTGATGTTGATGAAACCTTATCCTTTAAAGTCGATGACGAAAATAACTTTCTAAAATCTATCAGAATTGCAAAAAATAAAATCCTAATGCGATTAATTTTTTGTGATTTAAAACAAATGATCCAGTATGAGGATGTTGTTGATATTTACTCATACTTTGCCGATTTAGTTATTCAAAAGACATTTGCTTTCTATGCCGAAAGTTTTAATTGCAAAAAAGAAAATTTTTATATCATTGCAATGGGAAAATTGGGAGGTCAGGAGCTTAATGTGGCTTCAGACATCGATTTGATATTTGCTCATGACAATGACACTTTGGATAATCAACAAGGCTCAGAACTTGCAAAAAAAATTATCTATGCACTCGAGAATAATGATGAGAATGGTTTTGTATTTCATGTTGATATTAGATTGAGACCTCATGGTAGTGAAGGAAGATTGGTACCATCGTTAAATTTTCTTGAAGACTATTACCTGAATTATGGAAGAGAATGGGAGCGCTATGCGTGGATTAAACATAGAGTAATTGTTGGTGATGAAGATAAAATTTCTAACCTGATTACTCCTTTTGTTTATAGAAAATACCTAGACTATAAAACGATTTCTGAGATTAGAAACTTAAAAAAATTAATTAAAAAAGACTTAAATGAAAAAAATAAGTTAAATGACATTAAATTAGGTGTCGGCGGGATTAGGGAGATTGAGTTTATTGTTCAGGCAATCCAGCTCATTAGGGGTGGAAAAAATCCACATTTGAGATTAAAAAATACACTTGCATCATTACAACAAATTTTTTATGAAAAGGCCTTAAATAAGGAAGAATTTACTAATTTAAAAGCGGCCTATATCTTTCTTAGAAATACTGAACACAGAATCCAATATCTTGATAATAAACAAACTCATTTGATTCCAGTAAATGGTGACTTAGATCTTTTATCAAAAACTTATAATCTAAATTCCGAAGAATTCATAACTCATCTTGATAAATTCAGAGAATCTATTAATTTTCAATTTGTTAACTTTTTCAAAACTGAAAACGAGCACGAAGGAGCAATCGACCATTTCCATGACAGTGAAAATAAGGAGTTGGTGGATAATTTAACAAAATCAAAACGTTGGAATAAATTATCTATTTCAAATCAAGAAAGAATTATTACGCTTTTTAAGTTATTAGATGAAGAGATTTATATTAATAAATATAAGAAAGATCAAAAAGTTTTTTTAAAAGTATACGACCTCATAGAGACCATATCTTCAAGATCCAATTACATTGCATTTTTTATTGAATATGCAGATTGTTTTAAATCAATCATTAGGTTTGCATCTAACAGCTCTTGGATTATTGAGTATATTAAAAAGCATCCAATTTTGATTGATGATCTTTTAATTAACCATGGAGATTATGAAGTTGACTACAGCCTGCTTCATGATCGAACACTGGACACTTTATTAAAACTTAAAAGCTTAGATGAACAGCTAGATTATTTAAGGGACCTTAAACACAAATTAATCTTCCAACTTGCGGTTTTAGAAATAAAAGGTGAAATTAAATTAGAAACGGTCTCTGATGAGCTATCAGATATTGCTGATTTTTTTATCAACATTACCATCGGTTTTCTTAAACATAAATTTAGTAATGACAAACTTTTTGAATCCTTCGCTATTGTCGCTTACGGGAAATATGGTGCTAAGGAAATGAGTTACGCATCTGATTTAGATATTGTATTTTTATATGAAGATGCTGGGCATGATAAGTCAGAATTTATCAACATTGCCAAGAAGTTAAGCACATGGTTTTCCAGTTACACCAATGCTGGAATTTTATATGATTTAGATTTGGCTCTCAGGCCAAATGGAAATAACGGCTTGTTGGTCAGCTCATTTGATGCGTTTGAAAAATACCAAATGGAGCAGGCATGGTTATGGGAACATCAAGCCTTATCGAAGGCAAGGTGTTGTTATGGAAACGAGGCTTTAACAAAAAGGTTTAACGAAATACGAAACAAAGTCTTAACAAAACCGAGAAGAATTCAAGAATTAAAAGATGAAATATTTAAGATGCGTCAAAAAATGTATAGTCAACATAATCCCAAAGAAGAAAGCTTTGACTTAAAAAATGATAAAGGTGGGCTCATTGATATTGAATTTTTAGTTCAGTTCTTTGTGTTGATGTACTCAACCAAACATCCAAATTTATTGTCCAATACGGGTAACTTGGCACTAATTAATGCTTTAGAAGGTTACCAGTTGATTAAAAGTAAGGAATCAATACTTCTTAAAAAAGCATATCTTTTGTATAGGCAAGAAATTCATAAATTGGCATTAAACAATCAAACTAATTCATTGGTTGATAGGGGACTCATGGAGAATCTACCGCATGAAGTTCATCAATGTTTCATGTCCTATCTTTCTTAGATTTAATAATAATTGCAGTCTTTAATTGATATTGTTAAAATCTAGTTCTTTGGATATTTCCTCAAAATTTAGAGTTATTTCATAAATAAGATTTAAAATCAGATAAGTTTGAATCTTAATAATAAAGTCAAAACGGAGAAAAAAATGGCATCTTTATTAGAACAATTAAAATCAATGACCACTATTGTTGCAGACACTGGTGAAGTTGATGCAATTAAAACGCTTAAGCCTGTTGATGCAACAACAAACCCATCACTACTATTGAAAGCTAGTCAACTACCACAATGTGAATCAATGATTGAAGAGGCTATTGCATATGCAAAGGCTCAAGGAGGTTCTACTGAGGAGCAGGTTGAGAATGCAGCGGATAAATTAGCTGTGGCTGTTGGTCTTGAGATTTTAAACCATATTCCAGGCCGTATTTCGACAGAGGTTGATGCAAGTTTATCATTCAATATAGATAAAATGGTTGCAAAAGGTAAGAAGCTTATTAAGCTCTACAACGATGCTGGCGTATCTAATGATCGTGTACTTATTAAGTTAGCGTCTACTTGGGAAGGTATCAAAGCAGGTGAAATTCTTGAAAAAGAGGGCATTAACTGTAACTTAACCCTATTATTCAGTTTTGCTCAGGCTAGAGCTTGTGCTGAAGCAGGTGTTTTCCTTATCTCTCCATTTGTTGGAAGAATCATGGACTGGTATAAGGCAAAAACTGGTCAGGAATATGCGCCAGCTGATGATCCAGGCGTGCAGTCAGTGACTAGAATTTACAACTGGTATAAAGAGCATGGTTTCAATACAGTTGTTATGGGTGCTTCTTTTAGAAACATCGGTGAGATTACTGAATTAGCTGGATGTGATCGATTAACTGTTGCTCCTGCGCTACTTACTGAACTAGAGAACACTGAAGGTACTTTAGATAAGAAGCTAGTTGACAATGGTGCTAAAACTGAAAAACCTGCAAAACTAACTGAAGAACAATTCAGATTTGATCATAATGAAGACGCTATGGCGACTGAGAAGCTTGCTGAAGGAATCAGAAACTTTGTTATTGATCAAAATAAACTTGAAAAAGCTCTTGCTGAGAAACTGTAAGCTTTTTTGAATTGACAAGGAAACTATCTACCTATAATATTCCCGTTCTAACAGGAAATAGGTAGATATTCTATTTTTTATAAATTTTTATCGGGAGATATAAACGATGGCATTAACTCAAGTCGCATTAGACTCATTAGATTTTGACGCAACAGTTGCTTTAGCTGAAAAAGTTGCAGCAAATGTTGATATTTTAGAAATTGGTACTCCATGCATTAAGCACAACGGTATCAAATTATTAGAAACTTTAAGAGCTAAGTTCCCAAACAACTTAATCTTAGTTGACCTTAAAACAATGGATGCTGGCGAATACGAAGCTGAGCCATTCTATAAAGCTGGTGCTGACATTTGTACAGTTCTTGGCGCTTCTGGTATCGCTACAATTAAAGGTGTTATCGCAGCTGCTAAAAAATATGGCAAAGAAGTTCAAGTTGATATGATCAACGTTGACGATAAAGCATCTTTAGCTAAAGAAGCTGTTGCTGCTGGTGCACAAATCATCGGTGTTCACACTGGTCTTGATGCTCAAGCTGCTGGTCACACACCATTTGAAGATTTAGCTGCTATTGCTGCTCTTGACACAGGCGCTAAAATCTCAGTTGCTGGTGGTGTTAAAGCTGCTACAACTCAGCAAGTTAAAGACGCTGGCGCTGCAATTATTGTTGCTGGTGCTGCTATCTACGGCGCTGCTGATCCAGCTGCTGCTGCTAAAGAAATTACAGATATTGCTCACTAATCGAGTAAAAATCTAGTATTTTTTAAAATCCCGACTCAGGTCGGGATTTTTTTTGGTATTATTTTGTTTTATTTATGAATTCATTAATTTAAGGGATGCTGAATGGATACACAAAAACTTATTTTAGATAGATTAACCACGGTACTTTCGGAAACTGACAAAAGTAAAGCAGCAAAGTTAAAAGCACTTGTTGACGGTGCTGGAAGAATTTTCGTTGGCGGGGCAGGTCGTTCTGGACTTGTTTCACGTTTTTTTGCAATGCGTCTTGTTCATTCAGGTTATCAAGTGAACATGGTAGGTGAGGTTGTGACACCAGCAATGAAGGATGGAGACTTACTTGTTGTAATTTCTGGATCTGGTGGAACAAAGACTCTATTACCTATTCTTGAAACTGCAAAATCAAAGGGCGGTAAGATTGCGGTTATTTCTCAGAAAACAAGTTCTGCAATGGCAGAGATTGCTGATTTGGTGGTTCAAGTTGGTAATGATGACAGCTATTCGAACTACACAGAAGGTATGCCAATGGGTACAGTATTTGAGTTATCAACATTAGTGTACTTAGAAGCAGTGATTGCAGAAATTATTTTTGACAAAGGTTTAACTGAGGATGGCATGAGAGCAATTCATGCTAACTTAGAGTAATATCAGTTTTATTAAAAAAAGGGAGCGTTAGCTCCCTTTTTTGTTTAAAATTTTCATAATGCATATTTTTGATCTTCCATATCAAGAAAACTCATCCATCTGGTTTGATAAATTCGCTTCCAGTCACTCTCCGATATTTCTTGATAGCTGTTATCAAGCTAATGATCATCCCAATGATTTTAATCGATATGACCTAATCTGCTGGGATCCGTTTATAGAAATAATTCAAAAAGGATCTAAGACTTTAATCATAAAGGAGGGTACATCATTTTTATCTGATGAATCATTTACAGAGACCGTAGACGTTATCTACTCCGGATTATTAGATAGTTACGGAAATAATTCTTTATTGCCATTCACGGGCGGCTTGATTGGCTACCTTTCTTATGAGTTTGGTCAGAAAAATGCCAAGTATTCTGTTTTGCCTCATGCAAGAGCGAATGCCTATAAAAATACTATTCTTGTCGACCACCTTGAGAGGAAAACACAGTTAATTAGTTTTAATGAAAAAAGAGATGCAGAAGCAACTTATGATCAATGTTTGAATC